>Ga0351831_1075_pt1 | contig 13939 bp, 10 predicted proteins | sample BONcelHFGM3001C3_FD_206748 | JGI IMG/M metagenome (GOLD analysis project Ga0351831, IMG submission 206748) | Enriched cells from coal bed in the Powder River Basin, Montana, United States - BONCAT cells FGM rep1 HSBNCT.FGM.300.1.C3 ... | reverse complement strand
TCTTGATGGACGATTTGTACTCGAAGTACCGGGCAACGCAGTTCTGGAAATATCCGCTATCGGATACGAAAAACAGACTATTCAGTTAAGAAACAGGACTTCTTTGAGAATTGAACTTAGAGAAGATGCACTCTTACTTGAAGAGGCTGTGGTAGTAGCCGAGTTCGGTGTTAAAAGAGCTGCCCGTGCCGTAGGTGGAGCCGTTGAGAGCGTAAGAGGATCAGAGATAGCAGAGTCTGGTCGCGAAAACTTTGTGGTAGCACTACAAGGTCGTGTTTCCGGTGTGCAGATCACAAACTCAACAGGAACTCCCGGTGCATCCAGCTCAGTGCTGATCCGCGGAGCAACCTCTATCTCAGGTAATAACCAACCGCTATATGTAATAGATGGTATTCCGATGAACAACTCTACCTTCAATCCTGTTGGAAACCTCACGGTTAGAACAGGTGGAAGTGAGACTGTTGCTGACCGTAACCTCGACTTCTCAAACAGGGGATCAGACATAAACCCTGAGGACATCGAAAGTATGACAATCCTTAAAGGAGCTGCAGCTGCTGCTCTTTATGGTAGTGATGCATCTAACGGTGCAATCATCATCACAACCAAGAAAGGTAAAAAAGGCAAGGGAGTTGTAAGTTACAGCAACCTTTTCCGTTTTGATAAAGCATACAGATATCCTGAACTTCAAACGGAGTTTGATAATGGTATGTATGGTGTAACCAATTACTGGACAACCAGAAAATTTGGAGCTCCGTATGTTCCGGGTACAAAACTTTATGATAACCTTGGAAACTTTTTCCAGACAGGTGTTACTCAAAGACATAATGTCTCATTTGAGGCAGGTAATGAAATGATGACATTCCGTTCTGCAGCAAGTACAACAAATCAGACAGGTATCGTTCCTACATCTGACTACACTCGTACAAACGTTACTGTTTCAGGAACAGCCAAATTAAATAACTGGCTTAACATAGAGACTTCATTACAGTATGCCTCTACTACCAATAATAAAGTAGGTAAAGGTGCTGGTGGTCCTCTTGAAAGAGCAATGATCTGGCCTTTGACAGACGATATGAGAGTGTACCTTAACGAAGCAGGGCAGATCCGTTATCCGAATAACTATGCTGACGGTGATATCCTTAATCCTTACTTTGACCTTTATAAGAACGTTAACTATGACGAGAACGAGCGTTTTATCTCTAACATAGCCCTTAACTTTACCCCTGTAAAGGACCTTCTTATTCGTGGTCAGGTTGGTATGGATATAAGCAATACTCAGATTAAGATTGTACGTCACCCGGACTGGTCATATAACAGAGGTGGTACAGGATCTTATGACGAAGCAAGAGTTGCTCAGTCTAATCCATCGATAAACCTTATCGCATCTTACAAAAAAGACTTCGGTAAATTATCTGCAAGTGCTCAGATTGGTTACCACCAACAGGAGAACGCAAACAAGACTCTCTCTGTAAAAGGTGAGAAATTCCTTGTAAGAGACTTCCAGTCAATTGCAAACTGCGATATTACTACACTTATATCAAGAACAAATGATTACAAGAGAAGGCTTCAAGCTATTTCCGGTTCATTTGAAATGTCTTACAACAATATGGCATTCCTTACCTTTAGGGCAAGAAATGACTGGTCATCGACACTTCCACTGGATAACAACCAGTACTTCTATCCGGGTGTTGAGGCAAGTTTTATTGTTTCTGACCTTTCATTCTTCAAGAGCCGCTCAGAAACTTTCAGCTATTTAAAAATAAGAGGTTCGGTTGCACAAGTGGGTAAAGATGCTCCTCCTTTGTCAATCTACCCTGCACTTGAGACTACATCTACAACTGCCGGCGGATACCGCTATGGATTAACAGGTCCAAACCTTAGTCTAAGACCTGAGATGAACACAGCATGGGAGATTGGTATTGAAGGTCGTCTCTTCCGTAACAGACTTGATTTCGACTTTGCTTACTACAACACATTATCAGAAGACCAGATCATCACAAGTTTCCGTATGAGCTACGCTACCGGTTTCGTTTTGAATAATATGAACGTTGGTTCATTCAAAACAAACGGTATTGAGATGAGAGTTGGTGGTGACATTATCAAAACACGCGATATGTTGTGGAATATGTCATTCAATTTCAGCAAAAACTGGAGTAATGTAGAGAGTCTTCCGGAGAACGTTACCGAGTACTACAACCCTTACACATGGGTTTCAGGTAACATAAGAAACGGTATTAAAGTAGGTTATCCTATCACCTCTATAACAGGTAATGACTTCCAGAGAAACGAAAAAGGTCAGGTTTTGATCGATCCTTCATCTGGACTTCCTTTGTCATCGGGTGCATGGTCTGTTTTAGGAGATCGTGAACCGGATTTGAAATTCGGATTCCTTACTTCATTCAAATATAAGAGTGTATCAATTTCTGCCCTATTGGACGGTAGATTGGGCGCAACCGTTGTAAACGGAACCAAACGTCTTATGATGACAAATGGTTATAGTACCGAGTCTGTTGAGATGAGAAAAGCTGGTCCAAAGGTATTCAATGGTGTGTTGAATGATGGTTTGCAAAATACAGAGAACCCAACTCCAAATAATATTGCAGTTAAACTGGGTGACCTTCAGTACGGTTTTGCAGGTACAGACCCTAACTGGATTGAGACTGGTATTAACTATATCAGACTTGGTGAAGTTCGTTTAAACTACAATGTTAACAGAAAATGGCTGGAGAGAGTTTCAAAAGGCGTTCTTTCAGCTGCCTCTGTATTTGCAACAGGTACAGACCTGTTTGTTCTGACAAACTACTCCGGTATTGACGTAGTAGGTAACTCTAACTCAGCTGCATTAGGTGGTACAGGTGGTGTTGGCTTCGACATGATGGCTATTGCCGCTCCACGTGGATTATCATTTGGTGTAAACATAACCTTTTAATTGATTTAGAAATGAGAAAAATATTAATATCATTAACACTTTTTCTGGTCATAGGTACCTCATGTACCAAATGGCTTGATGTTAATAAGAACGTCGACGCGCCGGACTGGGTTCCGCCAATTTTAAGGCTTGCACCAACTATTGCTGCCTATGAGGGAATTGGATTTGACCTTAGAGCTATTGCGCCGATGGTTCAATACTTTGGTGGAGCAGGATACTCTCCGGTTTTCGGACTTCACAGCTACTACTCTGGCTCTGATGCCGGAGGAGAGGCATGGAGATTTGTTTACTGGCTTCAGGGAATGAATATCGAGCACATCATCAATGATGGTCGTACAAGAGAGGAGTTCACACTTGCCGGAATGGGTCTTGCGATTAAAGCTTACTCGTGGCACCTGCTTGCATCTCTTCACGGAGATCTTCCGGTTAAAGACGCTTTTGTACCGGGACTACTTGCTCACAACTATGACGATCAGCAATATGCTTTCCAGCAGGTAAGATCTTGGGCAAGACAGGCGATTGCCGAATTTGACAAACAGGATAAAAATGTATATCCTACTCTTGCAACAAATGACCTGATTTATGCAGGAAATGTTTCAAGATGGAAGAAATTTGCATACGCTGTTCTTGCAAGAAACTACATCGCAATGTCTGTGAAAGATGCCAAATATCTTGACTCTGCAATAGCTTGCGTTGATCTTTCTTTCTCAAGTCCTGTCGATGACGCAACTTATCGCCACGATGCAACAGGTGTTTCCAACAACTCAAACTTCTTCGGAAGGCTTAGAGGCAATATTGCACACACCTATACCCAGTCTGACTATATGGTACAGATTATGACAGGTACCGTTCCAAACTACAATGCAGAAGGAGCAATTGAAGGTCTTCTAGAGAAGCAAATCATTACAGATACTGCAACTCTTGACCCTCGTACAATTCTGATGTTTGGTTCGCGTGATACTATGCCTGCCAACCAAAACGACATTAAGAAGGGCCACTTTAATTTTGTTGGAACCAGACAGGGTTATACTATTCACACTAACTTCTTCGGTTTGACTTCTGCTCCAACGGAGGCATCTTCAGGAACAGGCAGATGGTTATTCAGAGATGATGCAAGATGGCCACTTACAACCTATTCTGAACTTCAGTTTATTAAAGCAGAGGCTCTATTCCGTAAAAACCAAAAAGCAGCAGCTTTTGAAGCTTTTAAAAATGGTGTTAGCGGACATATGGATTGGGCTAAATCACTTATAGCTCCTGGTACGGTTGTTAAGAATGCTGCTAATAAACAGACATCTGTGATTGGTGATAAGATTACCGTTGCTAGGTTTAACCAGCTTGCTGCAGAATATATGAACAGTAAATTTGTGAACAATCTACCTTTGGCAGACTTTTCACTTTCTCATATCATGATGCAGAAGTATGTTGCATTGTATCCATGGAGTCTTGATGTTTGGAATGACCTTAGAAGATATCATTATGACCTGGTACTTGGTGCCGGAGGTGTTCCTGTAACCGGTACATCTTACACTCCTGATATTGTATATCATAAGCTGAACACCGACCCTAACAGAGTTTACAAAGGGTTCTATCTTCAGCCTTCTGATGTAATTAACAGGAGACAGAAGTTTGCTCAGTGGAACTACGGTTCTCCTTGCTATCGTCTGCGTCCTCGTTACAACTCAGAGTATATGTGGAATCTTGCGTCGCTCAAGAAACTGCAGCCTATTCCGGGAGATGCCGATAACTACCACACTTCTATCGTATGGTTTGCAATACCTGGTAATTAGTAATGAATAATTAAAACAATTGAAGATGAAAAAAATATTATCAATAATATCTGTACTCTCGTTGTTTTTACTTTACTCTTGCGAGAAAAATGTAATAACATACGATCATTCAGATTTGGACGAAAACGCCTTTGCGCAGGTAAGACTAGTGTACGATTTGCCACTTGTAACATCAGCTACACATAACATTACCCTGCTAAAGTATAACGATCAGATATACTCTCAGGTAGGTACTGCTCTAGGAAGCATTCTTCCTAACAGTATTGCCAAATACCACAGAATCCCGGTAGGCGCAAACAAGGTTGATGCCTTTAAGGGTGCAGGCAAGGATGTGGTTGCATACTCAAGCAATTTTACAATTGCAAAGGGTAAATGGAGCGCTTTTGTTTACAATGAAGGTCAACCACCACTTCTTGTGCAGGATCCTGAAGAGTACCAGACAGGCCACCCTTGGAACGACACAGTTGCCTATATTCGTTTTGTTAACCTTTTCCACAAAGCTGACGGAGTTACTCCATTTGGCAGACTTACTCTTAAAGGAGTAAGAACAGTGGGTGGTGTTACAACATATATTGATATTGCAACTGCCGATTATAAGGGGGCAACTGATTATATGCCTTACAAACTTAACAGGCAGGGTATAACAATATGGTCTGGTACAGAATCAAATCTAGTATTTGCACTGTTTGACGCTAACGGACAACAGTTAACACACTTTGCGACAACAGCTGCAACTACAAAGACAGCACACTCAGTTACCGGATACTCTTTAGCTAAAGGGGTGAACTATATATTCCACCTAAACGGTAAAGAGGGTACAAATAATGCAACACAGTCTATACGCGTAAGTACTATAGCAGTAAACTAATATATTATGAAAAAAGTACTTTTAGCAGCATTTCTTTTGATTTTACCAATTGCTTTTATATCTGCTCAAAATAAAAAGGCAGAGAAAGAGGCAGAGGGTATTGCAAAGTTCGAAAAGGCGAAAGCCGCAATCGAGGCTAAAGAGTTTGTTGTGGTCCCTGATTCTTACGAAAAGAGTGATGGATCCCCTGAAACTAACACTGACGAGGCTAATTTCCTCTCCTTTGAAGATGGGAGCATATTTCTGCAAGGTATGATTATCTGTGGAAACAACTTCACCAACAAAGCGGCGGTAAACAGTTTTGATCAGAAGTTAGATAAAAAAGGGAATCTGTCAATTACAATGCAGGTTTCAGGCAGCGCAATAACTGCAAGGATCGAGATTCAAATGAGAAAAGGATCGAATTACGCTGACATTATCGTAACACCGACCAAAGGGGCAGCCCGAAAATTCTCAGGAGAGACCGGTAATTATGAGAAGAGGTGATCTTGGCTCAGCCGTTAGAGCATCAATGACATATCCTTTCGTCTTTAAACCAATTGTTATAGACTCTATACTGCTGTTTGACGGCGGCTTTTACAACAACTTTCCCTGGGATGTAATGATTGAGGACTTTGACCCCAATTTCATAATCGGTTCCAAAACCTCGGGACATGTTTCAAGTCCTGATACCGACGATATTTTCAGCCAGATCAGCAACATGCTCATGGTCGAGACAGACTATACTATTCCCGAGGAGAGAGGATTCCTGATAGACAATGACCTAAAATCGCTTGGAATTTTGGATTTTCATAAAATTGACGAAATAGTAAGAATTGGTTACGATAATGCTCAGAGATATATAAGTGGTATTAAAAGCAAAATTCAACGCGAAGTAAGCTCTAAAGAGTTACTTGAAAAGCGCCTGGCCTTCCGCACCAAGACTGAGCCCCTGATTTTCAGAGATGTTATTGTTGAGGGCAATATCAGAGATCCCGAAAAGGCATTTATTAAAAGAACCATCAAAAACAGCAGTGACAAGAATTTTGGATTTGAACAGTTGAAAAGAGGGTACTATCGTGTTGTTGCAACCAACAATATTAACACCATCTACCCGGAAGCAAGATTTTCAGCTGACTCTGTATTTGATCTCTATCTGAGGGTTACTAAAAGTTCTCCGCTTAAGCTATCAATAGGAGGAAATATCTCCTCTTCCTCGTTAAACCAGGGCTATCTGGGCGTTACTTACAACTACTTTTCGATAAATCCATGGAGATTGGCAGCAGACTTCAATCTGGGAAGGTTCTATTCAGGATTGAATCTTCATATGAGGCAAGATATCGGAATCAGCCCTTTGTGGTTTTATGAAGGACAATTTACCATGCACCGCTTTGACTATTTTGCTGGAAACCAGGTCGGTTTTTTTGCCAACCGAATTCCTGGAAATATTGAGGAGTCTGAAACCTTTATTACCCTAAGCGTCGGAATGCCTCTTGTTATTGACCGTAACATACTTGCTAAGGCAAATCTAACCATCGGCCGGAATTTTTACGAATACTACCAGACAGATAATTTTACCACATATGACATACCGGACAGGACACGCCTGAACTACATCTCACCCTCATTTACAATTGAACGATCAACAACTAACTTTAAACAGTTTGCTACTGCAGGCAGAAAACAAAAATTCACACTTAAGTATATACGTGTTAAAGAGAATCACAAACCGGGAAGCACATCACGTATAGCAACGGAGGTTAACGACAGTCAAAACAACACCTATTCTGCAAGACTATTTTCTGAGACATATTTTAATCTTGGAAGATATCTGTCATTAGGGATAATTGCCGATATAGCTGTATCCAACAGAACATTTATGGGAGATCATATCTCTACCCTGTTGTACCTTCCTGCCTTTCAGCCGGGCCCCCACAACTCAACACTCCTTCTTAACGGATACAGGGGAACCTCTTTTGCCGGACTTTCAATTAAACCAATTGTTAAATTTTCAGAAAACATATTTCTGCATCTGCAGGGAGGTCTATTCGTTCCGCACAGACAGCTGATAGAATCATCCGATGGTGTTGCCAGATTTACAGACCCTTTTCCCGGAGCATCATTTCTTGGCAGTGTTGCAGCAGTATGGCAATCTCCGGCAGGTCCCGTATCACTATCTGCAACGTACTACGAAAGATCACAGGTCAAATGGTTCCCTCAGTTTAACATAGGGTTCCTGATATTTAAACCAAAAGCATTAGCAAACTGACAATGAGCTCAAATCCACTTAAAAAGCTAGCGGGAGAGACCGCCATTTATGGTTTCAGCACCATATTTGCCCGTATTGTCAACTTCATATTCTTCCCGATTTATACCTACAAACTCACAACAGAGAACTATGGAATAGCAACTGAGTTCCTTGCTTACATCGCCATTTTGCAGGTTGTGCTAACATTGGGGCTTGAGACTGGGTGCTTCAGGTTTGCCAACAAAGAGTCAGAACCTAACAAAGTGTTTTCAAACGCTCTTCTTACCACAGGCATGCTTTCTCTCGCTGTGTTCCTTGGTTTGTATCTCTTTTCGGAGCAGATAGCAACCTGGCTTGGCTACGGCAGTTTCAGAAAAATAATTGTATATGTGGCGGGTACTCTTGCTCTCGATTCATTCACCTCAATCCTCTTTGCAAAGCTCAGGTTTGAAAACAGACCCGTTAAATTTGCCATTCTTAAAAGCATCAAAATATCTTGTGAAATAATATTCAACCTTGCTCTTTTCTTTATTGTTCCTATTTGGCTTGTTAAAAATCCCGACTCTTTTCTGCTGAACTTTATCTCACCAAAACCAGATTTTACATACATACTCTTTGCAATATTTCTGAGTTCAATAGTTTCACTCCTCATATTCATACCTGATATTCTAAAAATAAGACTCAGCTTTAACTCACGATTATGGAAACAGATGATGCTATACTCCCTGCCAATAATGGTGGCAGGTCTGCCGGGTATCCTGAACGACTTTATTGACAGACCTCTGTTCCGCTTTTTCAGCCCCGAGGGAAATATTTGGGAGTCAGATCTTGGGATCTTTCAGGCAGGAACCAAAGTTGCAACTTTTATGATGCTGTTTATTCAGATGTTCCGATTTGCAGCAGAACCTTTCTTCTTTTCCAGGGAGAAGGAAAAAGACTCTAAACAACTATATGCCAAAGTTATGGAGCACTTTACCGCTCTTGGAGTCTTGATTTTTTTAGGTATTATGTTTTACCTCGATATCATACAATATATTGTAGGAAGAGACTTCAGGGAGGGTCTCTCTATAGTACCAATCATGCTTCTCTCATATCTTATTCTTGGAATCAGCTTTAATGTATCAATGTGGTACAAACTTTCAGGCAAAACCAATTATGCCATACTTATTACATCTGCAGGTTTACCTGTTACACTGGCAATTAACATAATCTTTATGCCTGTTTACTCATACCATGCAGCTGCATGGGGACATTTTGCAAGTTATCTGGTAATGCTTCTTACAAGTATTTGGCTTGGCAATAAATATTATCCCATACCATACAGATGGATAAAGGTGATTGGATACATTGCAGTTGGAGCCGCCATGTATGCCTTTGTTATCTTTTTACCGGAAACCGGAGTATACGTGAAATACACAATCAGAACAGTTCTTATTATCAGCTATATTTTATTTTATCTAAAACAGGAGAAAATTTCCATATGGAGGTTAAAATTGTAAACAAATCCCCTTTCAAACTTCCTGAGTATGCCACTATACACTCGGCCGGAATGGATATGAGGGCAAACCTGACAGAAAGCATGGTTATTCAACCTCTGCAAAGAGTGATGGTACCTACAGGAATATACATTCAACTGCCTGACGGATATGAGGCACAGATACGGCCAAGAAGCGGACTTGCCGCTAAGCACGGAATTGGAATTGTCAACAGTCCGGGTACTATTGATGCCGATTACAGAGGAGAGATAAAAATAATCCTCGTAAATCTCTCAAATGAACCGTTTACGTTAAATCCGGGAGAAAGGGTTGCCCAGATGGTTATAGCCAGGTATGAAAAGGCTGTTTGGAATGAGTGCGACTCTCTTGATGAGAGCGAACGGGGAGAGGGAGGTTTTGGTTCAACAGGCAGAGGTTAATTATTAGGTTTTTTATTATATCAAAAAGATGATTACTATTGAGAAATTATATACTCTCTTCAGGCAGAGTAACGGAGTATCAACCGATAGCCGGAATATAACTCCCGGGTCAATATTTTTTGCTTTAAAAGGAGAAACTTTTGACGGAAATACGTTTGTTTTGCAGGCACTTGAATCCGGGGCTGCCTATGCAGTTTCAGACGACAAAAGCCTTCCGGACAATAGCCGTATAATAAAAACAGACGACTCCCTGAAGACACTACAACAGCTTGCTGCTCACCACAGAGTGATGCTGGGGCTGCCTGTTTTCGCACTGACAGGATCAAACGGAAAGACCACCACAAAAGAGCTTATAACCACAGTCCTTTCAACCAAATACAAAGTAGTCTCAACAACCGGAAACTTAAATAACCACATAGGAGTTCCGCTCACCTTGCTAAAGATTAATGAAGAGACTGAGATGGCTGTTATAGAAATGGGGGCAAGCGCACCGGGTGAAATTGATCTTTTATGTTCGATATGTCAGCCAAACAGTGGTCTAATTACCAATGTAGGCAAAGCACATTTGTTAGGTTTCGGCTCCTTTGAAGGGGTCAAAAAGACCAAAGGAGAACTTTATGACTACCTTAATACAAATGGCGGAACAGCACTATACAACGGCATGAACAGCCACCTGTGCGAGATGATATCACAGAGAACCGGGATAAAAAAGATCGAATACGGGCTTAGTGCTCAAAACGCTCTGGTTTTAAAGGCCACCTCCGATAATCCCTTTTTAAGAATAGAGCTAAAAGATGGCAGAGTCATAAATACAAATATGATTGGCGATTACAATGCCGATAATGTAATGGCAGCTCTCGCAGTTGGAGCGTTTGCAGGAACAGATCCCAAACTTTCGGTTAAAGCGGTTGAAGATTACACCCCCTCAAACAACAGGTCACAATTGGCTAAGGGGAAATTCAACACTTTGATTGTTGATGCCTACAATGCAAACCCAACAAGCATGAAAGCCGCACTTGATAATTTCATGCAGATTGAATGCAATAAAAGAGCCTTGATAATTGGAGATATGCTTGAGTTGGGGGAGTATTCATCAGATGAACACAAAGGCATTCTGGAGCTGATTAAGCATATGAATACTGAGTCTCTCTTCTTTGTCGGTACAGAGTTTAAAAACGCTGCCGCTGGAGATAGTTACTTTGAAGAGAGAGCAAAGTTCTTTCAAACATCTGATCTTCTTAAAGAACATTTAAATAACTGCACACCAAAAGGTTGTACATTTTTAATTAAAGGATCGAGGGGAACAAGACTCGAAAAAGTTATAGAAGCCCTTTAAAGGCTATCTGATATTGGAACCAATACTTATAAAACGGAGCCTCTTGAGCGAAAGAAAAAATGAAAGTACAATGCTGCCCCTGTAAACTCCCGTCACCTCTTTGTTACAGATAAGCTCGTCTCTGACAATATCTTTTCTCATCTCTTTGAAGTGGCGATGGGCCTCCCAGACACTCGAAATGAGCTCTTTTTTACCCTGAATCATGTAAAGGATGGCAGACATACCATCAAGTATCATTCTTAAAAAAAGCGTTATGTGAAGCCTCCTGTAAGGGAGGTTTTTATATAACATCAGGAGGTTGTTACGGTAGTTCAGATAAAGTTTTTTTGGTGAGTTATTTGGCAGAGTGCCTCCGCCAACATGATACACCACAGAATCAGGAAAAACCCAAACCTGCCACCCATGAAGTTTAGCCCTCCAACACATATCAATCTCCTCCATATGAGCAAAGAATGTTTCATCAAAGCCACCAAGCTCCCTGAATAATGACGACCGGATCATAAATGCAGCACCAGAAGCCCAGAAAATTTCTGAATCTGTGTTGTATTGTGCACAATCCTCTTCAATATTTGAGAGTATTCTGCCACGGCAGAAGGGGTATCCCAGGTAGTCAATAAACCCTCCGCTCGCACCGGCATACTCGAAATGATCTTTCTCAAATGCCGATTTGATTTTAGGCATACAAATACCAATCATGGGATTGTTGTCAAAGGCCTTTACCAACGGAGTAATCCAATCTTTTGTTACCTCAACATCGGAATTGAGAAGCATATAATAGTCTGCATCAACATAGTTGAGAGCACGATTATACCCTCCGGTGAAACCATAATTGGCACCCAATTCTATTAATGTAATTGCGGGGAAATTTTTTGTAATCCACTCCTGTGAACCATCAGTAGAACCATTATCGGCAATGACTACCTTAACTCCGGGAGATTTACTCCTCTCTATTATATTACGAAGAAACCTCTCAAGATAGTGTACCCCGTTCCAGTTTAAAATTACTATTGCAGTAGTTGACAACTCTTTTTTTTGTAAAGATAGTTAAAAAAGAGCCTTACAGATGGAAGCGGAATCCCAGTTCGAACTTGAACTGTAGTGGTTGGGCGCTTCTGATACTTAGTGGCTGGTTGTTATTAAAGAAATAGGCAACAGAAGGGTCAAAGTAGAGTCCGGTGTTTCTGTTAACATAGAATTCGGCACCTGCTCCGGCATTTAGTGACCACTGAAGCCCCTCTATAGAGTTGCCACTCCATTTTTTTACACCGTTTTCAAATATTTTGTAATGGGCATAAAGACCCTTTTCAACGGTAAAGCCACCTGATAGATAAAATCTTATATTTTCGTTATTGAAAAGATTTGCATAAACATTTACAGGAACACCAATATAGTGAAGTGTCTGATGAGTCTGTCTTGTCTCCTCTCTGGATAAATCGTCGTAATTTGAGAATAGAAGAGTGTAATTAACACCCGAACCAAGAGAAATAATCTCGCCCAGCGGAAGCTGAACCTGTATTCCCACCGATACCGGCATCAGGAATTTTGTATTTGAAACAACCTCCAGTGGCACATAAGCCTTCTGAATGGTTGATACCACATTGCTTAAATTATAAGAGCCACCGGCCTGACTTACCCCCATGAGGGTAACCGAGTTACTGGCCATTGATGGCGAGATATTTGTCCCCATAGCAATGAGGGCTTTGGAGTGCTTTCTTGTGCTGCGTGAATCTCCCCTGACTTTGAAAAGGTACTCTTCAACCGATTGAGCCCCTGTTTTCCCCGGGCCGGCCTCTCTTTGTCTCTCTTTTACACCGGCAGGAGTTTCATCTCTCTTCTGTTCAGGTTCAACTTTAATAATATCAACCTGCTTCACCTGTACTTCAACTGCCTGCTGCTCTTTTTCAGAAGTTACAACTCTTTCCTGAGCGAGGTTCGTGATCTCCTCGTTCTTTATAACCTTTATTTGTGATTGCTTTTCAGCTTTATGGGTACTTAAAGGGGAGGTCCCGGCATCTGCCCGGATACTCTCTTTTGCGCTTTCAGTAACAGTGGTTTTTTCAGACACGAGAATGTCGTGCTTTAAAGGTGAAGGGGCTGTAACCTCTTCTGGTCCGTCAAGGAGCAGCAAAAGGGCAAGCGATGCTGCAACTGCAACAGCCGCTGTGATGGATCTTCTAAAGTAAAGGACTCTCCCTCGCCTTCTCCTCTCCAGATCACGGGCAATTGAGTCCCATGAACTGCTGTCAGGCATCTCCTGATGCCCCTCTAACATTTCACGTACTCTCTTATCAAATTCCAAATTACCCATTTTCTTTTATCTTCCTTTTTCTTTAAGTCTGTCCTGTAGCCATACTCTTGCTCTGCTGAGCTGGGATCTTGAGCTTCCTTCACTAATTTTCAACTCTTTTGCTATCTCCTGATGGCTGTAGCCCTCAATTGCAAAAAGGTTAAACACAGTTCTGAAGCCGGCCGGCATAGTGGATATCAGTCTCATTAACTCTGTCGATGTAATGTTTCCCAGAACAGAACTTTCAACAGTAAGTTCTTTCCCTGAATCACTTAGCTCTTCAGTGTACTTGAGCACGTCACCCTTTCTCAGAGACATCAGTGCGGTATTTACAAATATCCGTCTGAGCCATCCTTCGAAAGACCCGCTGCCATTAAAGCTTTCAATTTTTTCAAATACCGTGATGAAACCATCGTGGAGGATATCCCGGGCACGCTCCCTTTCGCCCACATACCTGATGCAAAGCGACAACATCTTAGGAGAGTACAACTCATAAAGAGTTCGCTGTGCTCTGGGATCCTGTTTCAGGCAGGCGCGCAACAACTCCTTCTCGTCGGGAAATTCCGTTTTAGAGGTTATCATTCACA
>Ga0351831_1071_pt1 | contig 15135 bp, 13 predicted proteins | sample BONcelHFGM3001C3_FD_206748 | JGI IMG/M metagenome (GOLD analysis project Ga0351831, IMG submission 206748) | Enriched cells from coal bed in the Powder River Basin, Montana, United States - BONCAT cells FGM rep1 HSBNCT.FGM.300.1.C3 ... | reverse complement strand
GGCATGGTTTTTCCTCAGAGAAAAGGCCCCGGGGAGGTTTCCCCCGGGGCCTTGACATGCGGCAATCGCTTTAAGCTTCTGCCAAAAGGAGATTTAGAAGGCTAATCTCAGTTTGTGCGTCAGGATGTAGTTGTCCTTGACTACGGCATTGCTGTCGTACCCTTTGAAGTAGTCGCCCGTCCAGAAGTAACCGGCGCCGACCGAGTAGGTCAGGTTGTCGTAGATCTTGTAGGTGGCGATCAGGTCAACTTCCGTACCGAACTTATCCGACACGAACTCCCGGATCTTCGTGGAGCCTTGAATGGTGGTTGCCGCAGCGTTTGTTGTTGTCAGCGTTTCACCAACGGCGCCGACACCCGATTTGGGCTTCTTGTCCGCTGTGGCATAGGCCAACTTAGCCGTGATGTTCAACTTTGCCGTAGGATTGACACCGGCATAAACCTGATAGTACCAGATGTTGTCCATATAACGGGCCATCTGGTAAGACTGGATCGTTCTCGGGTTCTGACCACCGGTAGCGGCGCTTGGGCCTATATTGCCCTGTAGTGAGCCCACGGGATCGATTAAATCGTAGTTAAACATGATCAGGTTCCAACCGGGAGACAGATAGTCGTCGCCAAAGCCCTGAGCGATGCTGCCCGTAACCTTGTTCTGGTCCTTCATTTCGTCACCGCTTTTGTAAACGAACATGGCGCCGGCGAAGAAGGGTTTGAAGTTAACCTCGCCCTTGATGTAGCCGGCCCAGGCGCTGACGTCCACATCGCTTTGCGGGGTAAAGCCGGTCGTAAAGGTCTCGTATTGTCTCAGCTGACCGAAGCGATACCAACCCTCGGCCTCGATATAGGCGGGGCCGAACTGGAATTTCGCATAGGGAGCGACCGTACTGATCTTGGTAACCCAACCGTTGCTGCCTGGAGGCACGATACCTGAGCCATCGATACCGATTGCTTTGGCCCGGGCATCTCTCCAGAATTCATACATCAAACCGGCCTCGCCGGGCTTGAACTTAACGACGGCGCCGATGCGATACGCATCGCTATCGGAATCGTTCCTCAGGCCCGAATTGGCTGCGAGATAACCCCTGCCGAACGCATTGGCGTTGCTCCACTCGCGAATCTTCATGACCGAGGTAAAGATCGACACGGGGCCGAAGGTATTGTCGTAGCGAATGGTTGGCCACGTATAAATGTCGTTGCCGAACATTGTTCCCCAGCCGCCGCCGCCGGCCGCTGCGTAGCCAGCCTGAAGTCTACCGAAAGGAAGCTTGACGTCTGCCCAGGCCGCCTGGATTTCTATGTTTTCACGAGTCATACTGCCCGAAACCCCGGTGCTCATCCTGCTGGATGTTCCCTGGCTGCTTCGGAAGAGCCCGCCACCTGCCCAGCTATTATCACCCATCATACCGTTCAGGGTGCTAAAGGCGGTCTTCAAGGCCAGGCCTTCCACAACCTGGAAAGTGGTGTTTACCGAGAGGGCGGTCTGATAAAACGCTTCTGCGCCACGTCTCGATGTGTTTCCCCAAGACGGATTCGTGTTAGCCTCTTGCTTGTCCAATAACGAGGGGTTGTCCACATAGGTTCCTGCCATATACCACAAGCCGCTGAACTTCACGTCTACGGCAGCGGCGGGCATCGCGATGGCCATGATCAGACCCAGCGACATCAAAACTACCAAAAATTTCTTCATCTTTTCCTCCTGATGCTGTTTGTTTGTTTGTTTTTTTTTGGCTCTCTCCGGGCATGTTCTGGGAGGGCCATTTTCAAACGTTCCGCTAACAATACTTTCAACTCAACGGCTTTTTAAATTTTGCAGCACCACCTCCCTGTTTTTTAATTTGGCGCAAACTAACACCCCGATTTGGGGATGTCAAGCATTTTCGACAAATCTTGCCGCTTTGCGGGCGGCGTTCGCCGAAAATGTCGAAAGCAACTCATGTACCAACTTTTCGTATGACACGTATTTTATGATCAATACTCATGAAGGCGTTGTCGTAAAAATCAAATTTTTCACCCCGAACTATGTCGCCCTGACCTTGTCGAACTGTGAAGAGCGAAGGTAGTCTACTGACATCAGGGAATCCTTAGATAAGATCAGGACGATATTTAGGTTGATTTTCGACTTTTTGTGAGACCGCCCCTCATGTAAAGAATGTCAAGTAGGGTGGAGCCGATGAATAAACCGTGAGAATGGAATGTGGTAAAAAGAACACATTTTCCCAAGTGATTTGTTTTTTTGACACAGAGGATCAACCAACGGCTGTGGCCTTCCCTTTTTCCATCGGGCCCTCCACCGGGTCAGTTCTAAATATTTCTTGACACTAAGAGGATATTGATATAGTGCAGAGCGCGAAAAGATAGCCCTATGAATCTCCCTTGGCGATATAATCAGGATTTACGGGGCAGCATCAGGTTTAGGAGTAAAAAACAAAAATAAAACAATAGTAAATGAATGGAGGTAACGAAATCATATGGCAGAAGAGAAAACACAGCTGAAGGATATTTATCCGGTACCGGAAAAAATCAAAAAAATGGCTTATATCAGTGGCAGGGAGGCTTATGACAAGCTTTGGAAGCGTTCTATCGAAGAGCCCGATGCGTTCTGGTCCGAAATCGGTAAGGAGTATGTCGAGTGGTTCAAGCCCTTTGACAAGGTGATGGATTACAACTTCGATATTAAGAAGGGCCCCGTATATGTCAAGTTCTATGAGGGCGGCAAGCTCAATGTTTCTTACAACTGTTTGGACAAGAACCTCAAAACGCGAGCCAACAAGATTGCCATTCAGTTTGAGGGCAATGAACCCGGTGATGACCGCGCCATAACGTACAAGCAACTCCACGAAGCAGTCTGCAAGTTTGCCAATGTCCTTAAGTCTCAGGGTATCCGGAAGGGCGACCGGGTTACCTTGTTCCTCCCCATGATCCCCGAACTCGCGATTTCCATGCTGGCCTGTACCCGCATCGGCGCCATCCACACGATCGTTTTCGGCGGTTTTAGTTCCGATGCCCTCCGTGACCGGATCCAGGACAGCGAAGCCAAACTTATTGTGACCTGCGACGGGACCTTCCGCGGCGCCAAGGCCGTTCCCCAAGAAACAGATTAGTCTTATCCGGAGCCATGCCTGGTCTACCTTCCTCGACAAGATGGAACGAAAGATCAGCCCGGAAAAATTCAGATGAACTCCACTGCATTCCGGTTGTATTTTAAACCTGTTCAATAGATTCCCGCTCCTGCGGGAAGGACACTTTAGGTGGCATTATTCATAACATTCACGGCAATCTCAACGGGCTGGGGGCCGAACAGATCAGGCGCATCGAACAGATCTATCGCCGCCGGGTCCCCCCCGATCAAATCATCACCCACGAATTGGCCCGTTATCTCACGGAAATATCACGGGAAATCAACCGCCAGATGGGCGTTCTGATCAGTCGCCGCGGCGACGTGGAATACGTCATCGTCGGATCGTATCAGCATGTCCTCATCCCACCCCTCGACGGCTTCCGCTCTTCCTCCACCCGCTTCAAGGGATTGCGCCTGATTCATACCCATTTGAACCATGAAAAGCTGACCGATGACGATCTCACCGATCTCGCGCTCCTCCGCCTGGATCTCGTCTGCGCCATCGAAGCGGAGGGGGACGGCATACCCGGCATGGCTCACACGGCCCACCTGATCCCGGAAAATCCGGAGGGGAAATTCTGGCAATTTCTACCACCCACCCGGCCCGCCGATATCCATCTGAACTTTGCCGCCTTCATCGCCTCCCTGGAAAGCGAATTCAGCCGCACCCAGAAGAGTCGCAAGGTAGACGCCACAGACCGGGCCTTCCTTGTCCGGGTGGAGACGAATCCGGCGGGAATCGGTGAAAAAGCCTTAGATGAGTTGAAGGAATTGGCAAAATCCTGTGGTGTCGAGGTTTTCGACGCTGTGATGCAGTATCGGGGGCAGAAAGATCCCAAATACGTGATGGGCAAGGGAAAACTTTCGGAGGTGGTCATCAGGGCCCTCCAGATGGGCGCCAATCTCCTGATCTTCGACCATGAACTGACCCCGGCCCAAGTCCGGTCCATTGCCGATTTCACAGAACTGAAGGTCATCGACCGCACCCAGGTCATTCTGGATATCTTTGCCCAGAGGGCTCACAGCCGGGAGGGAAAAATTCAGGTGGAATTGGCCCAGTTGAAATACCTGCTGCCGCGACTTATCACGAAACACACGGCCATGTCCCGTTTGACGGGGGGCATCGGCGCCCGGGGACCGGGGGAAACAAAGTTGGAAATCAACCGGCGACGGATTCGGGATAGGATCCATACCCTGGAAAAACAGATGATAGATATTGAAAAGGCCAGAGGCCAAAGAAGGGTCAAACGTGAAAGGACGGGACTTCCGATTATTTCGATCGTCGGCTATACGAATGCCGGGAAATCCACCTTATTAAACGCCCTCACCCAGAGTGAAGTCTTTACGGAAGATCGCCTTTTTGCCACCCTGGACCCGAAAAGCTCCCGTCTTCGCTTCCCCAAAGATACGGAGGCCATCATCACCGATACGGTAGGATTTATCAGGGATCTACCGAAAGACCTCTTCGCCGCGTTCCGCGCCACCCTGGACGAACTCCATGAGGCCCATCTGCTCATTCATGTCATCGACATTAGTAACCCCGATTTCGATGATCACATCACCGCCGTAGACAAGATTCTTGAAGAGCTGGATATCGGAAACAAGCCAACGGTCCTTGTCTTTAACAAAGGGGACCGGTTCCCGGACAAACCACTCCTTGAAACCCTTTGCACGCGCTATCATGCCGTGGCTATATCGGCCCTGGATGCGAAGACACTTCTCCCCCTGGTGGAAAAAATGGAAACGCTCATACGAAGCTGATGAGGACTGAAATCATACATCACCGATTGGCTCTTTATATTGCCCTGGCCCTGATCGTCGCCACCCTGGCCGTTTACGCCCAGGTCAAGGACCATGCCTTCGTCGATTTCGACGATGAGGACTATATTACAGCCAATCCCCATGTCAACAGAGGACTGACCTTTCAAAGCATTATCTGGGCCTTTACGTCATCCCATTCCAACAACTGGCATCCCATGACTTGGATCTCCCATATGGTGGATGTCGAGCTTTTCGGTTTACAGCCTGCCGGCCATCATCTTGTTAATGTCCTGCTCCACACCATCAACGTGATCCTGTTGTTTCTTCTGCTGTCCCGCATGACCGGGGCGCTCTGGCGAAGCGCCTTCGTTGCCGCCCTTTTTGCCCTCCATCCCCTCCATGTGGAATCCGTCGCCTGGGCGGCGGAACGAAAAGACGTCCTCAGCACTCTCTTCTGGCTTTTGACCATCTGGGCCTATGTTCATTATACGGAAAAACCAGGATGGAAACGGTATGGCATCATCGTGGCCTGCTTCTCTTTAGGATTGATGGCCAAACAGATGCTGGTCACCCTGCCCTTTGTGATGTTGCTCCTTGATTTCTGGCCTCTGGGCAGGTTTTCTTACGGAGCTGGACACAAAGACAGGCCTGAACATCCCAGGCGTCATGTCCGTAAAAGCGGGAATCCTAAAAGAACCTCAATTTCAGATCGAGCCGGGAATGAGAAGAGGGCGGCAATTGCCATCCGGGTGTGGAAGAAATTACTCGTCGAAAAGGTCCCTCTTTTCGCACTAGCCGCTCTAGCAAGCGTTACGGTGTTCCTCGTTCAGCTCAAATCAGGCGTTCTATACGACCTGAGCCCGTTTCCACTGCAGATCCGTATCGAAAACGCCCTCGTGAGTTACGTCGCCTATATGGGCAAGATGTTCTGGCCGGCGCCTCTGGCTGTCTTTTATCCCCACCCGCTCGCCACCCTCCCGCTCTGGCAAGTTGCAGGTGCGCTGCTGTTGTTGATCGGCGTCACGATTCTGTGCTGGGTCTTGCGACGCAAACCCTATCTGACGGTGGGATGGTTCTGGTACCTGGGCACGCTGGTGCCGGTGATCGGCCTGGTTCAGGTCGGCGTTCAGGCCATGGCGGATCGCTACACCTACATTCCTCTCATCGGTCTTTTTATCATGATGGCATGGGGCGTCCCGGATTTATTGAAAAACCGCGCTTACGAGAAGCCGGCGCTGATAACGCTCTCAACGGCAATCCTGGGTCTTTGCCTCTTTTATACCTGGCAGCAGATCGGCACCTGGAAAAACAAGGAAGCTCTCTACGCCCACGCCGCCAAGGTCATCCCGAATAATTACTGGGCCTACAACAATTTCGGGGCTGCCATCGCCTCTCGAGGGCAGATCGATGAGGCCATGATCTATTTCGCAAGATCCCTGGACATCATGCCGTACTACCCTGGGGCCAACAAAAACATGGCCGTCGCCCTTTTCAAAAAGGGTCGCTACCATGAAGCGGTTCCCTATCTGCAAAAAGCCTTGCAGGTCCAACCCAGAAATCCGGAATACCGCATCACCATGGGTCTTACCTTGATGAAACTGGGCAACACGACGGATGCCATTGCCCAATTTGAAGAGGCATTGCGAATCAATCCGGGAAATCCTGACGCCCGGGAAGCATTGCGGGAGGCCATGACAAAATATTCTAAAATGGCACGTTAAACCGATTTACATCACTCCTTTATACCAGCCGCCATCGAACTGGATGGCGGCGCCGGTAATGTATCCAGCCTGTTCCGATGCCAGGAAGGTCACCAGGGCCGCAAACTCTTCCGGTGTTCCAAGACGCCCCATGGGGATCGATGCTTCCCATTTCTTAATGATGGCCTCCGGTAATGAGGCGTCATCAAGGGCGCAGATGGCAACCCGCGCCCCCTCTTTCGATAACCCAAGGGCAACGGCCCGGCCCAAACCCATGTTGCCGCCGGCCACAAGAGCCACTTTGCCTTTCAATCCCAGATCCATGATTCCTTCCTCCTGTTTGACCTCTCATACCAAATTATTATTGACATCTCTATTGTTTTGATCTAGCGTACCGGCACTTTCCATAGGTGAGGCTTCGTGATATATGAATGGATTGAGAAAAAGAGGGTATTCGGCTAAGTTGAATGGCTTGTTGCGCCTCTCTCTTCTTTTGATGGAATCAACCCTCTCACCCATCGATTTTTAGGAAACAGGAAACAACTCCAGAGCACAGACGAATCCTAAAGGCCATGGGTGAAAAAACCATGGCCTTTTTTATTTCAAAAGGGGACCATTCAAGATGATGTATGAAATTATATGGCATGGACGAGGTGGTCAAGGCGTGGTCATCGCCGCCCAGATGCTGGCGGAGGCCGCATATTTCGAGGAATTCAGAGGAGTTACGGCGTCACCGACCTTCGGTCCGGAAAGAAGGGGCGCACCTCTGACGGCCTCCACGAGAATATCCCGTGACCCGATCCGCACGTTCGCCCAGATTCAGATGGCCGATATCACCGTTGTCCTTGACGAAAGTCTCTTCAAAGTGGTCGATGTCCTATGGCGGGTCAAAAAAGGGGGGCTCATTATCGTGAATACGGCCTTGCCCCTGGAAAAAATGAACATCGAAGGCGACTATGACGTCGCCGTCGTGGACGCTGTCTGTATCGCCCTGAAACACCATCTAACGAAAGAAGGGGCGCCGGTGGTCAATACGCCTCTCCTGGGGGCTCTGGCCAAGGTTTCAGGCCTGGTGTCACTGGAGAACATTGAAAAGGCGTTAAAACATAAGCTCTCAAGGGAGCATGTGACCCGGAACCTCTCCGCCGCAAAATCGGCCTACGAGGAAACACAATTGCGGGTAAGGCATTAAGCCTCAAAACCCATAACCACTTATGAACGGGTAGGGATTTATGGAAAAGAATAAAGACAAGAACATCTCCGCCATGTGCACGCTGGCCGTCGGAGAGGCCGGCCGCACCGGCGACTGGCGGAGCCTCCGTCCCATCATCGATCATGCAAAGTGCATCCCTTCCATCAAGAAAAAATCTGCCTGCATGCTCTGTTGGCTCTATTGTCCGGAGGGGGTGGTCACGAGCACGATCCCGGTGGCAATTGACCTTGATTACTGCAAGGGCTGCGGCATTTGTGCGGAGGAGTGCCCGGCCAAGGCCATCGATATGGTGCGGGAGGATCTCTGCGATGCCTAACGTCCAGATCATGACGGGCAACTCAGCGGCCGCACTGGGGGCAAAACTCTGCAAGGTTCAGGTCGTTGCCGCCTACCCGATCACCCCCCAGTCCTCTTTGACGGAAATGTTGGCCCAGTATATCGAGGGCGGACAGATGAAGGCCGAATACGTCCGCGTGGAAGGGGAGCATTCGGCGCTGACGGTCTGCATCGCCGCCTCCACCGTCGGGGCCAGGACCTTCACGGCCACGAGCGCCAACGGCCTTTTGTACATGCATGAACAGATCCACTGGGCAGCCGGCTCCCGCCTTCCGATCGTCATGTGCTGCGTCAACCGGGGCGTCGGGGCGCCCTGGACCATCTTCAATGATCAGCAGGATTCCATCTCCCAGAGAGACACGGGCTGGATTCAAATGTACTGCCGCAATAACCAGGAGATCATCGATACGCTCATCCAGGCCTACCGGATTGCCGAGGCGGTCTATGTCCCCGTCATGGTCTGCTACGACGGGTTCATCCTTTCCCATACGATGATGCCCGTCGATATCCCCGACGCCGCCCTGGTGCAGGAATTTCTGCCGCCTTATCAACCCCACACCTTTCTCTCCCAGGACGACCCGCGAACCATCAACCCCGTCCTTTTCCCCAACTTGCGCGAAAATGCCGAGGGCATCCTGTGCGACGGTTATATGGAGATGCGTTATAAACTCCAATCCGCCCTGGAAGGGTCCAAGGCCGTCATCATGGAAACAAACGGGAGATTTGCCGAGACATTCGGGAGGGATCACGGCGGCATGATCTGGGAATATCTGACCGACGATGCGGAAATCCTGATCGCCGGCATGGGTTCCATCGCCAATGAGGCCACCGTTGCCGCGGACATGCTCCGTTTAGAAGGGCTTAAGGTCGGCGTCGTCGGAGTCCGCGTCTACAGGCCATTCCCGGCAGAAGAAGCACGGCGCGCCTTTCAAAAGGCCAAGGTCATCCACCTGTTTGAGAAGGCCATCAGCTATGGGTATGAAGGGGCTCTATGCTCTGACTTGAAGGCCGCTTTTTACGGCAGCGAGGTCAAGGCGCCCCTCTATCACTATGTTGTCGGCCTGGGGGGAAGGGACGTCCAACCCACGGAATTGGCCCAAGCAGTTCGGACGAAAACAGACGCCGGGCCGGTGGAGAAATCACAACACCCGGCAACATGGCTCAATTGCCGCACGGAGTAGACATATGCCGGAAAATCTCTTTAAAATAAACGAGAAAGAATATATCCTGCCGGGCACGCGGGCCTGCCAGGGATGCAGCCTCTCCCTCGCCTACCGCATGGCCCTGAAAGCCCTCCGGGAAAACACGATCATGACCGTTTCCGCCAGTTGTTTGTGCGTCCTCCACGGCCTCTACCCGAGCACCCCCGTCAAGCTTCCCTGCCTGAACAGTTCCTTTGCCAGCACCGGCGCCACCGCTTCGGGCCTGGTCGCCGGTCTCAGGGCCTTGAACCGGGCCGACACGACCGTGGTGGCCTTTGTCGGGGACGGCGGCACCTTTGACATGGGGATTCAGTCGCTCTCCGGCGCTGCGGAACGGGGCACGGATTTCATCTATGTCTGTTACGATAATGAAGGCTACATGAACACGGGCACCCAGCGTTCCAGCGCCACGCCCATGGGCGCCCTGACGACGACCACGCCCATCGCCACGAAGCAGCAGCATAAGAAGGATTTCATCAAGATTATGGAAGCCCATGACATCCCCTATGTGGCGACGGCCTCACCATCTTATCCCATCGACCTCTATGACAAGTTTGTCAAGGCCAAGAAGATTAAGGGAACGCGTTACATCCACCTGTCTATTCCCTGTCCGCCGGGTTGGGGATATCCGGCCAGAGACACGGTAAAAATGGGGCGTCTGGCCGTGGAAACGGGCATCGTGGCCCTATTCGAGGTTGAGGATGGAAAATTTCGCTTTACGGGCCGCAGCAAAACTATGGCCGAACGGGGAAACCGTCTGCCCGTCGTCAATTACCTGGAAAAACAGGACCGGTTCCAGAAGATGAGTCTTGCGCAGATGCAGACGTTTCAACAATGGGTAGATAACAAATGGCAGGAATATATGCGGCGCGCCCAGGAAACGACGGCATAATGACACAGTTATGAGTTTGAACCCTTGCTGACACCCATGGCCTTCAAAATCAGGGCGGCGTGCTTCCTGGACGACCCGCGATTTGCGGCGATCATTTCCTGCGCCGCCTGCCCCTTTCGAGAGAGGATTTCCGGGTCATTGAGGACGGCCAAAACGCCATCGAGGAGTTCCTCGCCGTTTTTCACAGTGACGCCGGCGCCGACCTCCTCCAAAAGCGTTTTTTCATCCTGAAAATCCTCCATAGAGGGTCCGTAAAAAACGACTTTCCCCCAGGCGGCCGCCTCCAGGATATTCTGGCCGCCTTTCGGCGCAAGGGACCCGCCGCAGAAAACAACCGTTGCCAGGCTGTAAATCTTAAACAGTTCCCCAATGACATCCACCACGATAATCCGTTCACCCTGGCGGGGACGCCCGGCATTGATTTCCGTCATGGCAATGGCATCCGGGAACCCGCCGCTTTTGGCCAGGTCCAGGACGACCCGCCCCCGATCGATGTGACGGGGGATGATGATGAGTTTCATATCGGGGTATGACTCGAGGAGCTTTCCATAGACATTAAGGACAACCGCTTCTTCCCCCTCATGGGTGCTTCCGGCCACAAAAACCGGTTCCCCCGGATGGATATTGACCTTCCGGGCGATTTCATGGGCCACATCGGCCGACACCCTGGCGGCAAGACCGTCATACTTGGCATTTCCCAAAACGTTGATCCGTTCGGCGGGCATGCCGATGGTCTTGATCCGCTCAGCATCCGTCGCCGAGATCATTCCCATGCTATCCACCTGGCGCAGAATCGCCCGCCAAAAAAAACGGGTGGCGTGGTAGCGTTTATAGGAACGCGGAGAGATGCGGCCGTTCACCATGACGACCTTGATCCCCCGCTGACGGCAAACATCGATGAAATTCGGCCACAATTCCGTCTCCGTGAGGGCAACGATATCGGGATTCACCCGCTGAATGACCTTTTTGACGACAAAGGGAAAGTCGAGGGGATAATAGATAAACGCCGAGGCGTCGGCAATGATGGTCCGGGCCATCTCCTGGCCCGTTTCCGTACTCGTGGAGACAACGATCCAGGCGTTCGGAAGCTCCTCCCGGAGGGCCGTGACAATCGGGGCCGCCGCCGTGACTTCCCCGACGGATACGGCATGGATCCAGATCCGCGGCCGGCCTGGCCCAGCGCCGGAAACAGGATTGGAGCCAAGGCTCAGTTTCGCCCCCAGGCTTTCCCGGTACTTTCCCGTAAACAGGATGATCATGGCGTAATAAGGGGCCACCACCAGAGCCGCTACCGTTAAAAGAAAATTATAAAGGACAACCATAGACGTATCGATCCAAAATATTTAAATATTTCGTCCATGTTGACAGGACAGGCCGGATGATGTATGAACTCCCCATGAACATCATCGCGCCTTCCATCCTATCCGCTGATTTTAGCCGCCTGGGCGAAGAAATTGCCGCTGTGGAAAAAGCAGGGGCGGACTGGATCCATATCGACGTCATGGACGGTCATTTTGTGCCTAATTTGACCATCGGTCCCGCCGTTATTGCCTCCCTGCGGAAAACAACCCCCTTGCCCTTCGATGTGCATCTGATGATCACGAACCCGGAACGCTACCTGGACGCCTTTGCCGATGCCGGAAGCGACGTGATCACCGTTCATGTGGAGGCGGCAAGCCATCTGCACCGGACCGTGACCCTCATCAAGGAAAAAGGGTTGAAGGCCGGCCTCTCGCTGAACCCCGCCACGCCCCTGTCCCTTGTGACCGCAATCCTCGGGGATCTTGATCTGCTTCTGATCATGACGGTGAACCCCGGTTTCGGCGGCCAGAAGTTTATCGACACGATGTTGCCCAAGATCGAAAACGCACGCAAAATGATTGATGCCATGGCCCCCCACGTCATCCTCGAGGTGGACGGCGGGATAACGGCGGAAAACATCAAATCCGTTTCTGACGCCGGCGCCGACGTCTTTGTCGCCGGGGCCGCTGTCTTTGGGGGCGGGGATTACGAACGTGCGCTCCACCTCCTGAAAATGGCATGAAAGAAAAGATATCAGGCTGAAGACTGAAGGTCTTCAGGAAGAGCTATGGGCCTTCAGACCTATCCATCTTCAGTCTATCCACCTATTTATAGTCATACACCCCTTTCCCCGTCTTACGGCCATAACGGCCGGCCCGGACCAGTTTAACCAGCATGGGCGCGGGGCGGTATTTATCACCCAGTTCCCGATGGAGCCCCTCCATGACGCGCAGGAGTGTTTCATTCCCCACAAGATCCGATAAAGCCAGGGGTCCGATGGGGTGATTACAGCCCAATACCATCCCTTTGTCAATATCCTCCGCCGACGCCAGACCGTCCCCCCAGGCAAAGAAGGCCTCGTTAATCATGGTGCAGAGAATCCGGTTCACGACGAATGCCGGCGCCTCTTTGACCACGATGACCTCCTTGCCGATTTTTTTGCCCCAGGCCTTGGCCACCTCCAAGGTCTCATCGGAGGTCTCGTATCCCCGAATCACCTCCAGCAAACGCATCACGGGCACGGGATTGAAAAAGTGGGTCCCGATGAACTTGTCCGGACGTTTTGTAATCGCCGCCATCTCCGTGATGCTCAAACCCGAGGTGTTCGTAAAGAACAGGCAGTGGTCGGGAACGATCTCCTCCAGTTCGGCATAAACCTTCTTTTTGACATCCATCACCTCAATCACAACCTCGACGACCACATCGGCCCCATCAGCCGCCTCTTTCAAATCCAGGGTCGGCGTGATACGTCCCAGAATGGCATTCATCTCCTCCTGAGTCCGCTTTCCTTTTTCCACATCCCGGGCGAGATTTTTGGTGATCGTTTTCATCCCCCCGTCAACAAAGCGCTGTTCAATATCCCGCATCCGGACATCATATCCCGCCTGGGCGCAGATTTGAACAATGCCGTTGCCCATCAAACCCGCTCCCAATACACAAATCGTCTTGATCTCCATCACCGATTTCCTCCCTGTTCTTTTTTGAAGAATTCATTATATAATGACGCCTCATGAACGCCATGCCAGGCCAAAGACGGCACGGCGAAAAACGGCTTCTTGAAGATCTGGATTCATAGCATATCCACCCCGGGGTGACAACGAAAAGGTCAGTTTCATGCATATCATTATTGATGGTTATAACCTGATCCGGCAATCGGACACCCTGCGGCGATTCGAAAAAACGAGTCTTGAAGGGGGCAGAAAGGCCTTGATCCGCTTCATCCTGCCTTACAAACAAGTAAAAGACCACCGGATCACCATTGTTTTCGATGGCTGGAAAACCGGATCGCCCATGGAAGAACGGGATCGTGAAGGCGGCATGGATATCATCTACTCTCGGCGGGGAGAAAAGGCCGACGAGGTCATCAAACAAATCGCCGAAACCTCCGGAGACGAAATCCTGGTCGTCACATCGGACCGGAATATTGTTTCATTTGTAGAGCGGCGGGGCGGCACGGCGATCTCCTCCCGGGACTTCGAGGCGATCATCAGCATGAAATCGTGGGAAACAGCGGTGACGCCAAAGACAACGGAAGGCAAAGGCGACGAAGATGATGATCCTCCGGAGAACCGGAAAAAGGGAGCATCAAAACGCTTATCACGCAGAGAACGGGATTACCGGAAAAGGGTCTGGAAATTATAGGGACTTACGAAGAACAGGCCTTCAGGATAAAGTGCTCCAATAAAAGCCGGGGATTTCTTGCTGTGGTTTTCATTTGCAGGTCCGCATGGGCCAGCATTTCGAGGCAGCCGAGCAAGGCTTCGTAGGAAAATCGATCGGCATTTCTCAGGGTATTGTAAATCACATAGGGATGCTGCCCCGCAAGTTCGATCACCCGATCCCCGTCCGCCGAAGAGGTGGCCATGGCCTTTATTTTAGGATACACCCGCCCTTGAAAGGCATTATAATCCATCTTCGCGTCGAACCCGCCCAGAGGCCCGTGCGTCAAAAGGATCCTCCCCTGCATGAGAAACCGCAATTCCCTGGTCAGCATGGCCAGGATCATCAGGGGTTGGATGCCGTGAACCATCAAGTCGCCGAGGACCGTCAGGCTCAGGGCCACATTTTTTTCCGCGAGGGCGGCGGTCAGGTTGAAAACCGTGTCTTCCTTTGTTTTACCGATTAGCCCGGCGACATCTTTTTCATCAATAACCGCCCGGTCCCCGGCATGAACGATCAGCTTTTCCAGGGCGCCTGCGGCATTTTGCAGGTCAAAGCCCGTTTTCTTGCCCAAGAGCGTCCAGGCCCCGTCGGTTAATGATTTGCCGCCGGCTGACAACAGGCCCTTGGTTGCCGCCATCAGTTGCGCTTTTTGTCGAATGTCCCCTTTGATTTGGGGAAAGGTGATGATCTTGCCTATTTCAGAAATGGTTTTGTAGAGCCGTTTTCGCTTATCGACGGCCGAGGCTGTCAAAATCAGAAAATGACCTTCCGGCAAGCCAGAGGCAAGGGTTTTCATGAGCTGATCGGCATCATCGACGGCTCTCCTGGCCTGGAGCCCATGCTGCACCGAGAAGCCGACCACCTTCGGCAGCCACTGTTCCCGCTGGTGACCCGCTTCGCCATCCACCACAGAAAACCACTCCTCATCGCTGATTTTTTTCCAGCCGTCATCCTTCAGATCATCGAGATTCCAGCCGGCAACGGCGAGGAAAGTCATAAATTCCCGGCCGGCCCTTAAAGGGTCGCTGTCCAGATACTCGCGGACCTTTTGAATAATGTCCGCCGACGTCTGTTTGGAATGGAAAAACGGCGCCCGACGGACCACCACCAGCTTGCGGCCGGGGAGAAGCGGCGACGTGATCAGGGTCTCACAGAGGCTGTCCGCATCAACATCTTCGCCATTGAGGGAGAAAAGGTTCAAGTCCCTGTCGGCGGCAGGCATCATCATAT
>Ga0351831_1063_pt1 | contig 15523 bp, 15 predicted proteins | sample BONcelHFGM3001C3_FD_206748 | JGI IMG/M metagenome (GOLD analysis project Ga0351831, IMG submission 206748) | Enriched cells from coal bed in the Powder River Basin, Montana, United States - BONCAT cells FGM rep1 HSBNCT.FGM.300.1.C3 ... | reverse complement strand
ATCATCGTGGATGACCCTTATCCCGCTTTCGGCCGTCTTCTTCATCTGTTCTATGCGGAGTTGCAAACCGTGACGGGCATAAGCGATGAGGCGTTCATTGCAGCCGACGCCATCGTTTCACCAGAGGCGGTCGTTTATCCCGGCGTCTATATCGGATCACGGGCAACTATCGAGAAACATGCCGTTCTTTACCCCGGCGTCTTTATCGGTCCCGATGTTCAGATCGGCGAGGCAACCGTTCTCTATCCGAATGTCGTCGTCTATCGGCGGTGCCGGATCGGAAAACGGGTGATTCTCCATGCCGGGGTCGTGGTCGGCGCGGATGGGTTCGGCTTTGCCCTGCCGGGGCAGGAAAACGCTAAAATCCTCCAGATCGGTATCGTTCAGATTGACGACGACGTTGAAGTCGGCGCCAATACAACCATCGACAGAGGAACACTTGATAAAACGTGGATACAAAAAGGGGTGAAGATCGACAATCTGGTTCAGATCGCCCATAATGTGGTCATCGGAGAAAAGGCCATTATCGTGTCCCAGGTAGGCATCTCCGGGAGCACGAAAATCGGCAGAAGCGTCATCATCGGAGGACAGGCAGGCCTGGTGGGCCATATCGAAATCGGCGACGGCGCCATGATCGCCGCTCAGGCGGGCGTTCATGAGGATGTCGCCCCGGCGCAGATTGTCTCCGGTTCACCCTGCATGCCGCACCGCGAATGGCTAAGGATGTCGGCCATCCTGCCCAAGCTTCCGGAAATGCGAAAGACAATCCACACGTTGACCAAGCGCATCGAAGCATTAGAAAAACAACTAAAGGAAAATAACAAAGCATGAGTATTCACCCAACAGCCATCATCTCACCCGACGCCAAAATTGCGGGAGATGTCGAGATCGGGCCATACAGCATCATCGGGCCCAGTGTTACGATCGGAAAAGGAACGAAGATCGGCCCCCATGTCGTTATTGAAAGCCATACGGATATCGGGGAGAATTGCCACATCCTGCAATTTGCATCTATTGGAGCCGCCCCTCAGGATCTGAAGTTCCGTGGAGAAGAAACGAGGGTCATCATTGGAAATTATAACACCATCCGGGAATTTGTCACGATTCACCGGGCGACGGTTGCCGATATCGGCGTCACCATCATGGGCGATTATAACCTGATCATGGCCTATAGCCACATCGCCCATAACTGCAAGCTCGGCGATCATGTCATCATGGTCAACGCCGCCAACCTGGCCGGCCACATCCATGTCGAGGATTATGCCATTATCGGCGGGTTGACAGGGGTTCACCAGTTTGTTCGCATCGGCGCCCATTGCATTATCGGCGGCGCATCCGCCGTTGCCATGGACATCCCGCCCTTTGTCAAGGCGGCCGGAAACAAAGCCAAGCTCTACGGCTTGAACACGATCGGATTGAGACGGAGGGGATTCAACGAGGAAAACATCAAGGCCCTCAAGGAGGCCTACCGGATCGTTTTTCGGTCTTCCCTCCTGTTGAAGACGGCTATCGCCCGGGTAAAAAGCGAAGTGGCCGACGTCCCGGAGGTTCGCCATTTTCTGGAATTTATCGAGAGTTCACCAAGGGGCATCTGCCGCTAATGAAAGACATCCGCGTTGGCGTTATCGGACTTGGCCATTTAGGGAACTACCATAGTCAGAAGTATGCAAAGATCCCTGGTTGCAAGGTCGTAGGCGTTGCGGATATTATCGGCGATCGCGCCCGCTTGGCTGCAGAACAGATTGGCAGCGACGCCTTTACCGACTATCGCCAATTGATCGGCGCGGTGGACGCGGTCAGTATTGCCGTTCCTACGGCCGATCATTATGAGGTCGCCAAGGCCATGATCGAGGCAGGCGTGGATGTCCTTCTGGAAAAGCCGATCACCCAAACCCTGGAAGAGGCAAAGGAACTGGTGGCCGCAGCCGATGCCCGCGACAGGATCTTGCAGATCGGTCTCATCGAACGTTTCAATCCGGCTATCATCGCCCTGGATACGGTGATGGGAACCCCCCTCTTCATCGAAGCCCATCGCCTCCACCCTTTTTTTGAACGGGGAACGGATGTGGATGTCATCCTCGATTTGATGATTCATGACCTGGATATTGTGTTGCATTATGTTAAATCACCCATCAGTCACGTCGATGCCGTTGGGGTGCCCGTTCTGTCGGACAAGGTCGACATCGCCAATGTTCGTCTGACCTTTGAAAGCGGCTGTGTGGCCAACATCACGGCCAGTCGGGTCACGGGCAAAACGATGCAGAAAATCCGCTTCTTCGGTACGGAGGGTTATCACGCCGTTGATTACGGGAAACGGGAGATTGTATCCCTGCGCAAGGGGAGAGACCCCGCAGGCAAGGTTACCATTACGGATAACAAGGTAGAGGTCATCCAGCACGACCCCCTCGAACAGGAAATCCGATCTTTCATCCATGCCGTCACGGCCAGAACCGCACCGGTGGTTTCCGGCCGAGACGGCATGGAAGCGCTGGCCCTGGCCCTGGAAATCGTTGAGAAGATGAAGACGGCCCAGGAATTCACGGCAAACGACTCGCGATGAATGACGGCGCTAAAACGATCATGATCGTGGCCGGGGAGGCATCCGGCGATCTCCATGGATCGAACCTCGTCAAAGCCATGCTGGATCGCGAGCCCTCCCTCAAGTTTTTTGGAATGGGGGGCAGACGGCTTGAGGATGCCGGCGTGCAACTCGTCGCTCATGCCTCGGATATGGCCGTGGTCGGCCTGACGGAAGTTGTTTCCAAATTGGGGATGATTCTCAAGGTCATGAGGCAACTCAAGGCCTCCTTTAAGACGAACAAACCGGACCTGGTGATCCTGATCGACTATCCTGATTTCAATCTTTCCCTGGCCAAGGCCGCAAAGAAACAGGACATCAAAGTTTTTTACTATATCAGCCCCCAGGTCTGGGCATGGCGAAAAGGCCGGATCAACAAGATTCGGCGGGTGGTCGACAAGATGGCGGTCATTCTTCCTTTCGAGGCGGATTTTTACCACCAGGCCCATATCGATGCGGCCTTCGTCGGCCACCCCCTGCTGGACACGGTCAAAACAAAGTATTCACGGCAAGAGGCCTTGCATCAATTCGGCCTCCGCGAAGGATTCAAGACCATCGGGCTCCTGCCGGGAAGCCGGCAGAGCGAGGTCGTCAAACTTCTCCCCATCATGCTGCAAACAGCAAAGATTCTCCGTGAAAAAGTGGCGAAGATCCAGTTTGTCCTGCCTCTGGCCGATACCCTGGATCCGGCATTCGTTTCGTCCATCATCGGCGACCATGGCGTGGACGTGAAGGTGATCGCGGGCGAAATTTACGATGTCGTCGCCGCATCGGATATGGCCATCGTGGCCTCGGGAACAGCCACACTGGAGGCGGCCCTTCTGGAAACGCCGATGCTCATCATTTATAAGATGTCGCCCCTTTCCTACCTGTTGGGCCGGCTGTTCATCCATGTGGCGAATATCGGCCTGGTCAATATTATTGCCGGCAAGACCATTGTCCCGGAGTTCATCCAGAACGACGCCACGCCTGAACGCCTGGCCCAAGCCCTCCTCGATATTCTGACCGATGAGCGCCGCATGGACGCCATCCGGAAAGAACTCTCCAAGATAAAAAATAAACTGGGACAACCGGGAGCGGCCCAAAGAGCAGCTGCCCTGGCCTACGGGATGCTATAGATCATGGATATATTTAAACGCCTTTTGAACCTTGCCAAACCGCACATGACGATCTTCTTTTTTGCCCTGCTCTGCATGCTCGTCGTTGCCGCGACCACCTCGGCGTTGCCCTTTCTGGTAAAACCGGCCCTCGATGACATTTTTCTGAACAAAAATACCCATACCCTGATCTGGATCCCCGTTGCCGTCGTGATTATTTACCTCCTCAAAGGATTGTGCACTTACGGCCAGACGCTCCTGATGAACTTCATCGGCCTGCGCATCATCGCCGACCTCCGCAACCAGCTTTACCGGAGAATTCAGATGCAATCCCTGTCTTTCTTCACGAAACATCCGACGGGGGTTCTCATGTCCCGGATTACCAACGACGTCGGAACGATTCAGGGCGCCGTGTCCGAGGCCGTCACCACCCTTTTCAAGGATAGCTTCACCCTCGTCGCCCTGATCTTCGTCATCTTCTACCGGGATTGGCAACTGGCGATCATTGCCATGTTCATTTTTCCCCTGATCATTTATCCCATTGCCACCTTCGGCAAAAAGATCCGCAGCATCGCCACCCGCTCCCAGATAACGATGGGAAGCCTGAACGCCCTTCTTCATGAAACCATCTCGGGAACCCGGATCGTCAAGGCCTTCGGCATGGAGAACTACGAAAACCAGCGATTCACCGAAGAAAACGAACGCTTCTTCAAACTGAACCTCAAATCCGTTTCCATCAATGCCGCCTCAAGCCCCTTGATGGAATTCCTGGGCGGCATCGGCATCGCCGCCGTCATCCTTTATGGCGGCTATCAGGTCATCAAAGGCGGGGCAACCCCCGGGACCTTCTTCTCCTTTCTGGCCGCCCTTATCATGCTTTATGAACCGGTCAAGCGGCTGACGAATGTCAACAACACCATCCAACAGGGCATCGCCGGCGCCAAAAGGGTTTTTGACATTATCGACACGGAACCGGAAATCCAAAATAAGCCCCGGGCCGTGACGCTAGGCAAGATCTCCCAGGGCATCGACATTCGGAACGTCGGATTCTGTTACGAAACGGCGCCGGTTCTTCATCACATTAATCTGTCCATCAAGGCCGGCGAGGTGATCGCCTTTGTCGGCATGAGCGGCGGCGGCAAGACGACCCTCGTCAATCTGATCCCCCGATTCTATGAGGTCAACCAAGGGGGCATCCTCATCGATGGCCACGATATCCGGGATGTCACCGTGGAATCCCTGCGGGCCCAGATCGGCATGGTCACGCAGCAGACCATTCTCTTCAACGATACGGTGAGAAACAACATCGCTTATGGCGATATCGATCGTACGGAAGCAGAGATCACCGCAGCGGCCAAAGCCGCAAATGCCCATGATTTTATCATGCAATTGCCGAAAGGCTATGACACGGTCATCGGCGAACAGGGAACAAAGATCTCCGGGGGAGAGAGGCAGCGCATTTCGATTGCCCGGGCGCTCTTGAAAAATGCCCCGATCCTGATCCTTGACGAAGCCACCTCGTCCCTCGATACGGAGGCGGAAATCGAGGTCCAAAGCGCCCTCGACAACCTCATGGCCGGCAGAACCACGCTCATGATTGCCCACCGTCTTTCAACCATCAGAAATGCCGACCGGATCGTCGTCCTCGTTAATGGGGCCATCGTGGAAGAAGGCAACCATGAGGCCCTCCTGGAAAAGAAGGGGGAGTATTTCAAGCTCTACCAGATGCAGTTCATGGACGAAAACCATTGAATGTTTCCGACAGAGAAACAACTTGCCGACCATGTCCCTTCAAAAAATCATAAAAAAGATCTGGTATCCAGATGACGACGGGCCAGTTACAAAATCGGCGGGGTTGTTGTTCCCTCTGGCCCTGTTTTACCGTGGCGCTATCCGCATCAGAAACCGTGCCTATGACCGGGGCCTCCTCACAACCTGTCGTCTGCCTTGCCCTGTGATCAGTGTCGGCAATATTACCGTGGGCGGCACGGGTAAGACGCCGATGGTCATTATGCTCGCCGACATGCTGGCGGCGCGCGGCCGGCGGCCCGCCATTCTCAGCCGCGGCTATGGCGGCGCCTCCCGATTCCCCGTCAATATCGTCTCCGATGGGAAAAGCCTGTTGATGCAACCACAGGCAGTTGGCGACGAACCGGTGCTGATGGCCCGGAAATTACCGGGAATTCCTGTTCTGACGGGACCCAAAAGATATCTAACGGGAAAAGCCGCCATTGACCAATTCGGCGTGGATGTCCTTATCCTGGACGATGCCTATCAGCACCGGCAAATCCAAAGGGATGTCAATATCCTCTTGCTTGACGGCCACAACCCCATCGGCAATGGCTTCACCCTGCCTGCCGGCCCCCTGCGAGAGCCGGTTTCCGCCATGGCCCGTGCGGATGTCATCGTCATCACGGGCGTCAGGGATGGATTGTCCGTCACAGGGAAAAACGTTCAAAGCGATCTCGAAAATATTGTCCCGAAAAACATTCCTGTTTTCTTGGGCCAGCACAGACCGCGGGACCTTATTCAGGGGGGATCGAAGAGCGGTATCTTTCCCCTCGACAAGATCCGGGGTAAACGGATCTGCGCCTTTGCCGGCATCGGCTCACCGGAGGCGTTTCGAAAAACACTCGTGGCCTCCGGGGCCCATATCACGTCATTTCTCGCCTTTGACGATCATCATCGCTATACGGAAAGAGACATTTGTGATATTAACGGTGCGGTCCAAAGAGGACAAGCCGATTTGATGATTACAACGGAAAAGGATGGCGTAAAGCTTGACGGCTTCCCTGATTTTATGCGGCAAGTTTTTTTATTGCGGATCGCGATGGAAATACATCAAGGGCAGGACGATTTTACGGCTCTGATCCTGGCCGGGCTGGAATCATGGAAAAAACAACGACCACCACGATAATCCTTTATATATTCAAGGGCATTCCCCTGCCGATCCGGAAGGGGTTCTTTAAGGGGCTGATGATTTTATTCTATCATCTTGTGTCGCGGCAACGGCTGATTACCCTTCATAATCTGCATCGGGCCTTTCCGGACCTACCGATGGGCGACATCATCCTCATCGCCAAGAGGGTCTATCGCCACTTGGGCATTGTGGCAGCCGAATTTTTTGAGCTGCCCTGGATTACGAAAGAAAGTCTCCACAAATGGGTCGATGTCGAAGGTCTGGAAAACTACAGGACGGCTATGACGAAAAACAAGGGGATGCTTACGATCATCGGCCATTTTGGAAATTGGGAAATGATGCCCGTTGTTTTTCCTCTCATCGCTGAATCGGCCTATATCCTCTATCGCCCTTTGGACAATCCGATTCTGGAAAACCTGATCACCTGGGTGCGCTCATGCAACGGCAACACTCTGATCGCCAAGGAAGGATCGGGAAGGACCATTATCCGTCTTCTGCAAAAGAATAAGGTCTTCGGGATTCTCAGTGATCAGAACGTATCGGTTCAGGAGGGCGTCTTTGCAGATTTTTTCGGACGTCCCGCCTGCACGGGCGTGGGCCTGGCCGTCCTGGCCATGCGGAGCGGCGCACCCGTTGTGCCCACCTTTATGCCTCGCATGAAAAACGGCAAATACAAATACATTTTCCTCCCCCCCGTTGAAATCGACGACACGGGAGACTATGAAAAGGATCTTCTCACCAACACGCAGCGTTTTACCAGGGTGATCGAAACGATTGTCAGGCAGTATCCCGATCAGTGGTTCTGGCTCCACCAGCGGTGGAAGACGAAAACCTGTCAAACACAGTGAGCGTGTCCGTTATGAATCGGGAAACCAATCAACCCCTGCTTAAAGTCCGGAGGGATAAGAAACTTCCGGAAACAGGCATCCGAAAGCTCCTGATACGGGGCACCAACTGGATCGGCGACGCCGTCATGACCCTCCCCGCCGTAGCTTCGATCCGGAAAACTTTCCCGCAGGCACGGATCTCAATCCTTGCCAAATCATGGGTAGCCGATGTTTACAGACTCTGCCCCGACATCGACGAGGTGATGGTCTTCAAAAGCCCGGGCCGGCATGACGGGGTCATGGGCAAGGTCAGATTGGCGCAGGAACTTCGAAAAAGACGCTTCGACGCCGCCATTCTCCTTCAGAATGCCATCGAAGCCGCCATCATCGCCCGTCTGGCCCGCATCCCCATCGTGGCGGGCTATAACAGCGATATGAGGGGCTGGCTGTTAACCCATTCCGTTCAAAGGACAGGGGCCATAAGAGAAATCCACCAGACCCGGTATTACCTGGAAATGGTCAAGGCCTTGGGTTGTGAGGATGTGGCGCCTGATGTCCGTCTTGAACCGAATCCAAAAGACAACGCCCTGGCGGAGACCCTCCTGAAGAAGGATGCGCCGGGAGATGGCCTCCTCATCGGCATGGCGCCGGGAGCGACTTACGGGGCCGCCAAAAAGTGGTTCCCCGACCGCTTCGCCGCCGTGGCCGATCGGTTGGTCGATGACTTTTCCGCTCGGGTGCTCCTGTTCGGAAGCGCTGCGGATCAAGAGAGCACGGGCCGGGTCCAAGAGCGGGCCAGCCACCCTCTTATCAACCTGGCGGGGAAAACGAATCTTAAAGAGGCCATCGCCCTCATGGCCCGTTGCCATTTGTTTATATCAAATGATTCCGGGCTGATGCATGTAGCCGCGGCCTTGGGCGTTCCGACCATCGCCATTTTTGGCTCTACGAATCCCGTGACCACGGGACCCGTTGGCCATCAAAGCGTCATCATCCGTAAAGACGTCCCGTGCAGCCCATGCCTTAAGACCTCCTGCCCGACGGATTTCCGGTGCATGGAAGAGATCGGCATTGACGACATATACCAGGCGGCGCAAGGGATGATCCGATGATGATGAATCGGGCCGCGTTTCTGGATCGGGATGGGACCATTAATGAAGAGGTGGGCTATCTGGATCGCCTGGAAAGGCTGAAGATCCTCCCCGGCGCCTTCGAGGCGGTCCGCCTGCTTAATCGTCGGGGCCTCCTGGCGATTGTCATTACCAACCAATCCGGCATTGCCCGGGGGTTCTTCGATGAGGCCTTCGTTCAGGATGTCCATGAGCATATCCGGCTGGCTTTTCTTGCCCAAGGGGCCGTCATCGATGGGTTTTACTATTGTCCCCACCATCCGACGGAAGGAAGTGGCAAATATCGTCAGGCCTGCACCTGCCGGAAGCCGGAACCGGGCCTGTTGATCCGGGCGACTGAAGAAAGAAACATCACGCTGGAAGGCTCTTACATGGTTGGCGATATGCCCAAGGACGTGGAGGCGGGCAAGCGGGCGGGGTGCAAGGGGATTCTTGTCAGAACAGGCTGCGGCGGGATGGTGGATGCCGGAGAGGTAAAGCCGGACTATACGGCTGATGACCTTCTCGATGCCGTACGCTGGATAGTGAAGGACTGCGAAACGCTATGAACATCCTCATCGTCAAGCTCAGCGCCGTCGGCGATGTCGTCCATACCTTGCCCGCCCTGGCGGGTCTGCGCAAACGCTATCCCCGGGCCCACATCACCTGGGTCATCGAGGAGACGGCGGCAGACCTGATTGCCAGCCATCCATCCCTTGACCGGGTGATCGTTTTTTATCGCAAACAGTGGATAGAAGCGTTTCGAGGGGGACGGTTCCGGGAGGCAGGCCGGGAGATCCGATCTTTCTTAAAAACCCTTCGAGATCGGCCATACGAGATGGTCATCGATTTTCACGGCCTTTTTAAGAGCGCCGCTGTCGTCGGGCTGAGCGGCGGCCGCCGTAAGCTGGGTTACGACAGCCTGCAGGAACTCAGCGGCCTGTTCTACAATGAAAAGATCCCGGAAAATATGGAAAAACATGCCGTGGACCGGTATCTTGATTTTTTGACCTATTTAGGCGCCGTCTCGGATGTGCCCGAGTTCTTGATTCCTGTCGCCCGGGAAAACATCGACCATGTGGCCCGTCTGCTCCGGGAAAGCGGCATTGAACCGGACACGGATCCTTTCGTCGCCATCAATCCCGTGGCGCTTTGGGATACAAAATTGTGGGACCCCGGAAAATTCGCTGAATTATCATCGAGAATCATCAGGGAATTGAACATGCCCGTCGTCTTGACGGGAAGCGTGAAGGAACAACCTTATCTGCACGATATTCAAATGCGGTTAACCAGGCCTGCCGTCAACCTCGCCGGGCAGACCTCTCTGAAAGACCTGGCCTGTCTTTATCGTCTGGCCGCACTGGTGGTGACGACGGACTCCGGCCCCATGCATATCGCCGCGGCCGTGAAAACGCCGGTTGTCGCGCTTTTTGGCCCGACAGATCCTGCCCGGACGGGGCCCTATGGCGAAGGGCATACCGTCATCCGGCACGCCCTATCGTGCAGTCCCTGTTTTCTCAAGCAGTGCGACTCACGTCAATGTATGGAAGCGATCAGGGTGGATGATGTCTTTGCGGCCGTGAAGAAAAAGCTTGGGGAAACAAAGGAGATAAACAAGGAGCGAAATGAGGTGAAAAATGGCAATCAGTAAGGACTTATTGGATATCCTGGCATGTCCCCAATGCAAGGGGAAAATCTATCTGAATGAAAAAGAGGATGGGTTGATCTGCGACCGATGCAAGTTATGGTATGAGATTAAAGAGGATATCCCCATCATGCTCATTGACGAGGCAAAACCGTTGACATAACGGTCTTTTTGATGGTCTCGACGGAGGGCATGGCGAATAAGGAACATCCATCTTAACCGATCAGTTTTCATCTGCCTTTTCGAGAACGCTTTTTGCGTCTTGGGGGGTATACTCGGGAATCATGTCTTTCAGATGCCGTTTAATGGCTTTTCCATCACGGCGCCGAGCGGCATCCGAGACCAATGTAAGTTGATGGATAAGCCAATCTCTTGAATGGCCGTCATCCTCCAAGGGATGGGTGCTGGCATGAGAACGAAGAACCATGATCTTCTCATGGCCCGTCTCGACAATCCCTTCACCCGAGGTGATCAACTCCTCGAAAAGCTTTTCCCCTTCGCGAAGCCCTGTATAGGCGATCTTGATTTCCGTATGGGGTTCCTTGCCGGACAGACGGATCAGATCTTCTGCCATATCGGCGATCTTGACCGGCATGCCCATTTTTAGAATGAATATTTCCCCTCCCTGGCCTAAAGCGCCGGCTTGAATGATCAGTTGCGCGGCTTCGGGGATGGTCATAAAATAACGCGTGACGTCCGGGTGAGTCACCGTCACCGGCCCTCCCTGCTCTATTTGACGACGGAATAAAGGAACCACCGATCCTGATGAACCGACCACATTGCCAAAGCGCACCGCCATAAACCGAGTCCCTTGTCCCTGGAGCGATTGCATCAGGAGTTCCGTAATCCTTTTGCTGGCCCCCATGACATTGGTGGGACGGACGGCTTTATCCGTTGATACCAGGACAAAACGTTCCACCTGATGTTCTATGGCCATTTCCATAAGGGTACGGCTGGCTTGGATATTATTGTCAACGGCTTCCCAGGGATTTTTTTCCAGCATGGGCACATGCTTATAAGCTGCGGCGTGAAAAACCACATCAGGGCGATACATCTGAAAAACATCCCGCATTAAGGCTTGGTCTTGAATCTGCCCCAAAATCACCCGGATGTTTTTGAAAGAATGCTCATACATCAATTCCATCTGGATTCTAAAGAGATTTTCTTCACTCATATCCACCAGAAACAACGCTCCGGGCTGAAAACGAAGAACCTGGCGACAGAGTTCCGATCCGATGGACCCACCACAACCGGTAATTAATATTTTCTTTTCACTCAGGTAGTGCCTGATGTCTGTTTCATTGAGTTGCACGGGTTCCCGGCCCAGCAGATCCTGGTAGCTCACATCCCTTAACGCCTTGACACTCACGCGACCATCAATAATCTCCCCAATGCCGGGAAGTGTTTTATAAGAGACGGCGCAGGTCTTACAGATATCCAGGATGCGTCTCATTTGGCCGCCACTGGCTGACGGGACGGCGATCAAGACCTCTTGGACGCTGTGTTTTTCAAGGAGCAGGGGCATCATCTTCACCGTTCCCAATACGGGAATGCCATGAATGGATCGCCCCTGTTTTTGCATGTCGTCATCAATGATCCCCAGAACATCATAATGAAGCTGTTCATTATTCAGAATTTCACGAAGTATTTTTTCACCGGCATCGCCGGCGCCGACGATCAGGATCCTTCTTTTTTTTCTCTTATCCCCGAAAAATGGGGAATTGGCTTTGATGTCGCTACTGAAATAACTTCGAATCAAAAACCGCAGCCCACCGGTCAAAACAACGGTCAGAATGCCGTCCATCAGGAAGACGGCCCGTGAAAATCCTTGAAAACGATAAAGATACAGGACGATGGCCATGCTGATGAGCATCGCCAAGAGGCTCGCATTCGCCAGACGCCAGAGGTCCCAAACGCTGATATATCGCCACATGCCCCGATAAAGACCCAGAGCATAAAATATGCAGGTCTTCAATGGCACCAGCCAGACCAGAACCAGGTAAAATGGCTGAATCTCGCTCTGGCTCAGGGAAAATTCAAAGCGAAACAGATAAGCCAGCCAATGGGCCACACCGAAAAGGAAGGCGTCCCCCAACATCATCAAATAAAGCTTGGGGTTTTTAAATTGTGCGTGAATTATCATGATATAGACTATATTTGATCCGCATATATTTTAGCAAGGATTTAACTGACATCACATCGATTGGGCACGGGTCTGCGTCGGACATAATGGCTCACGAATAAAAAGCCCAAAAAACAAAAGGCCAGGAAGGATAAAACGGCCATGACGCCATAGGGCCGGAGGATCAGGACCGTCCACCCGATCAGGCCCTGGACGGCCCCATAACCAAGGGAGACCTTCCAATGAGGTATCCGCCATTCGTTGGCGAGGAGCTGATAAAGGTGACGACGGTGGGGCTGTGTCAGGCTCTCGCCGTCTCGCAGGCGGATGGCCATCGTGGTCAGCTCGTCAGTATAAAACAGGAACAGAAACGAACCCATGCAGACAAAATCCAATAGGGTCAGGGGAAATGTTATCATCATCCCCGCAAAAACAAAGCCGAGCAAAATGCTGCCCACGTCCCCCATAAAGACCCTTGCCTTTGGCACATTGAATGGTAAAAATCCCAGGCAGGAAAAGGACAGGCAGATCGCCAGAACAACGCGGGGGTCATTCGCCGGCATCACTAAAAGATTCCCCTGCGACCCGTAAACCGCCATGAATCCAAAGGCCATGACACCGGTAATTGCCGCCATCCCATTGATTCCATCCATAAAATTATAAAAATTCGCCGTCCCGACCATAAAGAACATCAAGGGAATCGCCAGAAAAAAGGCGATCAGACAAGATAGAGGCGCCGGTGTGGAAGGCATGGCGGCAGATGAGGCAGAGGAAATTAAAACAAGCGCCGCGACAAATTGAATGCTTAAACGAAGTCGTGGCGACAGGCCATGGCTGTCATTATAAAAACTGACCAAAGAAACCATGACCGCTGAAAGAATAAAGGCGTAGGGGAACTTCAGGACCAGGGATGACAACACAAAAGCCGCCAGGATTCCAACCCCTCCCCCCTTGGGCGTTGAAATCTCATGGGAGCTTCTTTCACTTGGACGATCGAGCAGCCTCGTTTTATACGAGAACCGGCTGATAAACCAGGCCCCATATCCCCCGATGCAAAAATTCAGCGCGTACAGAAGCTGATGCTGGTAGCCTGTGCCAAACAGAATCATCTGCTCATACCCGCGTACGATCCATGGCTCTGCGGTCATAGGGTCTGTCCGAGAATAACTGTTGCGTTAAGGCGCTCAGATTTTGGTCGGAAGATGAGAGGCATGGATGTCATGGTTATTCTCTGACAGACCCTAAGGATCGATACCAACGGATGGTGTCCTCAAGGCCATGCATCATGCTGTAAGGGGGTCGCCAGCCAAGACGGTCCTTGATCCCGGAGCAATCAACGGTCAATGATCCGGTGAGACGGGCCACTTCATCCTGTCGCCCGCATAATTTACCAAAAAACCTCAAAAAACCCGTGGGAACGGACCACAAACGGAGAGGTTTGCCCATCGCCGATGCGATGTCCGTGATTAATTGTCCGGTGGACACATCATGGCCATCGCTGACCAGAAAAGACTGTCCGCTCGCCCGGGGATGGCTTGCGGCAACGGTAACGGCATCGACCAAGTTACCAAGATAAATGAAACTACGCCTGTTTCTTACCGCACCGAAGGGAAGAGGGATGCCGCTATCCACCAATTTCAGGAGATATAAAAAATTGGCCCGGACCTGGGGACCATAAACCAAGGGTGGCCGGATCACCACAACCTCCATCCCCGTTTCAGCGGCAACACGCCGGAGAGCCAGTTCTGCCTCCCACTTGCTCACGCTATAGGAATCGCCGGGCAACGCCTCATCGTCTTCGGTCAAAGGGTTTGCCGAGGTTTCACCATGGACCTTGAGGGTGCTGATAAAAACAAATCGCCGGACATGCGAAGCTGCGGCCTGTCTTGCCAGGCGCTCCGTCCCGGACACATTGACCTCGCGAAAAACCGCCAGCGGATCGGAGGCCTTCTCCACCATCACATGGACACGAGCGGCAAGATGGACAACCACATCCCTTCCGGCCAGAGCGTCCGTCCATTCGGTTGACTGGTTGACGTCTCCAACGGTCACGAACGCCATGCCGGGAGACATCCCCGGCTGCGGTGCATCTGTCCGAACGGCCCCCCGCACAGCCTGTCCTTCTGCCAGGAGTTGCCGGCACAACGCCCGTCCGACAAAACCATTGGCGCCGGTGACTAAAATATGGTTCATCGTGTTATCATAGACAAGCCCATTCTCCCTTACTGGACCCGGGTGTATTGAACGAGTTTGGAGAGGAGCCTGAAGATCAACGTCCATGGCAACGGTTTCAGATCATTAATCTTCCAGGATAGATTGGCCATCCGGATCGTTGCCAGACGACTTTTGAAAGAAGCGTTGCTCGCGCCGCCCGAACGCATATGGACAAGAACTTCGGGAATGTAAGTGGTTGAAACGCTATTTTTCAACAATAACCTCAACGTAAGTTCATAGTCGGCGGCCGTCCCCAAAGCGGTATTGAAGCAACCATGTTTTTCGTAAACAGAATGCCGCACAAAAAATGTCGGATGGGGCGGCATCCAACCCTGATAAAATCGTTTCGAATGGTGGGTGCCTGACCGCCAGTAACGGGTGATGCGTTTTACATTGATCGGATCGACATAAATGAGATCGCCGTAACAGGTATCAATGCTTTTATCTTCAAAGATACGAGCCACATCCGCCAAAACATGGGGGTTCGCATAAAAATCGTCCGAGTTGAGAATCCCGACAATATCGCCGGTTGACAAGGCTATCCCTTTGTTCATGGCATCGTAAATACCATGATCCGGCTCGGAGATCAGCTTGTCGATCTTGTCTTCGTGCCGAAAGACGATCTCCAGCGTTGCATCGGATGAATTCCCATCCACAATAATGTGTTCCACATCACGATACGTCTGCGACGCCACGGACAGGATAGCGTTCTCAATCGTACTGGCGCTGTTCCAGGTTGCTGTAATAATCGATATCTTCATTTATTGGTCTCTTCCGGCTTGAACGAGCTATTTACAAATATCTAACGGAGCCGTTGCCAATTTTATAATGATTTAGCATTGATTCGCGTAGACCTGCATCGTTTCTTTGGCGCACCTGGCCCACGAAAACAGTTTAGATCGATCGCGTCCCCGTTGAACAAGAGATGCCTTGTATGCAGCCGAAAATACGACTTTCTCAATCGCCTCGCGAAGACTCTCCTCATCGTACGCATCGAATAATTCTGCGGCA
>Ga0351831_1056_pt1 | contig 16708 bp, 11 predicted proteins | sample BONcelHFGM3001C3_FD_206748 | JGI IMG/M metagenome (GOLD analysis project Ga0351831, IMG submission 206748) | Enriched cells from coal bed in the Powder River Basin, Montana, United States - BONCAT cells FGM rep1 HSBNCT.FGM.300.1.C3 ... | reverse complement strand
GAGTTGCCGGGGTCGGTGCCTCCCGCGAACTCCATGGCATTCAAAAGGGCTTTTCTGGTTTCGGCGGGGGGACAGATCATGTCAACGTAACCCTTTGAAGCGGCCACGTACGGGTTCGCGAATTTCGTTTCGTACTCCTGTACCTTCTCTGCCCTTGTGGCCTCGGGGTCGGAACTCTCCATTATCTCCTTGCGGAAGATGATGTTGGCGGCCCCCTCGGAGCCCATCACCGCGATCTCGGCAGTGGGCCACGCAAGGACGAAATCGGCCCCCAGGTGTCTGCTGCACATGGCTATATATGCGCCGCCGTAGGCCTTGCGCATTATTACGGTGAGCTTGGGCACCATGGCTTCACTGTAGGCGTAAAGGAGTTTGGCTCCGTGCCTGATCACGCCCGAGTGTTCCTGGTCAACTCCCGGCAGATAGCCCGGGGTGTCCACGAATGTGAGAAGAGGGATGCTGAAGGCGTCGCAGAAACGGATGAAGCGTGCCGCCTTGTCCGAAGCGTTGACGTCCAGAACGCCTGCCAGCACCCTGGGCTGGTTGGCGATGATTCCAACCGTTCTGCCGGCTAGCCTTGCGAAACCGACCACGATGTTTCCCGCGTAGTGTCTGTGAACCTCGAGGAAGTCTGCCCCGTCAACGATACCGCGGATCACGTCATGGACATCGAATGCCTTGCGCCTGTTGTCGGGGATGATGTCGTTCTTCAAAGGTTTGGAGGGCTCGATGGGCTTGTACTCGGGGGCAGCCTCAAGACAGTTGGAAGGAAGGAACGAAAGAAGTTTCCTGATCTGATCGAAGGCCTCGTACTCGCTCTCAGCGTAGAAATGGGCGTTACCGGTTATGGAGGCCTGTGTCATGGCGCCACCGAGCTCTTCCTGGCTGATCTCTTCTCCCAGTACCGCCTTGATGACCTGGGGACCGGTGATGAACATGTTGGATACCTTGTTCACGACGAAGACGAAATCAGTCAGGGCGGGGGAGTAGACAGCGCCACCGGCGCACGGTCCCAGAATCAGGGAAAGCTGTGGAACCACACCGCTTAGCCTTGTGTTCCGGTAGAAGATGTCTCCGTAGCCGCACAGCGAATCCACACCCTCCTGAATCCTTGCGCCGCCTGAGTCGTTTATGCCGATAAGTGGTATCCTGCGGGCCATGGAGGCATCCATTATCTTCACGATCTTGCCCGCGTGTGCCCTTCCCAGTGATCCTCCCGCCACGGTAAAGTCCTGGGCGAAGATCGAGACGGGTCTTCCGTCAACCATGCCGAAGCCTGTCACGACACCGTCGCCGGCGAGTTTCTTGCTGTCCATTCCAAAGTCGGTCGAGGAATGCTCAACGAACAGATCGGTCTCGAAGAGGCTTCCCGGATCGAGGATACCGTCGAGCCTTTCCCTGGCGGACAGCTTGCCCTGTTTTTTCTGTTTTTCAAGGGCTTCGTCCCCACCACCCTTGAGGAGCTTGGCAACCTTTCCGAAGAATTCGTTGATCGCGCTTTTTATGGACATCACATCTCCGTTTCTCGCTCTGAAGAACCCGTACTCCTGCTACAGAGGAATGTATGAAGTCAAATATAGGCTCCGGAGTGGATCTGGGGAAACGCCGGACTCACAAAGCCCGGCGGAAAAGCGTCTCCACCCTGTTTCTGGTCACGTCCGTCTCCGCGTGTTCGATGGCCGCTGCAAATGCTTCCTCCCTCTCCCGACCACGGGACTGAACCATGCGCAGTGCCCATGCTTCTGCTGCCAGGTCACCGGCCATGGCGTCCGGTGATCCCCCGCGGTAGTCGAATATCTCAAAATCGCTCCAGGATGCCTCACGGGGTTCTGGTCCGAAAAGCAGACCGGAGAGGACAAGGGCCGAATCGTTCCAGGCCCGGGTGGAATACACGGGCCGTCCGCCCAGACTGTCCGGCAGTGGTCCTGGCATCCTGAGAAAGAAGAAGTTCCCAACGTCGTCACACGGAATGATGTCCGGTCTGTAGCCCTCGTTGAATATCAGGTAGGCCGTGTAGAACGTGGGATGACCCTCGGTGTGCAGTACTGCTCCCGCTGGCAACGCCGCCAGTATGTCGCGGGAGTACCTTGGAGCGGCATCGTCAGTGGCCCGCCAGGCACCCTGGACCCCGTGGTAAGCGCACGGAAGAAGCAGGCAGGCAAGCACAGCCTTTCCACCGGCCCCTCCCCGAAGGAAACGGTCTATCCCTCCCGACACGGGAAACGCCAGGGGAACGAGAAGAAGCCAGGCGAAGCTCTCGTAGTCGGGTACCCTGTAGACCGCAAGGAATGCCACGCCGAGAATGATCGACAGTGAAGCCCTGATCGTCGGTTTTCTCCCGGCAACGGCTAGTATAAAAAGACCGCCGGTGCATACCGGCCCCAGGACGACGGCCAGCCGCACAAGTCCGTCTGTGGAAGGAGCTTCCGGCACGCTGGAGTACATTGTGAAGTAAGCTGCGACATGGTGAAGGGTCGCCGGTCTTGTGTAATGGGCGACCGTGCACGCTCCGGCGCGGAGGGGAACGTAAAGAAGCAGGCTTGCCGGCAGGGCCGCCAGCACGGCCCACCTTGAGAACCATTGGCGGCTGAAGGCCAGGGGTAGAAGAAGAACCCCCGCCGGATGCCCTCCGAAGATGGCCAGGGAGGCCATGAAAGGCCCGGCTCTGTTGTTTCGCAAGGATATCGCGAGCATGAGCAACAGGATCGCCGTACCGTGGACTTCCAGGACGTTCATCTGGGAAAGCATCGGTGCGAGCAGCAGAAGAACCGCCGCAGCAACGGTGGAGGCGGACTTTGAGGCACCGTGACTGCGCAGTGCGGAGTGGACCGCCGGAAAGCAGGCCCCGGCCAGAAGACATGTAATGATGCGCATGTGCCCGTAAAGGGGTCCGCTGACAAGGGATGTGATCCGAAGCAGGAACAGGTACAGAGGATAACCCGGGGAGTGGACCAATTCGAGCCTGCTGCCCGAAACGGCGAACTCACTCCCGTCAACGGAATCGAACGATGGAGGACCGCTTGTCCATGCCAGGAAAGCCAGGATAAGTGCCCCCAGGAACAGGTCCGTTCGTAATCTGAACTTCACCTGTAAACGCTCTGGGCGTACTTGCCGCAGGCGACGGCGATGTCGTTCCTTCCCGCGGCCACTGCCGCTCTCACCGCCAGGGCGAATGACTGCGGAGTGGGAACGGTCTGGGCGGCCAGTGATCTTATCGCGAAGTTCATGGCGAGCTCCGGGTTGTTCGCAGCAAGGTGCCATGAAGCTGCGGTTTCAAGTACCGCGGGGTTGTCGGCGCTGAGGGCCAGACACCGGTTGAGCAGGTCTTCACGGTCAGGAACACGGCCGTTGCCTGACCCGACCCTCAGCCTTGCCAGGGCGATCTCCTGAGAGAAGCCGAATCTGTTGACACTTGCGTTGAAGAGAGAGTCGTAATCCCATCCCGAGATTTCAGCCAGCTCAATGGTGTACGCCCATGTGCTTTGGGCGGCGTCGGGGAAGGTTAATGCGGCTCTGGCGAACGCAGCGGAGGTGAGCGTGTCACCCAGGGCCATGTGGGCGCGTGAGTATAGAACAAGAAGACGGTCGGATAGGGCGCCGCTGGAGTGCGCCCTGTTCAGGAAAGCCGTGTCGCCTGTGGATGCCGCATAACTCAGGAAAAGCTCAGCGGCCTCGGCACCCCTTTCACCTGCGGCGTCCATATAGGCGAGTGCCCTTGTCCAGAGAAGCAGACTGTCGCCGGTGGCGAAAGCCAGGTTCGCACCCACCTTCAGCAACTCCGGAGAGGAGTCGCCCAGGGCGGTTCCCACCTGGTAAGCCCATTCCGCCCGGTTGTGCATCCCGCTCAGGTGTGCCCCTTCGGCAACGGTTCTCAGGCCTCCGCCGGCAGCGGCGAACCTGTTCGCAGAAGCGTGGCCGTGGGCAACCATCCCGCTTCTGAAGAATGAATCCGCCTGTCTTTCGAACCCCTGAAGTTTTCCGTGGTCAAGACCATCAGGTGGAAGTACAAGGAAAAGCAGGGGAAAGGCAACCGAGCCAGCAAGCCGAAAGCCCGCTTTCCCCGCACAGGAAAGGAAACCAAGAACCGACGCGCCCAGGGATAGAACGATGTAGGGCATGGTGAGCTCCGGAATACCAGCGGGAGAGAGCGCGGCGAAAAGCAGTACTGGAAAGGCCAGGGAACGGGAGAGCCAACGGGGACCGGGAAGATGGAGGAGCGCCGTCGCGAATGACAGGGCAACCAGTGTGTTCCAGCCCGATGCCCACCCGAGGAGGAGTGAAGCGGCGAGTGACAGTGAGCGCACGAATCCGGTGAGCGGGATGGAACAAAGAAGCCAGAGCACTCCCATGAAAGCACCGGCAACAGCCACTGCATCTGCGAATGTTATGCCGCCCGAGGGCGCCGCCGTCAGGACTCCCACCGAAGCTGAGATGGCGACGATCGCAGCTGGAATGAGTTTTGGAAGCTCGGCCTTCAGCTGCGCCCACTGACCTGGGTACAGCCGGGCAAGCATCCACAGAGCCAGAATGGAGACAGGCATCATGTCCACGGTGAAGATGGTGAAGTGCGCGGAGCCATGAAGGGGCGCCTCGCTGATGGCCCTCCACTGAAGGAACCTCTGGGTGATCTCCTGCACGGGGAAAAACGCCTCTCCAACTATCTGAACCAGGTAGGGCCAGGTGAAGAAGACCAGGAACATCGGCATGAATACCAGGGTTGTCAGGATCCCCCGCAACAGGCGCCTGTCGGGCGCCACGCACCACGAGAACACCCCCGCGAGAACGCAGCCCAGGAAGGCCTCTATCCTGATCCCGGCCGTGGTTCCCGGAAGAACGACAGCCGGGTTGAAGAAGTTCGTGAGAAACCAGGCAGCGTTCCCCTTGTGCAGTGGAAAGTAGCCTATGTCGCCGGTTACTCCGGCGAGAAAGTCGATGATCGGGGGAAGAAGTGTGAGCGTCCAGGCGATGATCATGATCTTCAAAAGCTTCGGAAGCGGAAAACCGCTCGCGAGGTGCAGAAGGGCCACCAGTCCCAGCATGGGGAAGATGTAGGCGATAGGGAAATGGAGAAAGAAGGCCGGACCCTCGAACAGGATGCCGAGGGTTGCGGCCTCAAGAAGGTTGCGTAGGATCACGGTGGCCGCAAAAAGACCTCCGAGTTGTATTGGAGATGCCTTGATCGAGGCTCCCCACTCTATCATTCGAAGCAGCAGTTGTTTTGCCTTCATGGGTTCTGCTCCCGGTTGTTGAGGACTGTTGCGGCCGGCACTCCGGAGAACACTGACTGGTCCCATGGAAGACCGGCGAGGATGGCAAGGGTTTTCTCGAACCCTCCGAAGGAAAGACCGGGGATGAAGCCGCCCTGTATACCCCTCCAGTTCATTGCGCACCATCCCCTTGATTCCGGTGAAGGGACTGAGAGCAGGACGAACCTGAAGTCACGTGTCGTTGCGCTTTCGCCCCAGAAGGCCAGAAGGGCGGAGAGACTGTCCGGTCCGGGGTCGTCGATCGAAATGAAAAGAACGTCGGGTCTGTACTTGTCCAGCAGTTGGAGTACCGCACTGTGTCCATCCGGTCCAGGCGTTATCGGTGCTTCCTGAAGATCCTGGGCCAGCCCCTCCGGCGACACGGTCACGGGCCGGTGCATTTCATCGAGTGCTATGAGCATGTGCTGTCGTGTCGCCCAGGGCAGTTCGGTTCCTGGTTCCCCTTCCAGAAGCATCAACAGTTTTCCGCAAGAATCCGCGGATACCAGAAATTTCTCGGTTGATCGGTCCTGGTACCTGTCCGTTCGGGAGAAACGGCTCCAGGCCAGCCCGCCCCGAACGGTGGGCAAATCCGGCCCGCCCATTACTTCGAGAACGACCAAAGCCTTGGGAGTGCAGGGGAAAAGTGCCAGCTCTGTGGTCGCCCCCGGTCTGGCGCAAGCGGCCCAGATCAGCAAACAAGGCAACACAAGCATGGTTTTCATGCCCGGAATATAGGGAATGCGCCCGGATGGGCGCATTCCCTGAGTGCGGGGTCTAGCGGGCGACGAGAACCTTCATGGTTTCGGCGCCGCCGGGATGGTTCAGCATGAGGAAGTAGGTGCCGGTGGCAAGTTCGTCGCTGATGCTCACCGAGTGAGTTCCGGCCCCGACCGGGCCGTTTGCCAGGGTGTCGACCATCCTGCCCGAGAGGTCGTAGAGCGCAAGACGGACGTGGCCCGGCTGAATCATGGTGAATGACACAACACCACCGGGAGCAAGCGGATTGGTCAGGACCGAGAGTGACTGCCCGGGTGTTACGGTTCCGCCCTCGATACCCTGAGAGTAGCTGATGTCGAAGGTGTAGGTCATGTCGAGCGTGGTTATGGAAAGCATTGCCGGGTAGAAGATCGCGTAGTCCCAGCCCGCCGCTTCGACCGAAACCGATGCGGTGCCGGCTGGGAATGCCGTGTCGTACCATGTGCAGAGTGAAGCGCCATCGGTGTCCCAGAGGATCACGCCAAGGTCCCACTCGAAGTTGTCCCTGCCGTTGAAGCTGAAGTTGACCCAGCCATCCTGGTAGTTGGCAAGATTGACCCTGATCCAGTGGATGCCCAGGGCTTCCGGGGGGTACACGCCGTTGTCGCCGGAGGCGGGAAGGGTGCTGAAGTTGTGGAAGGTGAACACGTAAGGGTTACCGCCCCAATCGGCCGCTTCGGAGAAGTACATTCCACCGTCGTACCAGTTGTTGGCCACGAACCACCGCCAGTAGCCGTACTCCATGAAGCCCTGCTCGAAGTCCATTCCGTATGTCTCGAACATGTCTTCGATGGCAGGCATCATGTTGGCTCCCCGGACGTCGGCGCAGTTCTCCCATACCGTTCTGACGGCCTCGACCTCCTGGCGCTGCCAGATGTAGAAGGCCCAAGTGACGCCGCCGTACCAGTAGAGGTTGGAACCACCGCCCGACCTGATGTCGTACCAGGGCTTGCGGATCGGTGTGTCGCCTCCGCCGAGGTAACCCATGTAGTCATTGACCTCGGGGTAGACCATCTCTTCCATGAACACGGCGCAGTTCTCCATGAACCAGGTGGGTTCGGTGTAGTCGTACGTCATCTGGACCGCGTGCTGGAACTCGTGGGCCACGGTGACATTGATCAGGTTGGGGCCGAGGTTCTTGTTGATGACGATGTGACTTGCCGAGGCGTTGTGGGTTGAGTCGGGCGGTTTGAACTCGCCGCCCGATGATGTGTAACCAAGCGCGTCGATAGTCATGATGTAGATGTCGTAGCGGTTGCAGCCCCCCATGTTCGCGTCGGGCGGGGGATAGAAGTAGTTCATCTCGTCACACTGGACCTGCCACGAGTAATCAGCTGCCGCGCCAACCGATATGGCGTAGGACTCGGTTACCGCATCTACTCCCTGAGTTGTGTAGTGGATGCGGAAGTGGTCGGACGGAGTGACGAAAGTGATCTCGGGCCCGCTTAACTGGGGTCTTGCGAGTCTGTAGCCTGACTCGTCGCCAAGGGGAGACGAGAGCTTGTCAAGAAGCCTTCCGGCCTCGATCAGAGCAGGCGTGCCGCATGGTTCGCCGATAGCGCCTTCGGTAAAGGCAACTGGAAGAAGGTCACGCTCGCGGACGCTCATGACCATGTAGTGTGCCGCCTCTTCCTGGGTAATCTCGCCCGCTGAAGCAGCGTTCATGATCCTGTCAAGCGTGGTGTCTGCCGTCGCCATGGCGAAGCACGCAAGAAGGATCAAAAGGGTGTGTCTCAACTGTGCTCCCTTCGGGGCGGGGGGCTTACGCCCCCCTTCCTGTGTGTCAGTTCAGGACCGTGACCCTGGCGGTGACACCGCCGGAGGGACCGGTAAGCCTTACGAAATAGGTTCCGTTTTCGAGCTCCGACGCGTTCCAGTTCACACTGCTCAGGCCTTCGGGAAGCTCACCCGCGGAGATCGTCTGAACCATTCTCCCCGCGGCGTTGTAGACATTGATCGTGACCGGACCGGCCGTGGGCATGGTGACCCTGAGCACGCCTGAACCGCTGAAGGGGTTGCCCGATGCTTCCAGCAGGTAGGCTGAAGCCGGGGTGCCCTCTTCGATGCCGGTGGTGTAGGTGATATCCATCTCGTAGAGAAGATCGAGGGTCGTAATGCTCACCGGCTGGGGGAACACGATGACCTTGTCCCAGCCCGTTGTCTCAACTCCCCACTCGTATGTGGCCTGCTGGTTGTCGACGAGTGTCCAGTAGAAGTCATCGGTGCCGTCTTCCTTGGTCCTTATAACGCCAAGGATCCAGTCGAAGTTGTCGCGGCCGTCGAAAGCGATCTGGATCCATCCCTGGTAGGGTGCCACGTTGATCTGGATCCAGTGGTTCCCGTAGGTTTCGGGGGGGTAGACGCCATTGTCGAGGGAAGCGGGGAGTGAAGTGACGTTGTGGAAGCTGAACACATAGGCGCCGGGACCCCAGAGAGAGCTCTCCTCGTAAGGGTAGTGCTCGTCGTCGGCTCTGTTGGTTCCGGTGAACCAGCGCCAGCACGTGTACTCGGCAAGCCACTGGTTGAACGTGAAACCGTACTCGGCCGCGGTCTGCTCGATGGCTTGCATGAGGTTCGCGCCGTAGTAGGCGGCCGCGTTCTCCCAGACCCTCTGGACGGCCTCGACGGTTCCGCCTGTGCGGTACTGCATGTACATTGGCCAGGGTGATGCCCCGTAGTGGTACATGGCGCCGCTTCTGATGTCGTACCACGGGCGGCGGAGGCAGTTCTCTCCGCTCTTGAGGTAGTCGGTGTAGAGATTTGTGTCGAAAACGATGTTCTGTGCCCAGACCGAGCAGTTCTCCTTGAACCAGGAGGGTTCTGCGGTGTCGTAGGCGTTCTGGATCGCGTGCTTGAATTCGTGGGCGGAGGTTTCGATCATCTGGCTCTGGCCGTAGCTTTCGTTGTTGCTCATGGCTATGTGGCTTGACCAGTCGTTGTTGGGCGTGACGGGATTGGGGACTTCGCCGCCGGTGCTGCAGTATCCGAGCGTTCCTGCATCAAGGCTCATTATGTAGACATCGTACCTGTCGCAGCCGCCCAGGCCCATGTCCGCGGGGGGAGTCCAGAAACCGAGGGTGGTGCAGAGCGTCCCCCACGAGGTGTCGAAAGCCTCGGCAAGAGTGTTCACGTAGTTTTCGTTGGTGGCGTTCACGCCGGCCGTGGTCCAGTGGATCTTGAACAGGTCATCAGGAGAGATGGTGGTGTAGTAGGGATTACCGGGGTATGGTCTGGCAAGAAGCACATCAAGCTCGTCCCGCACAGGGGCCGAGCAATGGTCGTACAGGGAGACGATAAGATCGAATGCCGGGGTGCCGCAGGGTTCAGGCACTGTGCCTTCCCGGAACTGCGCGGGGACCCTGGAAGCATCGTACACACTGTTGTACAGCATGAAAACCGCTTCGTCTGGGGTGAGCGCATCGGTCTCGAGGGCGGAGCCTATCCTGGAAACCACGGTGTCTCCGAGAGAGATGGAAACCGCCAGTGCAAGAAGGACAATAGAAAACTTCACTTTTGTCAGCCTCCTCTGATGTTAAAAAAGAGCCACGAATAGCGCTGCCACACACACTCTTATCCTATAAGGAATAGCGCAGCGTGTCCATGCCGGTTCCATCGCTTCCTCCGCTATTGCCCGGTACTGTCCCGAGCCTTCATACTTGACCGTGAAACACCAGCAGAGGAGCGACGGGTGAAGATCACATTTCTTGGCGGAGCAGGCTGCGTGACGGGATCATGCCACCTGGTCGAGGCCGCGGGCAAAAGGATAATGCTCGACTGCGGCTTCAGTCAGGGCAGGCGCGAGGAGAGCGAGAGGCTGAACAGGACCCATCCGGTGCCCCCCGACTCGGTGGATGCCGTGGTACTCTCCCACGCCCACATAGACCACTCGGGCAAGCTGCCCGGGCTTGTGGGCGCCGGATTCAAGGGGCCTGTGTACTCCACTTCCGCCACCCGTGACCTGGCCTCGATAATGCTCCCTGATTCGGCCCACATTCAGCTCGCCGACGCCCAATACATCAACAAGGCCCGGAAAGCCAGGGGGCAGGCTCCCATTACGCCCGTCTACGGCCTTGAAGAGGTCATGACCACTTTGGAGAGGTTCATCTCGGTGCCTTACGGGATGGCCATTCAGCTTTTTCCGGGCATAAGCCTTAGGATGCTTGAGGCCGGGCACATCCTTGGTTCCGCTCAGGTCGAACTTACGCTGCGGGAGGGGGAACGGGAGCGAGTTCTGCTCTACAGCGGAGACATCGGCCGCCCGGACCGCCCCATACTGAAGGATCCCGATCTGTCCTCCAGACCGGATGTTCTGATCATGGAGAGCACCTACGGCGGAAGGGACCACGAACCTGTTCAGGAAAGCCTGGAGAGGCTCGAACGGGTCATAAGGGAGACTGTGGCAGCAGGGGGGAAGATCGTCGTGCCTGCGTTCAGTGTCGGCCGCACTCAGGAGGTCCTCTATTTCCTCAGGCAACTGGATGTGGCGGGAGATCTTCCAGACATACGCGTCTACGTTGATTCGCCGCTTTCCTTCGATGCCACAGGGGTTTACAAGCTTCATCCGGAGTGTTTCGACGAGGAGGCACTTTCCCTGCTGCAGTCCGGAAACAGCCCCTTCACGTTCGAGAAGCTCAAGTTCATACAGGGCGTTCAGGAGTCCAAGGCCCTCAACAGCATGAAGGAAAGCATGATAATCATCTCCGCCTCGGGAATGTGCGAGAATGGCAGGATCAGGCATCACCTCAAGAACACCATCTCCGATCCCAGGAACACCGTTCTCATAGTTGGGTTCATGGCCGCTGAAACCCTGGGCAGGAAGATAGCCGAGCGTCTTGAAACGGTGAACATCTTCGGCGAGCCGTACAAGCTGAGGGCAAGGGTCGAGGAGATTCACGGAATGAGCGCTCATGCCGATTCGGGCCAGCTCTTGAGTTTCGCGGGGACAACGGCCGCAAAGGCTGACGCCATTGCCCTGGTCCACGGAGAGAGGTCGCAGTCGGAGATCCTTGCCGAAAAGATAAGGGCCGGGTCAGAGCCGGGAAGAACGGTTAAGATTCCGGCGGTTGGGGATTCGCTGGAACTCTGAGCTATATTCCAAAGTATTCCATCGATTCAGCCATCGGAGGGTCATGCACATAATTCTTGCCTCAGCCCTGATCCTGGCGGCAGGGTTCGATCCGCCTTACCTTCCGCCCGTGGGAGGCGTGGGTATAGAAGCCAGAACTCTTGGTGCCCGGGCTTTTGCCATGGGCGGAGCCACCGCTGGAGTCCCCGATTCCAACACTGTTTCGGTTTACAACCCCGCTGCAGCCGGCTGGGCTTCCGCAACCGGCCTCACCTGGGGGCTTTCGGGTGTGAGTGGCGACGACGCCAACTGGACGGGCAAACTCGGCTTTCCCCACGTGTCACTGGTATTCCCCATCCCATGGGGCATCACCCTGTCGGGCTGCCTGTCATCGAGAAGCAGGCTCTCTTCCGGGGGAGACTTCACCTACGATGGCGGCACCGGAAGCGCATCGTGGGAGGGCGGTCTCACTGAAGGCTGGTTCGGTCTTTCCGCCAGGGCGGGCAGCGCGCTTTCCTTTGCCCTGGGCAGCCGGAGCACTTTCGGCAGAGTCTCGGGCGACTTCGTGGTGTTGCCCGATTCACTCGCCGGACCCTTCATCCCTCTCTCCACTCAGTACCGTGACGAAGCTGTTTTCAAGCCATCTTCGGGTCTTTTGTTCGGGGCCTTCTGGAAGGCTGGCGCGTTCAATGCGGGAATGTCCATAACGACCGACCGGAACGGAACGCTTGACATCCACCGTGACGGCATGGGAAATCTCAACCAGGACACCACCCTGCAATACACGATCCCCGGCGACTTCACGGCCGGTGTTTCCGTACGGCCCCACCGTAGGCTTCTTGTCGCGGCCGACTTCTACTCCCGCAAGAGGCTGAACCTTCTCGAGGCTTCTGTTGAGCCCGGCACCATCTATTCGGGCGGTATAGAGTACACCGCTTCGGGAAACATCTGGCTCAGGGGCGGGGTCTCCCTGACCGAAGGGCTCTGGAGGGACGGCGCCACAAAGTACACGACAGGGGTCGGTTACTCCTTCGGGTCCGGACGCGCATCAGTTGACCTGGGAGCGGCCTACGAGACATGGGGCGACGGACTGACCGAAACAACCGTCTACGCCACTCTATGGGCCTCGGAAAACTGGCTGAAGTAACCGTAATAGTGCCTGCCCGGATGGGCTCGTCCCGTCTGCCAGGCAAACCCCTTGCCGATCTTTGCGGCAAACCGCTCGTAATCAGGGTGCTCGACAATCTGGGCACATCTCCATGCACTGAAGTCGTTGTTGCCACGGACAGCACCGAGATAGCTGCAGTCGTCGAGAAGAGTGGTTACCGGGCAGTGATGACCGGAGAGGCCTTTTCCGGAACCCACAGGGTTTACCTTGCATGGCGTGCAATGGGCTCTCCGGGCGGAAGCATAGTCAACCTCCAGGGTGATGAGCCCTGCGCCTCCATGGATTGGGTCAGGGAGCTGACCGCCTCTTACGGTGAGGGCGTTTCGACGCTTGCGTCCCCCATTGACGCAAACGAGGCGGAAGACCCCTCCACGGTGAAAGTGGTGGTCGGGGAGGATGGGAGAGCGCTCTACTTCAGCCGTTCCCCTGTGCCCTGGGGCCAGGGCGGTCATCTGAAGCATGCCGGTGTGTACTGTTTTTCGCCGGAGAGCCTGGAGGCCTGTATGAGGGCCGGGGAGACCGCCCTTTCCCGCCGCGAGAGGCTTGAGCAGCTGGCCTGGCTGGAGCGGGGGATACCCATCACGGTCGTTGCAGGCAAGTGGGACGCCATGGGGGTGGACACTCCCGCTGACCTCGAAAGGGCAAGGAGGCGATTCGATGGTTGCTGATCCCGTTATGATAATGGGTCCCTGCGGCCTCGAGAGCATCGAGACCGCCCTGGCAGCCGGGTGCTTCATCCGTTCTCTGGCGGAGAAACACAAGGCCCGCTTCATCTTCAAGGGATCGTTCCAGAAGGATAACAGAACTTCCGGCGGCGGCTGGACCGGCCCTGGTCTTGACAGGGGTCTTGCGATGCTTGAAAAGGTCAGGGCCGAAACAGGTCTTCCTATCCTGACCGACATCCATGTTCCCTCACAGGCGGTCCCTGTTGCGGAAGTGGCGGATATCCTTCAGATTCCGGCGTTCCTGTGCAGGCAGACAAGCCTTCTCGAGGCTGCCGGGGCAACGGGCCGCCCCGTTAACGTGAAGAAGGGGCAGTTCATGGCCCCCGGGAACATGTCCGGCGCGGTCGGGAAGCTGAAGGGTCAGGGGTGTCCCGCCGTTTGGCTCACTGAAAGGGGCACCTTCTTCGGGTACGGTGACCTCGTGGTCGACATGAGATCGCTTTCGGTGATGGCGGGGATGTGCGACGGGGTCATCCTTGACGTGACCCACTCGCTTCAGAAGCCCGGGGCCCTTGGGTGCGAAAGCGGAGGCGACCGGAGCTTCGCCCTCAACATGGCGAGGGCTGCCGCGGCATGGGGAGTGGATGGCCTGTTCCTTGAGGTTCACCCCGACCCGTTGTCCGCAATGAGCGACAGCGCGGTCCAGCTTGATTTTGAAAGGGCCGGGATCCTGGTGGCCGAGGCACTGAGACACTGGAGGGGAACGGAGACCGGGAATGGGTGTTGATGTAGAGGAAATCCGACCCGAAAGGGGCATGGACGGTTTCATATCCGTCCCCTTCCGGATCTACGGCCGGGATTCCCGCTGGGTACCCCAGCTTGTCGCTGCGGAAAGGGTTTTTTTCAACCCCCGCAAGAATCCGGCGTTCAACCATTGCGAGAGTCGTTTCTTCATCGCGAGAAGGAACGGTGTGCCCTGCGGCAGGGTGGCCGGGGTCATCTCCCGCGAGTACAACACCAAGAACAACACAAGCACTGGCAGGTTCGGCTGGTTCGAGGCTGACGCGCCGGACGCCGCCGAGGCCCTTTTTGAGAGAGTGGAGCGGTGGCTCGCGGAAATGGGAATGACAAGGGTGGTGGGACCCATGGGCTTTTCCGACAACGACGCCACGGGCTTTCTGATCGAGGGCCACGATGAGGAGCCAACCATAGTCGGGAGCTGGTCGCCGCCCTGGTACGCGGACTTCACCGAAGCCAGAGGGTATGTGAAGGACGTTGACTACCTCGAGTATCGCATCACCGTGCCCGACCGGATACCCGAGAAGGTGGAGCGTATGGCCGATATCCTCCGGCGCCGCACCAGCGTCAGGGTCTTCTCCGAGAGCAACAGAAAACGCCTGGCGAAGAAGTGGGCGCCACAGGTGTTCGGGGTTCTCAACGAGTCATACAAGGACCTATACGGAACAACGCTTCTCTCCCAGGACGAGATAAATTTCTACATCGAAAGCTACCTGGGGCATGTCGATCCCGAGTTCGTGAAGATCGCTGTCGACGGAGAAAAGGTCGTCGGGTTCATCATCGCCATGCCCAGCCTGACCGCCGCTTTCAGAAAAGCCAGGGGAAAGCTTTTTCCCTTCGGGTTCATACACATCCTCAGGGCAATGAAGAAAAGCAGGGTGCTTGATTTCTACCTCGCGGGAGTGCTTCCCGAATACCAGGGCAAGGGGATCGACCTCCTCATGAGCTTCGAGATGGGCAAATCGGCCCTGGCCAGGGGCATGACCCACGCCGAGAGCAACAGGGAGCTCGAAACAAACACTCTCATCCAGGCCCAGTGGAAGTTCTACGACAAGAGGATGCACAGGCGGTCAAGGGTCTTCTGGAGAAGCTTGTAAGGTCGTAGTGCAGCTCAGGCATGCTCTGTTTTCTTATAATCGTTACCGCAACGATTATCGGGAGGAAACGGTTTGCTCTCCAGGATACGTCTCGTATGTCTCGACGTGGATGGAACACTGACCGACGGAAGGCTTCTGTACGGCCCGGACGGTGTGAGCCAGTCCTTCTCCGCCCGCGACGGTGAAGGGGTGATGAAGCTGCTTCGGGCGGGGTTCGAGGTCGCACTCGTGTCACTGCGTGATTTTCCCGCGACCAGGCGCAGGGCGGCCGACCTCGGGATCCGGCACCTTGCGCTGGGATGCACCCGGAAGGACGATGCGGTGAACACCCTCTGCGCCTTCCTCGGGATCTCGCCGTCGGAAACCCTCTTCATGGGCGATGACGCGGGCGACATCCAGGCGCTCGAACTGGCTGGAGTGGCTGCGTGCCCCTCCAACGCCGCCCCCGAGGTTCTCAGGCTATGCTCCATTGTGACCTCGACCCCCGGGGGCTCGGGCGCGGTCAGGGAAGTGGCGGAAATGATACTCGAGGCCCGACCGTGAACTGCTTCGAAGAGGCCAGGCGGGTGATGGAGATCGAAGCGAAATGGCTTCTGGAAAGCATACGAATAAATGAGGACAGGTTTGACCGGGCGGTGGCTGTTCTGCGCGAGACCACCGGCAAGATCGTGGTGTGCGGCATGGGAAAGTCGGGCCATGTGGCCCGGAAGATTGCAGCCACACTGACAAGCACGGGTTCGCCTGCCTACTTCCTGCATCCGGCCGAGGGCATTCATGGTGACATTGGCATCCTTGCCCGTGGCGACAGTGCCCTGGTACTTTCCAAAAGCGGCGAAACACCCGAGATAGCGGCAATGATACCCGCGCTGACCCGCCTGGACATGCCCGTGGTGTCCATGACATGCCACGGTGATTCCATACTGGCCCGGGCTTCCAGCGCCGTGCTCCTCCTGCCTTCGTTCGAGGAGGCATGCCCCTACAACCTCGCGCCAACGGCCAGCACCACAACCATGATGGCTTTGGGAGACGCGCTGGCCATGGCCCTGCTCCGCATCAGCGGGTTCTCACCCGAGGACTTCGCACATGTCCACCCCGGCGGAATGCTTGGAAGAAAACTGCTCCTCCGCGTCAGTGACATCATGGTGTCGGATCCCATGCCTGTGGTTTGCCAGAATATCCCACTCTCCGAGGCCATCGAGGTCATGACAAGACACCGCGGGGTTTGCATCACAACCGACTGCGACGGGCGCCTTTCCGGCATCTTCGTCTACGGTGACCTCGGGCGTCTCATGAGGAACAGGGCCGACATCCTCAACCTGACCCTGTCCGATGTCCTCGTGCGGAACCCCGCCGTTGTCAGCCCCGTTGAGCCGGCATCGACAGCGGTGGCCGCCATGGAGACCAGGGGCATCACTTCCGTCGTAGCGGTTGATGAAGAGGGCCGACCCAAGGGATTACTCTATCTCCACGACGCCCTCCGGGAAGGGGTCAGGTAGGATCTTGCTCCGACGGTTCAGACACAGGCGGCTTGAACCCGCCCTCACGCGCTGTTTGACAAGGGTGGGGGCCGTTCTTCCCAGGAGGCTGGGGTGGTTCTCGGCCGGTGTTCTGGCCGCGGTTGCCGCGGCCCTTCCGGGCAGGTCAAGGCGCTTCATGGAACAGAACACGGAGAGGATAGCCATCCCCCTTGGCCTTTCGGTCAGCCCCCGGGAGGTGTACAGGCACATGGCCGCGGGAATGATCGATTTCATAAGGCTTTCCGCAATGGATGACGAGGGCTTTCAACGCGTTGTCAGGGTCGAGGGGGCTCAGCACCTCGAAGCGGTCATGGCCAGGGGCAAAGGCGCGGTGGTGGTCACGGCGCACTACTCGGCATGGGAACTCATTCCGCGCGCGATAACCCTTCTGGG
>Ga0351831_1052_pt1 | contig 17757 bp, 14 predicted proteins | sample BONcelHFGM3001C3_FD_206748 | JGI IMG/M metagenome (GOLD analysis project Ga0351831, IMG submission 206748) | Enriched cells from coal bed in the Powder River Basin, Montana, United States - BONCAT cells FGM rep1 HSBNCT.FGM.300.1.C3 ... | reverse complement strand
CTTTGCATGCCGCTTGTCCAGGCCGCGGAGTAATCGGCCTGCCAGAGCCCCGCGAAGAACGGTATCATGGGAAGGCCGGTCTTACGTGCGAGTTCGACCGAGACCGGGCCCAGGGAGTGCGAGGGCATAAGGGGCATGATGAGGTTGGGTTTTTCACGACGGACTATCTCGAGGCCTGCGCTGACGATGGCCTTGCGGCTTCGGGACAGGGGATCGGGCGCCCACAGCAGGTCGGAAAGAACCGTGGGAAGGACGGCTCCATCCTGGATGCCGGGTCCGCGGAAGACCCTGACCTTGGAAGGGATCTCTCCTGTCAGCGTATCATCGGAGTGAAGCCGGCGGGAGGGTTCCAAGGCCATCACCACCAGCTCCCACCCGGATGCCGGAAGGAACCTGCACGCCGCGAGAAGCGCGGGAGTTTCCGCCGTAACCGCGGGAGGGAAACCCGATGTGAGAAGAAGAAGCCTTTTCAATGCTGCTTTCCTGTCCTGCGCCGGTGAACCGGAACAACTATATGGGCAACGTGGCAATGGCGCAAACGGACCGTTTCGTTCAGGTCTATGACTTACACCGGCGCGACGGCTATAATCCGTCCATGTTCCACGCACCCCGGGGGTCGGTTCATGCGGGTATCCTTTGTCATGCTTGGCCTGAGAGACCATCGCACCGGCGGTTACGATTTCAATACGAGGGTCGCTGACGCGCTCGAGTCACGGGGGCACACCGTTGACAGGGTCCATCACGGAACGATCCCGCCCCGCGCAAGGGGGGGAAGGATTGCCGGTTCGTGGGAGGTCCTTCGAAGGGTTGTCGCTTTCAGGCCAGATATCCTTGTTGTTGCCAGAAGCTACACCTTCATGGTCCCGCTTGGCATTTTGCTGGTGTTCTGGCGGCTTCCCGTTCTCTACCTGGTGCACCATCTGGAGTGGATGGACAGCCCCCTGAAACCATCACGAGCCCGTCAAGCGCTGGTGAAGTGGCTGGTGGGCAGGGGTGACATGATATGGTGCAACAGCCGTGCCACCCTGTCGGGGCTGTCCGGGATGGGCCTTTCACCGGCGAAACTCCGGGTCATCCCCCCGGGCTTTGCCCGTTTCGATGTGAAAAGGTCCGAAGAACGGTTCCACGGAAAACCGGTTCTTCTGTGCGTGGGCGCTCTCACGGCCAGAAAGGGACAGGAGACTGTCCTTCGGGCGTGCGCCATGCTCGGTGGACGGGATTTTCATCTTGTGCTCGCGGGTTCCGGAGCGGAAGAGCCCGGGTACGCCCGAAGGGTTGCTGAAGCCGCCGAGTCTCCCGCGTTGAGGGGAAAGGTCTCGGTCAGGGGTCATCTGGACAAGGAAGAGGTCTACCGCCTCATGGGGGAGGCCGATGTTCTTGTGCATGCGGCGCCATGGGAAGCGTACGGGATCGCCCTGGCCGAAGCAATGTGGGCCGGGCTTCCGGTGGTCGCCTCCCGCGGGGGCGCAGTGCCCGAACTGGTCACTCCGGGGGATCAGGGTTTCCTTTACGACCCCGGAGACGCACGGGGTCTCTCCGAGAAGATGATCCTGCTTCTTGACAATGAGGAACTGAGGGTAAGAATGGGAGCTGCCGCCCGCCTCAGGGCGGAGGAGCTTTACACGTGGGACAGAACATGCGAGGAGTTTGTCAGCCTTGTTGAAGAAACTGCTTGTGGCCAAGTTCGGCGGAACGTGCCTTGCGGACCGGGAGTCGCAACGCCGGACCGTTGAGCTCTGCGGAACGCTCCGTTCCCAGTGCGAAAACCTTGTTGTTGTTGTTTCCGCCATGGGGCGCAGCGGCGACCCCTACGCAACCGATACCCTTGTCGGGCTGCTTTCCGATGCAGCCTCCCCATCCGAGCGGGACAGGCTGATGGCGTGCGGAGAGATAGTAAGCGCCCTTGTCACCGCGTCGCTCCTCAGGCAGAAAGGGATCGACTCCGAAGCGCTTACCGGGTGGGAGGCGGGCATCACGACCGATGACAGCTCGGGCGACGCCATGGTGCTCAGTGTGGACACCACCGCGATAGGAAGGATCCTGGCCCGGGGCGCTGTGGCGGTTGTGGCGGGTTTCCAGGGTTTCTCGCCCGAAGGTTGCGTGACCACACTTGGCAGGGGGGGCAGCGACACCACTGCCGTGGTGCTGGCCGCCGCCCTCAGCGCCGACGAAGTGGTGTTCTTCAAGACGGTTGAGTCGGTGTACACCGCCGACCCCGAAAAGGTGCCCGGGGCAAGGAAACTCGACCGCATATGCGCAGAGGACCTCAGACAGATGGCCTGGCAGGGTGCCAGGATCGTCAATCCAAGGGCCGCAGAAACATCCATGGCGTCAGGCATTCCCATCAGGGTCAGGTCCTTCGCCACGGGCAGGGTTGTCACCAGTGTCGAGCCTGTACCCTCGGTCTGTGAGAACTACATCGTCGGTGTTGCATCGGGTCCCCCGGTTGCACGGATGACCGTCTCCGGCGGAGTCGTGCCGTACCACGTCTTTCATTCCCGGGTTTTCGGGCTTGTGGCCGACGCGGGGGTATCCATGGACATGTTCAGCGTTTTCGGTGACACGGCGGTGTTCACCGTACCCCTCGACCTGAGGGAGAGGGTTGCCGGCATTCTTGAGAGCGAAGGGCTGCGCTGTATCTCCATGGCTCCCTGCGCCAAAGTTTCCATAGTGGGCGCGGGCATGCACGGGATGAGGGGTGTCATGGCAAGGTTCAGCGCCGCGCTCAGCAGCGCAGGCGTGGAAATGCTTCAGACCGTTGACTCGCATGCCACGATCAGCGCCCTTGTGGCCATGGGGGAGCTGGACACCGCCCTAAGGGCCCTGCACAGAGAGTTCGTGGAGAGATGAGTTTTCTCGAGAGCGTGGCGCTGGCGGCCATTCAGGGCCTGACCGAGTTCCTTCCAGTTTCCAGCTCGGGGCATCTTGCCCTGGCTTCCGCATTCATGAACATTCCGGCGGGAAGCATGGCCTTCGAGGTCGTTCTCCATCTCGGGACACTGGTGGCCGTCCTTCTCGTTTACGGGAAGGACCTTTTGTCGATTGCGGGGGGAGTCCTTCGCGGCCGTCGGGAGAGCGGGCTGACAGCCCTCTCGCTTGTGGCGGCTTCCATTCCCGCCGGGATAGTGGGGGTCTTCCTCTCGGACAGGATCGAGGCCGTCTTCGGCATGCCCCTGGTGGTGAGCCTCCTCATGCTCCTTACTGGAACAGTGTTGTTCCTGACAAGATTCTCTCCTCCGGGCAGTGGAGAACCCGGCATGCGCAGAGGCGTTTTCATAGGGCTTTTTCAGGCGCTGGCCGTTCTGCCCGGTGTTTCAAGGTCAGGGATGACGATCTCGGCGGGTCTTTTCAGGGGAGTGGGCAGGGCTGAAGCCGCAAGGTTCTCGTTCCTTCTTTCGGTTCCGGCCATCCTTGGCGCCGCTGTCCTGGAACTGCCCGAAGCGGAATGGAATACCTCATTTGGTGTGCTCGCGGCAGGATTCGCCGTATCGGCCCTTGTCGGGTACGGCGCCCTCAAGGTGCTGCTGCGTTTCGTGGGCGCCGGGGCGCTTCACAGGTTCTGCTGGTACTGCTGGGCCATCGGAGGCGCCGGTACGGTCTGGTTTTTTCTGAACAGGGGAGCGTGAAGATTGCTGTTGTTGATGGCCCTGCTTTGCGTGCTATGGCCCGAGGGATGGTACGGAAGCTACCGGGTTGCCGATCAGCAGGCCGCCCTGCTTAGTGCGGCCTCCCTTCCCGACACCGCGTCGGGCCGGGTTCAGGCACTTGCCCTCTCCATGCATTTTACCGGCGAGCCGGGCGCTCTGGAGATGATCATGGAGAGCATCAGGACCGATTCCACAGATTTCAGGAGCTGGACGGCGCTGGGCGCGATCCTCACCGAAACCGATCCCGACCGCGCCGAGGCAGCCTTCCAGAAGGCTGTTTCCCTGGCTCCGGGCGATGACCCAGTCCTGCTGGAATCAATGGCTTACCTGTACCTTGCGTCGTCGGATCCGGCAGAGGCCCACAGGCTTGCCTCAAGCGCCCTCTCCGCCGACCCCGGCTTCATTCCCGCCAACCTCACCGCGGCGTGGGCACTCGAGGACCTGGGCCGGCACGAAGACGCCATAACAACTCTTGATGCGGCGATAGCGCATCATCCCGCGGGCTTTTCCCTGATGGAGGAGAAGGCAACTGTCTACAATATCACGGGAAGGCCCGACTCCGCCATCGCGGTTCTCGAAAGGGTGCTCGAGGCCGAGCCGGAAAGGGCCAGCGCTCGAAGGCTTCTGGGAAGCATCCATGAAGGCCAGGGCCGGTTGGGGCATGCAGTGAAGGCATTCCGAACGCTCCTTGCGTCTGCTCCCGATGACTACTGGACCTGGGGACAACTCGCCCGTCTCATGGAGAGGCTGGGCAGGTCGCCAGAAGCCGTGGAGTACTACCAGGAGGGGATCGATGCCAATCCATCCTACGCATGGGCCTACCATCGCCTCGCCTCCCTTGCGGAGGACCCGCTTGAAGAGATCGGGTACCTTGAGAGCGCGGTCGCGGCCGACAGCACCTACGGCATCGCCTGGACAGACCTGGGGCTTGCCTACGAAGGCACCGGCGATCTCCTGAAAGCCTCCCAGGCCTTTCGGAGAAGCCTTGAACTCAACCCGTCGAGCTGGACATGGGGGGAACTCGGCTGGTCGCTGGAATCCCTTGGCCTCTTCACCGAGGCCGCCGAGGCCTACGAAAGCGGTGTTGCGCTGGACAGCAGCTATTCCTACGGCTGGCAGCGCCGCGGATCGCTTTTTCGGGAGGACGGTGATGAGACTGCGGCACTTGAGTGGTTCACCGAAGCCCTCACACATCTGGGTGACGAACCCTGGATCCTCGGCGAGATGGGCAACATCAGTTATGAAGCGGGCAACATGCCGGCGGCTCTCGATTACTTCGGCAGAGCGGTCTCGGCCGAACCCGGCTACGCCTACGGACTGCTCAACCTGGCCCGGCTCCACAGGCTTTCGGGAGACTTCGACAGCTCCCTTCAGATCGTTGACAGATACCTCGATGCCCCGGCCGCCGAGGCCGAGGTCGGGCTGGTGGAGAAAGCCTTCATCCTTGAGGACTCCGGGTCTCCGGCCTTGGCGGATTCCGTCGGCCAGATAGTTTCCGGGGGCTTTTACTACACCCGCTACGGGTGGAACGCCATGGGGATGGGCTACTACGACGACGCGCTCAGGGCCGCGAACAGGGCAATTGCTGCCGGCGTTGACAGCCCGTGGGACTGGATCGATCTGGGCGGCCTGTTCGAGGGGCTCAAGAAGAGCACGGAAGCCCGTACCTGCTACCTGAACGCTTCGGCCCAGGCCGGGGAAGACATCGAGGTTCATCGCGAGATCGCGGGTTACCTCTACAGAAGCGGGGATTACGAAGGCGCCGGTGACAGGCTTGACCTGGCCCTCGACGTTGACTCGACGTCGCTGGTGCTTTCGGAACTGGGTGAGGCAAGGCTTTTCGAGGGCCGGATAAGAGAGGCGGAAGAGGCTCTGCTGGCCGCCCTTTCTCTCGATCCGTCGTCGGTGTTCGCGATCTGCTACCTCGGCCTCATCGAAGAGCGCAGGGGCAATCCGGAAGGAGCCGCGGAGAGATACCTCGAGGCTCTCAGGATAGCGCCGGGCTACTCCTACGCCGAGGCGCGCATACTTTACATAACAGGCGGCGATTACGACAGAGCATGGCACAGCGAGCACTACAGCCCGTTCAACTGGAACCTCTGGACCGACCTTTCCTTCTCAAGCGGCAACCAGGAGGAATCGTCCGTGAGCGGAGGCGCCTCGGTCGGCCTGAACTATGTGCGCGGAAGCAGCGTGAGGTTGAGCGGAAGCATGCGTCTCGAGGACAGAAACGGTGAACGTGAGCGGGAATCGGCCTATGCCTCAATCACCCACGAGCACTTCTTCAACGAGCGTATCTACGCGGGGCTGAGCAGCAGCTGGGACCGGCAACCCTTGACGGTAAGGCCTTGGCAGGTAAGCTCATATATTGCCGCCGGGTGGAAGAGCTGGCCGGCGGAATGGGTATGGCTGGCGCCCGAGATAGGGGTGGGTCTTGTCAACACACGCTGGTCAGTGGGTGAGGACAGGACCGACAGGGTCACATCCTTCGTTTCCTTCGGGGCATGGATGCGCCGTCCCCGGCACTGGCTTCCCAACGTCTGGCTCGGGGGAAGCGTATACCTGCCTCCGGGCGATGCCCGTCACACCGTATCTTACGCCAACAGCGAATTCAACTTCGACCTCCCCGGCCCTCTTTCACTCGTTCTGGGCCTCAACCTTGACTACACCCGCACGCCTGCGGTGGAAACATGGAAGAAGAGCGACCTCGATTACTACCTGAGACTGAGGGTGGGCAATTGAACGTCGACACCCTGCGCCGCCATGCGATGATCGCCTGTCCGGCCCTTACCGTGGCATTTGGTGCGCTAGGTCACTTTTACGGCTCCATAAACTGGTTTGACTGGGTGTTCAAGATCGCCCTTTCCGGAACCGTGGGTATCTGGACCAATCACTTCGCGATCCGAATGCTCTTCAAACCCCATCGAAAGACTGTTTTTGGCCGGCAGGGGCTCATTCCCGCAAAGAGGGCCGAACTGGCCACCGCCATTGGTTCTGCTGTCGCGCAGCGTCTTCTCGACACCGAATCGGTGCTTGCCTACATGGAGGAGCACGGACTGCCCGAAAAGGCCGCCAGGTTCGTCGTTGACGGTATACAGGGCCTCGCGGCCAGACAGGACGTCAGGACGGCCACGGCGGATTACCTTCAGGGCGTTCTTGAAAGGCTGGTGGAAGAGCAGTCAGGCACGGTCGTGCTGAGGGTTCAGGAGTACGTGTCTGAGTTCATTGCCGAAAGAACTGCTCCGGGGAAGGTCTGGTCCTCGGTCAGGGCCGCCCTTGGACGGGAGCTCGACAACCCGGGCACAAGGGAATCCGTGGCCAGAACGCTGATAACCGTGGCCGACAGGAATGACACCCGTATCGCGGCCTTTGTGAACGACACGCTGGACGATTACATCGGTTCGAAAAAACTGCCGCAGAGGATTCTGCTTGGTTTCGGCAAAAAGGTTCTCAGGGTCGACGAGGAGATGATAAGACGCGAGATAAGGAAAAAGGTCGGTTCACCCGGTTTTTTCGATTCCGTGCTTTGCTTCCTTGACGAAAGCGCTCCCGAGATCGAGGCCTGGATCGATTCTCCCGGCATGAGGGACTGGTTCTCACGGAGACTCGATGAGTACCGGCAGAAGGCCGCGGACTGGGTGAGGAACGAAGGGATGGAACTCGCCGTCAGGAAAGCCAGGGCGTTTCTGTCGTCGGATTCCCTATGGAACTGGATCATGGCCCAGATCGACACCCAGGTCCTGCACCTTGCGGCAATGGCCAGGGAGAGGATCGGTTCTCCGGGTTTCAGGAACACCGCGGCTGGGTTCGCACGAAGGATCGTTTCAGGGATCGATGTGCAGGGAATCGTGGAGGGCAAGGTAGACAAGCTTGACCTGGAAGAGCTTGAGAACCTGGTCTTTGAGGTTTCGGGTGAGAACCTTGCCGCGATAGAGCTGTTCGGCGCCATTCTGGGCTGTCTCGCGGGGGTGGTCCTGATCGACATCCGGTTCATGCCGCTGCTTCCCGCGATGGTCTTCGTCTTCCTCATGTTGGAGAAAGCTCTCTCCGGCCTGTCCAGGAAAGGAACGGGAGCCGCTCAGGACCGGCCCGGTACGGTCAAGTAGGCCGAGATCAGGTCATCCACCATGTTCTCCATGCGAAATGCTTCGGCCCGCATCAGGCCCCTTGTCACAATGTCTGTACGGGTTCCGTCGTTCTTCTCCAACTCGAGAATGGCTCCGGCGAGGGCCTCGGGGTTGCCCGGCTCGAAGAGGATGCCCCCGTCCCCGACAACCTCCGATAGACCTGGAACCCTTGAAGCAAGAACGGGGATCCCGGCCGCCATGGACTCAACCGCTGCGAGACCGAACCCCTCGGAAAAAGAGGATTGGATGGCGTAATCGCAGGCTTTCAGGATGCCCGGAATGTCGGGACGGTTCCCAGGGAAGCTCACCCTGTCGCCCAGGCCCAGCTCGCTGGCGAGGCTCTTCATCTGCCCGCTGGTCGGACCCTCTCCCGGGAGGATCAGACGGAAGCTTCCGGGAAGAAGCCCGAGTGCCCGTATCACTGTTGCCTGGTCTTTTTTCCTCCTGAATGAGGCAACCATGACAAGCAGTTTGTCGCCGGGTGCGCACCCGGGACAGAGTTCCTCCCGTCTCGCCGGCACCGCTTTCCTGATGCGCTGTATGTCGACACCGTTGTGAACGACTGAAGCCCTTCGGGAAAGGGACGGGAGCCATGAGACGAGCGCGCTGCGAACGCCCTCGCTGATGCATATTATCCTTTTGTAGCGTTGGTAGATCATGGATTCGATGGGACGCAGAAAGAAGAGCCCCCTCCTCCTGTTAGCAGTGCTGTGCTCGGTGTAAACCAGTCCGGGACCTTTTCGGGGGCATGCAAGGGCCGTCCAGTACAGGGCCGGGAACAGGTGGACGTGTACGATATCCGGGGCGGCGTTTATCAGAAGGCGGCGGATCCGGGGCACCTGCGCCGGGGAGTACAGCCCGCGGACACGGGTCCGCAGCACTCTGAAGCCCATTCCCTCAATGTCCTTCAGTATCCTCTCATCATTGTCCGAAAGGATCAGGACCGAGACCGACATGCCCCTGTCCCTCATCAGCGGCAGGGAGTCTCGAACAAGCACCTCGGCGCCTCCGTAACGGAGGTTGTTGATCACATGCAGCAGCTTCAGTTGCGCTTCCCCCTGTGTCTGAAAGGAAGGCCGGCCATCCGGAGGGCAAGCTTCATCCTTCCACGGCCTGAGAAGAGAACCGAGGCAAGGTGCGCGCACGACCAGCCGCACTGGCACTTCCCGGTCGCGGCCCGTCCGGAGAGGATACGGGGAAGGCTGTAACCCCCCTCCCGCAGGTCGCCAAGGGGTTCGGTCATCATGGTCTCGCACGGGTATACAAGGCCCGTTTCCCCTATCACCGCGATCTTCGAGCCTCCCGGGCAGACGAACCGGCGGCCGGTCCCGCCCAGAGTGTCAAGCATGCTTTGCCTTGCCAGGGATTGGACCTCCCTGAAGACAAGGGCCCTGAGCCCGGGCCTGCCACGGTCGCGCAGGGAGTCGGCAAGGGCTGCAGCCTCGCGAAAATCCTCCATCGGGTCCCCCCGCACCGACTCATCCCTTGGTTCACCGTGAACAGGCACGATCGAATGGTCGTCCACAGGCATGCTCCGCTGCACGAACTCCATCAGGTCGGAGATCTGGTGACGGTTGTACCTGTTGAGCACGGAACAGACCTTGAGCCTGAGCCGGGGTTGCCCGGGCTGAAGCTCGCGCAGTTTTCCGAAGGTTTCCAGCGCTTTCGCGAAGTTGCCGGGAACTCCCCGGATGGTGTCGTGCACGGCCCCGATGCCGTCGATGGAAAGCTCGATCTGCAGGATCGTTCTTGGACAGGCCTTCAGTATCTGCAGTGTCCTGTCCCTTATCTGCTCAGGACGCAGGCAGTTCGTGGGTATGTTGATCATCATTGTCCCGGCCCGGGCGCTGAATGCCCCGCAGATCCCGGCGATGTCATCCCTCAGGAAAGGTTCTCCCCCAGACAGGGAGAGAAAGACGCTCCGTTTACAGGAATCGGCAATCCTCTCGATCTCCTGCAGGGTAAGTTCCTGGTCAGTCCGCTTCGAGTTCAGGTTTCTCCAGTTGAAGCAGGTGACACACCTTGCGTCGCACCTGGATGTCACGAAGAAGACAAGGTACGGAGGAGTTCTGGAAAAGAGGCTGCGCAGCGCCATGGAGGCGAAGCCGTATTGCCGTTCCCTCATCGGAACGCGCCGTACCTTTCTGTCCGGTAGGCCAGGACCTTCCTGTGCCTGCGCCGCGTGAAGATGGTATGCACGAGACCAAGTGCGAACCCGGCGGCAATGGTTGCGTGATGGATGGGGTGGCACACGGGAAGGAGAGCCGCCGCCGCGTCGCGGGGTATCCGCAGAATCGTGTCAACGAGGACCGCCAAGCCGTAGAGAAGCAGGGCGGCCTTGAGCAGGTCCGGCACGGCAAGGAGCGCCGGCGCCAGAGCAAGGCCCGAAAGCATTGCCAGCACCCCGGGGATCCGAAGGAATATCTCGGGGAAGAGCACCGTGTTCATGCCGGTCGCGAAGCGTGCCCGGAACTGGTGGGGCAGAAAGCCGTGGAAGAATCCCCTGCGACGGTGCCGGACCGTCAAGGCACTGCGGAACACCGGCCGGCAGCCCAGACGCAAAGCGATGAAGAAGAACTCCGTGTCGTCAACGCGCCAGTCCGCCAGCTCGTTGAAGCCGCCGACACGTTCCCATACCTCCCGCCTGACCAGACAGTTGCACAGATAGATGGAACTGAAACCTGGCGAGGACCCATCGCTTGAGCCGTAGAGCATGCTTCCCTCGCCAAGGGCCGAGGTGGTTACAAGGTCGGAAAGCCTTTCGTCAAGGCGTTTTCCCATGGGTATCGTGGGGCCGGTGACTATGGGGTAGTCTCCATCCATTGCCATTTCCAGAGCCTCGAACCATGTGTCGGTCGGCAGGGTATCGTCGTCGAGGAATACTATCCATTCAGCCGTCGTGGCTCTCACCCCGAGGTTCCGCCTCACCGAGGCGTGCCTCTCCCGCGTCTCGATGCAGCGGGCTGTCGGTGGGAGTCCGGGTATCCCGTCCCCTGCAACCAGGATGATCTCACGGTCCCTGCAGGCAACCCGATGGTCGAGCGAGGCCGCAAGGGTCGCGGCGTCGTCGGGACGGGTAACCGGCACCACGAAAGCGACTTTCACCGGATTATCGTGAGCCTGCAGCGCCCCTCCAATCCGCCCGTCACCAGGGCATGGTACACCCCTGATGGCAGCCCTTGGCAGGACAGCGAATGGCTCCCGGGAGCGAGAGGGCCCGAGTGAAGGGTGGACACCCTCCTTCCCGAGAGGTCGTGCAGGGTTATGGTGCATGATGCCGCGGAGCGGACGTTCACAACGATTGCCGGGGCTCCCGCGGGACCCGTTGCCGTGATCCCGAAGCCGGGGTCCGGTTCCGGTACGCCAGCGGGGTCGTGGCCGATCACGTAAAGCTTGTTCGCGCTTCCGCACGGAACCGCCAGGAATGCCCCGTCCGGTGAGAAGCACGGCCTGCGGGGAGAAGCGCCGACAGGGATCTGACCCGCATGCTGGAAGCCGGCCGTATCGATGACATCGATCATGTTATCTGGGGAGGAAACAACGAAAAGGTATGGAAGCTCCGGGGTGGAAGCCATCCAGCCTGGGACGGCCCCCGGGAGTGTCAGGCTTCCAGTGACCAGAAGAGTGCTTTCATCAACCCTGAGAAGCATCTCCCAACCGGGGTTCGAGAAGTAGATCGAGCCACCTGCCAGAAGACAGTCGAAACTGTCCATTCCCGACACGAACCTCTGTACCGGACCCGTGGGCAGTGTAAGCGCCGTTTCGTTAGGGCTCTGGTTGTCGGCGATGTACAGGATCTGGCCGTCGGGGGAGAGGTTGCACCCGCCGGGCTGGTTTCCGACCCAGATCGAAGCGATCGTCTCCATGGCGGCTATGTCTATGATGCTGGCGAAACCGCCGCTGTGGGAGAGGAAGGCGAACTCCCCGTCCGGGGAGAGGGCGAACTCAACCGGCCCCGGATCGATGGTGGTCTCGCCCAGAAGGGTCATGCTCTGCCCGTCTATGATTAGAAGCCTGCCCAGTTCTCCGTCCGCAACAAGAACCGTGTTGTCCGGGGTGCATTCGACGCATTCGGGCGTTCCGCCAAGGGAGAGCACGCCGTTCACTGTCCAGCTCTGTGTGCTGATCCGTGTCAGCAGCCCGTATCCCACCGCCACGTAGACGTACTCGCCGTCAGGGGAGAATCGGGCATCGTTCGGGCTCTGTCCGGTGGACACTGTGGCTATCACGGTGTCGGGCCACTGGGCATGAAGCACGGCGGCAGCGATCGCAAGCATTACGATTGTTTTTTTCATCAGCGCCTCAGAAGCTCGGTCACGGGGGTGCCGAGTATACGTCTGAAGAAGAACCATGCCCATGCGGTGGACACCAGAAGCACGGTTCCCAGCCCCGCTGCCAGGTGAAACACGGGGAAAACCGCCAGGGACGGCACCGCCATGCGCAGCACGGGAAGCAGCGTGAGAAGCCCATAACTGACAAGGGCCGCAAGCCCGCATCCGAGAAGCCCGCCCAGAACCGTGGTAACGGCGGACATCAGGAATATCTGAAAGGCGAAGACCTGAGCCAGCCGGTCACTGGTGGTTCCCAGGGCGACCAGTACTCCAAGGGCGTAAGAGCGGTTCTTGAGGTCGGCCACGAGGGTGTGGACCGCGCTCGCCAGGGCGGCTCCGAGTATGGCGACCGCCAGTGCGCCAAGGGCCGCGGTGACTATGCCCACCAGTATCTCGGCCTTCTGGGCGATCCCGCGGTGGGTCTCCGCGCTGAGGCCCAGGGATTCCGCCTTGCGGACGATCTCGGGAACCTCTTCGGCGGCGGTGGCGGTCACCATCAGGGCGCTGTAGCTGTGGGGCCTGTCGGGGAGGTACATCTCGTTCACTTCCTCGACAAAACCTATGGGAACCGCCAGTGCGAACAGGGCCATGTTCCTGCTTGTGCCAACGATCTGGGCGTTGATCGTCACCGGTCTTGCCTGGAGGCTTGTCAGCGAACTGGCGCCAAGTGTGATCTGGCACTCGAGACCGACCACGCCCTGCTGAGTGAGTCCCATCAGACCGTTCGGATCGGCGAATCCGGCGTTGTAGAGAAGAAGAAGGTTCTCGGAGAGAATAATGGGAAGCCGGGTCCGGGAGCTGTCAGCCAGGGTGTAATCCCAGCCGAACCTCTCCAACAGGCTGTCGGGGACGAAGGCTTCGGTGACGCCCTCCATGGTGATGTCAGTGTAGTAGTTCCTTCCGCCCAGAAGCCCCCGGAGGTAAGCGGGGACACGGGCGTAGACCTGTCTGTCTATCCGGGCCACCTGGGGCATTTTTTCGAGTGAGTCCAGAAGGGCGTCGGTGATCTCCACCCCTCCCCGCTCGGTCTGGAAGGAGCCAGCCGAAATGACCCGGGGGGTTACCCTGACCTGTTCTTCAGGAAGGTCGCTTGACAGGAAACGGTCGAGGATGCGACCGACCCCGAGCCCGATGGAAATGAAGAAAACAAGAAGAAGCGCCGCCACAAGGAGCATGGCCTGGCTGAAAAGGTAATCCCTCCAGTGACCCTTGTTCCACAGGTGCATTGCCCTACGCATGGATGCTTTCACTGTGCAGCACCCCCTCTCTCAGGTCCAGTACCTGATCGGCCCGCTCAAGGACGCTTTTCGTGTGAACCACGGCCACGAGGGCGAACCCCTTCTCCCTCCGCATCGCGTCAAGAAGATCGAAGAGGATGTCTTCGCTTGCCTCATCGAGGCTGGCGGTTGGCTCGTCAGCCAGAAGGACGCGTGGTTTGCCGGCCAGGGCTCTGGCGGCCGCCACCCTCTGTCTTTCCCCCCTGGAAAGGAAGCGGCTCGGAGTGGCATCCATGCGAACCCCGAGCCGGTCGAGCAGATCGGCGGCCTCGTGTTCGACAGGACCCATGTCCCGCCCGGAGAATACCGCGGGAAGAAGCACGTTCTCAAGGGCCGTAAGGTTGGGCAGCAGGTGAAAGTCCTGGAATATGAACCCCATCTGCTCGCGTCGAAGACCTGCAAGGGCTTCCCCTTCGAGTGTGGAGGTATCGGTTCCGGCAATGTTCAGGTTTCCCTGGAAATCGCGGTCAAGGGTGCCAAGGATTCCAAGGAGCGTGCTCTTTCCCGAACCGCTTCTGCCGGTGATCGCCACGAATTCGCCCTCGCCCACGCTCATGGATAGCCCGCGGAGTACAGGCATGTCGCCGAAGGACCTGAAAATCCCCCGGGCCTGGATCACGGCGCTCAAAGCAGGCTCCCGGCCAGACCCGAAAGAAGCACGAAGGCGCTGTCGGGAGTTATGGCCGTGTCGGTCAGGGTGAGTTCCGCCGAGGTCATTGCGCCGTCCTCGCGGGCAAGCCTGGCCTCGAGTGAGATCGGACCCGAAGAAGGCCAGGACAAGGAGATCGTTAGCGCGGATGGACGCACGACCCGGGCGACCGACGTGTAATCACCCCACCAGGGGACGTACCTTTCAACGGGAAGAAGCGAAACGAAGGTGAACAGGTTTCCCGGAAGCATCAGCGTGGCGTGATGCGACGAGGGAAGTGCCTGCAGAAGCGCTTCGTCTGCCGCCAGTGACCCCATTTCGTCCATCCGGAGCCACGCGTTCATCGTTACGTTGGCCGCCGGACCGGTGTAGATCGCCGTCCAGCCTTTCCTGGCCGATACTGAGGCCCTCACGAGGCCGCTTCGGTCCGAGAGGTCGACCCGGTCCTCAACCTCGGCCCCGGTGAGGCCGAGCATGCCCGAAACCATCAAGGCGGCGTTCTGTGTGGAGATCTCGCGGGTCAGGAAGAGGAACTGGGGCGAGAGAGAGGTTATGTCCACCCCCATCTGGGTCACGCCGACAGGTCCCATGGTGAGAAGGGACTCGGCTATGACAAGGTTTTTGTCCAGTGACATTATCTGTTCGAGAAGAAGCGGTGACATTCCCCTTTCCAGGTGCACATGGAAAAGACAGGTACCGGGAACCATTGACAGTTCGTTCCTTACTCCGCCACCGCACCCCGGAGCAAGAAGCAGAAAGCAGACAAGGATCAGCGGCGCAAAGAACAGCGTACGATTTCGAGTCGTTGACATTTTCCCTCCAAGCCATATCTTCACCACCCGGTAGAGTATGTTGGAAGAGACGCTTCGTCAACTTGCAGCCGGAACGCCGGGCAAAGCTTGACGGATTGTGTTTTTCTGTTGTATGTTCGTGTCCCTGTGCTGGCGTAGCTCAATTGGCAGAGCAGCTGATTTGTAATCAGCAGGTTGCGGGTTCAATTCCCATCGCCAGCTCCAGGCAGAAACACGCTTTGAGTGGCGTTTTTCATAGACGGTGGCGAGGTTCCCGAGCGGCCAAAGGGGGCAGACTGTAAATCTGTTGGCGAACGCCTACGGTGGTTCAAATCCACCCCTCGCCACCACTGTTTTTTTGTGTTTTCTGAGCGGGAGTAGCTCAGTTGGCAGAGCATCAGCCTTCCAAGCTGAGGGTCGCGGGTTCAAACCCCGTCTCCCGCTCCAGCAAGTTTTCGCAAGGTCGAAAGGCCCACGTAGCTCAGTCGGTAGAGCGCGTCCTTGGTAAGGACGAGGTCAGCAGTTCAATCCTGCTCGTGGGCTCCAGACCGTGAGTTGATGAAAAGGGCGGACCATCCGGGTCAACCGGAAAACCCACTGATGAGAGGGAGCCAGACACATGGCCAAGGAGAAGTTCGAGAGGACCAAGCCCCACGTGAACGTGGGTACCATAGGTCACATTGATCACGGCAAGACCACCCTCACCGCTGCCATCACCAAGTGCCTTGCCACCCAGAACAAGAACACCAGGTTCGTCACCTTCGACCAGATCGACAACGCGCCTGAAGAGAAAGCCCGCGGTATAACAATCGCCACCTCCCACCAGGAGTACGAGACCGGCAACAGGCACTACGCCCATGTGGACTGCCCCGGTCACGCGGACTACATCAAGAACATGATCACCGGCGCGGCCCAGATGGACGGCGCCATCCTGGTCATCGGCGCCAACGACGGCGTGATGGCGCAGACCCGTGAGCACGTGCTCCTGGCCCGCCAGGTGAACGTTCCCAAGATGGTGGTCTTCCTGAACAAGTGCGACATGGTCGACGACGAGGAACTCATCGACCTCGTTGAGATGGAAGTCCAGGAACTGATGGCCAAGTACAACTTTGAAGAGGACAGCCCCATCATCAGGGGAAGCGCCCTCAAGGCACTCAACTCATCGGGTCTGCCCACCGACCCCGATGCCGAGTGCGTCTACAACCTCATGGCCGCCGTGGACTCCTGGATCCCCACCCCGGACAGGGCAACCGACAAACCCTTCCTCATGCCGGTCGAAGACGTGTTCTCGATCCCCGGCCGCGGTACCGTGGGTACGGGTCGAATTGAAAGCGGCGCAGTCCACACCAACGACAAGGTTGAGATCGTGGGCATGCGCGAGACCCGCAACTCCGTCTGCACCGGTGTGGAGATGTTCCGCAAGCTTCTCGACGAGGGCCAGGCCGGCGACAACGTTGGTCTTCTCCTTCGCGGGATCGCCAAGGAAGACCTTGAACGCGGCATGGTTATCTGCAAACCGGGCAGCATCACCCCCCACACCCGTTTCGAAGCCGAGGTGCTGGTTCTCAGCGCCAAGGACGGCGGACGGCACAAGCCCTTCAAGAACGGTTACAGGCCGCAGTTCTACTTCCGCACCACCGATGTGACTGGCGCGATCGAGCTTCCCGAGGGCGTCGAGATGGTCATGCCCGGCGACAACACCAACATGACGGTCGAACTCATCACGAACATCGCCATGAATGAGGGCCTTCGGTTCGCCATCCGCGAAGGTGGCCGCACAGTCGGCGCCGGAGTGGTCACAAAGATACTGAAGTAGGTACAAGGTGCGAGTGATAATCAACCTGGCCTGTTCCGAGTGCAAGCGTCGCAACTACAGCACCACGAAGAACAAGAGAACTCATCCGGACAGGATTGAGCTGAACAAGTATTGCCGGTTCTGCCAGAAGCACACCAAGCACAGGGAAGGCAAATAGAACCGGGCGAGGATTGAAGGGAACGCAGGGCAGTAGCACAATTGGCAGTGCACCGGACTCCAAATCCGGGGGTTGAGGGTTCAAGTCCTTCCTGCCCTGCCAGATTCCCTTACGGAACTAAAACGGGACGGAGTACGGAAAGATGGCGGCAAAAGCGGCCGACGGCGGAAAACTTGGCTTCCTGTCCAGATGGGCTGGGCTGGCTGTTGAATTCCTTGCCGAAGTCAAGGCGGAACTGACAAAGGTCGCCTGGCCCACCAAGGATGAGACTATCGCCTCCACCTGGGTCATCCTGGCGGCGGTTGCCGTGGTATCGGTCTGGATATTCCTTACCGACACCATATCCTCGCAGACGATGGCCTTCCTCATCAGGTCGTTCAACTGATGGTCGCCGCTCCGCAGGCGGCCCCGGAAGGAACCGTCGCATTGGATAGTGAAAATCCTGCTCTCAAATGGTACGTGGTGCACTCCTACTCCGGGTACGAACTCCGGGTCAGGAAATTCCTGGAGGGTCCCCTTGCACGGAAGTTTCCCGACCGCGTCGGGAAGGTGGTCATCCCAACCGAGGAGATAACGAACCGCCGGAACGGGAAGGACATCACCAGAGAGAAGAAGCTTTACCCCGGTTATGTTTTCGTTCAGCTCGAGCTCGACGACGAGATGATCCTCGACATAAGGGGAATGGTGAACGTCAGTGGTTTTCCCCCCATGAACAAGGGCCGGCCCACTCCCCTGTCCGATGCGGACATGAAGAGGATACTTGGCCAGTCCGACGGCAGCGCCGAAGAGAAGAAGGTTGTACGCATCTCCTTCAAGGTGGGCCAGACCGTAAGGGTTGTGGAAGGCCCGTTCAGGAACTTCACCGGCGTCGTGGAATCGCTGAACCCTGAGAGGGGAAAAGTCAGGGTCATCTTCACAATCTTCGGCCGCAAGGCTCCGGTGGAGATCGACCATTCACAGGT
>Ga0351831_1048_pt1 | contig 18375 bp, 15 predicted proteins | sample BONcelHFGM3001C3_FD_206748 | JGI IMG/M metagenome (GOLD analysis project Ga0351831, IMG submission 206748) | Enriched cells from coal bed in the Powder River Basin, Montana, United States - BONCAT cells FGM rep1 HSBNCT.FGM.300.1.C3 ... | reverse complement strand
CTTGAAATGAATCCCCCGGATAAATGCTGCCTTGATCAAACCTTTTCTGCTCATCGGTAGGCGGAGTGACCTGCACATGGTTACGAATAGCGCGGGTGTTAGGGTGTGCTCCGTAGTCGATGCTCGCCTCGTATAGCGAGCTAATGAACGTGCCCAGGCCTGCCTGCATAATTTCCAAGTGTTTGACGACGTCCGCGACCGTGCCGCCGAACGCCCTGCGAGATGCCTTTCTCTCCGCATCGCCTTTGTCCCGATCAGACCAAACGGCTTCCAGTTCGGGTTTGAGAGAGATTAGCAGCGCGTAGCAAGCAGACTCCAAGGCCGTCCGGAACAAAGGATAGATGGCGGTCTCGTGCCCGCTCATCGCAACGCGGACGCCGCTCGTCCACATCATGAAGGCGTTCGTCGACAGGAACATCGGCACTTCCGCGATCGGCTGCCCGTCGCTCCAAAGTTTCGTGGCGAAGAAATTATAGTAGTCAGTGACGAGTGGCATCAATGGATGATCGCCTGCCAGCAACCCCTCCGTGTTTGCGTTGCCAGTGCGAATGTAGTCTACGAGACTGAGATTGATCCGGACCTTCAACTTAACGCCCTCCAAAGTAAGCCGCTTCTAAATATTGTGACCGCGCCAATCTCGTAACAGAGCGGGAGCAGACTGCGGCCATCGACAAGCTACAAGGACAGCTGGAGACTAACGTGGCCACCTCTCTTCCGCTAAGCGGAACGCGCGGCTCACCTTCAATCCATGAGAAACGATGGTTGATAACTTTTGTTACCGCGCCGGTCGAAATCGAACTCATATATGATGCACGGTGCAACAGCCTGGTGCTGCTGTCCGAAGAAGAAGAGCATCGCATTCGGGACCGACGCGAAAACGTGGACGATCGCGTTAGGGTCTTCGACCTTCGACCGCCGAATCGCATTAGCAACCTGTTCGGCGAGCGCAGTGGCATGTTCGCCGCCTGTGATACTTTGTTGGCCTGGGCCACTCTCGAATGAAAATGACAGCAACGTGCCGATATCGAGCGCATGGCTCGATATGTATTGACGCACCTGTGGCTCGACATCCTGCGCCGCGCTCATAAGCACGGCGATGTCGCGACCGGTACCTTGGGGTGACATGCGCTCAGCGAAACGTGCGCCCGTCGAGCCGTCGTCGGCGCGCCACATACGGGCTCCAACTCTGCCCTTTTGGATGAGATGCACGTCGACGCCCGATTTTACGTTGAGCACGGAGCCCGCCAGAAAGGCGATTGAGGCATGGGCATCGAGGGTCAGGCACAACTTCCGCGATTGTTTGGCAGCGACCGCAAGGAATGCCTCGACCCTCGGCCGAATATCCGACTGCCAGCTCTGACTGTCCTCCAGATACCGCTGACGAAACGCATCAGTCAGAAGAAGCGTGTTCCCTGGCAATGCGCCAGTAAGGTCCGAGGCGGGGCCGAGGAAACTGCGGATCGCGATTGGCAAATACGGATCGGCAGGCCGGACTTCCGCAAGCAGGCCTTCATCGCGGGCAAGCGTCAGCAGTGCCTCGCGGGTGAAGGCGTTCAATCGGCGCGATTTGAGCTGGCGCGCCAGTTCGTCGTAACGGAAATCGGAATCGGCGGCGTTGCAGGTTAGCAGCCCGACGACTTTTGCCTTCAGATTTATTTCGGACCGCAGCTCGTCAAGCGAGCGGTGGCCGTCGATCACGCGGAACCCGCGCAACACCATGCGCAGCGCCTCGTCATCGGCGAGGCCGAGATGCTCGCGCCAGCACTTGCGAATTTTCCCCATCTTGCTGCGGTCAGTCGTGCCGTCGAACAACCGCTCGAGCAAAAGGGTGTGGTCGTTTCCCGAGATCAACGTCGCGAGCGGGTCAGTCGGCAATACTCGGTACGTCGTCAGGAAGGTGAACAGCGACGGAGCCGGCGCGGTCGCCTGCGCATCGCGCAGGCGCTCCAGCAGTGAGAAGGAAGCCGCTCCGATGAATGCTGGGTCGATGAAGTCCTGATAGCCGAAGTGCCCGCCGCGATCGACGTGATACTTTACCTGATGGTAGTCAGCATGGATACGGTCTGGGCCGGAACGGGGCACGGGCGGATCATATTTTACGACGACGTCGTCAAAGGCTTTTGGGCCATTCGCTTCAAACGTCACCTCGACGACGCAGGCCGTGTCGTCGAGCAAGTTCAAGGCATTCTGCCAGAACACGCGCGACTGGTAGTTGTTGCCATGCCAACTTGCTGTAATCGCATCGACCACGCTATCGTTCCGTTTTCGCGAACATGGCGATCATGCCGTACCGTCGCGGAAGGGCGGGGTGGGTCGAATCTGCCTTGCTAGTTCAAGCGCGCGACTGCTGGTGATCGCGCGATCAGGATAGGCGTCCAGAACGAGGGTGGGGATTAGGCGCTGGGTGAGATCGGAATAGGTAAACCCAGGGTTGCTCCGATCCTCGCCGGTCGCGGCGACGATCCGCTCCACATCACCCGCATTCAAGCCGGCCTCGTTGAGTGGGCCTTGAAGCACAGCGCGGCGCTGCTCCGCATTAGGCCGCGTAAAGGAAAAGATCTCCGCCGCGCGGCGCTGCACAGCCGGATCGATCGCCGATAGGCGATTGGTGCAAAGGATCACCGCAGCCGGCACGCGCTTGGCGGCGAGTTGATCGACGCCGCGGATGAACGCGTTCACGCCGGCCCGGTCCTCGTGATGCATCTGTGCGTCCTCGCGGCTCTGAGTGAGCGCGTCCGCCTCATCAACCAGCAGGATCACGCCGCCGGACGCGCGGGCGCCATTGCCCTGCAGCTTAGAAGCCGCCTCGAGTGTCAAGTCGAACGCGGCCGAGACCAGTCGTGTCATTTCGCCGACCTTGCCGCTACCGCGGGTGGACAGACTAAGCGGATAGAGCGTAACGGGTATGTCTTCCTGCCGCGCGATTGCGTCCCCGATCGTTTCGGCGAGCTCGGTCTTACCCGATCCCACATCACCCGCGAGAATGACAAGCGGAGGGCGGCACTCGACATAGTCGAGCAGAACCTGCGCATCCGGATGAAATCTCTTCGCCCAGGCACGCGGCCCCGCCGGATTGACCAGAATGCCCAGCATCTTGGTCAAACGCTGCTTGGTCTCTTCGACGCCGACTAGACGGTTAAGGCGGCGGCGAGCATCGAGGTCGGGAAAATCCAGCCGACGATCAAACAGCTCGCCGAGAGTCAATCGTTCTGACATTACCACGTCCTCACACTGCTGCGCCCAAGTCCGCGGCCACCTGCCGAATAACTGAGATCGTCACTCCACGCCCCGCTCTCCAGATTGGGGACGGAGCTGGTCGATCGCTGAATCGGCAAGCTCTTCTTGATGCTGTCGCGCTCCGCCTGGGTCAAGTTTAACCAAGTATTTGAATAACTGAGGAAAGAAGTGAAATGCGCGCCCGCAATATCTATTCCGGGCCGGATTTTGCCGGGATCGTCATCAGTCGCCAAGGAACCGCCCGGCGTGGCGCGATAGCGCACCGATGCAGGGGTCCAGAGCGAATTTCGCTGGAACCCGTAAACGACCGTATCGACCGCATCGTGCTTCAGCAGCCCGACAAGCTCGCCCTCATATCGGTCGATCAGATCGTCGCTTGGCGATCCATAGAAACGCTGGAAGCGCTTAAGGTCGGTCGCCACCTTCGACGCGATATAACGCGCATGGGTGATCGTAAAGGTGCTCGTCTCTGTCGTAGTATAGCTGCTCATCGTCGATCCTTAGACGTCAAAGCTCGGCCCGAAGACCTTCTGCCAATAACGGACGGTGTCGCCCTTCGAAATCGCGCGGAGCGCCGCATCCACCGCGTCGCCGGCGTCTATCGCTGCTTCGATGATTAAGCCGCGATTGGCTTCGGTATAGAGCTTCGCCACATTGTTCTCGCAGTTCACCGGATCCCAGATGCGGACCGGGTTGCTGGTCAAGACGCAGGTTCCTGCCGGATAATAATCAGTGAACGAAATCACTGACCGAAGCTGGTCGTTCGCTAGGAAGGTGAAGAACGATTGCAGTGCCTCGGGATAGTCGTTCAACGCGACGCCCCGGTCCGCTAAGTGAGCCAGGATCAATTCGATCATGAACGACTTAAAACGGAAATTGCTATCTTCGCGCTTCCTCAGTCCGGCCCAGAATTTAATGAGCCGGACCATTTGAGCGAAATGCACCGGATTTCCCGCTTTGCGCTTGCGGACAAAGTCGAGGTGCATCGGCACGCTCGTCATGAGCGGCTCGCCGGTGTCCTGCGAAATCAAATTGCCGCGCCACTGAGGATCGCCCGTATAGAGGATCGGCACGATGTCGACTTCATTGCCGGTCGCGATAAAATTCACGGATACCGAATAAGTCTTACGGACGATCTGCGACGGCTTAAAGCCCGGAAACGCGCTTTCCAGGCGCTTGGCCAGCCACTCGATCAGATCGCCGACCGCATGCGGCGCGGACTCCGAGGCCACATAGCAGGCAACATCGATATCGCTGACCGACTTGAGCGCCGTCCCCTTCGCCAAGCTGCCGGACAGAAGCATCTTCTTCAGTCCGAAATCGGGATGATGCGACAAATAGGTCTCGAGCTTGTCGCGCAACCGGTTCGCTTGGGCACGCAACTCGCTGGCATCCTCGCGCTTCAGGTTCACGCGCGCATCCGCAAAGCGGACAATGTCACCATGGTTTACGTACTCACGACTCATTGGACATCTCCTCCATCAATACATAGTAGCTATATTTTAGCTATTCAATAGGCAAAAATTAAAGGTTTAAAGTTGACAATGTAGCTATTACGCCCATATACAGTGCTGCAGTAACGGAGATTCCGATGTCCAAGCGGACCATGACCCTCAACCTCACGGACGCCGAGATGCGGGCGCTCGAAGACCTGTCGATGCGCAAGGATCTGAGCAAGACCGCCGTTCTGCGCCAAGCGCTGCGCCTCTATCAGATGCTCGACGCAAGGGTTGAGAAGGGCGACAAACTCGTCTTCGAAAACGAGGCTACGCAGGACAAAGCCGAGCTCATGCTTTTGTGACCTTTGCGACCGCGCCGACTTTCCTTCGGGATCTCACGACCGACGACGTCGTGCCTGCCGAACTCGTCTACGGGATCGGCGTGAATCACATCATGGACTGGCACAATGCTTGGCAGCCTGCGTTAGGCGCGCTCAAGGCTGCGCTCCACGAACAGGGCGTGCCCAAGTCGGAGTGGCCGCAGACCGGACACTGGAACTGGGCAGCAAAGGTCGTTGAAGACGAGCTGCTGGCCTTTCGAACGTTCAGCATCACGGCTGAAGGGATGACGCAGGCACTGATGCGGGTCGATCTCACCAAGACGGCCCGCTTGGAAGGCGTGAGCGGCAAGCCGCTCGTCTACGTCGATTATCTGGAGGTAGCGCCATGGAATCAGTCATTTGCCGGCACGCAGAAAAAGTATCGCGGCGCAGGGCCGATTTTGTTGGCCGCAGCGGTCGAGCTAAGCTTCGAGGAGGGCTTCAAGGGGCGAATCGGGCTGCATTCCCTACCGCAGGCGGAACCTTACTACGAGAAGGAAGGCATGATCGACCTCGGTCCAGATGCACAGGTGCAAAATTTACGATATTACGAGATGACCTCCGACGTGGCTCAAACGTTATTGGCGCAGGAGTGAAGAGAGTGCCGATAGAGAGATCAAGGGAATGGTGGCTTGCCCGCATCGATGCGGAGCCGGATGGCCCGATTGGTGCCGGAAGCATTTTCGGCCAGCCGGCAGACGGATTGTCTGCCCAGGCAGCGGATGATAGTGCCACCACCTTCGGTGAATTCGTGCATCTGCTTCGGCGGCGTGAGGGCCTGTCGGTTGACGAGTTCGCGAACGCAGTGAATATCGAACTCAGCGAGGCGCAGGCTATTGAGGAGGATCCCTATTATTGCGTGGAGGGACGGACCGTCTGGTACATTGCGCAGAAATTCCATTTTTCACAATTGAAGCTGAACGAGCTCGCTGGCGTCATCGTGGCGAACGATGTCGATCCCCATGTCGCGCAGCGGCGATTCGCTGCACGGTCCGAACTTCGCGGACGCCTCTCCGACGACGAGCTCGATCTCCTTAATTCGGTCGTCGCAGTAATCCAGGACCGAGCGGATCGGTCACGGGCATGAGGAATGTCGCGCTCGGTCCGCGCACAATTTCGGACATCGACGGGCAGATCGAAAAGATCATCCGAGGGCTCGGCAATCCCGAGCCACCCATCGATCTGCGCATCGTCCGCGATTTGCTCAAGCTCGACAGGCAATTCTACAGCTCGACAGATCATGGGTTCGTGAGCGAAGTCTTCAGCCGGATGAAGATCGCCGGGCAGCAGGTGTTTCAGCGCCCAACTCTTTTGAAGGAGGCGATCGCAAAGCTTAGCCTAAAGGCGCTCTATCTTCCGGATTCCAGACGCATTTTGCTCGATGCTGACGTGCCGGAGTTGAAGCACCGCTGGAGTGAGGCGCATGAAATCGGCCATAGCGTCATCCCTTGGCACGAAGGCATGATGTACGGGGATGACCGAGTGACATTGGCGCCGTCATGTCACGAGACGATGGAGGCCGAAGCCAACTATGCGGCTGGTCGGCTCCTGTTCCTAGCTGACCGCTTCACTGAAGAGGCGATGTCGAGCCCGCCCTCTATCACTCTAATTCGGCAGCTAAGTAGCCATTATGGCAACACTATCACATCAACCCTCTGGAGATTCGTCGAGCAAGCAGAGGCTCAGCGGCCAATGGTGGCTCTTGTGACAGGACACCCGCATTCAAGCCGACGTAAAGCGGATTTCGACGCAGTCAACCCATGCCGCTATTGCGTTCAGTCACCGCTGTTCCGCGCGAACTTTGGCCGCCTGACGGATGTTGACCTGTTTGGAATCGTAAGCGGGTATTCGGGTTCGCAGCGCGCTGGTCCGCTTGGTGACGCCGAGGTTCTCCTCGTGAACGACGACGGGCAAAGGCACCTTTTTAAATTCGAAAGCTTCTTCAACGGATATGAAGCACTGACGCTCGGGGTTTGGCAACAGCCCAGCCCAGCCTGAGAAATGAGCGGATTGAGTGAGATGGGCAGTCCTCAAATAGCTTGCTGACTATCGGCCGGAAAAGGGCAGCGGCCCAATAACGCCGAACCTCGGTGTTGCGAGCTAAGCGGCCCCACCGTTCACCCAACCTCAGTTTTACCGAAGCTGCGGCCGCCATGACAGGTTTCCTCGGCAAGACCGCTGGGAAGTACTAATCTGCTGTCGGCCCAGTCTCGGGCATCCAGAATGAGAAAGCAGACGGACCGCTGCTGGGAACGAAGAATCGGGGGCTGAACGGCCACAAAGGTGAAGGGTTTCGGACGCTTGCGTACGAAAGCCTCCCATGCAGGAACCCGCGGGCCCAACAGGATGACCTATGGGGATTTAAGCTTTGGGCTGGTTTGGTCGAGTGGAGCGGAGGCGTCGATTGACGCGCGACGCTGGCGGCGCAGCCGGCGTTGGTGTGCTTTAGGTATATGTCGGCGGGTTTCGCCGTGACGCTGCCAGGGTCCGAAGTCGGGATGGCCGATGCCAGGCACAAGCCTTGTCCCTGGCCACAGCGCGGGGCGCACGGCCATTGTTGCAGGTTGATCATGCCGGGTCATGACGCGAACTCCCGGATCGGGAGGAGCAACGGTGGCGGTGCTCGTGGCTGACACCAGCGTGCGAAAGTCTCGATGACGACCATCCGCCCGCCGCAACACGGGCATGGTGAGCAGGTGTCGAGCGGAGCATCAGGCGGGGGAACCTCCGGCTCAGACGGAACGGCCAGCAGTCTGCGGGCGAGCGCGAGATTATCCCTGCGCGTTGCGCTGGCGAGCAGGCCGTAGTGTCGGATGCGATGGAAGCCACGCGGCAGGACATGCAGCAGGAAGCGGCGGATAAACTCGTTGGCGGTCAGGGTCATGATTTGGTGGCGTTCAGCGCCGTCGTGTCGATAATCCTTGTAGCGGAGCGTGACGCCGTTCTGGTCGAAGCTGATCAACCGCCGGTTCGAGATGGCGACCCGGTGGGTATAGCGCGACAGATAGGCGAGCACTGCCTCGGGACCAGCAAAGGGTGGTTTTGCGTACACAACCCAGCGCTTTTGCCGCACCGGTGCCAGGTGCCGCAGGAAGGTCCGGCGGTCAGCCAGATTGCTCATGGCTCCAAAGAAGTTGAGCTGCCCTGCATCATGAAGGGCGATGAGCCGGGTGAGGAAGATGCGGCGGAAAAGCTTTCCCAGAACACGTACCGGCAGGAGGAAGGCGGGACGCGAGGATATCCAGCGCGTCCCGTCGTGCGCGATGCCCCCGCCTGGCACGATCATGTGGACATGGGGATGGTGGGTCATGGCTGATCCCCATGTATGGAGCACCGCCGTGATGCCGATCCGGGCACCCAGATGCTTGGGATCGGCGGCAATGGTCATCATCGTCTCTGACGCTGCCCGGAACAGCAGATCATAGACCAGCGTCTTGTTCTGCCATGCGATGTTGGCGATCTGGGCCGGAAGCGTGAACACGACATGAAAGTAGCCGACCGGCAGCAGGTCGGCCTCGCGCTCGGCCAGCCAGGTGCGCGCGGCTGCGCCCTGGCACTTGGGGCAGTGTCGGTTCCGACAGCTGTTATAGGCGATCCGCCAATGCCCGCAGTCCTCGCAGGCCTCGACATGGCCGCCCAGAGCAGCGGTGCGGCAATGTTCAACCGCGGACATCACCCTGAGCTGGTGCAGGCTGAGATGACCGGCATGTGCTATCCGGTAAGCAGGCCCGGCGGACCGGAAGATGTCGGCGACCTCAATGTTGGGGCGCACCGCCTCAACCGGCGGGCACCTTCCCCTCCATCAACGCCATCAGCGTGTCGAGCGGGCCCGATACGGCGTGGATCGTTCGGGTGGAGACCTTGGTATAGAGAGCCGTCGTCTCGAGTTTGCTGTGGCCAAGCAGGACCTGGATCACGCGGATATCGACATTCTGTTCCAGGAGATGCGTTGCGAAGGAGTGACGCAGGGTGTGTGGGCTGACGCGTTTGCGGATTCCCGCCACTTCGGCAGCCTCCTGAACGGCCCGGTGCAGTTGCCGCGTCGATATTGGATCAGTGATATTCTGGCCTGGGAACAGCCAGCCATGCGGGATCAGGACACCGTGCTTCCTGCCCTCGCGCCACCACATCCGCAGCAGTTCGAGCAGTTGCGGCGAAAGCATGGCATTACGGTCCTTGCCGCCCTTGCCCTGTTCGATACGGATCAGCATACGCTGGCTGTCGATATCGTCGACCTTGAGGTGGGCAACCTCCGACACACGCAGGCCCGCGCCGTAGGCCACGCCCAACGCCGCCTTATACTTGATACTCGCGGCGGCCTGGAGCAACTGCGCGGCTTCTTCGACGCTCAGCACTTGCGGTAGTCGGGGCACGTTACGGGTGATCACCAGTGCGCGTGACAGATCCCGCCGCTTGAGCGTGGTCGTGAACAGGAAGCGCAGCGCCGACACCGCGCCGTTGATCGTGCTCGGCCTGACGCCGCTCTCATGCTGCATTAACTGAAAGCTGCGCAGATCCTCTTCCGTTGCCGTATCGGGCGGGCGGCCCAGAAAGGCGGCCAGACGCTTCACATGGCGGATATAATCCTTCTGTGTATGGGGCCCAAGACCTCGCATTATCATGTCGTGCTGCATCCGCTGACGCAGTGGGCTGATCGGAGCAGTATTGATCGAGACAGTCATGGCAAGTTCCTCTTCGTTGAAGGAACTTCCAACCTCAGACGGCGACCTCGCCCCGCCAAAGGCCCTTATTTACAGCACTACGACGCCCCACGCGACCCTCCCGCGAAGCGGGTTCGTGCTTGGGTCGATTGACCCTCGACCTTTTCATCAGGACAGTCGATATTGCCTTATGGCGTCAGATCGTAGAACCGTTGAATTCCTTGTTGAGCAGTTGGCAGGCAGCGGCACCGTTTCAGCCAAGGCGATGTTTGGCGAATTCGGCATTTATTGCGATGGGAAAATGGTTGCATTGGTCTGCGACGACCACCTATTCGTAAAGCCCACGGTTGGAGGGCGGGCATTCGCTGCCGGTGCGGAAGAAGCCCCTCCATATCCCGGTGCAAAGCCCTGTCTCCTGATCGACGCGGAAAAGTGGGATGACCGTGAGTGGCTTGCTGAGATCGTTCGTATCACATCCCAGGAATTGCCTGCTCCCAAGGTCAGGACCAAGCGCAAATCCGGTTGATGGAACGCCTGGCAGAAGCCCGTGTTCGTTAAACTAATGTCCGCCTTTGGAATGTGGAGATTGGATCGTTGAATGCCCGGGAAGGGTCGACTGCTACCGGAAGCGAACGCGGAGTCGTGGAACTTACTCGACATTCCGGCAGCGGTGCGGAACGGCAGCTTCCAGTAGTAGCAACAGACGTCCTGATGTTCGCTGGTGCCACTGCTGTAAGATCGTCAGTAGCTATTCAGTTATTGTTTCGAGCTGAAGTTGCATCCATGATCAGGCGACGATGAGGGGATTCAGTGGATGACCGAAGGACATCATGCGGTAGGGGATGCCGAACGCAATGCCTGAACCTCGCTCGATATTTTCCGCTGCGGAATCAGGACTTGGCTTCATATATCAGCCCAGGCTAGCGCTGCTGAGGCTTTTGTCCCTGCCCGAAAGCACCTCGCTTCTCATCGAGAAAAGCGACGATCTCGAGTTTGACACGGCGGGCGGACGAAAGACCCTGGCGTCGCTGAAGCACAAGGCCGAGGGCGACAGGCTGACGGATCTGGACGTCGACTTCTGGAAATCCGTGAGGGTATGGCTGGCCTATTATGTCGACAACGGCAGGATCAGCTCTAACACCGACTTCGTCTTGTTCACCACGGCGGTCATCGCGCCGGGATCGAAGCTGACGCTGTTTGCGGAGGTCGATAGCGATCCGGCAGATCGAGCAGCAATGGCCGCAATGCTTCTAGATCGCAGCACCTCTGCGACGATCGGCAAGACCAAGACGGATCTGGCCGAGCTGACGGAGGACGAACTCGTCGACTTCTATGGCCGGATCCTCATTCTGGACGGAAGCCCGCGTATCGACACGATCTCGCAGATCGTGCTCGACCAGCATCTAAGGACCGTCCGCCGGGACGTCCGGGGTCCGCTCTTCCAGCGGCTGGAAGGCTGGTGGATGGACTTGATGATCAAGGTACTCACCGGTGAGCGAATAGGCCTGGTCTACGGCCATGAGGTGTCGGACAAGCTCTCTTCGATTGCCGAAGAGTACCGGTCCGACAGTCTGCCCATCACCTTCCGCGGCCGGATGCCCGACGGGCGGATCGACGTCGCCAACGACACCCGTCTATTTGTCGAGCAACTTCGGGACCTCGACGTATCCCCCGCCCGCATCCAGAGCGCTATCATCGACTATTACCGCGCCTTCGAGCAGCGGTCGAGCTGGGCGCGGGAGAATCTGCTGATCTCGGGGGAGATGGAAGAATATGAGGATCGGTTGATCGAAGAGTGGGGCCGCTTCCGGGATATAATCTTCGAGACCCTTCATGATGCCAGCGGGGACGACGCTTTCCGGGCGGCCGGACGCCAACTCTACAAATGGGCTGAAACGGAAACCGGGGAATTGCGGATCAGGGAGCGTGTGACCGAGGCTTACGTCGTTCGCGGCGCCTTTCAGATTCTCGCCAACGCCCGTCCCATGCCGCGGGTGCACTGGAATCCCGCATTCATGAAGCGCCTCGCCGATCTGCTCGGGGTAGCTGCATGAAACGGTGGGACCTTAGACCCGTAGAGATCAGGAACCTTTTCAATCCGGCCTTCTGCGGCCTTGTCCTGTTCCGCGCGCTCGCGGCCTATGAGGATGAAGATGTGCGTGGGATGCCGTTCTCGCTTACGCTGCTCGTCCTGCCGCTCTGCCTGCAGCGGGACGCGCGCGAAACCCTCGCCAAGGCGAACCGAAGCTATTTTCTGAAGATCGTTGTGGCTAATCCGCAGATGCTCGTCGATCTGCCGAAACGAACGACGGATCTCCTGCCGTTCGCGTTCGAGGCGCTCGGGTTGCTGATGCAGCTCGGCGCCCTCGTCGTCACGCCCGACGGTCGCCTGCGGACGGTCCGAGAGGGCGTCCGCAAGGGAATAGATGGCACGCCCGAGTCGATCTCCTGTCAGCGGGTGGCGAAATTCCTCGGTCGCGAATTCGCCCAGATTGGCGATCGCGTCACAATTTACACGACCTTGGGGGTCCGACCATGAAGATCAAGTCGATCCACCTCTATAGCTATGACGGCCGCAGGCGGGATGTGCAGTTTCACCTGAACGGCCTCAATGTCATCACTGGACGGTCCTCGACCGGCAAATCGGCTCTGTCGGAAATCATCGAATATTGCATGGGGCGCTCGACCTTCAACATTCCCGAAGGCGTCATACGCGATCGCGTAAGCTGGTTCGCCGTCATCTATCAGTTCGCCGGAGAGCAGGTGCTGGTGGCCAAGCCGTCGCCGGGCTCAGGTCGAAGCAGCTGCAGCACCGCTATGATCCGGCGCGGTGCGGACATCGCTGCTCCAGACCACACTGATCTTCTGGTCAATGACGACGACAGCGGGGTCGAGACCCTTCTCTCACGCATGATCGGCATCCCCGAGAACACCACGGCGGTGCCGCTGGAGAACAGCCGTGAGAGCTATGACGCTAATATCAAGCACACCTATTACTATCTGTTCCAGAAGCAGACGATCGTCGCCAACAAGGACCAGCTCTTCTACCGGCAAAACGAGCCATTCCAACCACAGGCGATCAAGGACACCCTGCCTATTCTCCTGGGGGTATCCTCGAGAAACCGCTACAAGCTGGAGGCCCAGCTGCGCACGGTCCAGCGCGATCGCCGGCTGAACGGCAAGCTGCTCGAGCAGGCCAGGGGCGCGGTCGAAACCTCCGAGGAGCGCGCTCTTGGATTGATTTCGGAAGCGCGCAGCGTCGGCATATTCGCCACCGACCGCGGCGCCGGCGAGCCTGTCGTCAGCCTCCTTCGCGACGCCCTGTCGTGGACGCCGGCACCCGTGCCCGAAGACGACGGCCAGAGGGTCGCCACCATTGAAACAAACCTCTTCGGCCTTCGCGAGCAGCGTCGCGAGATTCAGCGACGGATCGACGCTACGGTCCAGTTCGCCAAAAGGTCGGAGGGCTTCGAGAGCGAGGCCGGGGAGCAGCGCGACCGTCTGGCCTCGATCAAGGCCCTACCGAAAAGCAAGGAAACGGGCGAGTGGCAGTGGCCCTTCACCGAAGCTAATCTGGCGCTATCCAGCCCTATCGCGAGCATGCTTCTGGCGGAGATCGAGTCGCTGGACCAGGAAATGACCGCCGTTCGGGGCGAGCGACCTGCCCTGGAAGCCTATCTCGTGGTTCAGCGCACGGCGCTTGAGGCGGTTGGGGATCAGATCCGCACCAAAGAGGTCGAGCTGTCGGCGGCGATCGCCTCAAACGAGGTCATCGCGCAGATGGGTAATCGCAACAACGCCGCGTCCCGGGTTGTGGGCCGAGTCAGCCTCTTCCTGGAGAATCTCCTTCCCGACGCCGAGATGGCGCGTCTTGAGGCCGAGGAGAAACGGTTGAAAGCGAAGGCCGACGATCTGGAACGAAAGATCGGGGCAGATGATTCCGGCGAACGGCTCGCCTCGACGCTGAACAACATCTCCATGCACATGTCGCGCTACATTACCGATCTGGGCGGCGAATTCGGCCAGTATCCGGCGCGCCTCGACATGCACAACCTGACCGTTGTAATCGACCGACCGAGCCGACCGATCTACATGCCCAGGACGGGCGGGGGCGAGAACCATCTTGCTTACCACTTGGCGGCCCTGTTGGCGCTCCACCGGTTCGCCGCCAACAACGATCAGCCTTTGCCGCGCTTCCTGCTAATCGACCAGCCGACCCAGGTCTATTTTCCGTCCGAGACGGTCTATGCCGCAGCCGGCGGATCGATCGAGAAGACAGAAACGGATGCGGATCTTGAAGCCGTCCGCCGCTTGTTCGAGGTGCTCCGGCGCTTTGGCGAGGAGGACGCCAAGGGATTCCAGATTATCGTGACGGAACACGCCAATCTTCGCGACGACTGGTTCCAGTCCGCCTTGGTCGAGCAACCGTGGACCAAGCCGCCCGCGCTCGTTCCGAACGACTGGCCGGACGAGAGCGACGAAAGCGCATCGGTCGTGCCGTCATAGATCGGTGAAACGAAGCTTGGTGGCCTTGGGCCTGCGCCACGACATTGCTCAAGGTCGGAACAAGCTGGCCGAGCATCTGCTCGGACCGCCGGATCAACAGAAGGCGGATTACACCAGCATCGCAAATAATTGCTCACAGATTGCCGACTAAAGCCAACGGTAGCACCCCGCGACGGTTGATTGATGACGATGTCGAAGCCCGCCCATCAATGTTGGCCGACAGCAGTGCAGTATAGAAGCGCGCTCTAATTTTGATCGCAGCTGCAGATTGGCAAGCATGGTCAAATCTGTAGACTGACCCCAAAGCTCATCTCTGGAGACTCCGAATGCCCCGCGTCGCGCTATATGCCCGCTATTCCGATGACAAGCAGAGCCCTGCATCCATCGACGACCAGTTTTTGATATGTCGTGAACAGGCGGCGCGCGAAGGCTGGCGGATTGTCGCCAATTATAAGGATGCAGCGATCTCGGGCGCGAGCGTCATACTGCGTCCCGGCATCCAGTCACTTTTGCAGGATGCGCAGATGGGGCGCTTCGACATCCTGCTCGCCGAAGCGCTGGATCGCGTGTCACGCGACCAGGCTGATGTCGCCACGCTCTACAAAAACCTCCAGTTTGCTGGGGTCAAAATCGTTACGCTGGCCGAGGGCGAGGTTTCCGAACTGCATGTCGGCCTCAAGGGCACGATGAACGCTCTGTTCCTCAAGGATCTTGCCAAGAAGACCCACCGCGGTCTGCGCGGCCGCGTCGAGAAGGGCAAATCCGGGGGCGGGCTTTGCTTTGGCTACGACGTCGTGCGGCGCTTCTCGAGCGAAGGCGAACCTGTGCACGGCGAGCGGAGTATCAATGCCGCGGAAGCTGAAGTCATTCGCCAGGTTTTTCGACAGTTCGCCAACGGGCTCAGCCCCCATGCAATCGCCTGCCGCCTGAATGCCTCCGGGATTTCTGCCCCAACGGGGAAGCTGTGGACATCGACCACGATCCGCGGCCACGCCAAGCGCGGCACCGGCCTCCTCAACAATGAGCTTTATATCGGCAAACTTGTCTGGAACCGGCTGCGCTATCTGAAGAACCCGCAAACCGGCAAGCGGGTTTCCCGCATCAATCCCAAATCCGAATGGATTGTGACCGAGGTTCCTGACCTGCGGATCGTGGATGAAGAACTCTGGCACGCTGTGAAGGCAAGGCAGGAGAATATCGCTATCCAATATGCCGACGGCATTGCGGCAACTCGCTCTGCTCAGACAGCCCTTAATCGAACGCATCGCCCAAAAAGTCTTCTCTCCGGCCTGGTCTACTGCGGCTGCTGCGGCGGTTCTTATTCCCTTCGCGGGCGGGGGCGGTTTGCCTGTTCGAACCATGGTGATACGAAAAGCTGCGCGAACGGGCATAGCATCACGCGCGACAAACTCGAAGCGCGCGTCCTTGATGGTCTGCGCGATCGCATGATGACCCCGGAGGTCGCAGCAGAGGCCATTCGGACCTATGTCGAGGAGAGCAACCGGATCAACCACCAGCGCCGCGCGTCAGAAATCGCCGATCGAACCGAGCTGCAGAAAGTCCTCAAGGCGATCAAGGGCATCGTCACACTCGCAAAGGCAGGTAAGGGCACACGCGCGCTTGTCGATGAGCTTCTGGAGCTGGAAGCGCAGGAGGATGCGATCCGCGCTCGTTTGGCTGCGGCCCCTGTTGACGTGCCTGACATCCATCCCAACATCTCCGAGATTTATCGGCGCAAAGTCGAGCGATTGACGCACGCACTATCTCAACCGGAGGAGCGCCAGGAAGCCGCCGATGCGTTGCGGGCGCTGATCGAGCGGATCGAGCTTACGCCCGGCGCGAAGCGCGGTGAGGTCAACGCGATGCTCTACGGCGAGTTTGGCAGGATCCTGGAGTGGATCGAGCAGCGTCGAGTGGCGCAGAATGCACAAAGCCCCGGCGCTTTGGCGTCGGGGCTTTGTGGAATGTCGGTTTCGGTGGTTGCGGGAGTAGGATTTGAACCTACGACCTTCAGGTTATGAGCCTGACGAGCTACCGGGCTGCTCCATCCCGCGACACTGGTTGCCCCTTGGTTTTGGGGTAACGCAAAAAAGGCGGCTTTGGGGCCGCCTTTTTTGACAATGTGAATGGGTTTTTGCTGATTTTGCGCGAGCTTCAATGCCTGGCGACGCCCTACTCTTCCAGTGCTTGAGCAATAGTACCATCGGCGCAGACTGGTTTCACGGCCGAGTTCGGGATGGGATCGGGTGGGTCACAGACGCTATGGTCACCAAGCAATGAAGCTGGCGCAAAATCAGGGTTTATAATCGATACCGTGCACGGTGTTTTGTGTGTGTGATATTCTGGCTGGCCTAAGAACCACGCCATCTCATTCGAACGACTGTTGCCAGTGCTGTCATTGATGGTGGGACTCTGCGGTTCAGGAATGAACCGTTTAAGCGCGAACAGAGCAATTAGGACTGGTTAGCTTCATGGATTACTCCACTTCCACATCCAGCCTATCAACGTCGTGGTCTACGACGGCTCGATGAAATCTTATCTCGAGGGAGGCTTCCCGCTTAGATGCTTTCAGCGGTTATCCCGTCCATACATAGCTACCCAGCTGCGCTCCTGGCGGAACGACTGGTACACCAGAGGTATGTTCAACCCGGTCCTCTCGTACTAGGGTCAACTCCTCTCAAATTTCGACGCCCACGGCAGATAGGGACCAAACTGTCTCGCGACGTTCTGAACCCAGCTCACGTACCACTTTAATTGGCGAACAGCCAAACCCTTGGGACCTGCTCCAGCCCCAGGATGTGATGAGCCGACATCGAGGTGCCAAACGATTCCGTCGATATGAGCTCTTGGGAATCATCAGCCTGTTATCCCCGGCGTACCTTTTATCCGTTGAGCGATGGCCCTTCCACGAGGGACCACCGGATCACTATGACCGACTTTCGTCTCTGCTCGACTTGTCAGTCTCGCAGTCAGGCGGGCTTATGCCATTGCACTCTAACAGACGGTTTCCAACCGTCCTGAGCCCACCATCGCGCGCCTCCGTTACTCTTTAGGAGGCGACCGCCCCAGTCAAACTACCCACCACAGAGGGTCCCTGTACCGGATAACGGTACGAGGTTAGACATCAGAAAACAGCAGGGTGGTATTTCACCTATGGCTCCACATCAACTGGCGTCGATGCTTCAAAGCCTCCCACCTATGCTACACAGCTCTTTCCTAATGCCACTCTGAAGTTGCAGTAAAGGTGCACGGGGTCTTTCCGTCTAACCGCGGGTACTCCGCATCTTCACGGAGAATTCAATTTCGCTGAGCATATCCTGGAGACAGTGGGGAAGTCGTTACGCCATTCGTGCAGGTCGGAACTTACCCGACAAGGAATTTCGCTACCTTAGGACCGTTATAGTTACGGCCGCCGTTTACCTGGGCTTCAATTCAGTGCTTGCACACCTCCTCTTAACCTTCAGGCACCGGGCAGGCGTCAGGCCCTATACGTCGTCTTGAAGCCGACTTAGCAGAGCCCTGTGTTTTTGCTAAACAGTCGCTACCCCCTGGCCTGTGCCCCCCATAAGAGCTTGCGCTTATATGGGGCCTCCTTCTTCCGAAGGTACGGAGGCAATTTGCCGAGTTCCTTCAGGATACTTCTCTCAAACGCCTTGGTATACTCTACCATTCCACCTGTGTCGGTTTAGGGTACGGTCTATACGGAGGGGCTATTTCCTGGGACGATTTCACAGCCTGGAGCAATCCAATAAGCCCAGACCATTTACACCATCCGTCACACACCTCCAGGCCCACGAATATTAACGTGGTTCCCATCGACTACCCCCTTCGGGCTCGTCTTAGGGGCCGGCTTACCCTGCTCAGATTAGCTTTAAGCAGGAACCCTTGGAATTTCGGCGACAGTGCATCTCACACTGTTAATCGCTACTCATGTCTGCATTCGCACTTCCGATACCTCCACGACCCATTACCAGATCGCTTCAACGGCCTACGGAACGCTCCGCTACCGCGTGATCGTAAACGATCACACCCTAAGCTTCGGTGCATCACTTTAGCCCCGTTACATCTTCGCCGCAGGATCTCTTATTTAGACCAGTGAGCTGTTACGCTTTCTTTAAAGGATGGCTGCTTCTAAGCCAACCTCCTGGTTGT
>Ga0351831_1045_pt1 | contig 19318 bp, 19 predicted proteins | sample BONcelHFGM3001C3_FD_206748 | JGI IMG/M metagenome (GOLD analysis project Ga0351831, IMG submission 206748) | Enriched cells from coal bed in the Powder River Basin, Montana, United States - BONCAT cells FGM rep1 HSBNCT.FGM.300.1.C3 ... | reverse complement strand
TTTAACAAAAATCACACCCAGATGCCAAATGGGTTTGCGTTAAAGGGACACTCATCAAGCACCCAATCAGGAATTATAGTTCCTAAGCCAGGAAGTTCAACCGAATATTATATTTTTACGGTTGATGCTGCTGATAATGGTCTGGCCGATGGACTTTGTTATACAAAAGTAGATATGACTTTAAATGGTGGACTCGGCGATGTAGTTACCACCGAAAAAAACATATCCCTTGTCCCGCTTGCCTGCGAAAAGGTTACTGCTGTCGGGCATGGTGATGGGCAGACTTTCTGGGTAATCACAAAAAAATGGGGAAATGCAGATTTTTACGCCTATCGTATCACTTATGACGGAGTGAATACTACACCGGTTATCAGTACAACAGGTCCGCCTCTTGTTGGCAATCTCGGACAGGCATCAAAAGGTTACCTGAAGGTATCGCCTGACGGAACCAAGATTGCTTCAGCAAACAATACTGATTTTTCAGTTGGTATTTATAATTTTGACAACTTTACAGGAACAGTTTCCCATCTGGTTTCAGACAACAGTTACCCCAACCCTGGCGGAGGAGATCCGGGTGGGCCTTACGGAGTAGAATTTTCACCAAACAGCAAGCGGCTTTACATTGGCGAATGGAAGGCTAACCGCCGGATATCACAGTATGATCTTACTTCAGGTGACCCTACAGCGATTTTAGCATCAAAGATAGTTGTTGCTACTGTGGCACAAAATGCCGATCCCATCGGAGCTTTACAACTCGGCCCCGATAACCGTCTGTACATTGCCCGCCAGGGTTCCAATTATCTTTCCAGAATAAACCAGCCAAATAATCTAGGCACTTTTTGTGGATTTCAGGAAAATGCAATAAGTCTGGCTGGCAAACAATGCCGGTACGGGCTTCCGCCTTTTATTCAGTCTTTCTTTTACCTTACAGCAGATTTTTACTGGGATGAGCCTGCCTGCTTTGGTACAACAACTCAGTTTTATACCAGCGCTTCTGATAACCCCGATTCGGTAAAATGGACTTTCCCTAACGGAACAAATTCTGCATTACTGAACCCTACCTATTTGTTCCCTGCCCCAGGATTGTATGGCGTGAATCTGTTGGTTTACATTTACGGCCAATCGAAAAGTGTCAGCCGGTTTGTCAGGATCAACCCAAGTACTGAAGTATTTATCGGGAATGATTCTACCATTTGCGCCAGTGAAGCTTTTTACCTGGATGCCGGTGTGCATAGTTCTTATTTCTGGCAGGACAGTACTACTTCGCAGACCATTCTTGGTGATACTACCGGGTGGTACAGTTGCCTGGTTGCCAATGAATGGGGTTGTACGGCCATCGATTCTCTTTATCTTACTGTAAATCCAAATCCTGAAATAAGTGCAGGTCCCGAACAATCAATACCGGAGGGAACTGCCGCAACCCTTCAAGGTGCTGTTAGCGGCGGCTCCGGGAGTTATACCTATCATTGGGAACCGGCTGCACTGCTGATAAACCCAAACGTTTTACAGCCTGTTACTGTGCTCATGACGACAACAACACTGTTTACACTAACAGTAACTGACAATCAGACCGGTTGCGTGAGCGAAGATGAAGTGCTGATTACAGTTGTGGGAGGAGTTCTCTCATGCACTACCGGTGCAAGCCCGGGCTCTGTATGCAGAGGAGGGCAAAGTACGCTAAATGTTACAGCTTATGGAGGCACTGGTCAGTTCACCTATTTGTGGTCATCCAATCCTCCCGGTTTTTCTTCGCAGATTGCCAATCCGGTGGTTGCTCCCACCCAGACAACAACTTACACCGTTATGGTGAATGATGGCGAAAACATGGTAAGCAGCAATGTTACTGTGACTGTTATAGCGCTTCCCGTGCCCAATGCCGGCCCTGATCAGGTTATTACTTACGGAACCCCAACCACTTTGCAAGGCAGCGTTACTCAGGGTTCGGGATTTTATGCTTACCAGTGGGCACCTGCCGATAAACTGAATTTTGCAAATATTGCAAGCCCTGCAACGGTAAATCTCTATGAGTCTGTGCTGTTCAGCCTTAATGTTACCGATATTTGGACAGGTTGTGTCAATGAACAAGCCGATTTCGTTTCTATTACACTCGATGGAGATGCTTTGAATGCCAGCCCAAATGCACAGCCCGGCACCGTTTGCTCAGGTCAGACGGTACAGTTGTTCTCAGTAGCCGGTGGTGGTACTCAGAATTATACATATTCCTGGACTTCCAATCCTCCGGGCTTCACTTCAAATGTCGCTCAGCCTGAAGCAACGCCTTTAATTACAACTGTTTATACCGTGGTTGTTAATGACGGATTCAATTCTGCAACCGGACAAGTAACTGTAACAGTTAATCCGTTGCCTGTCATTAACCTGATGCCGCTTAACGATCCTTATGTACCGATCAGCCCAACCGAAATAGGTGTCTGTGTTTTTGATACTGTTACGCTTAATGCCGGAAATCCCGGCGCAAGCTATTTGTGGAGCAACGGATCAATAGAGCAGTCGATTGACGTATTGTCTTCGGGCATAAGTTTCGATCTGCGGGAGTATTCTGTGAGTGTGCAAAATCAGGTTACCGGTTGTGTAAATACATCAGAGATTACAATCTATTTCACATTTTCCAATTGCAGCTATGGCATTTCAGAAATGGAATCCGACAACAGGCTTGTGGTTTTTCCCAATCCATCATCTGACGGCACGTTTAATTACACCATCACTGGTTTGAAAGGCGAAACACTGCTTGAAGTTTATACCATTGATGGTTTGAAAGTGATGGATGAACGCCTGAATTTGTTGCCAGATGAGCGCAAATCCGCTTCTTTTGACCTGAACCGGGCTGCAGGTATTTATTTGCTTAAGTTGACAAATAAAGATGCGGTCATTCTCAAACGGATCATAAAGCAGTGATAGCCATATAATTCCGGTTTCCTTAGGAATGTAACATTATAAGCCGGTTCATCCCGGCTTTTTTTAACTTTGCATAAACCTGAAACCATGACTGCACGCGCCATTTCACATGTTAAATTATCTGAATTTTCGGGTGAAAAGCTTGTGCAGCAATACGAAAGTATCGTAAACCCTGTGATTGAAGTTTCAATAAACAAAGGGAAATATGTACTCAACAGTGCGAGTGTTAATTTTTCGTACGGATTGATGCACGAGGTATTCAGAAGTTATTTCCGGCAGGATCCTCCAGCTTTAATGCCTGATGATAAAGCGCTGATTCTGGGTTTCGGTGGTGGAACCATTGCAGTTATCCTGCTTGAAGAGCTGGGGCTGAAATGCAGCATTACCGGTGTTGAACTTGATGAAGCTGTTATAAAGGCAGCCCGCGATCATTTCAATATCCAGCGCCTTCAGAAACTCGAAATCCTGCAGCAGGATGCAATGGATTTTGTCAACGCTTGCAACGAAAAATACAAGCTGATTGTTGTGGACATCTATGTTGACAATGCTTTGCCTCCGCAGTTTGAGGAAGAATCCTTTTTCAGGCGATTAAGAAATTGTCTGGAACCCGGCGGAAAGATTGTTTTCAATAAATTTGCAAGCACAAATGCACAAATGAGTGAAGCCATTGCCATTGAAACGCTGTTCAAAAACCATTTCAATGATGTCAAAACTTTCAGAATCCCGGTAAATAAAAAAGCACCGAATCTGATAATTGTGGGTAGGGGCTAATCGAGTGTTTCTTATACTTATCGAACTGTTGTAAATAAAACAAAAATATAATGTCAGATCAGACCAATGAATTTGCCGAATTGATTGCACGTGAGCTTAATTTGCAGCCGTGGCAGGTTTTTAATACCATCAAACTGATGGAAGGAGGTGCCACAATTCCTTTTATGGCACGTTATCGCAAAGAAATGACCGGCAGCCTCGATGAGGTTCAGCTGGCAGCCATCCGCGACCGGCATCAGCAATTGACCGAGCTTGAGAAACGCAGAGAATACATACTGGCTTCCATCGCTGAGCAGGAAAAGCTAACGCCCGAGCTTGAGAAACAGATCAAAGCTGCAAATAACATTACCCTGCTTGAAGATCTTTATCTTCCGTATAAACCAAAGCGCAAAACCCGCGCCACCATTGCCCGTGAAAAAGGACTTGAGCCACTGGCGAAGATTCTGATGGCGCAAAATCCTGTTGATCCCGAAGAAAAAGCCGAAGCATTTGTTGATCCTGAAAAGGCAGTAAATAACCCCGACGAAGCACTTGCAGGTGCACGCGACATAATTGCCGAATGGGTAAACGAAAGTACCCCGGCCCGCGAACGGATCAGAAACCTGTTTACCCGCGAAGCTGTTATTTCTTCAAAACCGATTAAAGGTCGTGAGCTGGAAGGCATTCATTATCAGAATTATTACGATACCAATGAGCAAATTCTGAAATCTCCTTCACATCGGATTCTGGCCATGTTCAGAGGCGAAGAGGAGGGCTTCCTGAAGTTGAACGTAGAACCTGAAGAAGAAAAAGCCATTGATCAGCTGAACCGGATTTTTATAAAAGGCAACAATAAAGCATCCCAGCAGGTAGAACTTGCTGTAAAAGATTCCTACAAACGGCTGCTCAGGCCTTCCATGGAAACAGAAGTACGTCAGGTGGCCAAGCAAAAAGCCGATGATGATGCCATTAAAGTTTTTGTAGGAAACCTAAGACAACTGCTGCTTGCTGCGCCTCTGGGACAAAAGAACATTCTGGCCATTGACCCGGGTTTCCGCACCGGATGTAAGCTTGTGTGCCTCGATCGGCAGGGAAGGTTGCTGCACAACGAAACCATTTATCCGCATCCTCCGCAAAATGAGGTAGGTCCGGCGGTCTCCAAGGTTAAAAATCTTGTTTCGGCATACGGAATTGAAGCCATCGCCATTGGCAACGGAACAGCAGGTCGCGAAACAGAAAGTTTCATCCGTAAGATACCCTTCGACCGCGCATTGGTATCGATTATGGTGAACGAAAGCGGGGCGTCAATCTATTCGGCTTCATCTGTTGCCCGTGAAGAATTTCCTGATTATGATATCACGGTGAGGGGCGCCGTTTCCATTGGACGCCGGTTGATGGACCCGCTGGCTGAACTTGTAAAAATTGATCCGAAATCCATTGGAGTCGGGCAATATCAGCACGATGTGAATCAGCAGGCGCTGCAGCATAGCCTTGAAGATACAGTGACATCCTGTGTAAACCAGGTAGGAGTGGAGCTGAATACCGCCAGCAAGCAGTTGTTGAGTTATGTTTCAGGACTTGGGCCTGTGCTTGCCGGAAATATTGTGGAATACCGCAATCAGAACGGGGAGTTTAAAACCAGGGCTGAGTTGCTGAAAGTTAAGCGTTTTGGCGAAAAAGCTTTCGAACAGGCAGCAGGTTTTCTCCGGATTCGCAATGCCGCAAACCCCCTCGATCGCAGCGCAGTGCATCCTGAGAGTTATCACATTGTAAAACGGATGGTTGCCGACCTTGATTGCTCAGTGCAGGATCTTATCGAAAAAGAAGAACTCCGCAAGCTAATCAAACCTCAGGAGTATGTAACTAAAACTGCCGGACTGCCTACCATCACCGATATTCTTCAGGAACTTGCCAAGCCCGGCCGCGATCCGCGTGAGCAGTTCGATATGTTTGAGTTTGACAATACCATCAATTCAATCGAAGACCTGAAACCGGGCATGATACTTAACGGGATAGTCACAAACATTACTGCTTTCGGTGCATTTGTGGATATCGGAGTTCATCAGGACGGGCTTGTGCATGTAAGCCAGATGGCAAACCGGTTCATCAAAGATCCGAACGAAATAGTCAAGCTGACCATGAAAGTGAAAGTGAAAGTGATGGAAGTGGATGTTGCCAGAAAAAGGATTTCACTTTCAATGAAAGAAGCTGTTGGGCAGTAGATAACAAGCGTTTGTTTATTAATCTTGCTAAATAAACTCCCTAGTTCATATAGCACTCTTTCTATCTCCTTTTACTGCAATGGAGAGTATTATCAGGAATTTCTGCAAACTGATTTGGCAAAAAAAACGTAAGCAATCGTCCCCCTGGTGCCTGAGCCTGGTCGAAGGCCGAAAGGGGGATAAGAGGGGGATACTAAGTGGCTTACCTTGTGATTCTTTAACTTACCAATCTCATGTTAATACTAAGCCTGATTTTATTACGTTTGCATACTGAATTTCAATGTTGGCCTTTGCGATGAATAAAATATCCTTATTACTCTTTCTGCTCTTTATATTTTCATTTGGAAATGCTGAAGCACAGCGTATTATGGGTGCAGCAATTTTTGGCGTTAATGCATCTCAGGTTGATGGAGATGAAGTTTACGGATATAAGAAATTCGGGTTTAACACAGGTTTATCTGCCATTGTACCTTTTAATGACAAATGGGCTGTTAGTATTGAAAATGTTTATACAGAGAAAGGTGCTCATCAGCGCCGAAAATACCTCGATTCACTTGACGGCTCTTACGATCTGAAGCTTAATTATCTGGAAGTGCCTGTCTTATTGCATTTTACCGATAAGGATATTGTTACTTTCGGCGCCGGAATGTCATGGGGGCGTTTGGTAAAAGTATCGGAACAGCGCAATGGTTATGAGATGCCGGCTACCACGCTTCAGAGTGGAATTTACAACAGTTCTGACATTAATTTATTGCTGGATATACGTTTCAGGGTATTTGAGCGCCTGCGTTTCAATGCACGATATGCTTATTCACTGCGCCCGATTGCTACCCGCGAAGTTGTGGATTCCAAAACCGGGCGGCCCAACATCCGCGATCAGTACAGTGGTTTGTTTTCGTTCAGATTAATCTATGTTTTTAATGAACGTTACAGCCGCGAAAACCGCCGGCAAAGCTCGCAGCCTCAGCAATAAATACAATTATTTTTTGGATGATTTTGCGGGTGACAATATCCCCGGCCCCAGCAATTTAATAAATCAGATGCATCTTGCTTCTGTTCTTCCAGCCGGCGTCGTATCTGTTTTCAACAAAGAAAATCAGTAAATCTGCATCATATTTGTTTTCGGCAAACCATATTTTTTTGTCGGCATCATATCTGTTTTCCACAAAAAACCAGCGGCCATCGGTGTCGGTATCATAACGATTCTGAACTTTGTAAACCAGTAAATCGGCATCGTAACGGTTTTTTACGACAAATACTTTAAAGTCAGCATCATAACGGTTTGCACAGGAGAAAATCTTTTGGGCTGATGCAATCCCTGATAATATCACAAATGAAAACAACAACAGTAATTTCCTTGTCATACAGATAGATTTAGCACTGTTAATCTGTTGCCAGGCAACAAAATATGTGCCATGCACATGTTGCTATCAGAACTTATAGCTAAGACCTCCATACAAACGCATGGCATCTGCTGATAGCTCTGAATAGATGGCAAAGTTTGGAGTGAGAAAGTATCTTACACCCAGATATCCATCAGAATACATTCCTTCGTATCCCTGAGTAGATGATTCGTTTGCAGGATTATAACCATCAAAATAGTAGCCGATTTTATATCCGAGATAGGTGTCGAGTCTGGGGATAAGGATAACGTGTATGTTTATCGGAACTGCGAGGCCAAGTACGCCGTAATTATTTCCGTTGCCCGGCTGATGCCTCAGATATTTCGCATTAAGTCCCGTTGAAAGGAATATCTTGTTTTTATTGAAAAAAAGATACTCAAATCCTGCTCTTAAAGGGACCCCTTCCCAGGTTATTGCATCACTAAACGGTTTGGCCATTTTCACTGCCTGAATATCCAAGCTCAGAAGCATATCACCTTTCATGTAGGTATCCGGATTGGTGGTAGGAATGGTTGACTGTTGGCTTTGGGCTGAAATCAGCGTAAAAGAAAGCATAATGACGAGTAATATCCTTTTCATAATATGAATTTTATCACCAGCGAATGTAAGAAACATTATTGTGCTTATTAATACTTATTTTTGTCATAGTTAGTAACAACATTAGCTATGCAAAACAAAAGTTCTTTATTTTTTCTGCTCTTTACTTGTCTCTTTCTTGTAATCCATAGTTGCCAAAAAGATGAGGAAGAAGTGATTAATGCAACATTGGATATGAACCAGTTATACGAATATGATCTTGGGTCGTTTGGTGATGAAGAGGGCGCATCTATCGCAAAACAAGCTTTGAATTATAAGGTCAGTGAAATCGGGCAATATGATACTACAAATTATACAGGACAATTAAAATATACTTACATCCCCGCATTGGACTATACCGGCAATGACGAAGTGACTATAATATCCTCCAGAGGATCTGATGGTTCCGGATCAGGACCTGGATCAAAGAATCGTGAATACAAGACAAGAATCAAGTTCACTATTAATGAGTAGGTATATTTAAGGCCATTGAACCACTACCTTGAATGACTTTGAACTATAAAAAATTCTTCTCTGTTCAGGATAACTTCAGGTAAAAGCTTTCCGTTAGATCAATATACTCCTGAGTATATTTTCCGTTGATCTCCCTTATTGTGAGTGTGGTGTTTTCTATATTTTTTACTGGTTTCTTGGTAAATTCCAGAAGTATTCGGTTCGGTTCTTTTCCTTGTTTTGGGATGATGATCAATTGTCTTTTTAAACTCAAGGAACTATCTTCTGCCAGATTTATCAGTAATTGGCTGTCGGCAAACGGAAATACCACAGAAAGCCTTCCCGCATCTGTGAGTAGTTGAGCGCTGAATTCAACCAATGACTTCAAGGGAAGTTCATCGTTGTGTCGTGCTGTGTTCCTGCCGTTATCCGGCGATTTAAGTGAGTTGATAAAATAAGGTGGGTTGGTAATCAGATGGTCAAATTTAATATTTACCGTTTCCGAAAAATCCTGAAGACTGATACAATGCACATTAAGGCGTTCAGCCCAGGGCGATAGTTCGAAATTATGCTGAGCCTGTGCTGCCGATGGTTGATGGATGTCGATGGCTGTGATCTCCGCTCCACATCGCTGAGCTGCCATCAGAGCCAGCAATCCGCAGCCGGTTCCGATATCAAGTATCTGCTGACTTTTTTCAACATCTGCCCATGCACCGAGTAAAACCGAATCAGTGCCGACTTTCATCGCACACAAAGCATCATCAACACTGAATTGTTTGAAGTTAAATGGCATACTAATCGAATGAACCTAAAAATTGGTCAAATATACATGTTTGTTGATTACCGGAAGGCAGAGGTCAGAAGTCAGAGGTCAGTAGTCAGAGGTCAGATGTCAGAAGTCAGAGGTCAGAGGTCAGAAGTCAGATGTTTGATTTTGGATTTCAGATTTCTGATGTTGATAGACTTGGAGAGAGTTTTCGTTGTCGGCAAAAAGTAGTTATCATCGCTAGCGAAAACCTTGAGAAATTGGAAATTGGAAACCCACCTGACCAACTCAGCCTATTATTTATAATTGTAAGATCAAAGTCATTCAGCAGGTTGGAAATTAGAAATTAGAAATTGGGTAACTAATCAGCCCATTAAGGAATTACAATTATTTGCGAGAAAGCGCTGAAAATGTTCTGCTCATTTTTAAGAGCAGTATCTAATACAGAACGCAGTATTGCAAACTGACTGGCGCCATTGTGGGACCTAAAGTAACCGGATATTTTATGTTTGACTTTTATATTTCGGATAGCTCTCTCCGACCCGTTATTGTCGGGTGGAACTTCCGGATTGAAAAGGAAGGTGAATACAAAATGCTGATACTTGATCATTCTTCGATGAAATGAAACCAACTCTTTGTGCTCAGGATTAATAGGGCTTTCTAATGAGTCGAGCAATCGGCGTATGAGTTCAGTTCTTTCGGCATTCGGTGTGTTATAGTCTTTTGGCAGAAGTCTTCTTTTTAAATGGATGGCATCGCAAAGTATTTCTTTAAATAACATGGGCCAAGCGCTATCATAGCTTTCATCCAGATGATTAAGCTCTCTTAGCAGATGCGCAATACAGATTTGATGCGTTAGTGCAATGGGTTCAAAGTGACTTTTCCAACAATCATGAACCAATACTGATTTAGGAAATCCATCTTTAAAGTGTTCACTAATTGTTTGTGTCCCACGGTTCATGGAGGCAACGATATAAGTTAGTGTTTCATTTTGCCAGGTCCAGAACCACCCTTTCTTCTTGCCAATACGCGTTCCGGTTTCGTCCGAGCCTACAACTGTTGCTTGCTGAATTCGGTCATGTATGAGATCATATGCAGGTTGCGCTTTAAGTGTGGCACGTTGTAAAACTTGATGGATTCCGCCTTCGCTTATTGGTAAAGAAAATACATCGTTAAACATTTCTTGCATTCTTGCAAAAGGCAAAAAATGACGGGCATGGAAATAGGACGATATGCATTCAACAGACTTTCCGTAGCTTATTCCGGATGTAACTTCTTGTGGAAAAGAGCCGGAAATAGTATGTCCACAGGAACATATGCGTTTAAAAACCTGATGTTCTATATACTTTGGTTTTATGGGTGGTATTTCGACAATCTGTCGCTTTTCAACCAGTTCAGCGGGAAATTGGCTTACATCAAGCCCACAGTGTTTGCAAAACAACGGATTGTGTACAATTATTTCATCCGGGAATTCCACCATTTCAAGGGTCTTGCCTTCGTGCCCGGGCTGTCCGCCTGGCTTTTTGCCAGAAACCTCGCGAAGGCTCTTTGTCTTTAATGGACGATTCTCATCTTTCGAAGGTGGAAGGGAACTGTTGCGGCTGTTCTTAGGATTTTCGTATTTAGCCAGACGCTCTGTAAGTGATTTATTAATAGCAACTAATTCCATTACCATTGACTGAAGCCCTATGACTAGCTGCTCAAGTTCATTGATTCGTTTGTCTTTGTCGAATGGGTTTGCTATCATGACAACAAAGTAAAACACTCAAAGCGCTCAATCCTAATAAAGACAAGGCTTTTTACAAACAGCACCCCCAAATATTTGTTGATAACCATCTAATTTTCAAATTCATATCCCAATGTGGCAGTCATAATTGTTAATAACCATGTATTTCAACAAAAACCTTAATTTTAGGGGCTGATTAGTTACGAAATTGGAAATTGGATATCCGAAATCCGAAATCCGAAATCCCTCTCCCCGTCTCCCCATCCCCTTGTCCCCTCTTCAACATCCTCCTGCCGCCTTCACCACCTTCACTCCCTGCGGAATTGAACCTGGAGCTGAGGCACTTTTTGCCCCTGAAGGCTCCCCTTTGAAATAACGGTTGTAATCGAAGCGGGCTTTTTCAGTTTGAGTTTCGGCTTTGCGCGGATCAAAGGTTTTTGAAACCAAATCGTTGTTGAATGAGATGCTGTTCGTTGCAACTTTCAGATTTTTGACTCCTTTGGAAAGCAAAAGCTGCCCGGCCATCATGGCTTGAGATTCTTCAGTTCCGAATAAAAGTAGTTTATCGGATTTTTTCAGAAGCCTGAGGTTCTGCTTTTCGAGCAGTGATTGAAAGGGAATATGAAGAACTTCCGCACCACCTGAAATGCTGAGTGTGGGTGCATCTCCGAGATCCACTAGTGTGTATCCGGCCAGACTTCCGTTGTCATTCATCTGTTTCAGGGTAACCGGCAGAACCATTACCTCTTCGCTGAGCATCTGCTGTTGAACCTGCTCATTGGTCAGCGAATATTCGGGTGCCATCCATCCCTGCACAAGCATTACCACAATAAGGGTAAGTACAAATGCCAGCGCGGCATTGGTGAGCATTTTATCGTTGATTTTTTCCATGATTTTCGTTTGTTGCTGTTTCAATCCGTAATTTTTGCTTTAGGGCAAGTCTAAAAATGAAATCCAGGAAATTCGTAGCGGATTCCAGCGCTGGCTTAGCATCCGCCTTTGCCTGCGACCGGTGGCTGAATATCAACCAATGTTCTTACCGGAGATGGCCTTCCGCTGGTTTTTATTATTGCGCCTCCCTGTTCAAAGATTTCACCGGCTTTTACAAAGAACCGGTCTCTGAACTGTGACATTTCATTGTTAACCAATGAATCACTTTCGTACTGAAAAACGCTTGCAAAAAGTCCGTTTAGTCCATCTTTCAATACATAACTGTTTTTGATGCCCGATCTTCTGGTGAGCAGCCATGCCTGATCCGCCGCGGTTGATCCGAAACTGTAAAAGACAATACGGTTATCAGAACCGGAGAGCAATTTTTTGCTGGATTTGTCAAGAATGCGATCCAACGGAACATTTACGGAACCGGGAAGGCTGAAACGAAGGAAATCTGCTTCCGGCCTGACATCTACCAGCAATAAATCCATCTCGCGTTGATGAAGTAGTTTATAGGTAACTTCTTCTGCCTCAATATACTGTTTGCCTGCTGCTGCTGCTTCGAGCAACGATTTTGCATTGGCTTCGTACCATTTGGCTTTCGGACTTTCAGGAAGTATAAGAATCAAAATGGCAAGCCCGAACATTAAGGCAAATGGAGCAGTGTATGACGGATGAAAAAGTCCCGCTTCTGATTTAAGTCCGTTTACTTTGTCTTCGATTTTACGGGTGATGATAAATGCGGCAAGTGCAATCACTACAAGGAAGAACACAAACCAATCGCGTGACATGCCGAGTGAGTCGTAAACGAAAATTCCGCCAAGGTCTGAACCCATGTAGAGGGGTTCAAATGTGTCATAAAATTGACCAAAAACAAAAATGCCGATCATCATACCAATTATAAAGAGCATGGCATCCACCTTTCCGATAACGGCCGCCACAAGACTGGTTCCCGGGCAAAAGCCGCCAAGTATAAATCCAACGCCCATAATTGCGCCGCCCACAATGGCCGACCACAGGAAAGTAGGATTGATGTAGATCATGCTGTAATCTATCCAGCCGATATAGCTGAATATCAGCAAACCAAGCGCTGCGGTGATGGCTGCAGTGAAAAATACGCGCAAAACCACAAAATCGTATCCGTAAAAAACACCGGCCAGCTTGCGCGAAGTTGAAAAACCGGCCTGTTCGAGTACATAGCCGAACCCCAGCCCGATTACAAAGGCGAAGAAGAGGTTCAGGTCAGGATTAACAAATCCCTGAGGAATTAAAGGTCCCATAGTTTTACCGGTTTTATTATTGAATCCAAAGTTTTCTGAAAAAATAAGCAACTATATATCCGGTCCCGAAAATGGCCATCATGGTAATAAATCCGGCAGCTGACAGGTTTGCCATCCCGCTGAGGGCAGCGCCGCTTGTGCATCCGCGTCCGAACTGACTGCCAATTCCGAAAAGGAAACCACCTGCAACTGCAAAGCCGAGGCGGACATAGTTTGAAATCTGCGGGCCTTTGTCGATGGAAATTCCGGCACGACCCGACATAAAGCCTGAGAAGAATGCACCTCCCAACACTCCGAGCGTAAGATACACCAACCAGTTTTTCATGGGACGTCCATCGCCTTCAGCAAAGAACGAAGCATAAAACGGGTGATTGTTCGCATATTTTGGGGATATGCTTCCTATGGTTTCAATCACCACACTTTTTAATGCCCCGCTGGCACCAAGGCCACGTCCGGTGATGAAAATGGCAGCAAGCAATACCAGTCCAAGTAAAAAGCCGGCCAGGTAAGGGTTCATATAAGGTTTGGGTTTCTGTTCCATGTTTTTGAGTTTTAGCAACCGCCGGCGGCTGATTTTACTTTGGTTGTTGATTTCCCGGTTTCAGGCGCAATTGATTGGCCGGTGGTAAACGGGATGTCATTCTTTTGTGCAGCAGACCAATATCTTGGTGTGCCCTGATCATTCTTTTCAAGAAATCCATGCATGAACCTGTTGGCCCCATAAAGTATCGAACGGGCATCATAACCCAGCATTCTCATGTAAGCTGTGGCATACGCACTGTGATGTCCGTTAAAACAATACACTACAATTGGCTTATCAGCAGGCAGGGTAAGTAATTGCTTGTCAATCGAAAGAGATTTGGTGGGGGCGTAGCGAACTGCGCCGGGCAAATGTCCGCTCTTTGAATAATGATCGGGCGAAACATAAGCTACAATGAAATAGTCAGATGGATTTTTTATCACTTCCGCGTATTCAATTAAAAACTGATTGCTTTCCTGCGAAAGGAGATTTCTTGCCTGAATTGATGCAATTTGGTAACCATCATCGCCTTGCACTGAAATTGCAGGCAGTCTGCTTTGCTGCGGAAAAGGGTGATTGGCGGTGTCGGCAGTCGCCTCAGCATGGTTGCCGATAACACTGTCCCAACCTTTGGCAAATTCAGCTTTCAGGCTGCTGAGACCATAACGAACCGACCATGTATTGGTATTTCCAAGCAAACGCATTATCCCGTTTACATATGCCGATAGTTGTCCACGGTTGCAAAGAAATACAATCCGGTCAAATGAGGGCGCATCAATGTGGTTTCTGAAAAAATCAGGAACATCAGCAGGCTGAACATTTATGGCTCCTTTGATGTGTCCGGCTGCAAATTCCTCAGCATTGCGCAAGTCAATAACAAGGATATCCTTTTTATTCATTATTTCGATAAATCCCGCAGCTGTCATTACAGCCGGAGTGCCTTCGGAATTTATGTAGTTCCCGTTTTCAACGAAATAGTCATACAAAACCTGCGTTGTATTTTCATTGCCTGAAGCTTCTGCACCATTGTTCTCCTTACTTCCGCAACTGCTTAGCAGGGAAATAATCAACGAGAACAATAAGAAGGATATGATAAAGGTTTTCTGTTTCATGATCCTGAGGTGTTTGTGTCAGTTTTTTCAGAATTAACATCATGTTCCGGTGAATCATCCTCATCTTCAAGCTCTTCCCATCCTGTAATCATTGCCTGAAGGTTTGAAGTGACAGTATGCCCGGTTGTAATAAGATAGAGGTGCACCGCAACAAACGACAGCAAAACAAAAGCTCCGGCAGTATGCACCAGCGCGATGATTTCAAGATTGTCAATATTGATCATGGCAATTGAATCGCCTTGCGGATAGCGATAGAACATAAATAACAATCCCGAAATTACCATTACAGGAATTACCAGTAATTTAAGTCCCAGATAAACCAATCTTTGCAGTGGATTCAGTTTGCTGATGATTGTTTTTTTGGTAGGGTGGGGGGCGTTTCGGAATATTCCGAAAAGGTAAAACTCAGCCTGAGCTTTCAGGTTTTGTGTGGTAGGGATGTATTGTTTCCATTCTCCGGTAGTGATGTGCCAGAAAATAGCGAAAACGATCAGAATAATAAATCCCCATGCAGCTTTGTTGTGAATGTCAACAGCTGTTTCAAATCCGAAGAATTCATAAGAACTGTGAATTTCAAAGCCTGTAAAGGCGAGCAGAAAGATAAGCAAGGCCTGATTCCAGTGCCAGAATCTCTCAAATCCCTGATAAACATATACTTTTTTGTGTTTGCTCATGATGTTTGGATTTTATTGGATTTGAGCTGTTTTGCGTTTTCTGGCTGCCATGTATCTGATGCTTGCATGGGCAAAAATTCCGATAAATGACAACAGTAATGTCAATTGCCCTGCCAGATCGATAAATCGGTTGCGGTCGCGTCCCGGCATGTAAAAGTCAGTGAGTGTGGCCAAACGACCATCGTTGCGTGTATGACATTCCTTGCAGGTTACTGCCTGCGATGCTGGTGAAACCATATGATTCACCGGCATGTACATTTCTGTCTCTATAAAAGCGTAGTTTCCGCTGTAAGGCAATGGAATGTATGCCATTCCTTCTTCAATGGAACGTTCCCAGTCAAGGTCGAGCCACAATGCTCCTTTCCCTTTTTCCTTGTCCCAAAGCTTTGCCTGAATGATAGTAAGATGCTTAGTATCGTAAGGCTGGCGTCCTCTGTGAACTTTCATAGGAACTATCTTGCTGTTGCGGTCTCTGTATTCACCAAACAAGGTATTGATTTTGAGCATTCCGCTGAGTGTGTCAACCTTGTCGGTGATCAGATGGTGATCGGCGGTTCCGTTAAACCAGAAATATTCAGGTTTGACATTTTTCTCCCACACAAAATCTCCTTTTATGGAAGTGTAAACTATATTGCCATCTGCATCAAGCAGTTCATATTCTTTCCCGTCTTTTTTGCGGGTTGCTGTTGCCCAGTCCCAATACATTTTTGTGGCATTCACCTTTGCATAAATGGGAATGTGGCAGGTCTGGCATCCTACTTTAATGGAGTGTTCGTTAAGGATGTTTTTCTGATGCGGGAATTCGGTGTGGCAATCCTCGCAATTCAATCGCTGTGTGTTGGTAGAAGAAACCCCGTAATAGCGGCCTTTCATCACATGATTTTCAGCAGTATGGCAGTCAACGCAATTCATGTGGGCTCCGTCAACACCCATATGTACATCAACATCTCTGCCGGCAGTCAGCAGCGCAATTTCAAGGTCTCCGTGTTTGACATTGTTTCCGCCGCCACCACCAAAATGGCAATTTCCGCAGTTCTCACTTTTGGGCTGTCCCATGCTGGCAAGTATTTTCTTGAAATCAGGTCCGTCAGGTCCCATCTCAGGATATCCTGCTCCTCCACTGGCTTTTTTGTATGTGCCGGTATTGTCATGACAAACAATACAGTCAATATTAAAGGGATTTGTAAAATCGAATGTCTTGTCGTTCCAACCGTATCCTGCATGGCATTTCATGCAGCTTCCTTCGTTCGACTGAACCCCGGTGCAGAAATTGTTGATCAGGTTCTTTTTACCCAGATAAGTAACTCCCCTGCCCGGAATAAATTCTTCTCTTTCCCATTTAAAATGGGCACTGTGCAGAAGCTCTGTCCCACGTTCGGTATGGCAGGTAAGACAAGCCGCAGTCATTTCGTGAGGATTGTTGAAATCCTTTTGCAGAATTTCCATTTTGCTGTGATCAACGCCGGACTTATGTTCCTTCGGATGTTCCTGCCGAAGTGCTTCAAGCTTGCTGTGATCAGCCTTTGGCGCCCGCAGTGCCACTGTTATTATCAGCAGTGGTGCCACTATGGCTAAAAAAAAGGTGATTGCCTTGGTGAATTTTTTCATGTCAGTTGAATTGACGGGTGTAAGCGGCATACTTGGTGCTTTATGTTTGGATACTCATTGTTGCTCTATTTTGAAATGCCTCATTACGAGAACATATTCAGTCATGCAAAGATAGATATAACTAAATATGATAAATTTCTTGCGGCTAATTTAGTGTTATTCTTAATAGGCTGTTAAATGCCTATTGAGCAAGTATTTAAGTGTAATGTTGTAATTTATAAACAATATAAATTAGGGGTACGCATGCGCTAAATATTCTATTTTAGTTGATGATATTAAATTAATAAAATTTGCAGCTACTAAAATAGCTATCGGGATCATTTCAAAACCCTGATCTTTGTTTTAAATTATGTAAACTTATTTCGGGGAAAGACACTTCAAAAATGCGATACAAGTTTTTTGAGCAGCAATTTCCTGAATTTCTTTACGGTGTATTCTTTTTGTATATTGGTTGAATTGCTTTTTACGTTTTCAGATTGTTCTTTAACAATCATATTAATGATCTGTTCAGTGTTGTCAGGGTAGAACACCTGCTCAATAGTGCCATTAAGAATCCAGTCGTTGATTTTTTCTGCATTTTCAGGTTTCAGGGTTTTTAGTACCGGTACACCCAATTCTTTCAGTGCTGAAGCATTGCAAAGTTGTTCAAACTGCCCTTTCATAGGGATTACCATTAATTTTTTGCCCATATACAAAGCTTCCGATGGTGTTTCAAATCCTGCTCCGCAAAGCACACCTTCTGCGGTTGCCATGCTTTTTATGAATGCCTCATTATTTATGGGTTGTATTTTGATGTTGTTCTCGCAAAATGCTTGTTTATTGTGTTTTGAAAATACCTGCCATTGCACACCATTGCACAATCTGAGTACTTTCAGAATCAGTTTGTCGTTGTATGCCGGCAGGTAAACGGTGTAATGTCCCATATTTTCTACCTTCATATCGCGGATTTGTGAACGGATTACCGGTGTGAAAATATTGTCATCATATGCCCTGAAATGAAACCCGTATTTCGCTTTGGCCGGTGCATAATTCCTGAGGATGGCTTTTGCAAACAGATCTTTGCTTTTTGGCTTGGGAGATTGCTTGCTTAATACTGCCGATTGGTGGCTTACCGATACACAGTGAACATTGCTCAGGTGGCACGCCCAGGCTGATACGGGTTCAAAATCATTGATTACCAGATCGTAATCTCGCACCGGCAGACTGTTTATCTCCGACAATAGTACCTTGATATAGTTCTTCTTGTATGTTTCCAATATATCTATGCCTCCATTCGAGCCAAAGATAAAGCCTAAGCCCTTAAGCTGATATTTTACAGGATATGGAAAATCAACATCTGACTGTGATCCGCTTACCAGAATCTCAACATCATGGTTTTTCATCAGCACCGGAACTATATCACGCGCCCGGCTCAGGTGGCCATTGCCTGTTCCCTGAATTGCGTAAAGGATTTTCATTGATGATTCAGATTAAATTCGAGCAACATATTGTTAAATATTTTCGCATTATCCATGTCTTTCTCCTCTACTTTAGATTCCATTTTCATTTTTTCGTTATCAAACTTACTGAATTGGTAGATTGACCATTCGCCATCAGTGTATTCCAGTGAAGACAGATTTTCAACCCAATCGCCGGAGTTCATATAAGTTATGCTCCCAGCCTCAGTGGTGATGGTTTTGATCTCAGGATGATGAATATGACCGCAAATGACATAATCGTATTTGTTTTGAATGCCGATTTCAGCGCTGGTTTGTTCGAAATTATTGATAAATGCCACCGCAGATTTTACACTTTGCTTGATTTTTTTGGATAATGACAGTTTCCCTCTTTTCAGTATCTTTTGTGAGATGAAGTTAACAAATCTGTTTATCAGAATCAGAATATCATACCCTTTTGAACCCAGTTTCGCCAGCCATCTTGAGTATTGCATGGTGACATCAAATACATCTCCATGAAATATCCAGGCTTTCTTGCCGTCATCCAGATTAAGTACCACTTTGTTGACAATACTGAGAGCCCCCATTTTCATGCCCACAAATCTTCGCAGCATTTCATCATGATTGCCTGTAACATAGTAGGTTTTTGTGCCATTCCCGATCCATTTCAGAAGATGCTTGACAACTTTCATGTGACTTCCCGGCCAGTAAGTTTTGCTGAATTGCCAAACGTCAACTATATCGCCGTTGAGCACAACTATGCCGGGTTTGATGCTTTTCAGATAATGGAGAAGCTCTTTGGCATGACACCCATAGGTGCCAAGGTGAATGTCAGAAATTACGACCACTTCAACCTTCCTCTTTTTTTCCTTCATCAGGTAAATCAGTTTTTGCGAATGGTTGAAAATCCGGGAATATCGGAAAACATAGCCTGTGATTTAATATT
>Ga0351831_1041_pt1 | contig 20603 bp, 19 predicted proteins | sample BONcelHFGM3001C3_FD_206748 | JGI IMG/M metagenome (GOLD analysis project Ga0351831, IMG submission 206748) | Enriched cells from coal bed in the Powder River Basin, Montana, United States - BONCAT cells FGM rep1 HSBNCT.FGM.300.1.C3 ... | reverse complement strand
TGGAACGCGTTAAAGGTTCCGGTTGACATCAGAAACTCCTCTCTGTGTGAATGCCCTCCAGCGGACCGTCCGCCGGACAGGCTTGTTTACTGACCCTGTAAAACTTTACCCATCATGACGTTAAGGCATATGCTAAAAACAGCGGGTGTTAAGGATACAGAGCAAGGCAAATCTACGAAAAAAGACTTCGGTCGGGAAGTGTCTGTCAATTCACAGCAGTTATGCCAAGCCCTGAAAGCCTCGTTTCATCCTGTTACAGCAGGAGTGATCAGAACTCGTAACCCACGCTCAACTCATCCTTTGAGAAGAAAATGGATACGGCCTTGGCCTCGGGGGCTCGCGAGATTGATTGAAAATCGAAGCTTTCCTCGATGCCGTCCGCCACCCATGACAGGTTGCACTGGACCTCGCCCGGCGGCAGATCGAGACGGGATGGGAATGACTCGTCGGCTTCGATGTTGCTCCAGCTCTGGGATTCCCCGCCTATAGTCAGCGTCACTCTGTCAAGGGCGCGACCCGTGCCGTTGTTGAGCGAGATCTTCCCCGCGCCGCCGCAAGACGCGGCGAAAAGCATCATGCACAGAGCAATGGGAACAAACCTTCTTTTCATGACTGCTCCCTTCAGGAACGATTTTTTCCCATGAAGCTACATTGGAAGTATAATCCAAACCTGACGATCCCGGAAAGGATTCATTTGAAAGCCCTTCTCCTCCTTCTTTTCTTCGTTCTTCCCGCTGGGGCCTACATCGGTCCCGGCGCGGGTTTCGGCATCCTCACGAGCTTCCTGGTCTTCGTGAACGCCCTTGCGGTATCCCTTCTCTCATTCCTCTTCTGGCCGGTCCTGGCCCTTGTCAGGCAGGCCAGACGGAACAGACGACCGCTCAAGCCAAAAGCCCGAAGGCTCGTGATACTGGGTCTGGATGGCCTCTCCCCCATGCTCGTCGAGAAGATGTGGGAGAAGGGCGAGCTCTCAAACCTGAAAAGGCTTGCCGAAAAGGGAACGTTCCGCCATCTCGGTACGACCACTCCGGGGGTATCACCGGTGGCATGGTCGAGCTTCCAGACCGGGGTCAACCCGGGAAAACACGGCATATTCGACTTCCTCGCGCCGGACAGAAAGCGTTACCTCGCCGTTCTCTCTTCGGTGCGCACAACTGTCGGGACCGAGAAGGGCATCGCAGGCCGGAAAAAGACCCGCACCTTACAGACCCTTCTCAGAAAGAGCGCACCCTTCTGGAGCTATCTTGGGAAGTACGGTGTCAGGTCGACGGTTCTCAGGGTGCCCATCACGTACCCCCCCGAACCACTGGACGGCCATCTTCTCTCAGGCATGTGCGTTCCCGATCTCAGGGGCAGTCAGGGCTCCTACACTGTCCTGACGACCGGTGAGCCCGAAGCCATGACAGGTGGTGTTCAGGGAAGGCTTGTACCCCAGGGCGACAACAGCTTCAAGGGCGAGATACCCGGACCCGATGGCACTCTCCCCTGCCAGGTCCGGCTGAGCACCGGGGGAAGGATCCCAAAACTCTCGCACGCAGGCGGATCAGTCGACCTGCCCTGGAATGAGCTGAGCCCCTGGGCTACGCTGGAGTTCACCCTCGCGGGCAAAAAGGTGCGGGGCATTGCGAGGTTCAGGCTCACCGAAGGCCCTGAGCTTTACTGTACCGCGCTGCATGTTGATCCGTCCAAACCCGCGGTGCCCCTGGGGCATCCCGTGCATTATTCCCGCTACCTTGCGGGCATGCAGGGGCCGTTCGCCACCCTGGGGCTCACCGAGGACACCTGGGCACTCTCCAACGGACACATCGACGACAGCGCCTTCATGAAACAGTGCGCCGACATCTTCACCGAGCGAGAGAAAATGTTCTCCGACGCCCTGTCCAAGAACCCCACGGGGCTGGTCGTCTGCGTCTTCGACACGCCGGACCGGGTTCAGCACATGTTCTGGGGAAGCGGTTTCAGGGAAGGTTCGCCCATAAGAACGACCTACGCTCAAATGGATGCCCTTGTCGGCAGGGTCATGGACAAACTCAGAAAGGATGACCTCCTCATCGTTCTGAGCGACCATGGCTTCACCTCGTTCCACACATGCGTCGACTTCAACCGGTGGCTTGTGGAGAACGGTTACATGGTCCTGAAGGAAGGCATTCAAACCGTCGGCACTTCTTACATCGGCGTGGACTGGACAAAGACCAGGGCCTACGCTCTGGGGCTTTCGGGGATCAACATCAACATCAGGGGGCGCGAGGGTCTGGGCATCGTCAATCCCGGGGATGTGCCCGCCCTGACAGCCGAGATCGCCGGAAAGCTTGAGCAGCTCACCACACCGGAAGGCGACAGGGTCATAAGAAGGGCAAGACTGGGGGCGGGGGAATACAAGGGTCCCTACGCCACCGACGGGCCGGACATCATCCCCGGAACGGCCAGGGGGTTCAGGGCCGGGTGGAACTGCGTCACCGGCGGCGTGGGCGAGAGGGTCCTCTACCCCAATGAACAACACTGGAACGGCGATCACAGCTGCGATCCCGACCTGGTGAAGGGTGTTCTTTTCACGAGCTGGAAACACGACCGCGAAGATCCCTCGATCATCGACATCGCCCCCACAGCCCTCGAGATACTGGGGGTCACTCCCCCGCCCCACATGGACGGGAGCCCGCTGTGAACCGCAGGGAGTTCCTTAAAAGGGCCGCGGCGGCCTCGGCCCTGCTTGCCCTCAGCGCGGGTTGCGGCGGAGCGCTGCGCACCAGAAGAAAGGTCCTGGCCCTTGCCTTCGACGGGCTCGACCCGGGCCTTGTAAGACGTTATGCGGCACTGGGCCTGATGCCCAACGCAAAAAGGCTCATGCAGATGGGTTCCCTCAGGAACCTCGCCACATCGAACCCTCCCCAGAGCCCCGTTGCATGGTCGGGGTTCATAACCGGCTGCGGCCCCGATGTTCACGGGATCTTCGATTTCGTGCACCGAGACCCCGCGAACCGGGTGCCCTACCTTTCAACCTCAATGGTTACCCCCCCGACCCGCACGCTTGATGTTGGAAACCTCAGGCTCCCGCTCTCGGGCGGAGGCGTCGAACTTCTCAGGAAGGGCGAGCCCTTCTGGCGAAACCTCCTTGACCGTGGCATTCCGGTAACCATGATCAAGCTTCCCATTGATTTCCCGGCTCCGCAGGACCGGGGAGGCCGGTTCCTTTCCGGCATGGGAACGCCCGACATCAAGGGCAGCCAGGGCAGCTTCACATTCTACACCGACGACCCCCGATCACTCAGCGACGACACTTCGGGAGGCATCATCGTGCCCGTCAGGGACCATGGCGACAACTGCTACCGGTGCAGGGTGACGGGCCCTCAGAACTCGCTCATCGAGGGATCACCGGTGATGGAGACAACCGCCGAGGTCTGGGCGGACCGCACGGCGGGAGCGGTGAGAATAGACGTTCATGGCCGGTCATTCGTGGTCGGCACCGGCCAGTGGTCACCATGGGTGAGGTTCGCTTTCCCGGCCATCGCGGGGATATCCACCGTGCACGCCATAGGCAGGTTCTATCTGAAGGAGCTTTCACCGAAGCTCCGGCTCTACCTCTCCCCCCTCAACATTGACCCCGAGAACCCCGCGCTTCCCATTTCGGGACCGGACTGGTTCGCCCGCAGCATCGCCGAGGCGATCGGGCCGTACTACACCAAGGGCTTCCCCGAAGACACAAAGGCCCTCTCACGCGGAATCTTCAACGACGACGACTACTACTCCCAGGCAACGACCGTGTTCGACGAGCGGATCAGGATGTTCACCCACGCCCTGGGCAACTGGAAAGACGGGCTGCTCTTCTTCTATTTCTCCAGCACCGACCTCAATCAGCACATGTTCTACCGAACAATTGACCCGGAGAACCCCCTCCACTCGTCCGTGACCCCACGGTTTCGGAACATCATGGGCGAACTCTATGCCAAGGCGGACAGGGCCATCGGCCAGGCATTGGAACTGCTCGATGACAACACCCATCTGATGGTTTTTTCCGACCACGGCTTCGCCCCCTTCAACCGCGGTTTCGGGCTCAACAGCTGGCTCGCGGCCGAAGGCTACGCCCACATCGCAAGGCCGGAGGACCGCAACAAGGACATGTTCGCTTGCGTCGACTGGAGCCGCACATCGGCTTACGGACTGGGGCTCAACAGCCTTTACGTGAACCAGGCGGGACGGGAACCCGACGGGATCATCACGCCCGATGAGAAGTACCCACTTCTCGAACGCCTTTCCCGCGACCTCGAGAGCGTGATCGATCCCCTGAACGGGCGCAGGCCGGTGGAAAAGGCCTACATAGTTCAGGACATGTTCCCGGGGAAGGAACTCCCCCCCTTCGCGCCGGACATGATAGTGGGGTACGCAAGGGGCTACAGGTGCAGCTGGGAGACCGCTTTGGGCGCCTTCCCCGAGCAGGTCATCACCGACAACACCGACCCCTGGAGCGGTGACCACTGCGTGGCCCCCATGATCTGCCCCGGCAGCCTCATCACCAGTTCGCCCATGCCGGAAGGCCTGGCCCTTCAGGATATGGGCGCCGTGATAACCCGTGCCCTTGCCGGAGACTCATGACCGCGCTCCTTGCACCCTTCAGGAACTGCCAGCCTTTTACCGGGCTGCTGGCGGTTTCTCTGGTGTTCGGGGTCATCATGATTCTCGTCTTCAAGTTCACTTCGAACCAGAGGGCCATCGGAACGATAAGAAGCAGGATGGGCGCCCGCGCCCTGGGAATGCTTCTTCACCTGCACTCCCCCGTCACCGTCGTAAAAACCGCTGCCGCCCTAATGGCAGACAACTTCGCGTACCTGTGGAAAATAATCACTCCCATGCTTGTCATTGCCGTACCCTTCTTACTCACCGCGGCGGCCCTCGATGCCCGCTACGGCAGCATGCCCATACCACGGGGAATACCCACCACGGTAACCGTCACATGGAACGAACTCCCGCCCAGGGAAGGATTCACTGTGACAGGCATGGGCTTGACGGTTATCGAACCGGTTGTTTTCGTGGACACTCTCAGGCAGACCAGTTTCAGGGTCACCAACGCGACTCCAGGGGCTGCCGCAACAGCGGGAGGTGTCACCCTTCAACTTGGCGCATCAGCGGAAGGCTCAGGATCGGTCATTTACAGGGGCGCCGCCCGTATGAACGCAGTGGAAAGGCTCCTCAAGCCCCACCTTGCCCCCCTTCCGGCGGACAGCCCCGTGATCGAAGCGGCCGCCGGCCTCCCCGAAGCCCGGTACCGCATACTCGGGGGCAGGTGGAGCTGGCTCACGGTCTTCCTGGTTTACAGCAGCCTCTCAGCAATGGCGGGAGCAGTCGCATTCAAGGTAAAGGTATGAAGCAATGGCAAAACTGAAGATGAAACTGGACGACGGATTCATGGAACGGCTGACAAAAGTGGCCGGCATCGGCGGATACTCCTCGGTGGACGAGTTCGTCATTCACGTCCTTGAGAGGGAGATGGAGAAGCTCGATCCCAGGAAGGGCGAATCAGAGGAAGCGATCAGAAAGAAGCTCGAAGGCCTGGGTTACATATCGTAAAGGGCTGCGACTCCCTTCATCCATTTGTACAGCTCAATGAGTTCGAATCCCAGTCGGCTCGCCAACTGGCATTCCCCCTCTTCAAACAGCACGCAATGCTTTGTTAATCGGCACTGGATGGTGTTCCAACAACCCTCGACCCATGTGCCGAGTTTGACACGGCAGCCTTTTCATATCCGGCTCACAGTTCAGACAACCCACTCGCAGAACTCCCCCTGCCGAAACTACCCTCTTCTGGCGTTCTACGGGCTGTGTGAACAAACCGCGCAGCATCGGGTGATACTGCGCGGCCATATAGAGCCAGGTTTCTACCTGACCAGCAGCACTTTCGCGGAAGCCTGCTGTTCGACACTCCGCAGCCTGATGAAATAGACACCGGTGCCAAGCTCTGCTCCCTGTGAATCCTTGCCGTCCCATGTGATGCTGTTCTGGCCTGCCGGGGAATCGCCGTGGAACTGGTTTCTCACGAGGCGACCCGTGGTGTCGTAGACCTGAAGTGTCACGGCGGAAAGACCGGGAGACTGAAAAAGCACCGATACGCTCATGAAAAAGGGGTTGGGAGCGACGGACTGGATCTGTATGAAATCACCGGTCGGATCTTCATCTTCAACCCCCGTGCTGATCTCCCGGAGACCGAGATTGTGCCAGCCTCTTCCCGCTGCAATAGCAACGAACCCGCTGTTGGGAGGAGGGACTCCCAGTGACTCTCCCCACACCACGATGGAGCCGTCTGCCATTAAACCGAGGCTGTTCTCTAATCCCCCCGCAACCGCCACGAAACCGCTGTTAGGCTCAGGAACACTGCACTGACCGTAGAAGTTCCAGCCCCACGCCACGATGGAGCCGTCTTCCTTCAGACCGAGGCTGTGACGGTACCCCCCTGCAACCGCCAGGAAATCCTCGTTGGGTTCGGGAACATTGCACTGGCCCAGGCTGTTGCTCCCCCACGCCACGATGGAGCCGTCTTCCTTCAGACCGAGGCTGTGCTCGCTTCCCCCCGCAACCGCCACAAAACCGCTGTTCGGAGAAGGAACATCGCACTGGCCAGCATTGTTGTTCCCCCACGCCACGATTGAACCGTCTGCCTTCAGACCAAGGCTGTGGAAGTATCCCCCATCAATCGCCACGAAACCGCTGTTCGGAGCAGGAACATTGCACTGGCCTTCGGTGTTCCTACCCCACGCCACGATGGAACCGTCTTCCTTCAGGCCCAGGCTGTGATAAACCCCACCTGTAACCACCACGAAACCGCTGTTCGGAGAAGGAACATCGCACTGGCCATAGTTGTTGTACCCCCAGACCACGATGGAACCGTCTGCCTTCAGGCCGAGGCTGTGACCATACCCCCCTGCAACCGCAACGAAACCGCTGTTCGGGGCAGGAACATCGCACTGGCCATACTGATTGTTACCCCACGCCACGATCTCCCCGTTCCACTGTGCCAGCCCGGTTCCAGCAGCAACCAGCAGAACCATCGCAGTGAGCAGAAACACCTGCCTGAAAGCTTTTCTCATCGCATTCTCCCTTCGGACTCCGTTTATTCTTAATGAAGATGCTTTCTGTGGTTAACCATGTCAATCTCTGTCATGGCTCGGAAGCATGGGGCGCCTCATTAAAAGCGCCAGGGATCTGTCGCAGGGCCGCGATTCCCTGAAGCCAGGGGAGCAGAGAGTTCCAACGCAGGTCAACTCGCCTCGCCAACTGATTTTCAGGGTTCATCACCATTAAGGGGGGCACCCCTTATCACAATCACATCACTTTCTGACGGGCATTGGGTCCTCACAACCCACGGATGATTCATGCTCACCGAATTGCAGTTCATCTTTGCGCTTCAGACAGCGCGAAATCTCCTGGAGTGAAACCGGGGATTGACCGCTGGTTCTTCTGATGCTATCGGATACGACATGAAGATGGGCGGTGTGTCATGTACGCGTGTTTTCTTGCCGCATCCTTCATCCTGTCCCCGAACCCAATGCTTCCAGCATGGGATGATGTTCTGGTGACACAACCTTTTCAAGGGTATTTCCCTGCTGCGGTTTCCTGCGAGAGCGGCCCGGGTTACATGCTCGCGGAGGACTGCTACCCCACGGTGGATTTCGTCCCATACCAGGTGGATCTCTGGCTGGGGTTCGATCCGCCGGATACCGTGGATTCATACAACTTCGGTTTCCAGTTGGACGACTCGGTTTCCCCCGACGGCACGTTTTTCTGGTACGGCTCCGAGGACGACGTTGTCTACGAGGACATAGGCCTCACATGGGGGGGTTACGAATTCTTCCACTTGATGGTTACCATCGCCGACCCTCCGGTGCTGGCTGCGGGCCAGCTCTACTGGTTCTGCTTCCAGGCTGTGAACAACTCCAGTGTGGCATGTCCGGTTGACAACAACCATCCTGACTGGAACAGCGAGTGCTTCTTCAGCAGTGACAACGGAGAATCATGGCAGAGCAGCGGATCCACCTGGGGCGCTTCGTTCGGGGTGTTCATGATAATCTCCGGCACCACCGGTCTGAACAGGTCCACCTGGGGTTCGATAAAGGGAAGCTTCATCTAGAAGCTGCAGGTGATCTCCACTTTTCTTTCGGGACCGCACTGAACTGACGATCCATAATCAGGCTCCGGAACCGTTCGGCTACCCGCACCGTCCCCGCCTGGGGAGTCTCGGATAGAGCCACGCAGTTGCTGATGGTTGAGCAAAACGGTAGAGGCAGTGTTGCATAGTGATTGAGGCGACATAAATACTCTTCCATTCCCCTTAGGCATGTGAAGCGGCATTGGAGGGGTCTTCCTTCACAGAAGCCTGATTTGCCCTCCAGCAGAGCTTCAGCGTAGTGTCCCACAGGGAAGCCACTCCCTGCATCCAGGCTACAAAGGTGTTCCATCGGAATCCTGTAAGGCTCGCCAACTGACATCCCTCCTCTTCAAACAGCACGCAAAGGCCTAACTGATCGGCGTTTGAGGGAGTTCCAACACTTTGCCCCGACCCAAACGACATACCCTCGGGACAAAGTGCCTTCTCGAAAGGACTGCTTTTTCCGAGTGGTGGGCTTTCCGTACCAATCTGATCGCCGTTCAGGGGAATAAGCCAAGGAAGGTGCACCTAAAGGCATCACCCGAAAAGGAGCTTTGGTCAAGAAGGACTTCTTGATGTCAAACAGACAACTCAGTTTCATACAACTTCTTCATTTGTGATTAGTTGACACACTTTTATATTGTTCATTGAAAATGTTGCGTTACCAGATCACTCAAAGCTCACTGCGCATGTAAACATAGGGGTTGACATCATGGTGTTGGCGCTTGTAGATATTCCCTGCGTCAAGGTTTCATGGCAGTTGTCTCATCGACTATATGCTCTTAGTGAAACGGATGTCTGCGAAGTGAATAGGACACTTGGTACATGGAGTCGCAGCTCCAAGCCTAACTACAATAAGATCGTGAACTCATTAAGAATGCTTGGAGAAAACCGAAGGTTAGCGTTGCCAGTGCGAGTTGTCGATCTGAGGAAAACGTTTCCAGGTCTGTTTGAACTCAAAGCTCCAGCGTGCCACTCCCGAGTCTTCTTCTTCTACCAAGCATTACCAGCGGAAAGACTGGAATGCGCTATCTGCACTTCATGCTACTGGAAAACCCGAGGCGATTCAGGAAATCACAGACCCCAGTATGAAGCAATGCAAAGAGCCCATGGAATGATGGAGCGATTCAGAGAAGAGAGAGGGCTGGTACAATGACTACAAAGCATTCTCTGGATAGAGAGAGTATTGATCAACTCGCTGACTACCTGCGCGGTACAATTGCGAACGACATCTGTTTGGCAATGGAGGAACTCGAGATCAATGCCAATCAACTGGCAAAAAAACTTGGCAAATCTCGCCAGTATGTTGGTAAGCTTCTGAACGAATCCTCGAATTTCAAGCTCTCTACAATCGCATCTGTTGCAGTCGCTCTTGAAAGAGAGGCAGTGGTCCGCCTGAAAAAAAGTGATGAGGTTGTTGAAATTCTCCCTTACAGCGACTGGGTGTCTACACATGAAGGTTCAGGTGCGATCTGCATTGATGTAGGTATTACACCCAAGTCATCTTTCCAGAATCTGGATTCCCAGTTCCTCTCCTTTGATGCTGCTCCTTTCTTACCTCCCGTATGCGATGATAGACTATTCTCAGATTTTCTGGTTGCTGAAGAGAGTTGCCCTGAATCCAACCTCATTCACAACCAGGTACTTTCCAAAGGTGCTGCATGACAAACGAACCGATCATCCAACTTGAAACCTTCCATATGTCGAAGGTGCATATTGAGTTTGTTCATACTGAGGGCGAACCGTTTCCAGCAGGACCTACTGAACACTCGCTGACTATCGATTACAATGTGGCTACTAGAGCTGACGATGACCATCGGTATCGGTTGTCTCTGTTAGTTTCAGTGAACCCGAAGGAATCCGGGATGCGCATTGAATCGCAGATAGATGGTTTCTTCCTGTGCCCGGCCGAAATGCCTGTTCCAGTTCGTAATGGAGCAATTCGAGTAAATGGTGGGACAATACTTTACGGTCTTCTACGTGGACAGCTTGCTGCAATCTCAGGTTCTTTTCCCTCTGGCCCGTACACACTTCCAACTGTGAGCATGCTTGATATCGTTCGCAGAAAAGAAGGTGTTCGCGCAGTTGGACCGTCGCAGATTACTGTTGCGGAGGATGATCAGGTCTCAAAGTATCACGCCGAGACCAACAAATAGTGAATATGCTTACTCCCTGTTCCATTCCCCTCAGGCATGTGAAACGGCATCAGAAGGGGTTTTCGTCTCAGACGCCTGTTTGGCCCTCCAGCAGAGCTTCAACGTAGATTCCCACAGAGACGCCACTCCCTGCATCCAGGCTCAAAGGTGTTCCATCGGAATCCTGTAAGGCTCGCCAAACTGTGGTTCATCACCATTAAGGGGGGCACCCCACGAATCCTCTCACGCAGCATTGTCTTCGGCAATTCCGGGGCGGTTCAACCTTGACATTCACCCGGTTGTTTTAAATGTTTACAACACCTCCGATAAGAAAAGAACAGTTGGAGCCTTGTGTCAGGCATAAAAAAGAACGGTTGGTAGGAGGACAGAATGTCTGCTAGAGAATCTTTTGGTCATTACCTCAGAGAGCGTCGAATTGAAATCGGTATGACTCTACGCGAATTCTGTAGGCAAGTTGGAGAAAGCCCAGGCAACATTAGCCGAATGGAAAGAGATCAGCTTGCCCCTCCTGATTCTGAAGAGAAGTTGGAGAGATTCGCTCAGGTTCTTAGCATTCTGGAGAAGGTTAAAATCAGGGATTTCATCGACCTTGCTTGCTTCTCAAGGGGAAAAATCCCAGAGGACATCATGTCTGACGATAGGTTAATGGGATCCTTGCCTCTGGTTTTTAGAACTCTCCGTGGTCAAAGGCTGAGCGAGGACTCTCTAAGAGATCTGGCCGAGGTAGTAAGGAGGAGCTGATGTGTTAAGAGTTCCCTTCCTAGAAAACACTGTGATTGACGCAGTCGCTAAACAGTTTCGCGATCAACTATGAGTGGGAGATAGAATCCCGGTAGATATTGAAGGCATTGTTGAGAGACAACTAGACATGAGAATAGTCCCAATCCGAGGGCTTAATAGTGAGTTCGGCATTGAGGGGTTTACGTCAAGCGACTGGCGAGAGATATCTATTGATGAAGATATTTACATGCGAAGTGAAGTAAGAAGTAGATTCACTCTTGGGCATGAAGTTGGCCACTTAATCCTCCATCGAGAACTTCTGGAAGCGGAGATTGCCGGTTTTGGACAGTTTAGAAGTGTTGATGACTGGATTCGATTCATCAGCAGTATTGGGGACACAGCAAGGGACCGGTTAGAATATCAAGGTTACACTTTCTCCGGCATGCTGCTTGTCCCAACACTACCATTATCTCAGATGTTCTCCGAGAGGCTTCCTTCAATCGAGGATCAGGTTGATGAGGCAAAGGCAGCAGGCATCGGACGCGAAAGCTACATCAAGGTTGTTACAGACTCAATAGCTAGAACCATGGCACCAGCGTTTGAAATGTCAATCCACGCCGTAAGTATGCGGATAGATAACAGCGGACTTGCTGATAGAATCAGGTAGTTCTTCCATAACGTCGGATTTGATGCATTAGGATTGCTCACGTTTTTCATGTCCATAAATCTACAAGTTTTTTGAATCATCCACGAAACGGCTCTTCCATTCCTCTCAGGCATGAGAAGCACCACTGGAAGGGTTTTTCTTCTTAGAAGCCTGATTTGCCCTCCAGCAGAGCTTCACCGTAGATTCCCACAGAGACGCCACTCCCTGCATCCAGGCTACAAAGGCGTTCCATCGGAATCCTGTAAGGCTCGCCAACTGACATTCCCCCTCTTCAACCAGCACGCAAAGGCCGAACTGATCGGCGTTTTGAGGGAGTTTCAACGCCCTGCGACCCAAGCGCCGAACTTGATACGGCAGTCTTTCCATATCCAGCTCACAGTTCAGACAACCCGCTCGCAGAACTCGCCCGCTGGGACTACACTCTTCTGGCGTTCTACGAGCTATGTGAAGAAACCGCGCAGCATAGGGTGATACTGCGCGGCCGTATAGAGCCGGGTTTCTACCTGACCAGCAGCACTTTCGCGGAAGCCTGCTGCTCAGCGCTGCAAAGCCTGATGAAGTAGACACCGGAGGCGAGTTCTGCTCCTGAGGAGTCCCTGCCGTCCCAGGTGATCGAGTGCTGACCCGCAGGCGAGTTGCCGAGTGGTTGGATTCTAACCAGGCGTCCTGTGGTGTCGTAGACCTCAAGTGTCACTGCGGAAAGACCTGGAGACTGGAAGAGGACCTTTGTGCTCATGCTGAACGGGTTGGGAGCGATGGACTGGATCAGGATGAAGGTCCCTGTCAGGTCTTCGCCTTCAACTGAAGTGTTGATCTCCCGAAGACCAAGGCTGTGATGCGCCCCCCCCGCAACCGAAAAGAACCCTTCATTCGGGTCCGGCACATCACACTGGCCTTCGAGATTGCATCCCCAGGCCACGATGGACCCGTCTTCCTTAAGGCCCAGGCTGTGATAGCCTCCTGCGGCAACAGCCACGAAACCGCTGTTGGGCTCAGGCACAATACACTGGCCATAGTGCGGAAAGCCTGTCTGCCCTTGTTGTCCAGCACCCCACGCCAAAATCGATCCGTCATCCTGCAGACCGAGGCTATGGTGGTATCCCCCCGCAACCGCCGTAAAACCACTGTTCGGTGAAGGCACATCGCACTGACCGTAGCTGTTCAACCCCCATGCTACTACCGAACTGTCAGCTCTCAGACCGAGGCTGTGATACCATCCACCCGCCACCGCGACGAAACCCTCATTGATAGAAGGAACATCACATTGACCATGATCGTTCAAGCCCCAAGCTATGATGAAGCCGTCTTCCTTCAGGCCAAGACTGTGGTTGAGCCCCCCAGCAACCGCAACAAAGCCGGTGTTCGGCAAAGGCACATCGCATTGACCGTACCAGTCATTCCCCCAGGCCGAAATGAAACCGCTCGTTCTTAACCCCAGGCTGTGAAACTCTCCCCCCGCAACCGCCACAAAGCTTGCGTTCGGATTTGGCACTCTGCACTGGTACCAGTTATCCATTCCCCACGCAACGATGGAACTGTTTTCCTTCAATCCGAGGTTATGAAAATATCCTCCGGCAGCAGCAACAAAACCACTGTTCGGTGAAGGCACATCGCACTGACCGTATTGATTCCACCCCCATGCAATGACCTCACCGTTCGACTGAGCCGTCCCTGTATCGGAAGAAGAAAACTGAACAAGTGTTGGGAGCAGAAACAGCAATCTGCCAGGCATTCCCATGGCACTCCCCCCCTGGACTTCATTTATCCTGAATGAACATGCCCGTCATGGAGTACCATGTCAATCACCATCTACTCAGATGATGGGACAGCGCCATTTGGACGCCTATGATCTCTCGAAGAGCGGCAATCCCCTGCAGCCAGGGCAGCCAGGACAGTTCGGGGTGAAGCCGGGGGATTGACTGTCTGCGCTCCCGCTGTTATCGGATACGACATGATGACAGGAGGGTTTTATGTACACCTGGCTTCTCTCTGCATCCGTTGTTCTGGCACCGAACCCGATGCTTCCCGCCTACGATGACGTCCTGGTTACACAGCCCTTCCCGGGCTGGTACTCCGCCGGAGTCCCATGCGAGAGCGGCCCGGGCTTCATGCTCTCGGAGGACTGCCATCCCACGACCGACTTCGTACCAAGCCAGGTTGAACTCTGGCTGGGGTTCGGTTCACAGGGCACCGTGGATTCATACAACTTCGGTTTCCAGCTGGACCAATCGGGATCGCCCGAGGGTTTATTCTTCTGGTTCGGCACCGAAAGCGATATTGTCTATGAGGACATCGGCTTGTCTGTGTGGGGGCTTGACTTTTTTCACGTCATCGTGACCATAGCTGATCCTCCGGTGCTTGCCGCGGGCCAGCCCTGCTGGTTCTGCTTCCAGGCGGTGAGCAGCAGCACTGTGGGATGCCTGCTTGCAAACAACAACCCGGGCTGGGACAGCATGTGCTTTTTCAGCAGCGACAACGGGGAATCGTGGCAGAGCAGCCAGTCCACCTGGGGCACTTCGTACGCGGTGTACATGATCATCTCCGGCACAACCGGTCTGGACAGGTCAACCTGGGGTTCGATAAAGGAATGCTTCATCTAGAAGCTGCGGATGGTCTCCGCTTGGCATTCGGAACCGCAATGAACCGGTTGGAGCATCATCCGGCTCAGGAAAGACGGCACAAAACGGAGAACCGAGTACCTTGTCCACACACTGACGGGATTGGCGTGCCGCATCCAGTCCGAGTCGGTAAGACCGAACGCCCCGGCAACTCCCCTCTCAATCGTCATTGTGATTCCCCATCAAGAAGCTCAAGTGTGTAGACACGCGGAAAATGGTCCTCATCGACAACGGCCGCAAGCATTCCGTAACTGCTCACGCTGAACCACATGTCAACATCGTCGTACCCGGCGAGCCTTGCGGTATGGGCAGGGTTTCCCGAACTGTCCCAGACATCGAAGTGATGTCCATCCTCCCTGTCGTGCCGCTCAATCCACAGATTGCCTTCCGCATCAACGCCTGCAAGCGAGATCAGCCGATGAAATGGACATGGTTCATAACCGCCTGTATAGGCCTGGTCGTTCCTTGCCCGTGACTCGAAATGCTCCGTTTCCTCCTCAAGTTCTTCCGGTGTCTTGGGGAGCCTTGCCACATCGGGGTTCTCGATGACGAACATCTCCTCTCCGGCGGGAGAGAACACCGACACAAGGTAGGCGGAGTTGTCCCGGACAGTGAAAACTCGTCCTCCCGGATCGGCGGCAACATCGGACATCTCTATCTCGGTGTAGATCTCGGGACACGGCCACTCCCATTGAAGCGCGCTGTATCTGACCGCAGGGGCTGAATCCGCGTCGAACCTTCCGGTGTAGAACGTGAAGATGATCTGGTCACCCATTTCAAGGTCAAGCATGGTTCCAACGATTGACGCCGAATCGACAGGGAACATTCTGTACGGGACATACCGGTCTGTTGTGAAATAGTCCCCGAGATAGGTTCCGGAGGGGCTGAACGCCATCACCGCCTGCTTCATCTCATCGGAAACAAGGATCGTCCCACCGGGCAGGGCGCACATGCTCTGGGGCCGCAGAAACTCACCCGGCCCAGCCCCCTCCCTGCCTACGAGAAAAGGCTCGCCCTGCCCGGGGATCACCCTGATGCGCATGGCGGCCCGATCAAAAACGAGTATGGAGCCATCGGGGCTGAAACAGAGGCCGTTGATGCTTCCGATCATGTGAAGCGAATCGCCGGTCTCAACACCAAAGGAATCGACGACACCAAGACCGTACTCCGGAATGCCTGCCCCGGTGATCCGCTCCGGCTCACTCGAAGAACCACAGGATAAAGACAGCAGCATGCCGCCCAGTATTGCCGGAAAAAGATGCCCGCGTTTCATTTGTTCTCCCTTGCGGCCCGACTGCATTCGAGCCGATACGGTCCGTCAGAGTTTCCGAACGATGGCCCGGGCCTTGTTGCCCATGTGCCAGTGGTTGAATACGAAGTTTGAGAAGGGGCGGTAGGAGTAGGTCTCCCACACGACCAGTTCGAAGCCGGTTTCTCGAAGCAGGTATTCGAACGACCGCCTGCAGTATTCGTTGCAGTGCCCCGGACGCCAGGAGCCGGGATACCTTTTCCTGTAAAGCCCGGTCCCGCGCAGCCATCGTTTGAAGCGGCTGTCCAGCCCGTCGATGTTCGGGAACTCCAGCAGGGCGTGACCGCCTTCCCCCAGCAGGGCTGCGATCCCGGTCATGGCGCGCTTCGGTTCAGGAAGGTGCTCCAGCACATGGCGAAGAAGAACGAGGTCGAACTCCTCACCATTTCCGGGCGAATACTCAAGGTAATCGGCCACTGCAACCTCAATGCCAAGCCTGGCCCTCACCGAATCCGCAAGGAACGGGGAGATCTCAAGCCCGCGAACGTCCCAGCCGTCCTTCCGAGCCAGGTACAGGAGCCGGCCGTTCCCGCACCCGATCTCGAGCAACCGTCCGGAAGCCGGGATCCATCGCTTCAGAAAACGGTGGGTTATCGTCTGGGCGATGTTCCTCCTGTGGTGTTCGTCGAAGGGGTCCACGAATTCCGCGGCGTACTTCACCTGATCGAGCCCGCCCGCGAGTTGGTAGTTGACCAGACGGCATTTCGGGCAGCGATGGAAAGTGAATTCATCGCGGTTGCCCTGCGTGTAAAAGGGTCTGAGCGGACTGTGGCCGCAAAGGCGGCAGGTCAGTGAGGCCTGCCCCTTCTCACTGCGCGTTCTTGACATCATCCGGGAACAGGATTGACGGAAGTCTCATTTCCTGAGAACCAGTTCAATACCCAGCTCTCCTGCTCTCTCCCTGACTTTCTCCGCCACTTTCCCTGCCTTCTCCTTTGCTCCGGTGTCTTCCCTGTCAACTTCATTCTCTATGAATTCGAAGATCTTCCCGATCTCTTCGATGGGAAAGAGCTCGACCGCCAGACAGTACATTGATTTTGATCTTCCGTCATTGTACCTGCCCGCAAGCAGTTTCAGATACTCGTGCTTCCTGTCAAGGGTTGCCAGGTATTCAGCAAGGTCCCTTTCGGCCTCTTCCAGGTTCGCAGTGACATTTCTGTACGTAATGAATGAGTCAGCAGCTCCAATATCCTTGTATCTTTCACACGGATACTCATCGCATTCGAAGCAGTACTCCATGTTGCCATGCTTCCTGCTGCAGGTAACGACAGCGCATGTGGGATGCTTTTCCTGAAAACCAAGACCTCCGCAACCAGGGCATCTTGAGACCCCATCGGTATGGAACCTTGGACACAGACAGCAGTTCAGCCCGCAGAGTGCGAAATGGGGCTCCTTTCTTGTGAAGGGCGCCTTGGATCCTTTCACAAGCCCTTCTCAACATTGGACCTCAGCAGCATGGAGAACAGGTCCTGGCTGTACTGATGCTTCTTCTCCTTGTATGGAAACCGCTTGTCAAACTCGATCGCTTCATCGTGATCCAGATCGTACACATCGCTGCCTTTGTACTCATGCTTCGAAGCCCTGCTGATGCCTCCGTTCATCTCCAGAACAAGCAGTCCCAAGGGCTGTCTGCCATTGTACATGCTGACGTTGCAGTCAACACCGTTCCTGAAGCCGTGCCTGCAGTAGTTGTGCGGATCTCCAAGTATGATGATGGCTGGAACACCCATTGCTTCCGCCATCTTCCTTGTGTGCCCGATCAACGCGCTTCCAATGCCCTGCCTCTGATGGTCCGGGTGAACACATACCGGCCCGAATGACAGTGTCCGTATCCTTTTCTTTTCTTCGTTTTCAATGCAAGACCATGTGTACATTATGCATCCGACAATGTCTCCATCCTTCACGGCAATGAACGACAGCTCCGGGACGTAGTCCTCATGCGAGCGCATCCTGTGAACCAGATAGTGCTCGTCGCATCCCGGGACATAGAGGTTCCAGAACGCCTCCCGGGTGAGTTGTTCAACCATGAACTGCTCATCTTCCCTTTCATGTCGGGTCTCAAGGTTCACCGGTACTCCTCTCGCGTTGCGCCGAAGGCGGTCAGCCCACTGCAGGTGTACTATTCTTTTTTCTCCCGTCTCAGGCTATGGCATGACACCGAATACGGTCCATGCCCGGTACTGCCACGGGTTGTGAGTATGCCGTATGTTCCGGCATTGCCACTGATATACCAACCGGGAGGAAAACATGAGCGAGATCCGCTGGTCCGTAAGCCCCGGAGGGGAGAGATTCCCCCTTCCCGTTCCCGAAGACTACCCTGTTGAGCTTGAACGGCTTCGAGGGCTCGTGGAGCAGAACAGGTCCATGGGCAGGGAGATAGTCGCGGTGGTCGGGCTTGGTTTCGTGGGAGCTGTCATGGCGGCCGTGGTCGCCGACTCCGTTCGTCCCGACGGCAAGCCGGGCAAGTTCGTCATTGGGATGCAGAGGCCCAGCACCAGAAGCTACTGGAAAACACCCCTTATGAACCGTGGGGTTTCTCCCGTCACCGCGGAAGACCCCGAGGTCGCGCCGATGATCGCGCGCTGCGTGCTTGAAAAGAAAACCCTTGTTGCCACCTACACCGAAGAAGCGCTTTCACTTGTGGACGCCGTGGTCGTGGATGTGCAGTGCGACTACCTCAAGAACCGTTTCGGGGACTGCCGTGAAGGCTCGGCCGACATGGCTGCTCTCGAAGAATCCCTGGGGGTGATAGCCCAGCACATACAGCCTCACGCCCTGGTGCTCATCGAAACTACAGTTCCGCCGGGAACAACGGAGCAGATCGCTTACCCCATTATGAAAAAGGTGTTCGAAAAACGCGACATTGAGAGCGAGCCACTCCTGGCCCACAGTTATGAGAGGGTCATGCCCGGGCGGAACTACGTTGCTTCCATCCGCGATTTCTGGCGTGTGTGCAGCGGTGTGAACACCGAAGCCCGGGAAAGGGTGACAAAGTTCCTGAACGAGGTTCTCAACACGAAGGACTTTCCCCTGACGGTGCTCGACCGCCCCATTGAATCCGAGACGGCCAAGATCATCGAGAACAGTTACAGGGCAACGATACTGGCGTTTCTGGACGAGTGGTCGGTGTTCGCCGAGCGGAACGGGGTTGACCTTCACAAGGTCATAAGTGCCATAAAGGTACGGCCCACCCACTCCAACATGATCTTCCCCGGTCCCGGTATCGGCGGTTACTGCCTGCCGAAGGACGGCGGTCTTGGGGTCTGGGCGTACCGTCACATCATGGGTTTCGAGGACGACATCTTCAAGATCACACCCATGGCTGTTGACATCAACGACACGCGCTCGCTCAGGGTGCCTCAGATGGTTCGTGACGCCCTGCGCAACATGAACCGGGGCATATCCTCCGCCGACGTTCTTGTACTCGGGGCATCGTACCGGGAGGATGTGGGCGACTCACGGTACAGCGGGTCTGAGGTCATCGTCAGGAAGCTCAGCGAGATGGGCGCCGACGTCAGGGTGCACGACCCCTACATGGAGCACTGGTGGGAGTTCGAAGCGCAGGATACCTACCCGAAGCCGGGTTTCAGCTGGTCACGCTTCTTCCACAGACAGGCCCCGCTTGCCGCTCTCCGGATGGAAAAGGACCTGTGGGGCGCGATGAAGGGCGCTGACGCGCTGGTCCTGGCGGTCAGGCACTCGGAGTACATGGTCCTTGAACCTGACCGTGTGTTTGATGCCGTCGGAAAGCCCTTCGCGATCATCGACTGCTTCTGTATCCTGGACGACGCGAAGATCCGCCGCTACCTTGAACTCGGATGCGAGGTCAAGGGTCTTGGTCGCGGTCACATAAGACGGATGAAGGAGAGCGTAAAAACCGGACCAAGGTAAACCCCGGACAGATGAGTCAAGCTGCACGGTACGTCCCCCGTCGATCCTGACGGGGGATTTCATATTATAGTAATTTAAGCGGATATTATCCCATTTGTCGTTCTTATCCATTTTCTATCTCTGACGCCATTCAGGTCGCGGCAATGTTGATAACTGACGTTTTTTCTGGCTATATCTTTTATGACTATTATGAAATTTTAGTTATCTATCAATATATCTTTCGGATATGAGTGAATATTACTAATTCATGTATATATTGATTGTTCGCTAATGTCCTTGACAATAGAATTTGGATCAGGTACATTTCCTTCATGAGAAAGAAAAGGGGGGAACAAACACATGGGGTGACCTGCAAATCAACGCAGGTATGGAACTGGTTCATCATATGCAAGAACCGTGAAAGGAGAGAGAGGTTGGGACAGGATGGTCTCTAGTTCGATGAAGAGGATCATGATTAACAGAAGCCATGATATCAATCATCGAACTGAAGGGGGTTTCGGAAAGTCGAACACCTAGCTTCTGATCAGGGGTTGAGTTATGTCTTCCATGAAACATTCACCAGTGCTTGGTGCAAACCGGGCACGCATTCTTGAAGCAGTTGTTATTGCTGCTTTTCTTTTCATTCTTCCCGGCACGGCAGTTTCTCAACCGGACGAGCTGAACCCGTACGATGATTCCAACGGGATGCCCGTCTGCACTGCGACCAGCGACCAGACCACTCCAGCCATTGCATCCGATGGCAGCGGAGGATCAATAATTGCCTGGAATGACGAACGCAGTGGCAACAGTGACATCTATATCCAACGAACAAGCCTGAGTGGGTCTCTGCTCTGGCTGAACAACGGCATCGCCATCTGCACGGAAGGCAGCACCCAGGAACTTCCACAGATAGTCAGTGACGGTACAGGCGGAGCGATAGTCGTCTGGCAGGACTATCGCAACGGCAACTTCGACATATACGCTCAGCGAGTCAACTCGAGCGGTGAAGCGATCTGGAACACCAACGGAGTACCTGTCTGTACCGCGGCGTTCGACCAGTTCAACATTTCAGTGATCAGCGACGGATTCGGCGGCGCAATTCTCACCTGGGAGGATAATCGCAGCAACGTTG
>Ga0351831_1026_pt1 | contig 25850 bp, 20 predicted proteins | sample BONcelHFGM3001C3_FD_206748 | JGI IMG/M metagenome (GOLD analysis project Ga0351831, IMG submission 206748) | Enriched cells from coal bed in the Powder River Basin, Montana, United States - BONCAT cells FGM rep1 HSBNCT.FGM.300.1.C3 ... | reverse complement strand
AGTCGATCCTCCTGAATTCAAACAACTCCAGCGACTGGAACGGTTCCTACGCCCAGAATCTATATGGATGTGACCGCTTTTGGTCCTTTGATGCCGCTTCCACCTGGGGAGGATCTATCTTTGGCGTTGGGCAGGTCAATAACGGAGACCCATCTACGGCGATAGGACGTAATGGCTGGTATTATGTTGGGAAGATCAACAACGGCAGGGGCCAATCTGTTGCCTACTCCACCAACCATGGCCAGAGCTGGACTGATGTCACCGTTGCCCAGGTAGGCGGCGGGTTCGGAGATCTCCTGGACAAGAACCACCTCTGGATCGATAACTCTGAAACAAGCCCCTATCAGGGATACCTCTACACCGGATGGTCCTGTTATGTTGACGGATCCCCCAACCAAAACCAGATTGAAATCGCCCGCTCCACCAACCAGGGGATCTCGTGGTCAATCCCAACAGGGGTCAGTCATGCCGTGAATGCCTTAAAACACAACCAGGGGGTGAACATCCAGACCGGCCCGAACGGAGAGGTGTATGCCACATGGATCATCTACGACACCTGGCCATCGGATGAGACAGCGATCGGGTTTGCCAAATCGCTCGACGGCGGGGAGAACTGGGTTCCGGCCAACCGTATCCTCACCAACATCAAAGGGATCAGGGCAAGCGGCACCAGCAAGGATATGCGTGTTGCATCCTTTCCTGTGATGACCGTCGACCTGAGCAACGGTCCGAACCAGGGGAACCTGTACATTGTTTGGGCCAATATCGGGGAGCCCGGCATCAACACAGGAACCGATATCGACATCTACATGATCAGGTCAACCAACCTGGGTGATACCTGGTCGGCGCCTTTCAGGGTAAATCAGGATCCTGCAGGACTCGGGAAAGAGCACTTCCTCCCCTGGATCACCTGCGACCCCCTCAACGGAAACCTTTGTGTGATCTATTATGATGACCGGAATGTTGACACCGCCATGGTGGAGACCTGGGTCTCCTACTCCTATGATGCCGGAGAGAGCTGGAGCGATTTCAGGGTCTCCGATGTTGCTTTTACACCCCTTCCCATTCCCGGGATGGCGGCCTACTACTTCGGCGACTACATCGGCATCAAGGCCCAGAACATGAAGGTTTATCCGATATGGACAGATAACCGGGCTGGCAATGCGTTGGCATATGTTTCGGTCTTCGACCTGGGACCACCTCCCGGGCAGCCTTATGTATCTTACTACTCCAACGATCTCTCCCTGATCTCCGGAGGGACCGTTGCAACCATGAACTACGGTGATTCACTGTACATGAGCCTCGGGCTGAAGAATATCGGGGATCAGCCTGCTGAAGATATAACCGCTATACTCTCGGTTGCATCCCCCTATATCACCCTCACCGATTCAACAGAGTTATACGGCACAATGCAGGGGGATGAGATCAAGGTGATCCCCAACGGATATGCATTCAAGGTATCAGATACCATCCCTGATGCACTGAAAATAAAATTCACGGTATCGGCATCCACTCCCGACACCAGCTGGCAAAGCCACTTCTCCATTGAGTCCCATGCCCCCTCGCTTCGTATCACAAAACTGGTGATTGATGATGCAACCGGCGGGAACAATAACGGCAAGCTTGACCCGGGAGAGACAGCCGAGGTAAGGATTACTACAGCAAACTACGGTGACTTCCCCTGCCTGGGCACTTACGGACTTCTCTCCTGTGAATCTCCGTTGATCACTCTTCAGAGTGACAGTGCCTGGCTGGATACGATCGTCGTCCTGGCTCCCAAAACGGCTGTGTTTACCCTTTCAGTCGACGACGAGTCGCCAACCGGAGTCGGGATATACCTCAACTACCGGGCTGTTTCGGGGTTGTACCATGCCGACGCATCATTCCTGGAGACCATCGGGATTGTGGTGGAAGACTGGGAAACGAACTCGTTTAACAAATTTCCCTGGCGCAATACAGGGAACAAACCCTGGACACTCACAACCACCAACCCGTACGAAGGGATCTATTGTGCCACCACCTTCCCGCTCGACGACAGCCAGTCGTCGAGCCTGGATGTGGATTATACCGCCGGGGTGGACGACAGCATCTCCTTTTACCGGAAAGTCTCGTCCGAACCCGATTACGACTTTCTCCATTTTTACATTGACAATGTCCTTCAGGGAAGCTGGTCGGGCGATGTTCCCTGGGGCCGTGTGGCTTTTCCTGTTGCCGCCGGCACCCATAATTTCAAATGGCGATATGTCAAGGATATCTTCCTGGCTGTTGGGCTGGACAAAGTATGGCTGGATTTCATCGATTTCCCGCCACCGGTCCTCCCGGAGATGAACGCTGGTCCGGATGGCTCTGTTTGCCAGGGATCTCCATACCAGCTAGCCGGAACCGGGGAAGGTCAGGACAGCCTGCTGTGGACTACAAAAGGGGACGGGAGTTTCAGCAATGATACCATTCTCACTCCGCTTTATCTTCCCGGAGTCAATGATATTCTGGCCGGTGAGGTCAAATTACTGCTGCGCGGATTTGTTGAACATGGCAGCGTTGTGAGCAGTATGATCCTGACAATCAACGAATCACCGGTTGTCTCCATGGTGGTAGATCCCAAAGACACCCTTTGCTCCTGGCAGTCGGGGATCCTTTCGGTTGAGGAGACACCCGGGGCAACCTATCTCTGGACACCCGGCAACTTTATATCCCCCACGATTGCCATTGACACGTCAGTTGCCGGAGGGATCGGGACAACACGGTTCCGGGTCACCGTAAGCTATTCCGACGGCTGTACGGCTTCAGATTCGGTCGATATCACCTTCAGGGATTGTACTGCAGTTGAGGATCTCATGAACAGGTTTACCTATTCCGTAACGCCCAACCCTTCCGGCGGCGAGTTTGATATCCGCCTCCATACACCCGGCAGGGAGGTTCTCTCCTGGCGTATCCGTTCATCCGGAGGTCAGATCATGATGGAAGAGAAGGATATCACGGTACACGAACTCTATCTCCGGCATCTGGACATCCGGCATCTGGCATCAGGTATCTATTTCCTTGAAATCGAACGGGAGAGCGGGAAGGTAACGGAGAAGATTATCCTGATAAAGTAATCTTATTACAAAAAGAACAACGCCACCCCTGCCACTGCAATCAAAGCCCCGATGATCTCTTTCAGGGTCACCTTCTCTTTCAGGAAGATGGCAGAGGGAGCGATGATCAGGACGGGCACGATCGACATCAGGGTGGCTGCCACGCCGGCAGAGGCATATTTCACGGCAATCAGTGAAAAGGAGACACCAAGGAAGGGACCGAAGAAAGCCCCTACCGTCATCTGGATCATCGGCTTCCTGAAGGATAGGGCAAGCAGGACATCACGCCACCGGCGAAGCACCGTAAATAGAATCCCAAATCCGACGATCCCGGCGATAATGCGGATCTGGGATGCAGCGAACGCATCGTAGTCCTGCATCCCAAATTTACTGAGCACAAGTCCGGCCCCCTGCCCCACGGCACCGGCAAAAGCAAGGAGAACCCCAACCAGGGGAAATCCGATCCTCAGCTGGTTGAACATCCCTTTCCGGATGGAGCGATCGGCGCGTTTCAGGACAACGAGGGAGATGCCCGTCATGGTCACGATCATACCTAACCAGTTTTGAGGGGTGAGGGTCTCTCCCAGGATGATCCAGCCGATCAGAGCCGTGATGGGAGGGGTGAGCGACATGATCAGCATCGAGATTCGTGCGCCAATCAGGACAAAGGCCTGGAAGAGGCAGAGGTCTCCGATGACGAAACCGATCAGTCCGGAGATAAACAGATAGATCCAGGCTTCCGTTGTGGCATCAACCGGAAAAAAATACCCTCTGTAGAAGAGGGTAAAGATGCTGAGAAAGATAAATCCGACGAGGAGCCGGAGAAGGTTGAGAACGAGAGATCCAATTTTCCTCCCGGCCGATTCAAATACCAGGGCCGTTACAGTCCAGAAAACTGCCGTTATCAACGCTGCTATTTCACCCCAGTGTGCAATCATCGGTTACTGAGCCATTCCTGTGGGTTCATAATGGTTTTGGCCTGCCATACCTGGAAGTTAATTTCTGATTTTCCTTCATCCTGGTCGTAATGGGCCTTTCCGATTACCTGACCGGTAACCACAGCCTGGCCGCTGGAAACCAACACTTCGTCAAGATTTGAGTAGACAGTAAGGTAGTCTCCATGACGTAACATAACTACTTTATTAAGGTTTGGGATGGTGAGCACTTTGCTAACAACCCCGTTGAACACAGCTTTGACAGATGCGTTCTGACCTGTCATAATATCAATCCCATTATTGTTGACCTTCACATATTTCAGCACCGGATGCTGGTGCTCACCAAATGTTGAGGTGACCACTCCCTGGTCGGTTGGCCATGGAAGCCGACCCCTGTTGGCGGCAAAGTTCGAAGAAAGCCGCATCTCTGCAGCCTTTACACCGGCATCCCTGGTTTTGTCTGATGCACGGGCACGCGCCTCCTCGGACAGGATCCGTTCGATCTCCTGCTGCAATTTTTGCAAGGCCTTCTGGTTGGTACGCAGGGTTGCCAGAAGCTGTTTCTCCTTCTTTGAGAGATCCTGAACAACATTATCTTTCAATTGTTTCTCCCTGTCGAGTTTTGATTTTTCCCCCGATTCAGCTTCAGCCAGCTTCAGCTTTTCAGTCCGAGTTGACTCTAAGGCATGCATTTGTTTACTTAAAGAAACCTGTGCTTCCCGAATGCGTTCTGCCTGTTTCCGGCGATAGGCTGTATATTGTTGATAATATTTCAGCCTCTGATAGGCCTGGTTGAAATCCTTTGCTGAAAAGATAAAGAGCAACCTGTTCTGGGCTTTGGTAATCTTGTAGGCGTAATAAATCATCCTGGCATAGTCATCTTTCAGCTCCGTCAATTCTTTCGATTGTTTGGTGATCAGTCTCTGATCTTCCCGAATCTTGCTGTTTACCTCATCGATCTCTTTGCTGATCGTATTGATCAGGGTTTCCCGCTTTTTAATCTGACTGTTCAGAAGCTTCAGGTCGCGCATTGAAGTCTCCTTGCTTTTTTGAGTCTGATCCAGAAGCTTGGAATTATACTCGATCTCCTGTTCCAGCTTCTTCCGGTCCTGATTTAACTGTTCCCTGGAGGTTTGTCCGGATGTTTCAAAACCAAAACAAAGAGAAAGCGTAACAATAAATCCTATCAGTAACTGTTGGGCCGGAGATCTAACCAACTTTAGCTTCATGGCCTGACTCGTGTAAATTTCGACGGAATCGTGAACGGGAACTTCAGGAGTTCATCAATGTTGATCCTCGAGAAAGTGACATCAACAAGGATCCGGTTATCGGCTGTAATCAGGTAAATCATCTCCCGGGGAAAAAGTTGTGTTCCAATGGTCTCAAAGGAGGAATAGGTTGCATCGAGCTTAATGTTCGTATTCCTTACTTCCTTTACGTCGGCACGGGTAATTTTGAAGGTATTCGGATCGAGCCAGATATTCTGGATGAAGACGTTGTTTTCCTCATCCTTGCGCCGGATGTATTTTTTTTGTTTCTGACGGGTTGAGACTGTTAATTTGTATTCGTTCTTATCAATGGATGCTCTGAATTTTCCATCTTCATAAAATGAAATATCATTCCCAATCAGAAAGGATTGCAAAATGTTATAGTCAATATTCGTATTCAGGAACTTATTCAGGTCATACCAATCTCCTATCAGGTATGTGTCGTTCAATCTGTTGATGTACATGATTGAATCCTGGGAGATCATCAGTCGCATGCCTTCCAGGCCCATAACCGATAAAGAAAGCCATATCAGTGTGTCCTTCTGAACACGGATCTGTCCGGAAAAACTGTATTTCTGACTTCCGTTTTTGTAATCAGCTGAAAACCGGGCACTTAGAGTATTAAACTGCAGTTCCCTCTCTTTCAGCTTACTAAAAAGGTAATCTGCTCCCTCATCTTTGATTGGTTTTTTAATAATGCTGCGATGGGTTTGACAGGACGAAACCAGAAGGAGCCCGGCAAAGGCAATCACTAATATATTGGCAAAAGACGTTTTCGCACGGTTCATCAGTCAATCCATTTTTTTCCGGAAAGTTTCTTCTGCAGAAGTTCTGATCCTCCGCCCTTTTCCGATGCTTGTTTCCAATATTCAACCGCCTCTTCTGCCCTGCCAAGTTTGAATAAGGTATCCCCGTAATGCTCCAGCACTTCACCTGAGATATTTTCCTTGTCTCCCATCGACTTTCCTATCCATTCAAGGGCTTTCTCATACTGGCCCAATTTGAAAAGGACCCAGCCGTAGGTATCCTGAAATGAAGAGTTATCCGGTTCTATGTTTAATGCCTGTTTCGACATCTGTTCAGCTTTATCCAGGTTTATTCCTCTGATAGCCAGATAGTAGCTATAGTTGTTAAGCACGTATGCATTGTTATCTTTTATCTGTAACGACTTTTCGTAGGCATTATCAGACTCCGCAGGCCGGTCGAGGGCATGGTATGTATCACCCAGATACATATAATACTGTGCCAGAAGGTCGTTGTTGTTGGCTACCAGTTTAACTCCAATGTTGAGAAGCCTCTCTGTTTCCGTATAATTTTTCAGCTGTAATTCTCCCAACGCCGTAAACAAATAGAGTATTGGTTGCTCGGGATAAAGTTCTAGGGCCCGATGTCCGTAAAGGATAAGCTGGTCGTAATCGCTCAGAAGCAGATCCATGCGCAGCACCTCCTCCCAAACAACAAACTTGCTGCTGTCGAGGGCAATCACTTGCAGGAATGCATTTCTTGCCTGCTCAAACTGCTGGTCCTGGGCCAGAAGGTCCCCATAGATAGAATATACTTTAGGATCGTCGGGATGGGTTTTTACAAGCAACTCTGCCAGCTCAAAGGCCTGACCTTTCAAGTTGGCAATGATTTCATTAATGGTATAGAAGGACAGCAGAATATTAATTTTGGTATCGACATCCAGGTTGGGATTACCAAATCCAAGTTTGAGCTCTTCAAAAACCTTTTCCTTTTCTCCCGTCTTCCTGTAATAATCGGCCAGAGTCATATGGATGTAGGCATTGTCGGGATCAATCTCGAGAATCCTTTTATACAGTTCCAGCGCCTTCTCCTTTTTATCTCTCGACATATAGAACTCGGCCAGGATGCTGAAATAGCGGCTATCATCGGGTAAGGATTCCGAGAGTTTGATCAGTTCAGACTCAGCTTTCGGGAATTCTTTCTGATGAAGATAAATCTTATGCTTCTGCATAGAGATCTCTTCTGTGATGCCGATCCGCTTTTCGATTTTATCGTACGTTTTTATCGCCTGGTCGTACTTACCAAGGCCGAGGTAGAGTGCAGCAAGTTGGTAGTAGTAATCAAGGTTCCCTGGGTTGGTTGCCACAATCGTTTCGTAGATTGATAATGCCTTGTCGTAATCCTGGGATAGCTGGCAGGTCTCTGCCAGAAAGAGTTGGTACCAGATATTCGACTGATCAAGCTCCCAGGCCTTTTCGGCCAACTCCCTGGCCTCAGCATAACTCTTCTTCCCTGCGAGGATCTTTGCGAGCTCATAATAGGCGACAGGATCCTTCGGGTATTTATCGCTGTATTTCCGGAGAAAGGATTCGGCATCCTTTTCATTTCCTGCCATGATCATCTTCTTGGCATCGATCAGGGCGGCCGGGTTGCTGACAGGTTCCTCCTTTTTCTGATGGATGTCAACCGGCTGGTCTCCCTGCTGGGCCAGCAACGAATGACTCACTCCTGATCCAAGGAACAGAATCAACACGAGTACAGCAGTTGTTAGTTGCAATTTGGTCATTGGTACGTCTCAATTAACTGTTTCCTGTATGGCCAAAACCTCCGGCCCCGCGCTCCGTCTCCATCAGTTCGTCCACCTGTACCCACTCTGCCTGGGCATGCGCCGAGATAATCATCTGGGCAATCCGCTCACCATCCTTCACCACATACTCCTCAGAAGAGAGATTAACCAGGATTACTTTGATCTCGCCCCGGTAATCCGCATCGATGGTGCCCGGTGTATTCAATACAGTAATGCCCTTTTTGACGGCCAGTCCGCTGCGGGGCCTCACCTGGGCTTCATACCCCACCGGAAGTTCAATGAAAAGCCCGGTTGGGATCAGAGCGCGGCCAAGGGGCATCATAACAATATCTTCACGCAGAAATGCACGGAGATCCATCCCAGCCGAGGCGGTGGTTTCATAGGCAGGCAAGGGATGATGGGATGTATTTACGATCTTAACCTTCATCATCGGTTGAAAGCAGCAAAGTTAATAAAAAGCGGGTTGAGTTTACCCGTTTTTTCGGCGGATGGAGGCCCACAGCGACCCCATATCTTTTCTCTCCATAAACGCTACCAGTATCAGGTATAGTATCAGCAGGAATGAATGAAAAAAGATCCTCAGAAATGGAGTTCCCGGAATGATAAAAACCGTGAGAAAATAGAACCCGATGGCAACTCCCAAAAAAATGAAGATCTTCTTCAGTTCATAAGGGACACGGTAGAATTTCTGTCCCAGGATGTATGACAGAACAAGCATGACTCCGTACCCAATGAAGGTGGCCCAGGCCGAACCCGTGTATCCGGAGAGGTAGTGGTCGGGGGATCTTGGAATCCAGAGAATGTTCAGTCCCACGGTGATCACCGCCCCCAGGATCCCCAGCCAGGCGCCGTAGTTGGTCTGACCCGTAAGTTTGTACCAGATGGAGAGGTTGTAATAGATTCCCAGGAAGAGGTGGGCCAGCATCAGGATCGGGATCACGGCTTTTCCCGAGTGGTATTTCTCCCCGATCAGCAGTGGCAGGATGAAGTCATCGAGGTAGAGCATGGTGGTGAGGAAGATCACCGAGACAGCGATCACAAAGTAGTTCATCACCCTGGCGTAGGTCACCCTGGCATCCTGCTCCTTGTAGTAGGCGAAGAAAAAGGGATCGGCTGCATACCGGTAGGCTGTGATGAAGATCGTCATCAGGATGGCAATCTTGTAGCAGGCGCTGTAGATCCCGACTTCGGCTTCGGCGATATCGGAAGGAAGCAGATACCTGAGCAGGATCCGGTCGAACGTTTCATTGATGATTCCTGCCATCCCGGCGAACAGGAGCGGGAAGGCGTAGATGAACATCCGTCTCCAGAGCACGCGGTCGAAAACCAGCTTGTAGCCGGTCATCTCCGGGAGGAGGAGGAGGAAGGTAACAACCGAGGCGATCAGGTTGGAAAGAAAGATGTATTCGATGCCCCATTCGGGATTGTAAATGAGTCTCACTGCTCCCTCCAGCAGCTGCGAACCGGAATGGTTCAGGATATAGGGGCAGAGAAGAAGGAAAAAGAGGTTGAAGAAGATGTTGACGGAGATGTTGATGATCTTCAGGTAAGCAAACCTTATCGGCCGGTTCAGCGCACGCAGCTTTGCAAAAGGGATGGTTGTAAGGACATCGAACCCGATGATGAGGGCAAACCAGATCACATAGTTTTGCTGATCGGGATATTGGATCCAGGTGGCGATGGTTCCTGAGAAGCTGATGGAGAGGAACATAAAGAGAGCCGTTGAGATGACCAGAGAGAGGAAGGCCGTGCTGAAGACCCTGTTTTTATCGCTCTCTTCCTGGTTATACCTGAAAAAGGCCGTTTCCATGCCATAGGTGAGGATGACCAGGAGAAGGGCGGTGTAGGAATAAAAGACGTTGACAGTCCCATATTCCCCTGGGAGGAATATACGGGTATAGAGCGGAACCAACAGGTAACTCAGGATCCTTCCGATGATGAAAGGAAAGCCGTAGATGGCGGTTTGACCTGCCAGGCGCTTAAGGGGGTTCATAGGTGCAAATGTAACGAAACAATTACGGTTTTATAATATATCGTATTTTTGAAAAGAAATAAGATCGATGGCGAAGAACAAATTTTATGTTGTATGGGTAGGGAAACAACCCGGGATTTATCCCGGATGGAATGACTGCAAAAAACAGGTGGAAGGGTACAATGGGGCAAAATATAAGGGATTTCCTACGAAAGAGCTGGCAGAAACGGCTTTCCGGGATGATCACGAGAAGTACCTGACCCGGGATCTGACGGCACCAAAAAAGATTGTTTGCGACAACCCGCTGATCGGAACACCCATCCCCGACAGCATCTGTGTTGACGCAGCCTGCAGCGGAAACCCAGGCGTTTTGGAATACCGCGGAGTGGATACCAAGTCGGGGGTACAGCTCTTCCGTCAGGGCCCGTTCCCGGAGGGGACCGTTAACATCGGTGAGTTTCTGGCGGTTGTTCACGCTCTGGCCTATCTGAAACAGCGCAACTCCGACTGGCCCGTTTACTCCGACTCCCGAACCGCCATTGCCTGGTTGAGAAAAAAGAGTGCCAATACAAAACTGGAGCGAACAGCAAAAAACGAAGAGCTCTTCAGTCTGGTCGAACGGGCTGAAACCTGGCTTCGGTCCAATTCCTGGCCCAACAAGGTCCTCAAATGGGAGACCGAATACTGGGGAGAGATCCCGGCAGATTTTGGCAGGAAGTAAGCCCCCTTTAGGGGGTTTGGGGGCAAGTGGGGGTATTAGATGCCCTGCTTATTGTTCGTGTACTTTTCAATCAGGGTGATCCGGAGGTCCCGGAACATCCTGTGCACTTCATTCATCCGGTTGATGGTAATCGTAGTCAGATACTCGTTCCCTTTTTCGGGACTCTTTGATAACAATTCGACAGCTTTGGCATCCACCGCAGCCTGATTGTCAAAGATTTGCTGTTCAAAGGGATCCCGAACGGCATGAAGGTCTTTCACGGCATCCTGCCACCGGAGGTAGAGCAGGTTATCCACGAAGTCGACACACCACCGGATGGAGTTTTCGTCAAACTTCTCCTTGTCCCATCGCTTGTAGCATGCTGCCACATCGGTCACGCCGGCATAAATGGGGACATAGGCACTGGTGTAGGCGTTATCCACATAGAGATAATAGATCCCTCCTACTGCATCCGGCAGCCAGGAGCGAAGTTGTGCTATCATTCCGTATTCACCTCGTGCACGCGCTACATTGCGGCGCCTGTTGATCTTTAAAAGCTTGCGGGTTTCTATCGTAGGAAAGGGCGTGGTGAGGACACTCCGAACAAGTGTCCCGCTGTCGGAAGGGATATACCATCCCGGTGCCATCTCCTTGTCGTAGATCGTGCCGGTGAAGGTGGAGCGCTGGAAAGCCATGACATCCTGCACGGATAAGAGTTTATTTGGTTTGACGGAAAAGGGATAGATCGACAGGGGCTCAACAAACTGGGTGTACTGGTCATCGCCCTTGAAAGGGTCTTTGGTCCACCGGTCGGGCAGATCGGGCAGATCGGGAGCGTAAAGGCCATGAAACAACCAGAAACGGCTGGTAGCCCACTCCCGGAGAACCGGTGGATAGATTTCTTTCCATACAAACTCCTTCCCTGATGCCGGATCCCACCAGCCATGGTCGATGGCCACCTGCTGGTAATTGGAAGAAGCCCTGAAGTTGTTGGTGTCGGCCAGGTCGATCTCCCCGATGATGCTCCAGTTGGGGATCATCGCCACATGGTCGTCGGGAAGCCTTTGGGCAGCCCAAAGGGCTCCTGGGTTGCCGCTGGATGGATCCCAGTCGGGGCCAACGGAGAAGAGCTCCAGGATCCAAACCTCGTTCTTGTCACCAATTGCAAGGCATTCCGACTCTGGTCCGCACGAGGGAAGAAAGCCATAGGTATCCATCAGATTTGTGATCAGAGTCAATGCACTACGGGCCGTTTTGCACCGCTGAAGGGCAAAGACCATCGCCTGCTCCACCGTCATGATTTGCTTACCGTTGTCTCGTTCCACACGAAGCTCATCCCGCTGACTCATGGTACTCTCGCCAATGGCCAGCTGGAACTCATTGATGTGGCTGTATTCCGAGTGGATATACTGGTAGGTCTCCTCTGCCTGGGGGATATATCCGAGGGTATCTCCATAGGAATCGAGCGGCTGCTGCGGATCCTGGATACCCCAGTAAACAGGGGCCATCGCTCCTTTGGGAAACTTCATCCGCGGGATCACCCGGATGCGGCAATCAGGGCCCGCATCGGAATGCGACACGATGACAGATCCATCAGTGGTGGCTTTCTTCCCGGCCACAATGATCGTGCAGGAGAAACTAAACTGGTATGAGAAAAGAAAAACCAGTCCTGTAAGAAGAAATACTCGTTTCATAAATTTTAAGGTGTTGATGCGACAATGATCACCGGCAAAAATAAGGAAAACATCTACACGTTGATTTCCCCCTTAACGATTGATTATCTTTGTATGTAACTTAAAAAACTATAACCATGAGGCTGATTTTAATTGTTCTGTTTTTCGGGAGATGTCTGGTGAATTAGTATCTTAAAATATCCTCCAAACCGTGTTTGATCTCCGCTAAATTCTCCTCAGTGATATCCCCGATTTTCCGGATCAGCCTCGCCTTCGAAATAGACCTGATGTGAAAAATCATGATTTCGGATTTCTCAGCCAGTCGATTCGTGTCGTCCGGCTCCAGAATGATATTGCCTTTATATCCCTTGATTTTTGTGGTTAAGGGGCAGACAATTACAACCTGCAGGTAAGTGTTTAAAAGGTTTCCGCTGATGATGACAACCGGACGATACCCTTTCTGTTCACTTCCCCTGACAGGATTAAGGTCGACATACCAAATTTCTCCTTGTTTCATTTGTTAAGCTGTTCCAAATAGTCCTCCATCCCCTCTTCGGCCATGGTCATGATATCTTCATCTATTCCTGCCTGTTTATATTACTTTATATACTCGGCGCGGGTAAGCTGATCAAGATAGATCTCCAATGCTTTTTCAATAAGCTTGTTTTTGGGGACAGAAAGCCTCTTGGCCATTTCACGCAATTTGCCCAGAAGTTCTTCCGGAAGGGTGCTTGTAAAAGTAACCATATCGTTAGATTTATTTGCGTTTTGCAAATATAAATGAAAAATATAATTAATTTACCTTACCATCGGATAAAACGCATCCGGAATGTGGTTTATGGTTAACGTTTCCCCCTTCATAAGGATGGAGACGATATCGAACCGCACCTCAATATCCCTGTGTTTCCAACGCACATAGGCATTCGCAGAGCGGATAATTACGCGTTGTTTCTCCCGTGTCACGGCCATTTCCGGGTCTCCTATCGCATTTGACTGGCGTGTCTTTACCTCCACCACCACAAGCGTGTCGCCATCTTCTGCGATCAGATCGAGTTCATTGCGGCCGAACCGCCAGTTGGTCTCCAGGATCTTGTATCCTTTCTCTTCTAAATATCGGGCGGCGAGCTCTTCTCCTCTTTTGCCCAATTCGTGAATTGCTGCCATCCTATAAATGGTGAAATGGTGAAATCACCCCTAAATCCCCCCAAGTTCTCGGGACAGGCCTAAAGGGGACTTACTCCCTCCCCTGAAGGGGAGGGTCGGGGAGGGGCAAGTTGTTTATTCAAAAACCAGGGAAACCTCTTTGTCCACGATCAGTTTCGACTTCCTGCCAAGGTATAGAGCCACATTCAGTTTCTCGTGACCGGCGGGGAAGTCAAAACAAACAGGATATGTATACTCTTTTACGGCATCCCGAATAATCTCATGAGCATCCTTTCCAAACGGCACTTCGTTGTCCTTCATGTCAGTGAAGCGTCCAACAACCAGCCCCTTCAACCCGGTCAGTTTTCCGCTACGCCTGAGGTTCATCATCATCCGGTCGAGGTGGTAGAGGTATTCATCCACATCTTCAAGAAACAGAATTTTGCCTTTTGTCTCAATGTCGGACGGTGTTCCGGTCAAACTATAAAGAATCGACAGGTTTCCTCCCACCAGTTCGCCCTCCGTTAATCCGGTTCGGTCCCAAAAGGTTATATGTTTGGAGTAAGAAATTTTTTCACCGAAGAGCGCCTTTTTCAACGACTCTGTTGTTATCTTGTTGACATCCTGATCTTTAATACTGAAAGGCATCGTGGCATGGAGTGTCTGAATTCCCAGATGCCTGTGGATGTGCGAGTGAAGCACAGTGATATCACTATATCCAACAACCCATTTGGGATGCAGGGCAAACTTTTTAAAATCCAGTTTATCGATGATCCTTATTGTGCCATATCCTCCTCGGGAGGCGATGATTGCCCGGATGGAGGGGTCGTCGAGCATCTGCTGAAGATCCTGCCGTCGCTGTTCGTCTGTTCCGCTGAACTGGTGATGCTTCCCAAAGACATGCGTCCCCAGGATCACTTCCAGCCCCCACTTCTGCAGTAGTTTCATCGCCGGGAAGACCTCTTCAAATGTAATGCTTCGGGCGGGAGATACAATGGCGACCTTATCGCCTTTGCGCAAATAGGGAGGGAGGATCATATCCTTGATTATAGCGAGACTCTACAAAGTTATGAAAGCTGCAGATATTTAGAAACCCTGGAGATATTTTCCGGGGTGCCGAGCAGGTAGAGAATGTCATCCATGTGAATCTCTGTATCACGGTCTATCTGCGTGATGTACTTTTGTCCGCGTTGGATGGCCAAAAGTGTCACGCTGAACTCATGGCGAAGCCTTGAGTCTTCTACACTTTTGCCAACCACCCTGTTCGTTTCACATTGTACCTGGATAGAATAAATCCGGATATTTGGAATGTCGAGGTGTAACGGTCCTTTTCGGAGCATCCCCCTGACATCACGCAGCATTTCATAGTTGTCGGCCCTGATGGATTCAATGTATGAAACGATTTCATTCTCGGGTACGAGGTATTTATGCAGCACCCTGGCAAAAATCTCGATGGAAGTTTCGAACTCCTCCGGGATTACTTCGTCGGCTCCCAGCCTGAGGTTCCCGTCAATCTCTTTGAGATTTCGGGTTCTTACGATAATATAAACAGTATCGGACATCTCCCTGATCTTTGAAACAATTATGCGTGTTGCATCAGGATCAGATATTGCAATCACCACTACACGGGCGGAGTAAGCATGCACATGGTTCAGGATGATCTCCTGGGTGGCATCTCCGAAGATAACCTGCTCCCCGTTGTTCTGTGCTTCTGTCATGGCACCATGGTCATTCTCGACGATGATATAGGAGATCTCTGCTCCCCGCGCGGCTTGGGCCACATTTTTCCCATTGATCCCGTAACCGATGATGACAAGATGATCCTCCATTGTCTCTGGAAGGCGGTGTGACTGCTCTTTTACTTTCTGATATGAATCCAGCCTGCGCTTTACCTTCTGAGAGAGAGGAAGCTTGAGAATGAAGCTGGTGATCTTCGGGGCCCAGGCGATGATAAAGGGAGTTGCTCCCATCGACATAACAGAGACAGCCAGGAAATACTGGTAATTCTCCGGTGACAACAACCCTTCGGTAATCCCTGATGCCGATAAGATAAAGGCAAACTCCCCCACCTGGAACAGGGTAAGTGCTGAAAGGAGAACTACCCTCAGTGGATAGCGAAGAATCGTTACAACGACGGCAATGATCAGCATCTTGGCCAAGAGGGAAACGATTGCCAGAAAGTGGATGTAGAGAATCTCATGAAAAAAAAACTGCATATCCAGGAGCATCCCGATGGAGACAAAAAAGAAGCTGATGAAAATTTCCCGGAAGGGAAGGATCAGGGCGGTCGCCTGGTGACTGTAAGGCGACTCGGAGATGATCAGTCCGGCGAAAAAGGCACCGAGGGCCAGGGAAAGCCCCATACTGTTGGTCAGCCATGCGGTGGCAAAACAAATTACAATGATGGAGAGAAGGAACAGCTCGTTGTTTTTGGTACGGATCACCAGGTCGAGCAACCGTGGAACAAGATAGCGGGCCAGGAGATAAAGGACGATGATGATGGCAATGAACTTTCCAACCAACAGCAGGATGGGTGTCAACAGGTCGCTGGAATCCCCGGCTATCAATGGTGTAATGAGGATCATCGGCACAACGATGATATCCTGGAAGATCAGGATGCCTACTGCTACCCTTCCCTGGCGCGAAGTGATCTCCCCTCTCTCCTGAAGCAGCTTAAGAACAATAGCTGTGCTGCTGAGGGAAAACAAAAAGCCCATGAAAACCGCCCGTTTGATCTCCAGCCCAAAGCCCAAACTGATCAGGGTAATGATCCCTATTGTAAGTGTTACCTGCAAAAACCCTCCCAGGAATACCGTTCGCTTGATCGACATCAATCCTTTGATCGAGAACTCAATCCCAATTACAAACAGGAGGAATATCACTCCAAGCTCTGCCATCAGTTCCACTTCATGGGATGCATCGATCAGGCTGAGGCCATAAGGCCCGATGATGATGCCGGTGAGCAGAAAGCCCACGATCGATGGAATCCTGAACCTGTGAAACACCAGGATGATCAGGACCGAAAGGCCCAGGATGATGACGACATCTTTGAGGATGGGGAAGTCCATGGAATACAAAGGTAGGAATTACCTGTGAATTTTACGGGCAGGTTGAAAAAGCTGGCATCAGCATTCCTTCCGTGGAAAGAGAGTACATTGGGTAACGGAGGAAGAAAGATGCATCCAATATCTGTCGGGACCAGAGAGAGATTGGCCAGAGTTTGCTCCTGTTTCAGGGCTTTAAGTGGCGGAGTATGTTCATCAGCTCCTCTCCGCTCATCCGAACCTTGTAGTCGGGATCGACATGTTCGTATTGAATGACCCCATTCTGATCAACAACAAACAGGGATGGAACAGGCAAAAGATCCAGTTTTTCCCCTGTTGCTCCTTTGCTTCGGATACTTTCATAGAGAAAGGTAGCCTGATAAGCAATGCCCATGGCTTTGATCAGCTCTCCCCGGCTGTCGGAGAGAAGGGTGTAGTTGATCTCGTCTTTATCCATAGTCTTGCCCAGATTTTCTGGAGAATCCGGACTTACAGCAACGATCTGATATCCCATTTCAAGAATTGCCTCCTCATAACTGGCCATCTCGGCAAGATGCTGATTGCAATATGGGCACCAGCCTCCCCGGTAAAAGATAAGGATTGTCGGTTTTTCTTTAAAGATTTTCGTCAGAGGAACTGACTCTCCTGATACCGACGTAAGAACAAGTGAAGGAACCACCTCTCCGACCTTCAGCGGAACCGCATCCTCTGCTTTCTCAGGCAACTGGCTGAATCCCGTCAATGGCAGAAACCCCATTAACATCCAGAAAGAAAAACTTATCTTCATAATTCGGGTTGTTTCTTGTGCGATATTAAGATTATATCTAAATAACGCTGTATCAGTAGATATATTTCTCCGATCTTTTTATATTTTTGCAGCGCTAATATATGAAAGCTAAACTGTTATACCTCCTTTTTTTGTTTGTTACGGTCTTCATTGGACTTGAAATTGTATTGCGCATATACAATCCATTTCCGGCAAGGCTTCGAATGGATAAAATCGTGCTTCCCAGAGACCAGCATATCGTCATCCGGAATAACTATGTGCCTGTACTCGACTCGGTAATCCATGTCAGCAAAAATAGTCTGGGCTTCAGGGGCCCTGAAATGCCGGCCGATGCCAGCAACATGATCTCCCTGATCACAATTGGCGGTAGTACAACAGAGTGTGATGTGATTTCCGACTCAACAACGTGGCCCTTTCTTATCGGCGAGTACCTTTCACAGGACATCCCGAATATCTGGGTCAATAATGCCGGGATGGACGGGCATAGTACCTTTGGTCATCAGATTCTACTGGATGATTACATCATGAACCTGCACCCGAGCTTTATCCTTTTCCTGGTTGGGGTGAATGATGTTGAACGGTACGACCTGAATAATTTTGACAAACGATTCATTTCTAAAGGGATCAAAGGAGTGCTGGAGAAGAGTGAGGTTGTTGTACTGATTGTTAACATGAGGCGAACCATGCTGGCCAGGAAACTGAAGATTCAACATAACTACAGACCTTTCTCAGAACTTACAGAGGATAACATCACTTTTTCCGACAGGTATTGCGATTCTGTCCTCTCAGCCCAGTCACCTTACCTGTTAGGATATAGGGAACGGCTGAGTGCTCTGATGGACTCCTGCCTCCAAAATGGCATCACGCCTCTTCTGGTCACACAACCCTCCCTTTTCGGTGGTGGGATCGATTCTGTTTCAAAAGCTGACCTTTCGTACATGAACCTCCACGACGGAACCAATGGTGACTTATACTGGGACCGGCTCGAGCTCTACAATGATGTAACAAGAAAACTGGCACACGACAAAGGTATTTACCTGGTAGACCTGGCCCGTGAGATGCCAAAGAGTACACTTTATTTTTATGACGCCATTCATTTTACCGTAAAAGGGTGCCAGAAAGTCGCCGAGATTCTTACCCGAGAACTAAGTAAAGACTCTACAGGCCTTGGGAAATTCATATCTTTGCCCGGCGCAGTCCCGTTTTCTCAGGATGCCATTCATTGAAATTAGCAAGCATGAAATCTGAACATAAAAAATTCAAGCGTACCACAGTCACGTCTGCATTGCCCTATGCCAACGGACCTCTTCATATCGGCCACCTGGCAGGTGTCTATGTGCCGGCAGACATCTATGTGCGCTTTCTTCGGATGTGTGGCGAGGATGTTATCTTTATCGGAGGATCAGATGAACACGGCGTCCCTATTACAATCAAGGCGCGTCAGCAGGGTGTTTCTCCCCAACAGATCGTGGATAAATATCATGGAATCATCAAAAAATCATTCGAGGAATTCGGAATCTCCTTCGACATCTACTCCCGTACCTCCAATAAGATCCATCATGAAACGGCTTCGGAGTTCTTCCGGAAGATGTATGACGCCGGACAATTCATTGAGAAGGTCACTGAACAATATTATGATGAGGCGAATGACCAGTTCCTTGCCGACCGCTACATCACCGGAACCTGTCCGGTTTGTGGATATGATAAAGCTTATGGCGACCAGTGTGAGAAGTGTGGTTCTTCCTTAAATGCAACAGACCTGATCAACCCGAAATCGGTGCTGAGCGGGAATGTACCTGTGATGAAGGAGACAAAACACTGGTATCTGCCACTCGATCAATATGAAACATGGCTTCAGGATTGGATTATCAAAGGACACAAAGAGGACTGGAAAACCAATGTTTACGGCCAGTGTAAATCGTGGATCGACCAGGGACTTCAGCCCCGGGCTGTTACCCGCGATCTCGACTGGGGCGTTCAGGTGCCGGTGGAAGGTGCCGACGGAAAAGTTCTTTATGTATGGTTCGACGCTCCGATCGGATATATTTCGGCCACCAAAGAGTTAACCCCCCATTGGGAAAAGTACTGGAAGGACCCGGAGACCAGGCTGATCCACTTTATCGGCAAAGACAACATCGTTTTCCATTGCATCATCTTCCCGGCGATGCTGAAAGGGGAAGGCACTTATATCCTCCCGGATAATGTTCCTGCTTTCGAGTTTATGAATCTCGAAAACGACAAGATATCCACTTCGCGCAACTGGGCAGTATGGCTTCATGAATACCTGGAAGAGTTCCCCGGAAAACAGGATGTGTTGCGGTATGTTCTTACATCGAACGCTCCGGAGACCAAAGACAACGACTTCACCTGGAAAGACTTCCAGGCGAAAAACAACAGCGAGCTGGTTGCCATTTTCGGAAATTTTGTGAATCGCACCCTGGTTCTCACAGAGAAGTATTTCGAAGGTAGGGTCCCTCCCCAGGGCACGCTGACCGACCTCGACAAAGCGACTCTTGAGGAGATGAGGCAGATTCCCGAAAGAATTTCAGAAAGTCTGGGCCATTTCCGGTTTCGTGAAAGCCTTGCAGGAATGATGAACCTGGCGCGGACGGGAAACAAATACCTCACCGAGAGCGAGCCCTGGAAAGTGTTTGCCATTGATCCTGAACGTGTGGGAACCGTTCTGAACATCTCACTCCAGATTTGCGCCCAGCTTTCCATTGTAGCCCAACCTTTTCTGCCATTTACCGCGCAAAAAATACGGAAAATGCTCAATCTCCCCGAATACAAATGGGATGATGCAACCCTGCTGAACTGGCTTTCTGCCGAACATCAGCTGAACAAAGCAGAGCTCCTTTTCGAGAAGATAGACGACAAAACCATCGAAGTCCAGATCCAGAAACTGCTCGATACCCGGAAGGGTAATGCAGAGGCCGGAGATCCATCCCTGGTTGCCATTGATGCACTCCAACTAGTTCCTCCGATGGCGGAAATCACCTATGACGATTTCTCCAAACTCGACATCCGTGCAGGCACCATCCTTGAGGCGGAGGTGGTACCCAAAACCGACAAACTGCTGAGGCTTATTGTAGATACAGGACTTGATCAGCGAACAATTGTATCCGGTATCGCCCAATATTTTAAATCAGATAAACTGATCGGACAACGAGTTACCCTCCTGATAAATCTCGCACCCCGGAAACTGAAGGGCATCGAGTCGCAGGGAATGATCCTCACAGCCGAAAATCCGGACGGGACTCTTCGTTTCATCACGCCGGAAGAGGGGACAATCAACGGGGCTACGATCAAGTAACTCCCTCTCTTTTTTAATTTTTTCATTGTTATCTGAATAACATAAGATTTTCTTTATGTACATTTACTTTTTATTACATAACACCATACACCGTGAAACTCTGCCCTACAACGATCTTTTTGGCAATTTCCCTGATTGTCATTCCCTCTCTCTCCTTTTCCCAGGATATCATCTATCTGCGCTCCGGAGAAAAAATTGAAGCGAGTATCAAAGAGGTCAGTAAAGCTGAAATTAAATACGTTGAATTCAACTATCAGGATGGTCCCATACATATCATCAATCCGGCGACCGTATATATGGTCCGGTACAAGAGCGGAACAGAGGAGTTTTTTCAGCCTGATCCCCACGATCCTGTTGAAAAAAAATGGCTGGCAAAAAATAATTTCTTTAAAAATGGCTGTGACAAGTATTTTGCCAGTTTTGGACTGGGGCACGGACCCAGTTATGGCTGGATGGGACTTCGATACCAGGGACGCATCGGTAAAGAACAAGGATTCGGTTGGCATCTTGGAGGTGGGATCTTCCCAAATCTTGGTATGTTTTCTATCGATCACACCTATTTTTTAGCCAGTGGAGGTTTAAAGTTCTTTTTCTTCAGAGGAATGTACATCGATCTTCAGTATGGCAGTTTCCTTGTTATTGAGGATAACAGGTATTATGAGTATTCTAATTACCATTACTATGAACCCAAAGATGTTATCCTGCACGGACCATCATTGACCTTCGGTGGGGACTGGTTTTTCAACAAATACATCGGTATTAACGCCGGTGTTGGGTTCAGTTACGATGTACAGCAAGTCCGGTCCGGTCCGCACATATTCCCTGCTTTGGAATGGGGCGTCATCTGTAAATGGTAACATCTGTGCAACCGGCTTTGCTTTCCGGCACTTTCAGGATTTTTATCCTGCCGGTGTTGCTGGGGATCATCTTCCCATTGATTTCCATGGCGCAAATTACAACTCAATGGCGGGGTGCCGACCGTCACGGGATCTACCCCGATAAAAATTTACTCGGGAGCTGGCCTCCGGAAGGCCCTCCCCTTATCCGAGTCTATGAAAACATCGGAAACGGTTACGGGTCACCTACAGTCACAGATGATTTGCTGTTTATTACCGGTGAGACAGACTCCACCGCTTACCTGATGGCTTACGACCCGGAGGGGAACCTGCTATGGAAATCAGGTTTTGGCAAGGAGTGGGTGGTCAACTACGAAGGATCACGCTGTGCACCAACAGTAGTGGATAACCTGGTCTATGTTACATCCGGACTTGGAACCCTCGCTTGTTTCGAAACAAAAACCGGCAGCAAAAGATGGTCTGTTGAGCTACTCAGTGATCTGCATGGCGCCACACCCCTATTTGGAATAGCTGAGGCGCCGCTTGTTCACGGAAACCTGATTTTCTCCACTCCGGGCGGAGCAGATACCAATGTGGTTGCGCTCGACAGGTTTACAGGAGAAATCAAATGGGTGTGTAAGGGTAATGGGGAAGTTTCGGGTTACAACTCCCCCATCCTGATCAAACTGCCAGCACGGGATGTCCTTGTGCTTTTTACTGCCTACTCGTTTCTTGGTATCGATACCCGAACCGGTAAACTACTCTGGAGCCATGACCAGGTTAACATCCCCTTCTCCGAGAGAAAACCAGGTAATGGAGATACGCACAGCAATTCGGCATGGTATGAAGATGGATTCATCTATTACATCGCAGGTGATGGAAATGGTGCCGTTAAACTGGAACTTCTTAATGATGGGACAACGATCAGGCAAGTGTGGCGAAACAAAGAGATCGACAATTACATGGGAGGATTTGTGATCATGGATGATCAAATTTATTCCTGTACGAGCAACACAAAAAGTTTGGTCACCCTCGATGTCAGCTCAGGAGGGATTTCAAACACATTGAAAATCGGTACGGGTACACTGATTTGGGCAGATGACAGAATCTATTATTACACCCAAAGCGGAAAAGTGTTTCTGGTTGATCCGGTGACCAGGGAGGTCATAAGTTCATTCAGGATGGATAAAGGTACCAAAGAGCATTTCTCCCACCCGGTTATCCATGGTGGGGTACTGTATATCCGGCATGGGAATGTGATGCTTGCTTATGATATCAGGGAAAGATAACCTCTTTTCAATGCTTTATTGCAATGCATCTGATTGCTTTCTCTCTCCATGATATTCCTTCATTCTGGCAATCATCCACCGCTGTACAGTATCGCACATCTCCTGAACTGATTCAAGGTCAACACGCTGGCCCTCTTCCATGCGAACGCGGGGATAGATGGGCGCCCCGATAACAGAGGTGACAGTCAGAATATTCTTTGAGCGCACTTTTCCAAAAATTTTCCTGGGCTTGAACAGATGCACAATGGGGACTACCGGACAGTTTGCGTGATGAGCCATGTAAAAAGGGCCTTTCTGGAAAAAATCAATATCCTGATAGAGATGCCACAGTTCGGCTTCCGGGAAGAAATGGACAATGTTGCCCCGGTTGATGGCGTCCACCACCGGTTTTGTGATTCTTCTGAGCCCGATCGGTCCGTTGGGAATTGGGAATCCTCTGAGAATTCTGAACATCTTCCGGAGATAGGGAGCCTCGAAATTCCGTTGCACGGATGCATACCAGGGACGGCGTGGAAGTACAGCCATCCCGGTCAGTACAGTATCAAAAATATGGCAATGGTTGGCAACCGTGATGAATCCTTGTCCCTTTAGCGGACGAAGATTTTCTCTTCCCTCAGCTTTCTGGCGGCCGAGAGTTTGGAAGAACCCGACACCCAGTACCCAATGAAAAGCAGTATACGCTATATGTGAGAAAAACAGGTAGGTAAAGTTCGTTTTGATGTAGGTGTAATCAGACCTGATGGTCATAGGATAGACCGACTTCATCGGAACCTGCTGTTCACGAACCTTGTCTGATTTCATAAACGGTTTGCCTTTTTATCTGCATCAGGTTTCCTGATGGCGACAGAAGGAATCCTTTTTACTGCAGGAGGCGTTACCACATTCTTAATAAAAGTTTCATAATCGTCCACCGCTTTTTCGAAACGATACTGTGCCGCTTCATCGAGTACCCTTTTCTTCATTTCAGCACCTCTCAATTCAACACGGTGCTCATACCAGTAGTCAAGTCTTTCAGCCAGATGATTGGGATCGTCAGAGGTGAAAAGGAACTTGTCGTCGAGTGCAAACTGGGAAGCCGCTGAGTAATCAGAGTCGCTTACCAGGCAGGGCAACCCGCAACCGATGGCCTCCAGGCAGGATAAACTTTCAAGTTCAACAATAGAGCCATGCAAGAAAAGGTCGGCCGTATTCAGGTAATGAAGCTTCTCCTCTGCAGTGATGTATCCGATAAACGGTTCCAAAGGCAGCTCTTTTGCCTTCTCTTTCATCTCCCCTGTACGCTCTCCTCTTCCGGCCAGGATCAGCTTAATTTTATCCGCGTATTTCGATCGTTTAACCCCTTCCATCAGGAGCAACTGCCTCTTCTCGTATGCATGCCGTCCAATGTTCAGGAGCACCAGATGATCTCCAAACAACTCTGGCCTTTCGAACTCTCCAGGCATATATTCCACCGGGATGCCGTTGGAGATCGGGAACATGTCGGCAATGATTCCCTGCGATTCCAACAGTTCAACGGCAAACCTGGAAGGGGTCGTAATTGTATCTACACGGTTGAAGAGAAAATACTTGAAGAAGAACCAGATGGTCCACTCCAGGCGCTTGCTTGTTTTGCCCATGGCTGCCATGATGTTCTGTGGCTGCACATGAAAAGCGCCAACAACCGGCTTGCCCAGGCGTTTAGCAGTTTTAACTGCACCCCTCGCCATCAGGAAAGGGAACTGGACCTGAACGATATCAGCATCTTTCATTGCCCTTTCGTAGACCTGCCTGTCGTTACGACCAAAAAGAAATTTCATGTTTTCGAGGGATGCCTCAGTACCAGGCAGCACAAAACCGGGAACCTGGTAGAAATCCGGATCAGAAGGATCTTCGTGGATGGCAGTTACGATCGAGACTTTATGACCGCGATTCCGAAGCTCTTCAATCAGCCGTTTGGTTGCAATGGTACCTCCGTTGGCATCATTGTACGAGTCAATAACAAAGGTGATGTTCATGGATTTATCTGATTTGTTTATAAACTATTGAGGGCCTTGACTGCTTTGTCCTCAATATATTCATAGTAATCACTTTGATAGAGTTTGATAGATTTCCTGTACCAATCGCCGGCCAGTGTTTTCTGTCCCATCTCCTGGTATATCTTCCCCAGTCTTAACGCTGCTTCACAGGCAAAATAATAATCCTCGTCCTCTCCCAGTTCGATCGTTTTTTTGAATTCTGCGATGGCTAAATTATTGTTTTTCAGCATTGCCTCATACCTTCCTTTCAAATAATGAGACTCAATATCGTAGGCGTATATCTTCTCGTGCCCGGTCTCGAAGGATTTCATCACTTTTTGGAATTCTTCTAAATATCCCCCATCAAGCGACAACCTGGCTTTGACCAGGTTCACATTGGGAGGATAGTCGAGACTGGCATCGTACAAAGCCTCACGGTCACGTTCGTTGAGGTCCATTCCCTGATTCCTCACGATCTCACACTGCCTCTGGTATTTTTCCCTGCTACCCTGCAATAAATAGAAAATCCCGAGGTTGTAATTCATCTCCTTCAGGTACTCCTTCTTCTCCAGGTGGCTCAAATACCTTTTCAGATAGTGCTCGGCCCGGGGATCGAGCTTCCGCAGCAGTACCTTCCCCATCAGGTAACTGTAGATTACATCGGCAATGCCGTTCTCATCATGGGTGATCTGCTGGAGGGTCTTCAGTGCCTCCTCGTTCCTACCGGTCCGGTAGGCGATATTTGCCCGAAAATAACTGTGGATGAACGTCTTTGAAACCTCCGGATCCAACGATTTCGTGAATTCATAAACCCTCTCCGGTGTTTTGTTGATCTTGGCCGCCAGGATCATGTAGAGAGCTGCCTCGGCGTTGAGCCCTTCCACGTTTTTTTGGGTTTCATAATATTGGTTCAGTGTCCTGAAGCCTTTTTGCATGTTCACCTTGACCCCGAAAAACGAGATAGCCCATTTGACGAAGGGAGGGAGGTTAGCAATCGCCACATTGAAGAAACCATCCAGCTTTTGGTTCGTCGGGAAGGCAGGAAATCGTTCAATGTTCCTGTACACATTTTTGTAGGCCGCATAACCTTTGGTCAAACCACTCCACTGGGCACCGTGCATCACGCTGAAAACGGAAACCTGCAACTCCATTTCAGCATAACAGGAGAGATAATAGGGCGAGTCTTCATCCTTCCCGTCCATGATCTCTCTTTTTTTCTCAAAATTTTTTACAAACGCTTCATACTCCGCATCGCTGGAGTTGATCAGCAG
>Ga0351831_1021_pt1 | contig 29148 bp, 24 predicted proteins | sample BONcelHFGM3001C3_FD_206748 | JGI IMG/M metagenome (GOLD analysis project Ga0351831, IMG submission 206748) | Enriched cells from coal bed in the Powder River Basin, Montana, United States - BONCAT cells FGM rep1 HSBNCT.FGM.300.1.C3 ... | reverse complement strand
GTAAGCTATCGCATAACCGGTCAATAGCTTTCGCATAAAAGCAGGTAGACCTCCAGGACCGCTCCGCATCAAAATATGCGCGTGATTTGTCATCAACGCCCAGGCATATATCGGGGTTTCAAGATCCGTGGAAAGCTGGCCGAGCTTGGAACAAAAAATAGATACGGTGACGCTCAAACATCATGACCATGTCATGGCACACCATGATTGAGTTTGAGCCGCCATTAGTGGGCTGCGTGATCAGCAATCGAAATCATTCCTTCGGCATGTTTCAGGCAACCAACGATCCCTGTTATTACCCTCTTTATTACCCTCTTTTAAGGGTTATTACCGCTTCTTTATCCATTTTGCACCGGGTCCACGGCCGATGCACTCAACGCTCTTTCCTTTTTGTTCATTGAGAACACGCCGCACCATTTCCCGGCTAACGCCCGGACAGGCTTGTTCCAGTTGCGCCACGGTAAACTCCGGCGAAAGGCGCTGAAGGGCGGCCAAGATCATCTCGGTTTTGGAACCTCTGGGCGCCTGGATGTCGCCGACCCGTTCCGCAAACTCCTGATAAGCGGATTTCAAAATGGATAGTGTGAAATTGATGTACGGCCATGGATCGTGTGTATTCTCGTGCCAGCCTTGAGAACTTTGCTCCAGGGTTTCGTAATAGCGTTCCTTGTTCTGTTCGATTAGACGTTCCAGGCTGAGATAACGGCCGACCTCATAGCCAAGCTGCTGGCACTGCAAGAGGAACAATAATCTGGAAACACGACCGTTCCCGTCGCGAAACGGATGGATGCAGAAAAAGTCGAGGTTAAACGCCGCTATGCCGATCAAGGGGTGGACCCAGCGTTCTTCCAGACAGCGCCCCCAGTCGGAGATCAGTTTTGCCATATATTGCGGCGTCTCTATTGCCGGCACCGGGCGGAAGCGAACGCGTTCCCGGCCATCCGGATAGCGTTCGATAATGTTGCCGTCCTTGGACTTGTAACAACCTGTATCCCAAATCTGGCCGCGCGTCAGACGATGCAGCCGGCAAATTGTCTCTTCCGATATGAAAAGGCCTGCTCCGTTTTCATGGATAAGGCAGAGCGCCTCGCGATAACCTCGGACTTCCTCCTCATCCCGATCTCGGAAAAGGGGCTTTGGAGAGGCCAGAACATTACGCACGCGCTGCGGGTCGACTTCCACACCTTCCATCCGGTTACTGGAGACCGCACTTTCAATCAGCGCATGTTCCCGCAGCGTCTTCAGTCGTTGCGGCGATTGGCGGGTGTAGAGTTCCTGCTTGCCCCGAAACTCGCCCAGATCGGCGAGATACCAGCTCGTGTTGCCGGGAACCGAGTAATTGCCGGCGCTGAATAATGACAACGTGCTCATCTACAATTCACTCCGAAAAAACATGCCGGGAAAGTAGGGACGTCCCTTCAATTATTCGCATTTAATATCCTTTACGCTCAGGCATTGTTCACAGGCAATTTTCTCCCCTTTGTTTACGACTGAACTGGCAGTCGACAAGGCGATCTTCAAATGCCTTGCCACTTCCGTCATGGTCATTCCCAATTCTCGTACGGCCCAGTAGCAGACAAGCGCTCTTGCCTTGACGATCGTCCGTTCCTTGGAAGGACCGATGATCCGGTGAGGTTCGATGGAAAATAAATTGCAGACGGCTGGAATGATATCGGCTATGCTGATGCCTTGAGTGGATAAGGAATATCTTGTTTTCATGGATTCCCGTGCCTCCGACAAGACCCTTTCCACGAACTCGCCATCCCCTAATATCCGTTCATCGCTCTTCTGAAACAGGCCGGCTTTGCGCATCAATCGAACAGCCGACCAGCCGCCGGCACTGCGGATCAATCCGCCGCCCACAAGATCCGGCTGTGTTCCAAGCGCAATTCCTTTCATGAGAAAAGCACGGTACCGTCGGCGTGCCACGCTTTTTTCCTCCCCGAACAGGGCAAGCACTTCATGCATCGCCTGCCAGTCATTTGATCTTTTCCCCATCAGGTAACTGTGTCCGGAAAATGGATATCGATCCAATTCGGAGACATCCGGCACTATCGTTGCCCGTAAGGGATTCAGGTGAATGTATCGAACCAATTCTTTTAAGTAGGCGTCTTCCTGGCAGAGAATTGATTTATAGCGGTTTTTGAACAAATGGCCGCTTCGATGATGCCGGCGGTTGAAACTTGTTGCGTATCCCGTCAGTAGACGGCCCAAGACGGTCGCAACCGGGAGGCTGCCGGTTTTAAGCAACAGATGAAAATGGTTGGGAATAAGCGCCCAAGCGAAACATCGGGTTTTTGTTTCGATCAGGATTTTACCAAGTCGCGTTAAAAAATCATTCCGGTCCTTGTCATCCCGAAAGAGGATACCGCGTTCTATGCCTCTGACAATGATGTGGTGCACCGCTCCCGGCGCGTCTATTCTGGCTTTTCTCGGCATGAAAGTTTGATAACATACCTTTAATATAATATAAATATATGGAGGGCGTCCCCCCGTCCCGCGCAGACTGTTTCACTCCCGGTTTCCAGATGCCTCACCCGCACATTTCTTAAGCGCCGCCGCCAATTCATTCACACGGATCGGTTTGCGCACATAGTCGTCCATTCCGGCGGCCAGGCACTGCTCGCGGTCCCCCTGCATGGCATTGGCTGTCATAGCGATGATATATGGCTGCCGCTCTTGCGGGAACTGGCTGCGTATGCGGCTGGTCGCCTCCAGTCCATCCATTTCCGGCATCTGAACATCCATCAGCACGACATCATATGGCTGCCGTTCCAGCGAAGCGACGGCCTCTTTTCCGTTTCCGGCTATTTCGGGCAGATATCCCATCCGCTGGAGGATCAGACGGATGAGCTTCTGGTTGTTTCCGTTATCCTCGGCCACCAGGATTCGCAGAGGACATTGCCGACTCATGTTGACGAAGTTTTCCATTTTACTGTCCGCAGAATCGGGTGCTTTCCGTTTGACCGGAATGATTTTCGGCGCCAGGGTATCGATCAGGATATTATACAGCTTCGATGACCTCACCGGTTTGGTGAGATTGGCAGAAAAATGGCTCAGCCGGGGATCTTGGGGAATCCTGCCGACGGAACTGAGCAGGATCAGGGGAAGTGATATGGCCTCCCGGTGTTTTCGGATTTCAACGGCCAGCGTCAGCCCGTCCATCTCCGGCATCTGCATGTCCAGCACCGCAATATCGAACGGCTCGTTTCGTTGGATCATTTGGAGCGCTTCATTGCCGCTTGCCGCCTGCCGACTTCTCATCCCCCACGACTCGGCCTGAAGGGAGAGGATCTTGCGGTTGGTCGGGTTGTCATCCACAATCAGCATGCAACGGTTCTGCAAAGCGGGCTGATCTATGGACAAATGCGCCTGTAGGGCATCGACTTGGGCTTCCTCTGCCCGGATGGTGAAAGAAAAGGTTGAACCCCTTCCCGGCGCGCTCTCAGCCCAGATCCGGCCGCCCATCATTTCGGAAAGCCGCCGGCAGATGGCCAGTCCAAGGCCGGTGCCCCCGTATTTGCGCGTCATGGAAGAATCGACCTGGCTGAAGGATTTGAACAGGCGGTCCATCCGGTCCTGCGGAATTCCCATCCCGGTGTCTTTCACCGTGAACTCGATCTCAAACCACCGGCCAGTATTCATTTTTTCCGAGAAAGCTGCTGGGGCCATTGAAGCAGCATTAAAATTCGACTCAACATACTGATTTGCACTTTGTAAATTCTGCTTTTGCGTCCCATTTTCCCCAGCCTCGATTTCTCTCGCGGCACCATTCAACAAATGTCCTTTATTGTTCGTGGGACGTGCAGCAACCGTAACGATGATTTCACCTTTATCCGTGAACTTGATAGCATTACTCACCAGATTGGTCAGGATCTGGCTGACCCGGGTCGAATCGCCGATGATTATAGCGGGAACCTTGGGATCGATCAGGTATCCCATTTCAAGCCCCTTTTCCGAAGCCCGGTGGCCTAAAAGTTCAAAGGTTGATTCCACGCACTCCCGGAGGTCATATGGACTGCTTTCCAGATCCAGTTTCCCGGCCTCGATTTTGGAAAAATCAAGAATGTCGTTGATAATGGTAAGAAGGGCCTCGCTACTGTCACGGATTGTCTGTGCGAAATCGCGCTCTTGAGTGGACAGGTCGCTGTCGATGAGCAATCCGGTCATGCCGATGATAGCGTTCATGGGTGTCCGGATTTCATGGCTCATGGTGGCCAGAAAAACGCTTTTGGCCTGATTGGCCGCATCGGCTATCTCCTTGGCCTCCTTGAGCTGCGCCTCGGCCTGGCGGAACTCTGTAATATCGCGCAGGCATTCGATGGCGCCGGTTATATTGCCCCGGGAATCGTGCAGGGCGCTGGCGAATCCCAGAAGGTGACGCCCGCCGCTCGGGAGGGCTGGACATACGGCTTCTGCTGACAGCAGGCCGTTGTCATTCCTGACGTGCAAATATTTTGTGCGCAGATCGTCCAACGAGGCGAACACCAAGTTTATCAGGATCGGCCTCCGCTCGCCGTAAAAAGGAATGCTGTATTCATGGTTTCCTTTCCCCAGAATATCCGCCGCCTCTACGCCGGTAATCTGTTCCACGGCGCGATTCCAGGCGGTGACCTCGCCCTCCCGGTTGATCACAATAGTGGCAATCGGCAGAAAGTCGATGATCGCCGCCAGTTGCTGCTGTGATTCCCGAACCTCTTCTTCGATTTTTTTTCGTTCGGTCACATTTTCAATCAGTTGTTTATTGGTCTCCTCCAGCAGGCGTTTTCGTTTGAAATCGCGCCTTTCCTTCCGATACATGAAGACGGAAACGGCAAAGGCGAACAGCATCAGCGCCACATAATTGAAGACGACCTGAAGCCTCAACAGGCCTGTGAGATCTAAGGCAGTAAGAAGGACAAGGGATGGAATGCCGAGAACCAGCAGGCTTTGCCCGGGATAGAGGTAGATGCCGGCGGCGCAGACCATAAGCGCGATCATAAACGGTGAAGGCCCCGAATCAACTGCCTCCCGAAACACGGAAATCACCGCGAAAGCCGACAATACCATCATCACCGTGATTATCATCGCCCGGCTTTGCCAGGGCTGCAAATGCGAAGGCGAGGCGGGACGGCGCACCCCGAGGAAAAAAGCCGTCGCTGCCACCGTATTTATAGCCAATGCCGTCATGATGACCCTCCCGCTAAGGGTACCGGCATTGTATTGCATATGGCCATTATAGGCCAGAATGAACGCCAGGGCTTCGATTGCCGCCAGCAGGGGACACATCGCCCGAGTCCGGAGGATATTCAAATACGTAATCCCCCGCGAAAAATCCCGCCGTTCGTCCGCATTCAGGTTCAATTGCGGATCGCCTTCCCGTTTTTCGCCGCGCAAGGCGAGAAGGATTTCAGGAATGCTGATTTTCATTGTAGTGTTCCCGAATTTAGAAATTTTATGCTGTCGCACCTTTTGACGTTTCACCTGTCGAACCGGTCTGCCTGCGCCACATTCCGGCATAAACGCCGTTGTGTTTCAAAAGCGCTTCGTGCGACCCCGACTCTAACAGCCGACCGCCCTGGAAAAAAAAGATCAGATCGGCCTTGGAGGCCGCTTCCAGGCGGTGAGTGACCGAGATCACCGTCGTTCTATGGCTGATCTGTTCCAGCGACCGGTCGATCACGGACGCTGTTGACGGGTCGAGGGCAGAAGTCGCATCATCTAACAGCAGTATTGGCGGGTTTGAGATAATTGCCCGGGCAATAGCGATTTGCTGCCGCAGGCCGGCGGAGAGCTTGCCACCCCGTTCGCCGGCCATAGTTTCGTACCCGGCGGGAAATGCCATGATGGTTTCGTGCAACCCGATCCTCCTGGCTGCTGTTTCGATTTCATCGTCGGTGGCCCCCTGTTTGCCCGCCCGGATATTTTCGCGGATGGTCGTGTTGAATAGAAAATTCTCCTGAAACACCACGCTGATATGCTGTCGCAGAGAGTCTCGGGTGATCTCTCTCAGGTCAAATCCGTCAATCGACACCGAACCTTCACGGGGATCGTAAAACCGCATCAGCAGATGGAGCACGGTGCTCTTCCCACCTCCACTCGGGCCGATCAGCACCACAGAATGGCGCATGGGGATGGAGAAACTTACTGATTTCAAATGGGTCTGGCCTTCGGTATAACCGAACGACACATTTTCGAGCACAATCGCATGCTCAGGTGGAGGGAGCGGGAGGGCATCCGGCGGATCTGCCGTCTCCGGTTGCTCATTGAGGAAATTTTCAATCTTTTCCATGCCGCCGGTAGCTCGGACCAGGTATGGTATACTCCAGGTCAACTCATTGATCGAAATCACCAGGCTTGTCAGCAGTACTTGAAAAGAGATCAGCCCGCCGATGGTCAGAAATCCGTAAAACGTCAGGACGCTTCCCGCGGCAATGGTAAGAAGGCCGAAAAACGCAGCGAACCGGCCCGGCGCCCGGTCGGTTAGGTATGAGAGATAACAAGCGCGCATGGCAGTATGAAAAAATTCCACCATCTGCCGTTTGAATCGCTCGGCTACCATGTTCTGAAGGCGGTAGGCCTTGATCACCGGCTGCATCCCCACCACATCCTGCAAAACCACCGCAATCCCCGCCGTCTCCTGCTTCATCCGGGCATCTGCCGCCGCTGCGGGTTTTTCAATGCGCTGTTCCACGCAGTAACATAAGTAAATTCCAAGCAGAGCAAAAAGGGCAAGCCGCCATTCCAGCACAAAAAGAAGCAACAGGGTGAACACCACCATCATGCTCTGGCTCAATGCCTGCTGCAGGCAAAGTACCACCGTGTTTTCTATGGCAGCAAGGTCCGAGGTGAAGCGCGAGGTGATCTCGCCTGCGGAAACGCGCGAGAAGAAAGTAAGGGGAAGCCGCTGCAAGTGGCGGAACATGTTGAAACGGAGATCATTCAGAATTTTCACAGCGATACGGGCATAAAGGTAATCCGTGCCGATTTGAGCCATTGCGGATATAGCCATGGCGAAGATCAGGATACTGAGAATGATGATCAGCATGCGGAAATCGTGGGGGATCAGGGCATCATCGGTAATGAACTTGAAACCCATGGGCAGGGCGGCTTCAACCCCGAGACAGATCAGGATCAGGGACGCAAAAATGATCGTCTGCAGGCGGTAAGGCACGCTCCATCGGATCAGGGCCTTGAGGAATCCCGAAATTTTCATGCTGGCTTCTGCCGTGTCCTCCGCTGCCCTCTCGGCTCCCCGGCGCCGTCGCAGGCCGGGCGGAACAGCCGTGCCGGCCTCGCACGACAGGCGAAGCGCTTCCATATGACGCAATGCGATGGCCGCCCGGACGCGGACTTGAAGAAGCACCGGATCAAACGGTTTTGAGAGATGATCAAGAGCCCCCATTTCAAGGCATTTTACCACACTGTTCATGTCATCGCTGGCCGACACCACCACCACAGGGATATCTTTGAGGAGGTCGTCGGATTTGAGCTTCCGAAGAACCTGGAAGCCGTCCATTTCCGGCATAACCAGGTCGAGAAGGACTGCATCCGCGCCTTTTTCCCGAAGCAGGGACAGCGCTGCCCGGCCACTATCCGCTTCCAGCACGTGGTAACCGGCCTGTGTGAGGTTTATCCTGAGGAGTTTCCGGAACAGGGACTCATCGTCCACGACCAGAACGATAGGTTGTATGGCCATTTAAAGTCCCCGGCAATATTGTTCCAGAAGGGATTGGACCTTCTCGAATTCCCGGGCGGAGCGTTCGATCAGGGCCTGAGCACCCTCAAAAATCCCTTCCCGGGCAAGGGTTTCCAGTTCCTTTGCGGCGGCGGAAAGCGCCACGGCCCCGTAAGTGGCGCTGTTGGACTTCAAGCTGTGTGCGAAGAGCCGCAGATCACTAGCGTTCTTCTGCTCCAGAGCACAACGGGCATCGGTCAGAATCCGGGTGCTGTCTTTGAAAAAATCCTCCACAAGTTCCGGGAGCATCATAGCTGAATCTTCACCGAGAATATCTTTCAGTCGTTCCAGGGCGGATGTATCCAGAAAGGAGTCCTTAGGGGCTGCGGGGGAGAAACCATCGGAAAAACTCATGGGCTGTCTCCTGATGATGATTACGTCAACGAATAACGCATCGGAACTGTTTTTACGTTTTGACGTATCGCAGGAAAAGGCTCGTTTGTCAAGTTTTAACGGGGAGTTTTACAGGGCAATTGCATGTAAAAATTATGTTGAAACTTATGGGGAAAGTAGGGGACGCCCGGGCAATTTTCTCGCCTTTGTTTACGACTGAACTGGCAGTCGACAAGGCGATCTTCAAATGCTTTGCGACTTCCGTCATGGTCATTCCCAATTCTCGTACGGCCCAGTAGCAGACAAGCGCTCTTGCCTTGACGATCGCCCGTTCCTTGGAAGGACCGATGATCCGGTGAGGTTCGATGGAAAATATATTGCAGGCGGCTGGAATGATATCGGCTATGCTGATGCCTTGAGTGGATAGGGAATATCTTGTTTTCATGGATTCCCGGGCGTCCGACAAGACCCTTTCCACGAACTCACCATCCCCTAACATCCGTTCATCGCTCTTCTGAAACAGGCCGGCTTTGCGCATCGATCGAACAGCCGACCAGCCGCCGGCACTGCGGATCAATCCGCCGCCCACAAGATCCGGCTGTGTTCCAAGCGCAATTCCTTTCATGAGAAAAGCACGGTACCGTCGGCGTGCCACGCTTTTTTCCTCCCCGAACAGGGCAAGCACTTCATGCATCGCCTGCCAGTCATTTGATCTTTTCCCCATCAGGTAACTGTGTCCGGAAAATGGATATCGATCCAATTCGGAGACATCCGGCACTATCGTTGCCCGTAAGGGATTCAGGTGAATGTATCGAACCAATTCTTTTAAGTAGACGTCTTCCTGGCAGAGAATCGATTTATAGCGATTTTGAAACAGATGGCCGCTTCGATGATACCGCCGGTTGAAACTTGTTGCATATCCCGTCAGTAGACGGCCCATGACAGTCGCAACCGGGAAGCTGCCGGTTTTAAGCAACAGATGAAAATGGTTGGGAATAAGCGCCCAAGCGAAACATGGGGTTTTTGTTTCGGTCAGGATTTTACCCAGGCGCGTTAAAAAATCATTCCGGTCATTGTCATCCCGAAAGAGGATACCGCGTTCTATGCCTCTGACAATGATGTGGTGCACCGCTCCAGGTGCGTCTATTCTGGCTTTTCTCGGCATGAAAGTTTGATTACATACCTTTGATTTTATGTAAATATAAATATATGGAGGGCGTCCCTTATGTTGTGAGTTTATCGTAAGTAACTGAAATTATAACTCGAAATTGGCATTTTTGGACAAGCATATTTTCCTTTAAAATCAGTTGGTTGCTAATTCATGCCAAAATGACACAACATAATATATTTTTTTCAACAGGCTATGGTTTGAGTGGATTGAAACTCTCCAAATACGTCGGCTAACGCTCCAGAAACGCGACAGAACGATCAATATCAGCGGCAACCCACTGATTTAAAGAATTAAAGGAATCAGAAGGAATATTGATCATTAACTCACAACATAACCAACTCACAACATAACCAACTCACAACATAACGTCCCCAACTGGTCCATGTTTTCTAAATATTATGATAAGTATAAACACGCTTGTTTTAGGGTTAAGTTGCTTTGCCGTGCCACCTATCAGGCCATCCCCTCCAGTCAAATTCGTCGTCGTACCCAATTATTGAGATAACCATGTCCTCAACCATTTTCTCTACGTCAGCTTGGACATTATCACAACAGATGACGTTTACAATAGTTCCCCCTTTCCCAGGCCCTTCGGGTTCAACGTGGGAACGGTGCCAAGTGAAACGAGCAGCGATTTGTTCCGAAAAGAATTTATGAGGTTCCATGTTCCCAAAGTGACCAACTGGATAATAGCTTGCTAATGTTGAGAGAATCCCCGATAAAGCATCGATGTAGTCATAAGAAGCTTGAACCATTCGTGCTGTTACACCGCTATCCCATTCGGGCTGCGCACGTTTTAATAGCTGTGTCTTTCGCTCCGGCAGAGAATTAATATATTCTAGCTCTTTTTGGGGTGGAGTAGAAGACGACTGAACTCGTTCCACCTTTTTAATGACGGTTTTAGCTATCATCGGTGGGCCGACCGCACGCTCGACAACTAGCTTATCTATTTGGCGACGCCGATCTGATACCCGGATTAACCATTCATCCCGAAATCGGCAAACCACATCTCTTGTGAGCTTTCGTCCGAAGCCGCCACTGGATTGAGTTTTATTGTGACAATCCAAACATAGGACAGCAAGATTTTCTAATGCGTGGTTGTTCGGATTCTCGTCCAAGTGATGAATTTGAACTGCTCTTCCGCGATCGCTGCACACACAGCATGTATTGTCTGAAGCAAAGAGAACTTTTGCAACGACTGACGTGGGTATGTCTGTTCGGAGTTTTACCATGATTTTTCCATAAACTTAAAACACCGCACACAGCGGCGAGCTACCACGCGGAACCAACTTTCATAGTGCCTGTAAACTTCATGCGTGGTTGCTCGTCTGACTGCACGTGCTCGTTAGGGAGAAGAGCACTCATATCGGGTTTCGATCAGCTCCATCTGTGCAACTACGTCATTTGCGCGCTCTCGATGAACAGTTCGCTCTTTATTGGCAAAGAAGAGGCACGCAACTCCACAAATGAGAGTTACCGCTACAAACGCCCAAGCGAGATCGAGCGCACGTTGCTGGGCAGGTAATTGAAAGGTGCCGAGCAGAATTGTTACGAAAGTAGATAATGCAGCACCAAACAACACAAAGCCGATGGAATGGAATAACCACGGCTCTGAAGTGAGTTTTTCAATCTTGTTTTTTAGAAGCCGCCATTCGTCACAGGGAATGGGATAGGCTTTACCCGATTTAGGCCGAAGCACCTCAAGGCCCTGGGACATTTGGATGGAGACATCGTTACTCATTTCGAATCCTCCTTGCCAGGAGGGGGGGAGGATGGCCGCAGTACTTCGGCGATAATGGCATTCACAAGCACAGTGTGCCCGCAGTTGCCACAGATTACTGGCACAACGGGAATAACAGGACCACCAATGACAAGGTTGCCTTCATTGTATTCTGTGAGCTGGAACGTTGAGTCCTGGACGCTCCATGGTCCTTGTCCGCACATAGGGCAGGGGCGCGATCCCCACTTGCTTTGTAGGTATGAGATTAATTTTGTATTATCAAACTTAGACATTGAACACCTCTCTGAAGACTCGATTACTCTTGCTGATTATCTCCAGGTTTGAGATTACCTTATTTGCCATAAACGAACCTTGACATAGTATTTGGAGCTCATCTCGCACCCTAACGTGCCCATAACCCGCGAGCAACCACGGCTACGGACTTTCGGATAGAAGTGACATATTCGACACGTGGTTACTCGTCGGGTTCATTGGCTGGTTATGTTTCCGAAAGCAGGATCTCTTCAACTGCCTTGAGAGAACGCCCCCTTTCGTCAATCCAACTTTGCGGCCCTGATCTGCTGGTGCCAGCAACTATAACCGCGGCGTACGAGGAAGAACTAAGAATACTATCTTTAGTCAATCGGTAGTTCTCTCCTTCGGGTTGCAACGTGCCATCAGCGATCCACTTTTCGCGAATCGAAAGTGTTTTGCCAGGCATGCTCTTGCTGGTTTTACCTGAAACATCGGAACCTTTGAACAGAACAAAGCCGTCATCCGTTTGCTGACCCGTGGCATGGATGCCACGTATTGAAAAGCTAAATGTAAACTGTGAAAGATTGGGTTTCGAAGTGACACCCGGAGCCTGCTGTTTGACGACCTTCACGGACTCGAGAACTCTGTGGCCGAGAGTGCCTAAAACAATACGCAGATTGAGGATAAACTCTTCCATTGCGTCTTTGTCTGCGCGCGGTAGCATGGACTCTGTCGGAGTATTGCCGTTTTCGATTTTGTAGCGATCGGCTTCAATACTGATCATAGTCAGACGTGATTCAAGATATTTGATGTGGCCCTTGGTTAGGTTCTCGTCTTTGCTAGTGAAAATGATGACCTCGTTCCAAAAATCTTGATTCTTATCCTGTTGGCTGATGCGTTTCACGACATTTTCTGATTCGCCGATATAAGCCCGATCTCCCGTTTCTGCAGTTTGCTTTTCGAGCAAAAAGTAAACACCAGGACGCTGGGCTTCTGCCCAATCCTTGAGTTCATTCAGACGACTTCGCGGACAGGCAATTGCTTGTCCAGACCAGTTCGCAATTTCAACGTGTCTTATGCCAGAGGGTGCGCCATCCGAGAGATATATTGTTACCTTGCGGCCAAATGCCATCATTTACCTCTTCTTTAAACATAACGCACGGCTCACCGGAAACGGTGCTATTCCGTTTTCAGACTGAAGCCGGTTGTTATTGGAAGTATTTAATTTTACTGTTTTTATAGCTTGTTGATCTCAAATAATACACATCAAGTTCTACTTCTTGTTTGACGGAATTTATGTGCTTTACCAAACATCTAAAAAAGTTAATGTCGTTATAGGTATTGGTTATGGAAAACGAAAAAACTGAAACATCTTCTTCACTAAAAGATTTATATTGTGGCATAGAGAATGTCGTACCCTCGTTTATCTCATTCTCGTCAAGTTGTTTCACACAATTACCTGGTGATAATGGGAATATTCTGTCAAAATTTATTATTGCTACGTCTTTTTCTTTGTTCTCGTTTTTACCGTTAATAACGAGGTAAGGATAACTAATTATGTCCTTTTTTATTTCTTTAAGTTCAATTTTAAACGCATGGCCAGGTTTTAATTCAATTTCATGATAATCGTTAATAGCCAGTATTATAACTTTATGAACCCTATAGATATCGTTTTTGTCATATGAGTTGCTTTGATTTTTTATACGAAAGTAAACAAATATTACAGCAAGAACCAATATTAATATACCCCATGTTTGTGCTGGTGATGTTAATATGGCAATGGAAAAAGATAGTGCAGTTTTGGATAGATAAAGAATACCCCCTATCGCTCCAAGAGTTGCCAATGCAAGTGCGCCAACAATTGCTTGTCGAACATCGGAGAATATTGTTTTTAGTAATGATTTTAACATTATCATTGTCTGGTTGGGTTGCTGGAATTTTTAAAAAATAACGTTCGAGTTCAGGGGCCTGGCGCGGCTTTATGCGCCAGACCCCCTGCAACAAAGGGTTGGGCATCAAGGCCACCATGACCGATGCGTTCCCACGCCTCCTTGAACTGAGGCTGCTCGTAGCTATTGGGTTGCAGCCAGAAAGAAACGCGGCTCTCTTTTTCTCCGCGATATGCAAGCTCCTTTACCTCGGGCGGCGTAAGGATGAATGCTTGCGGTGCTGCTGACGCCACCTTATTGATGATTACCCAATAATCACCCATGCATTTATCCAGAGACGGCCCGAGCGGCACGGGGACGCGCTTTACTAAGATCGTTGACTTGAATGCTCTTGAAGCGCGAGGCGTCGCTGCTGTAGGTAATGATATCTACGCCCGCGCATTTCTCGCTGTTGGCATAACGTTCCAGCCAAGCAATGAAAGTTTGTAGCAGCAGTAATACAAGCCCAGGTTACCTGTGATCTGCGGATTGCGGCTCATGATCTTGATGCCCAACATTGTTGATAGGTGGAAAATTTTCCACATCTATCACGAATATATCATGGAATAGATTCCACCTATTTTAATATCAAGACAGCAAACATGTAAAAAATCATCTTTCATTTTCGATGTTTGCATGGCTATATCCGATAACATGGAAATCAAGCCAAAATTCAGGCCAGATTCCAAACTGAAGCTGATGGATCAAGTACGACAGGTCCTGCGTTATCATCATTATGCCTATCGAACGGAACAAACCTATTGTGACTGGATCGTTCGATATATCAAATTTCATGGGGGTCAGATCCATCCGGCACAGATGGATTAAACCCACATCGAATCATTTTTAAGCCATCTCGCCACCCAGGGTCAGGTATCTGCATCCACTCAAAAGCAGGCCCTGAATGCCATCATCTTTTGTACCGCCATGTACTGGACCAACCCGTTGACGTTAAGCTGAACCGGTGAAAGCAAAAAGACATGTCCATCCGCCTACGGTCGTGACGCAATCCGAGGTTCAACGTGTCTTGGAAAATATGGAAGGAACACACCGGCTCATGGCCAAACTGCTTGACGGATGCGGCCTTCGGCTCATGGAATGTGTTCACTTGAGGGTGCAGGATCTGAATATGGATCGGAGTCGGGACCCGCGCATTGATGTTACCAGACGTCATCATGTTCTTGAATCCGGTCTGCAAAAGGCGGTGAAAGTGGCTGTAAATAAAGCAGGGATTACCAAAAGGGTCAGTTGCCACACATTTGCTGGAAAACGGTGTCAACATCCGGATGGTTCAGGAGCTTATGGGCCATGCCGACGTCAAAACCACCGAGATTTACACGCATGTCATGGAAAAGGATATTTCCGCTGTTTCAAGCCTGATCGATCGTCTGCTCAAAGCTGAAATATGAATTCCGGTATCATATCAATCCGTATCATGCAAGACAAATTGCCGTAAAAATGCAAAACAGAATTCAGTAGAAAACGGTAAGTACCATTTTCAATTATGGAGAGAGATGTATCTGATTCCCTTTTCCGTAACGATCTTTCGACCACGTTGGCACAACATAACGCCCTCCATATATTTATATTTACCGGAAATTGGGTTTTGCGGGACGGTTTTGCGTTTTTTACTTATGAACTTCAAATTTGAGCACCGGAATGATCGGCGCATCCGGCTGACGACACCGCCATATTGTCAAGCAGCAGATTGCCGCCACTCTCGACCCGGCTATCTGCCAACCGGCCCCGTAAACCGGCTGACGGATTTCCCGCGACGCCCGGAACAATAATACTACACACCGCGTCGGCAAATGCAACCAGAGTCTTCCAATGGTCAGACTTTAAAAACAGCCTGAAACTCATATGAATTTGTAGCCGAATGTCAAACCAACTTTCCGGATTCAATCCGGTTGTTGTACACAGTCCATGATGGTTGCCAGATCCTTGTTGACATTCGGGACATGAACATTCACATAACGCTTGAAAGACCGGTTACAGGTTGTAAAAAACATATATGGTGTCTGAACGGAAACCTTTCAAATACATTTGATGTCATGATAAAACGCGGTAAACGTCACCCCGGCGAAAACCGGGGTCCATACCTGTTGGATCAAACTGGATTCCGGCTTCCGCCGGAATGACGGTAAAAAGCGACATCCGCTTTTCATGAATCGGTAATAACGCATTTTTTCAAACATAAACAGGGTTTCCGTTCAGACACTATATATTCAGATTGACGAAATAACGTGTAACCGGCATTCCGGGCTTGACCCGATTACGCAGTCATGCGTTGGCGCTATCCAGGGCAATTGGCTGTATTTCCATCCGTCTTCCCGGCTTGACGGTTTATGGATTGCTGCTGGCGCCTTGAAAAGCCACCGGATCAAGTCCGGAATGACGCCAAACAGCACGTCTGCCTGTCGGGGTAGTGGCTCTTCGGTTTGGAGAGCTTAATCGTTTCGAAAAGGCAAATCAAACCCTGCTCCCGCCAACATATAACGGGGAACCCTTTGAACATCGATACAGCGATTATCAACGCAGCCGAACAATGGGGCCTGCAGGTCAACCGAATCCGGCGGGATATTTCCGTTGCCGGAAGTCCGGAACGATGCGAATTCCGGTTCGTTGTCGAATGCAGCGGGGATTGGCTGTATGTTCTGGAGAGTATAACCGGCTCGGACATCGGTCTCAAGACCCGGATCCTGTCCGTTCTGGATTTTCTGGTTTCAAACGGGATGCCGCAGGTCACCCCGTATCTCCGCACCCGTCAGAACGAATGCATGGTTCGGTCGGACAACCGGATCTGGCAGATTTCTCCGTATATCCACGGATGTGCCCTGAACCGGCCGGAATACGTTTTCGATTCCTGGCGGGGCCATGCCATGGCATCATTTCTGATTGCCCTGCGGAAGCATTCCGAAAAGATTTCCCGTTACATTCCCCTTCGGCGGTTTTCCATATCGGATTATATCCGCAACCTGATACCGCAGATCAGACAACATGACCCGGGCGTTCTGGATGGCGTCCTGCCCATAGTCCGGTTTCTTGAGAAACGGTTCATGGCCCTTCATGATCGGTTGCCCGTCGCCTTCTGCCATGGTGATTTCCATCCCCTCAACATCATCTGGTCGACGGATTCGATCCGGACAGTCATCGACTGGGAATTTCTGGGAATCAAACCGGAAATCTACGATGCAGCCAATCTGGTCGGCTGCATCGGAATCGAAGATCCGCATGGCCTGCTGGACGGGCTGACGACCGGCTTCATTCAGGATCTGATTCAGGCCGGAATCATGTCGGATACCAGTTGGGAGATGTTTGTCGAGTTTGTGATTACCCTGCGGTTTGCCTGGCTTTCGGAGTGGCTTCGGCATGGCGATCGGGAAATGATTGAAATGGAAACCGTATACCTGAATCTGCTGATGGAAAATTCACGCCTGCTGAAAAATACCTGGAGTATCTGATGTCATGTCTCACCGGATAGCTGTTTTTCGTAATCGCAGGCGATTCGTGTAACACAATGGGGACGTCTGCTTTTATGCTTTACATCTCCATGGATAACCCGGTGTTGACGGAATTGAATCCCCGGATTATGATCAAAATCATCTGATGTTCCCCTGTTGACCGACTCCTGGCTTTCTGGCAGAAATGATAATCACTGCCTTGCCGATGATGAATTGAACTGGATATTGCAGAGGAAATGTAAACCATGAGGAGATTGGCATTTGTAACGTTTTTGGTTCACTTTGCATGTGTATCGCCAGTATTCGCCGCTTCAAATGACTTGCCGATTTTGACAGAAGTCCATCAGAAAATAACCGAGGAATTCAACAGGCTGGATTCCGGCATGAAGGATACGGCCCTGGAACTCGGCGCACGGGGCTTGGCCGGAGATAGTGCCCGTTCCTCCCTTTCGAAGCTGTGCGAGAAATTCACATTTGCCGTTGATTGTTCCACCGTTGACGCGAAGGGAATTATGGTCACGATGGAACCTTCACCCTACAGGCATCTTGAAGGAACGGACATCAGCACTCAGGAGCAAGTCAGGCGGGTGATCGCAGAACATAAACCGGTCATGAGTTCCGTTTTTAAGGCAATTGAGGGGTTTGAAGCCGTTGATGTTGAATATCCCGTCTTTAATTCCAAGGGGGGATATATGGGTTCTGTCAGCCTGTTTTTCAAGCCGGAAACATTTTTTGCCGAGATCCTGCCCCCGTTGATAAAGGGTGTTCCGGTGGACATATGGGTGATGGAGAAAGATGGAAGAATCATCTACGATACCGACAGTTCCCAGATCGGTCTGAATCTATTCACCTCCCCGAATTTCCAACCCTACCCCCGGTTGCAGGAACTGGGGCGCCGCATTGTAGCCAAGCAGGAAGGCAGCGGCAGCTACCCGTACACAGTCCAGGGCGAGAAGAATGCGGTGACAAAGGATGCCTTCTGGAAAAGCGTTGATCTTTACGGAACAGAGTGGCGTATTGTGGGAGTCCATGCCAGGAAAGACAAATCCGGAAGCAAAATGAAACGGTCGCCGCTTTCGATAAATCCGGTAGAAAGGCTTGATGTCTTTGTCAAGGAAGGCAATCTTGCCAGGACCCTGTCGAAGGGCGATAAGCATAACGTAATGCAGCGCTTCAAAACATTTTATAAAACCACACCGGGGATATACGCAATCCAGTGGATCGATGAAAATGGCATCAACCGTTTCGGTTACCCGACTGGAAACAGCCTTGTCGATTACGATTATCATCAGAGGCGAGAAACGGGCGATCAGAAAATTCTTGATATTCTGGCGAGCCGGAAGAAGGCGAGCATGGAATTGCCTTTGGCAGAAGGGGGAGCCGGGATCTTCAACTTCGTGCCGGTGCTGGACGGCGATCACTATTTGGGGTTGATCTACATTATCAGGTTGAAGTGATATTTGCCTCACAATCCTTCAGCCAGGCTTCCAGAAGCACCAGCTCGGAATCCGGAACAATGTCCTGACGGCAAAGCGCTTCATAAGTTCGGAACAGATTGTCGGAAATGGAATCATCCGGCCTGACAGCCGATTGGGTCAGTTCGATGACGGTCTCCGCATTCAGATAACAGGGAATTTCCGAAACAAAATCGGACATGAGGTTGTGGGGATTCCGGTCCTGAAATGCGGTCGGCCCGGTGAATCCCAGGCGTAGCCCGGCCTGCCACAGAATGGGCTGGGCCACAAGACCCCGTAAAATATCGGTAAACCGGAATGTGACAAAGGCCGGAAGATACATCAGTGCAAATGCGTCCCGAAAAAACGCCGTGTTCTGGGAATTGAAGGGGCATATGGTGCCCTTGTCCAGAACAACCGGTTTCTCCGGCCGAAACGTACAGGGTGAATTGATCGTCAACCGGTATATGGCGTCCACATCCGGCTCGCCGTTCACCAGTCCCTGCCAGATACCTGTGGTGACGGCCTGATCCTGCCATTCTGTCTGTTGAATCACGGTGTTTTCCGATCGAATCCGGTTCAGGGGAAACCCCCTGGGCCAGATGAACTGATCGGTAAATTGACGGTACACATTCACAAATCCCCGATTCTGAGGCGAAACCGGATATATTCCGGTCTGGTCCAAAACGCCATACCTCTCTATGGGAAAATTGTCGTCATCCGTATCCAGAATAACATCGGCTCCCTGTGACATGGCCATCAGATAACCGATCATTTTTCGGGCATAATGATTCCAGGGTAGATTGGAAATGATATGAAACGGCAGCTTTTTCTGCGCAACGGCTGAAATAAAGACGGTGTTTTCCAAAGACCAGGGGGCGGGTGTTTTCTGGTCCCCGACTACGATAAGTGAACCAAAATCCATATCGCGCCATTGACGTACGGCAGCGGTGGGAGGAAATATACTGGTGATGACAACGGCGTGTTTCATTTTCAATTCTGTAGCTTCAGCAATTCCGGACTCATTTCAACCGGATAGCGTTTGGGCTCATACAGGGCTTTGTATTCATCACCCAGATGGGAAAATTCAACCTGAAACCCTTCCCGAATCGCAGAAAGCGGCACGGACGGTTTAAGCCGTCTGCCTTTTTTCATGACCGGCTCCAGAAGAGGTCTCGTTTCGGAAATGGCCTCATCCCGGGCGCCCAGCGTATCCATATTAAATTTTCCAGACGCATCGACATGGCGAAATATCTGTTTCTCGCCGGCCAGGGTGATTTTCCCCGGACTGGTTTTCCGGACATTCCGGTTGTTATACCGGGTGAGCTTATAGACCATGTCCAGATAGGGCGCATCGCTTGACACACCAAACCGGGTTCCCACGCCGAATGCATCGATGGCAGCCCCGGAGTGGATCACATCTGCGATCAGATACTCGTCAAAACCGCTGCTGACCACGATCTGCACCGATTGAAGACCGGCTGAATCCAGAATGTTCCGGACCATCCGGCTTTCTTCCACCATGTCCCCGCTGTCGATTCGAACCCCTTTCAGGCGGTGCCCGTTTTCTGACAGCCATTTGGCAGCCTGGACAGCGGCATGTGCACCGGCAATGATATCAAAGGTGTCGATCAGAAAAATGCAGTCATCGGGAAAGGTCCGGGCATAGGCGATAAATGCCTCCTCGTCACCGCCAAACGCCAGAATCAGGGAATGGGCCATGGTTCCGGAAACCGGAATGCCATATTGCTGTCCGGCCAGGACATTGCTGGTTCCCGCAAATCCGGCCAGAAACGCGCATCGGGCGACCTTCATGCCGGCATCAAAACCCTGGGTTCGCCGCAGGGAAAAATCCACCAAAGGCTTACCCGCCGCGGCATATATACATCGGGCGGCCTTGGTCGCGATCATGGTCTGGAATCCCATGATATTGATCATTGCGGTTTCAATCAACTGGGCTTGGGGCAGCGGCGCCGAAATCTCGGCAATCGGCTCGTCCGCAAAGCAGATCGTACCCTCCGGCATGGCCCATACATCACCGGTAAACCGAAACGCGGCCAGTTTTTCAATGAATGACGGTGAAAATCGGCCCAATTGTTTCAGATAGGCAATATCTCTTGGTGAAAACCGCAGTTTTTCCAGATGTGCCAGGCAGTCATCCAGGCCGGCTGAAACAAAATATCCCCGGTTGAGTGAATCCAGCCCCCGGATGAACAGGGAAAATGTCGCCATATGATTCTGGTGATGATGGTCATAGGTTGCCATCATGGTCAGCCCATACAGATCCGTAAACAGGGGACTGAATCGATCGCAACCAGAGTCAGACGTAATCATGGGGTCTCCAGTATCTCTCCGGTCCGTTCCGTATGATAGCCTCCCAGTTCATTGACCCGAGCCTTGAATTCCGGGGATCGGATCACGGACAGCAGCGTTTGAATGATTTCCGATTCAAAATGCACGCCAGGAATGATCAGATCATACTGCTCGGTGACAACCGGAATAAAACCGAGATCCAGGGCCTTGGCCGCGGCAAAAATACCCAGGCCCACATCCGCGGATGCGCCCAGAACGGCCACGGCCACCGCCATATGCGTGAACTCATCCTGATCATATCCTGCGATGCGTGCCGGATCGATGCCGAGCTGCGACAGCTTGAAATCCAGCAGAATCCGGGTTCCGGACCCGGCCTGACGGTTGATGAGCCGGATATCCTGGCGTACCAGATCCGCAATGCCCGTGATGTGTTTCGGGTTGCCTTTGGGTATGATCAGACCCTGATCCCGGAACACCAGATGCACGCGTTTGACCGGTATCTGGGACAGGTATTTGCGGATATAGCTTTCATTGTAAGAACCATCCGATGTGTCAAGAAGATGCGATCCGGCGGCATGGCAGACGCCTTTTCGAATGGCGGTCAATCCGCCCATGCTTCCGACATGGCTGGATGACAGGGTCAGGCCGCTTCCGCCAGCCGCCAGCATATCGGCCAACACATCGAGGGTGTTGTCATGGCTTCCCACAATGACCAGGGTGCGGTGAATGGATTCAATCGGCCGCAGCAGCTCGGCCATGACCGGCTCATGCTCCTTGATGCCTTCGACCGGATGGGGAATGCGGATGATGCCGTCGGCCTGAGTCAGGGTGGTGATACAGCCGGCACCTCTGGGAAGCGGAATGGCCACAACCCGGTCTCCGATGGCACCCAGTTTGACGCGGAGAAATTCCTCCAGTCCCAGTTTGGACGGGATCTTTTTGACCGGTGTTACCGCGATCTGCTGCCGCACCGGTTCCGGTTTGCCCAGCAGCCTGCAGATCAACGGTCCCACAAATTGCTCAAAGGCCACAATGGCCGAAACCGGATAACCCGGGACACCGAAAACAGGCTTTTCGGTGATCTTTCCAATGATCACGGGTTTTCCCGGCATCATGGTCACGCCGTGAACCAGAACCGTTCCCAGATCCTGAATCACCTTTCGGGAAAAATCCTCGGAGCCTGCCGAAGATCCCCCGACGGTCAGAATGATATCAAACCCGTCAATATCACCCTTCTGAACGATTTGACGAATCTGATCGAAATTGTCCCGGATGATGTCATGCCGGACATATTCTCCGCCCCAGTCCTCCACCAGTTTGCCCAGAACATGGGAATTGGATTCCACAACCTGACCGGGTTGGAGTGCGTCGATGCGCTGATGCTGCCAGTCCAGAAGCTCGGACCCGGTCGGAATGATCAGGACCTTTGGTTTTCTGCGGACCGGAACCTGAAAAATGCCTCCGGACAACAAGGCGCCAACACTGTACGGAGTGACAACATGATTCTGCGGAAACAGCAGTTGCGTGGCCACGATGTCCTCACCCATCCGCCGAACATGCTGCCAGGGGAAAGCAGGCGCTTCAATGGTTGTCCGGGTTTCGGAGGTGGAATGAATCTGCTCGATCATGATGACGGCATTGGTGCCTTCGGGCAGGACATGGCCCGTGTTGACAAAAAATGCATCTGTTCCCATCTCAAGCGTCATGGGGTTGGCTTCCGATGCGCCAAATGTGTTTTCCGCCTTTACCGCAATGCCGTCCATGGCCGCCGCATGAAAGGCGGGTGAGGACAGGACCGCATAAACCGCCTGGCTGAATACTCTGCCCACCGCATCCGGAACCGCAACGCTTTCCGGTGGAAGCTGCGGCAAATGCGAAAAGGATTCAAACAGAATATTCCTGGCTTCATCCAGGGTTTTCATTTTCAGATACACGTTTCGATCCGGGGTCATGAAAAAAACTCCTTCAGATGCGGTTGGGCCACAAAATCGTTGCTGTCAAAACGCAAAAATATCGCACGCGGTCAATCATGATTTTTAAACGTCATACGGGATGTTATCCACGCCGGTCGGAACAGTCTATGGTGAATTGGTGCAACTGAGCGTTAGATATCATGAAAAATATTATAAAGAAACCAATAATCCACCGGACTCCCGCATTCAGGCATTCCATGGTTATTGCAGGATATCCGGGAAAGTAAATCGCGTCTCAGAATTTTCTTGTTAAGTGTAACTCCATGACATATTGAAAGATAGGCGTGAAATAGGGGATTTTCTACCCACAACCAGGATAACCCGGCGTCCTTGACGGGCGCAAGAGAAGAAGATTCGTAAGGTGGCAGTTGTTCGGGGAGAGCATGAATACGATGATGGATGAATTAAACGAGGCATTGGCGGCGTAGGATGGAATTAAACCCATATTTACCACTTGTTTGGATAAGCTACTGTAATTATTAAGTGTGGTCTAAAATTCTTAGACGTAACTGGCTTCGTTAGGCGAAGCTTTGACCTTTTCAAGAAACTTATTCGTCAGGAGTTTTGATAAGCCCAATCTATTGATAAGTTCCTTCTGATCGTCGTTCAATCGTGTCAAATTATAAGTTGACAAGTTTAAGTTTTCTACTTCAATGCGATCAACTTTGCAGGCTGAAATCTTTTTATACAATTGCTCATGGGATACTACTCCACTGGTCTTTTCCCCTTTGTTTTGGTGAAGTCTCAGCTTGATTGTTCGATTGAGTAAATGTGCAAGAACACAAATCGTATAGTGCGCTTTGACATGAGCTTCAGTCCATACATAAACCGGTGCGATCTCAATAAATGATTTGATGTCTCTAAAAACGGATTCAATGACGACCTTATCCCGATATGGTACAATTGCTTCTGGCGCTGAAAGCGCAAATCTGTTGGATTCTCGTTCAGTGTGGTTGGTCACCAAAAGCCAGAACCCATCGAACTTTTCGGATGCACCCTTTTCAGTTTGATTTATTGTGACTGAAGCCTTGAAAGTTTGGACCTTCGAATTCTCGGAGGAATCTTCACGAATCGCATGTGTCGATTCCAAAACAACATCAACAAAGCCACTCAGTTTGGCGCTGGTCAGCCGTTGTTTGAATTTTGCATGGGTCGAACTATGTTTACGGGATTTTTTTGCCGCAAGCAGTTCCGTGTTCATATCGGCAACAAAAACCCTGAAGTCCTCTATGGCCTGATTTCTTGCTTTCCGCTGGTCTTTGAACAGTTGAGGGTTGAAACATAGAATGTAACGTCGATTTCCATCTACCTTGGCTTCACAATAATAGGTGGTAGAATTGAGTTTGGAAAAACCCGGCAGAGATTCAACCTGTTGATCAATGTTATCTGGTTCCAGATGGGAGAAACGGTGAAAGTCAATCTCTGTTATTTTTTCCAATTGGCTTTTGTCCATGGCGGAAATATACTTGATGCCGTTTTGCTCAATCAGTGAAAGGTTGTCTTCAGAGACCATGCCACGGTCAAAAACAAGCGTTGTTCCCGAGATTAAAAAGCGATCCTTCAAGCGTTCGAGCAACCAGGTGATCGTTTTGGCATCAGCAGTTCCACCGGGTAACACCTCCCAGTAAAACGGAAGGCCATCCTGATTGACAACCATCGCCAAAACGATGTGATTGAAATAGCCTTCTTTGCAGTGACCCCATTTCATTAGAACACAATGAGATCCGGTAAATGTGGTGCTTGACAGATCGTAAAAAATGGACTTGATTGAATTTGGAAAATCTTGAGAAATTTTTGCATAAAGATGATTGCAGATTGATTCTTTATGACTTTCGATCACTTCCAATTCACGAAAGATGCGGGAGACATTGATCAATCCCGTGTCGATATGAAGAAGCCAATGCAATGCAGTGTCTCGGAACCATTCCGGGGTCTGGGATTTGGCTCCCGGATCAATGCAACGATTGATGGTAAGGATTTTGGCAATAGTCGCCCCCAAGGCTTCGTTTACCATTTGAATGGAAGACGTCATCCAGTTTCCACTGATCCCACAATTCGTTAACCACAGCAACATCGAGGTATGAATAATGATGGGTGACAATGATGTTGCTTATGGTTGTCAAGATGGAATGGGGTCTTTTTACAAATTGGAGGAAGGTTTGCCATTTCATGACCTCATCTTCAGAGAGTTTTCCAAGCTTGAGAACAATTTCTTTTCGGTTCTTTCCATCCTGTCTGATGGAACGCGCCAGGCTGTACGAACGATATGCGTTGCCTTGATATTGGCTGACGCGCCAGTGGAGATGGAGTTTTTCTAAATCCATAGCTTTCCTTTCTTAGACGTAACTATAAATCAATATTATCATAGAAATCAAGCTATTTAATAGATACTAAAAAATATATTCTTAGACGTAAATTAAAATTCTTTTTACTGTATTTGCAAATATATCAACAAGATAGCCTTATTGCAAGCCTTGAACTGATAAACCCGGGATTAAAACTCAAGGAACTGATCGAAGCGGGAGAAGGTTATCATCTGGAATTCAAGGAATCTCCGGATAAATCCTTTCTGGAAGCGGTCTGCGCATTCACCAATTCAGGCGGAGGAAGAATCCTTGTTGGGGTCCGTGATGACGGAACTATCAAGGGCTGCGCTACCGATAACAAAAGTCGCTCCCTCCTTCAGGATACCCTGCGCGGATTACAGCCGAATCTGGATATCCATGTGACGGTCCAGGCGGTTGACCGGAAATCTGTTTTTATTGTGGATGTTCCGGAAGGCAGGGACAAGCCCTATGCCTGTTCCAAAGGATTTTACATTCGAAGCGGCGCGAATTCCCAGAAGCTGACCCGGAATGAAATTGTTGAGTTCTTTCAAAAGGAAGGAAGAATCCGTTTTGATGAATTGCGTAACGAGCGGGCGGTCTTCGAGAATGATTTTGACGAAAAGGCGTTTGATGAATTTTTAAAATCAGCCGGAATCAGCCGCTCCATCGACAAGCTTTCTTTGCTCGAAAATCTTAACTGCCTGACAGCAGACGGCTGGTTGACCAACGCAGGCGTCTTGTTTTTCGCAAAAGACATCGACTTTCTGATCAATCACGCCATTGTTGTTTGCGTTCTGTTCAAGGGCACACAAAAAATTCACATTCTCGACAAGAAAGATTTCAAGGGAAACCTGATCGACAACATCAACAACGCCGTTCTGTTTGTTCAGCGCCATACCAATCTGGAATATGTCATCAAAACACTGCGCCGGGAAGAGGTGCCCGACATTCCCGAGGTCGCGCTCCGGGAAACGATCATCAACGCTGTCTGCCATCGGGATTATTTTGATAAAAGCGCGAATGTGCTGATCGAGGTGTTTGATGATCGGGTCGTCATCTCCAATCCGGGTGGTTTGCCGGGCGGCCTGAAGCCCGCGGATTTCGGAACGAAAAGCGTCGCCCGCAACCAACTGATCGCATCTCTTCTGCATCGGATCGATTTTATCGAAAAAGTTGGCACCGGCATCAGCCGGATCAGAGACGCCGTCAGAAAAAATGGCAAATCGACGGTTGAGTTTTCTTATGACGCATTCTTCACAGTGACCTATTACCGGATTAAGCCCAAAACGGATGAGGGTTTAATTGGGGGGCTAAGCCAGGGATTAACAACAGTTAAGGAAAGTTCCCAGAAAACGTCGGAGAAAACGTCGGAGAAAACGTCGGAGAAAATCCTTAATATAATCGGCACAAATTCTGGAATTACGATACACGAATTATCTATAAGAGTAGGGATAACGTCCCGATCAGTGGAAAGAAGCCTTAAAAAATTACAAAATACCGGGCAACTTAAACGCATCGGCCCTGATAAAGGGGGGCATTGGGAAGTGGTGAAAAAGGATGGGGAGTTGGAATCCAAAAGCAATATGCAATAAATGCATATTCCTAACTCTGACAAACCCGTTACCTATTATAATCTCGACGTCATTATCTCCGTCGGTTATCGGGTTAAATCCAAACGCGGCACCCAGTTCCGCCAGTGGGCCACCAGCCGGTTAAAAGAATACCTTGTTGACGGATACGCGATCAAACACCGGGCCATTTGACAAAACGGAAAGAATCCTCTTTTTCAAAAACGTTTCAATAGATGAGGAGAGACCATGAAATTTGAAGCCATCAAAAAAGAAACCATCATACAAGACCCTCAAAAAGACATGTCCGAGCGGCGCATCCCCAGTGAAATCCGCGTTGATCCCCTGACCGGCCGGACCGCCAGGATTTGCCATTTCATGACCCTTCAATGGGAAAAACCTGATTTTCAAGCCCTTGTTTCGGGCACCGAAACCTGGTGTCCGTTCTGCCCGGACAAGGTCATGGCCATAACTCCCTTTTTTCCCAAAAATCTCATTCCCGAAGGTCGGCTGCAAAAAGACGACATGATGATTTTCCCAAACATCGCCCCGTATGACAGCATCGGGGCGGTGGCAACGTTCGGTAGCCGCCACTACATTCCGATGACGGAATTTACACCCGACATTATGGCCTCGGCTTTCGGCTTTGCATTGGATTTTTTCAGGCGTATTGAAAGCACCGGCCATCCGGAATCCGTGTATCATATCATCAACTGGAACTACATGCCGCCGGCCGGAAGCTCGCTTATCCATCCCCACCTTCAGGTTTTCTCGACATCCTCTGCACCCAACCTCATGCGCCAGGAACTGGAAGCATCCCGGCACTATCTGGACAGCAACGGGTCCTGTTTCTGGGAGGATCTGATGACAGCCGAGATGAAAACGGGCGAACGCTATCTGGGAAAGATCGGCCGCAGCCACTGGATGACCAGCTTTGCGCCGATGGGCGTCGCCGGAGATGTGCTGGCAGTTCTGGAAAGCGCCCGGTGCACGCTGGATCTGAATGCCCAGGATATTGAAGACATTTCCACCGGTCTTGCAAAGGTCATTGCCGAATACGACAAGATGGGGATTTACAGCTTTAACATGAATTTTTTTACCGGATCGAAAACCGATGATCATTTCCGTTTTCACCTGCTCTTTTCGCCGCGTACCTTTTTCAATCAGAAACTGGGCACACCTGACATCGGCGCGCTGCGCAATCTGTTCAATGAAACCCTTTGTATGGCCTACCCGGAGGAAATCAATGATATGCTAAAGCTGGGCTTTTAAAGCGTTGATGTTTCCGTGTCGGTATGGCATCAATGTTGTCAAGGGAATGAACCATGCTTGAAAAACCGTTGCCGGAACTCGTCATTGGCATCAAAGGCGCTGGTGAAATGGCCAGTGCCATTGCCTGGCGGCTTTACATGGCCAACTTCAGGAATATTTTCATGATGGAGGCGCCAGATCCGCTGGCTGTCCGCAGGCGGGTCGCTTTCTGCGAGGCGATACATGACGGAACCCAAACCGTTGAAAACGTCACCGCGGTTCGGACCGAAAATGCCGATCAGGTGATCGCTGTCTGGCAAGCCTGCCAGATACCAGTTCTGGTTGATCCGCAATGGACCATGATCAGCCGGCTTGAACCGGATGTGGTCATCGATGCCATTCTGGCCAAGAAAAACCTCGGGACTCACCAGGGCGATGCCCGATTGGTGATCGGGCTTGGCCCTGGTTTTTCAGCCGGTAAAGATGTTCATCTGGTGGTGGAGACCAACCGGGGTCACCATCTTGGCCGGATTATCACCCGGGGCCCGGCCACCCCGAACACAGGCGTACCCGGAAATATCGGCGGGTTCACGAGACAACGCATCCTGCGCGCCCCGGCGGCAGGAATTTTTGTCGCCACTCATGATATCGGTGATACGGTAAAGGCCGGTGAGATCGTGGGTGCGGTGGACAACGCGACCGTCAGTGCCGAAATCGACGGGATTATTCGGGGCCTGATTCGTACCGGCACGCATGTTTCAAAAGGACTCAAACTCGGCGATATCGATCCGAGAGAGGACGTGGACTATTGCCATACCATTTCGGACAAGGCCAGGGCCATCGGCGGTTCCGTGCTTGAGGCCATGCTCAGGACGTTCATGGCGCCACGGTTGTTGTTGGAGGCAAAATCCAATAGAGAACCGCACCTATGATGAATTTACGCGAAGCGCTTTGTCTGGAAAACGGCGGCGTTGTCTCTCTGGTGGGAGCGGGCGGAAAAACGAGTCTCATGTTCCGGCTTGCCGCAGAACTCTCCGGGGCCGGTGAGACGGTCCTGAGCACCACCACGACCAAGATCATGATGCCGACACCCGAGCAGTCTCCCAGCGTCATACTGGCCACATCCCCGGAAGCCGTTCTTGCCAGAGCCCGGGAACTTCTGGCAAAAAACCGCCATGTCTCTGCCGCATGCCCACATCTTTTGGAGATACCCGGCAAAATCGCCGGATTTGCCCCACAAGACATTGACAGGTTATGGGCTTCAGGCCTTTTCCGTTGGGTACTGGTGGAGGCGGACGGTGCTGCCCAAAGGCCGTTCAAGGTTCCTGCGGACCATGAACCGGTCCTGCCGTTGTCAACCTGCCTTGTCATCGGAGTTGTCGGACTTCAAGTTCTTGGAAAACCCCTGGATAACAACTGGGTCTTTCGACATGAACGCTGTGCCCGGATCACCGGTCTTTTGCCAGGAGATCCGATCACCGAAGCATCCATCGCGGCAGCGGCGCTCCATGAAAACGGAATTTTCAAGGATACGCCTTCCCATGTCCGAAAAATCCTGTTTCTCAACGGGGCGGGTTGTCCTGAAGGTCAAGTGGCTGGAATGGCTGTTGCACGCTTCCTGATCGCCGCATGCCAGGAGTCATCCATCGAACGGGTTGTCGTTGGGAAACCACA
>Ga0351831_1017_pt1 | contig 30119 bp, 27 predicted proteins | sample BONcelHFGM3001C3_FD_206748 | JGI IMG/M metagenome (GOLD analysis project Ga0351831, IMG submission 206748) | Enriched cells from coal bed in the Powder River Basin, Montana, United States - BONCAT cells FGM rep1 HSBNCT.FGM.300.1.C3 ... | reverse complement strand
CGAGCAGACAAACAAGCAGCGTGACCACGGACGCTGCCAGAGCAGTCTGGGTGGAGAACCTCCCGGTGAGGGTTTCGACCCAGTAAACGCTTGAATCGAGCCGGATGGGAACGAATTCGTTGACGAACCGAACCGAAACCCATGCCGCGAGGACCCCGGCCGCGACCCCTGCTGCTCCGATGGAGAGTCCCCGCGTGATGCTCGTTACGAACACCATCCGTGGCGAGGCGCCCATGGCCCGAAGCACGCCCGTGTCCCACCTGTGCTCGAGCGCGATCATGGTCAGCGCGCTTGAAAGGTTGAGAAGCGCCACGACGGTGATGAGGGCCAGAACGATGGTCATGGCCAGAGTTTCGAGCCCAAGGGCCTGAAAGAGATTTGAGTGGAAGGACATGAACGGTATCGCCGTCATGTAGGCCGGCCAGCCGCCCTCGACATACCTTTCCCGAAGAAGGGAATCGAGGGTCATGGAAGCACTGACGGGGTCGGTGCTGGCGGTAATGCCAACTCCCATGGAGCTTATTCCGGTCTCGTCGCCGAAGAGGCTTCGCGCGCTTCCGAGCGATGTGGAAACCAGCGACCTGTTGTACTCGTCTATGCCGAAATCCGTCACCCGGACGACCACCATCGGCATGATGGTGTCAACCAGGACCCTGCCCATTCCGCTGACGCTGACACCCGCCGTGGAGGCCAGCCTTACGGTGTCGCCACTGGTTACCCCCAGCGACTGGGCGAGGCGCAACCCAAGAACCGCCCCCTCACCGCTCCCGGACATGCCCCTGACCATGACCCCGGCCACCGTGCCCACGGCTCCAGAAGCAACTGCCGGCCTCTCCAGTACGGCCTCGACCCCGGTCGTTCCGGGTATCAAAAGGGCAAGTTCCTGCACGAGCCCGTAATCGGACGGACCCAGTGCGCCGCCTCCCGGAGCGTAGACATGGACCGCCGGGTTGACTGCCTCGAGGCTGCGCCTGATGGCCCCGGTAAACCCGTCCATGAATGACCTGAGGATGATCAGGGCGGCCACGCCGATGGCGATCCCCGCCACCGAGAGCACTCCCACGAAACGCACGAAACCCGAGTGGGACCTGCTCACCACCTGTCTTCCCGACAGCGCGCCGACAAGCCAGAGGTTCATTTTTCCCTTCTGAGGTGGGGGAACAGGATGGTGTCGCGGATGGAACCGGCATTGGTCAGGATCATCACGAGACGGTCGACGCCCACGCCAAGGCCACCAGCGGGAGGCATGCCGACCTCAAGGGCGTAGAGGAACTCCTCATCCACGTCCCCCTGCCGGTGACCGCTTGAAGCGGCCTGTTCCTGAAGGATCCGGCGCTGAAGGAGCGGGTCGTTCTGCTCGCTGAAAGCGTTGGCAAGCTCGATGCCTGCGATGAAGGCCTCAAATCTCTCGGTCAGCCTGGGGTCGCCGGGTTTGCCTTTCGCAAGGGGGGAGAGCTCGACCGGGTAATCGATGACGAACGTGGGCTGCACCAGTGTCGGCGTCACGAAGTGGTCGAACAGTTTGTCCAGCAGGTCGGGGCGGTCCGCCCCCTGCGTGGTTATGCCCAGCTTCCCGGCGAAACGCGCCAGAGCCTCATGGTCCATGTCGAACAGGGCTTCGCCGCTGTGGTGGTGCAGGGCGTCCACGAAAGGAACCCTTGCGAACGGGGTAGCCAGGTCTATGGCAAGCCCCTGGAAACCGATCTCCCTGCCCATGCCAAGAGCTGCAGCCGCGGCCGATACGAGCTCCTCGAAACGGCGCATCATCCCCTCGTAATCGGTCCAGGCCTCGTAGAGTTCGAGCTGAGTGAACTCGGGGCTGTGGGTCCTGTCCACCCCCTCGTTCCGAAAGTCCTTCCCGATCTCGTACACCCTGTGAAACCCACCGACCATAAGCCTTTTCAGATAGAGCTCGGTGGCTATGCGGAGGAAGCACTGTTGATCGAGGAAGTTGTAGGTCGTGGTGAAGGGCTCGGCGTTGGCGCCCCCGTAGAGTTGCTGGAGGATGGGGGTCTCCACCTCGATGAACCCGCTCTCGTCGAGATGGTCCCTCAAAGCCTTGATGATCCGGCTTCTCGAGACAAGCCTCTCCCTGCTGTCCGGGTTCAGGAGGAGGTCTACGCAACGGTGCCTGTAGAGCAGGTCGGGGTCGCTCACGGCATCGTGGACCTCGCCTTCCGAGTCAACCTTCACCACCGGAAGCGGGCGAACGGCCTTGACAAGAACCTTCATGTCCGAAACCTTCACTGTGAGTTCGCCCATTCTGGTCACGAAAAGAACACCGGCCACCCAGATGATGTCGCCGAGGTCGGTGTGCTCGAGGATCTCCCAGGTCTCGGATGGAAGCTCGCGGCTGTTGAAGTAGAGCTGCACCTTGCCCGAAGGATCGGAGATGTCCATGAAGATCGTCCTGCCGTGCTCCCTGCGCGCCCTTATCCTGCCGCTGGTCTGAACGCCGGTTTCGGGGTTCATTCCCCTGACCTCTGCGATGGGTACCCTTGCGGGTGTGCGGGGTGGATATGGATCGACCCCCGATGCCCTCAGGGCGGAAAGCTTTGAAAGCCTTCCCGCGATTATGGGATTACTGTCCAACGTCATCACTGCCCACCGTTCTCTCTCAGAAACGCCTCGATGAATTCCTGTATGTCACCCGCGAGGAAGCCTTCAACATTCGAGGTTTCCATGCCGGTCCTGTGGTCCTTCACCATCTGGTAGGGGTGCAGGACGTAGCTCCTGATCTGATTGCCCCAGGAAACATCCTGTTTTATCCCTTCCAGCTTCTCCCTTTCCTTGCGGCGCTTCTCCTCCTCCAGTTCGAAGATCCGTGCCCGGAGTATGCGCCAGGCAAGTTCCCTGTTGCGGTGCTGGCTCCTCTCGTTCTGACAGGAGACGGCGATCCCGGTCGGCAGGTGCGTCAGCCTTATGGCGCTGGACGTTTTGTTCACGTGCTGGCCCCCGGCCCCGCTTGCCCGGAAGACATCGGTCCTCACGTCCTCTTCGTCGATCTCCACGCTTACCGACTCTTCAAGATCGGGCAGGGGAAGAACGCTGGCAAAACTGGTATGCCTTCTGTTGTTCTGATCGAAGGGGCTGCGGCGCACAAGTCTGTGAATACCCCTCTCGGCGTTCAGGTAGCCGAAGGCGTAGGCGCCCCTGATGGAGGCCACACCCTCCCTGATGCCGCCCTCCTCACCCTCGGAGGTGCTGAGGATCTCGACTTCGAAACCCTGTTTCTCAGCCCAGTACACGTACATGCGCAACAGCATCTCGGCCCAGTCCTGGCTGTCCACCCCGCCCGCTCCGCTTCGGATGGTCAGGATGGTGTCGCTCCCGTCGTGGGGACCGCTGAGCATCTGCCTGAACTCCAGGTTGTTCAGGGTCTTCTCTAGCCACTCAAGGGTCCGCTGGGCGTCGGCCTGCATTCCGCTGTCGTTTTCGGCTTCCAGAAGCTCGAGGGCGGCGGCACCGTCTTCGAGCCTGAGGGTCATCTCCCCCAGCGGGGCGGTCCAGTTCTGTATGTGCCTCAGTTTTGAAATGGTCTCGAGGGCGCTGTTGCGATCCTCCCAGAATTCAGGCGCGGCCATGAGACCGTTGATCGATGCTTCGGACTTCAGCAGGCCGGGATAGTCAAAGACGCTCCTTGAGGAGTTGAAGCCTTTTCCCGGTTTCCTGGAAACCCGCGGCGAGTTCCTCGGTTGTCATGCAAAAACCTCCGTAAAACAGTTCAGGAACCCGGGCAATATACTCCATTCGTGACACGGGATGGCTCCAGGCATATTACTCGCATGCTCAACGATCTTCTGTCGTTCCTCGCGATGTTCAGAAACACCGTCGGCGCTCACCCCGTTTTCGGTCTTGGCATCCTTCTTGCTGGAAGCTGGTTTCTGGGGAGGCAGGCGGAACGCCTCGGGGTCCCTTCGGTGACCGGATTCATTATCGCCGGAATAATCCTGGGGCCCAGGGTCTCTGGCATGGTTCACAGCGACCTTTACATGAGAATGGAAACCGTCACCCAGATCGCGGTGGCGATGATAGCAGTGGTGATAGGCAGCGAGTTCAACCTGGCACGGATGAAAAGGATACGCCGTGCCATGGCGACGATTACCGTAATGCAGCTCGGTGCAACTTTCCTGCTGGTTTCCATTGCCCTGTTCGCATCGGGTCTTCTGCCGCTTTCGGTGGCTCTGCTGCTGGGAGCCATAGCTACGTCCACCTCTCCGACATCCACAGTGACAATCGCACGGGGTCTCAAGGCCAGGGGATCCTTCATTGACCACCTCTACGGCGCCATTCCCCTTGACGATGCGGGCTGTCTTTTCCTGTTCGCGCTTGTCGCGGCCTTTTCCGGGGGTTTCCTGATGCCCGTGGACTCGTCGGTTCCCCAATCGATCCTGTTCTTCCTGAGAGAAGCGGTTGGCTCGATGCTTCTTGGTCTGGCAACTGGCGCGGCCATCAGAAAAAGCACGCCTGCGGCCGAGGGACCGAATTCGGTCTACATCGTCAGTCTTGGTCTCATCTGTCTGATGACGGCACTGGCCTCATCGTTCGAGCTTTCACCCCTGCTTTCGGGAATGGCTGCGGGAGCCGTGATCGCCAACAGCCCCGGAAAGGGCAGACATGTCATTGACTCGCTGGACAGGCTGTCGCCCCCGCTTTACGCGGTGTTCTTCGCCATTGCCGGAAGCGAGCTTGATTTCAGCGTGTTCGGTCAGGGTTCGGTGCTTCTGCTTGGGATCATCTACATTCTCACACGGGCAGCGGGCAAGTACGGCGGAGTATGGCTGGGAGCGGTCCTCTCCCGAAGCGGGAGGAACGTGCGGAACTACCTGGGGCTTGCCATGATGCCCCATTCAGGGGTAACCATCGGCCTTCTGCTGTACATACAGGCCCAGGCGGTCAATCCCGGGGCGGCGGGCTTCCCCCCCGTAATGGTGAACATCGTGCTAATGGGGGTGTTCGTGAATGAACTTGCCGGACCGCTACTTTCCAGGTATGCGATCATGAAGGGTTCCACACCGGCACAAGCCGCACAGCCCGGTTCCTGAAACCGAACCGTATATTACCGCAATGGCTGTGAACATTGCATCAGCGATCGTGACCTTCAGGGACACGGTCAGCGGTCATCCTGTGTTCGGGATAGGCATCCTTCTCGTGGGAAGCTGGTTTCTGGGAAGGCTCGCGGCGGCGCTGCGGCTTCCTTCGATAACCGGGTTCATCATCGCCGGGATGCTCCTTGGCCCGTGGGTGCTGGGCCTGGTCCGGTCCGACCTTCACGACGAGCTGGGAATAATCACCGAAACAGCCCTTGCGGTCATCGCGCTTGTCATCGGCAGCGAGTTCAGCGCCGCCAAGCTGAAAAGGACCGGAAGACCCGTATTCATAATCACCACTGTTCAGTTGCTGCTGACTTTCCTGGCTGTCTCCCTGACCCTTTACCTCACCGGGCTTGCCGACCTCTCCCTTGCGGCCATCCTGGGGGCGATCGCCACCGCCACGGCTCCCGCCGCAACCGTCGCAATAGTCAGGGAACTCAAGGCCAGGGGACCCTTCATAGACCACCTCTACGGCGTGGTCGCCCTTGATGACGCGGGATGTGTCCTGATATTCTCCCTCGCGATGGCAATCGCGGGAGGAACGCTCGGGGGCGGCACGGGCCTGGCCGGGTCCATCATGCACGGCCTGCGGGAGATAGCGGGTTCGCTGGTGCTGGGCGCCGTTACGGGCTGGATACTCAGCCTCATCACTGCCAGGAACAGGAGGTCGAACGAGGTCTATATCATCAGCCTTGGCCTTCTGTGCATCATGACGGCCCTGGCCACCACTTACGGCCTCTCGCCCCTGCTTTCGGGGATGGCCGCCGGCGCGATCCTGGCCAACTCCCGGCACGGAAGCTGGAAGGTGATAGCTTCGCTCGAGCAGATATCGCCTCCCATGTACGCGGCATTCTTCGCCATAGCGGGTACCGAGCTGAACCTGAGCTCGTTCGGTACGGGGAACATTGTTCTGATGGGGGTTCTTTTCGTTGTCGCACGGGCGCTGGGCAAGTACTTCGGGGTGCGCCTGGGAGCGGGCCTGGCTGGAAGTGACCCCCTCATCCGCAAGTATCTTGGCTTCGCCATGCTTCCGCAGGCTGGGGTGGCCATCGGTCTTGCGCTGTTCGTTCAGTCCTCGCCTTTGCTGATCGGTCACGAGCAGCTGAGCTCGACAATTGTAAGCGTCACACTTCTTTCGGTATTCGTAAATGAGCTGACGGGGCCGCCGGTCTCCAGATACGCCCTGGTCCGCGGCGCGACCCTTTAGGAGGAATCGTGAAACTCAAGGAGATCCTGGACCCCGGAAGCTGCAGCACAAACCTGGAGGCAAAGAACAAGCGGGATGCCGTAACAGCGATGGCGGAGCTGCTGGCGGTCAATCCGGCCGCCGGGGGTGCTTCCGTTGACGAGATCGTCCAGGGCCTGCTGGAGAGGGAGAAACTGGGTTCGACAGGGGTCGGCGGGGGGGTTGCCATACCCCACTGCAGGATGGACTCGATGAACGGTTTCGCCCTGGCCCTGGGCGTCTGCCGGAAGGGCGTGGGCTGGAACTCCATCGACGGGCGCAGCGTTCACATCATCTGCGCCATCGCCGGTCCGGGCGACGCCACCGACGAACACCTCAGGATACTCGCCGGAGCAGCCAGGGTTCTCGGCAAGGGCAATGCACGTCACGAGATACTCAGCAGCGACACCACCTTCGCCATGAGGGAAGCCTTCCTTTACCATCTGGTCCCCGTTACTTCACGGCTCGAGGAGGGCAGGCGGGACAAGCGGAAGCTCGTAATACTGGTCCTTCAGGAGGAGGAGACCTACGACAGGGTCATGGAGCTCTTCCTCGAGGGAGGCATTGAGGGATCGGTAACCATCAACGCCAGCATGATGGGAACGGTTCTCTCAAGCGTTCCCCTGTTCGCCGGTTTCATGGATGTCCTTGGGCGGTCACGCCCGGAACCCAGGGTCGTGCTGACCCTTCTCCCCGAAGACAGGGTGGACGAAATGGTCTCGGAGATCGAGGGCATCACGGGCGAACTGGACACCCATCGTGGAGCATGCATAATCGTGTCGGACCCATTGATAATCCGCGGAAGCCTTGAAACACTCTGAAAGGATGCCTGTCATGGAAAACCTTGAGGCAAGGATGAGGGAACTCTTCAACAGGATAGAGAAGAACAACCACTGGCGCCAGACCCAGTGCATCAACCTCATACCTTCCGAGAACACCCCCTCCCCCCTGGTGAAGATCTGCGAGCTTTGCGACCCCGCGGGCAGGTACGCCGAGCACCGTTCCATGAAGGGGCGCGAGGTCTACTTCTACCACGGGACCGATTTCATCAGGGACATCGAACTCGAGGCGTCCGCCGCCCTCTGCGAGTACTTCGGCTGCACCGAGACCGAACTCCGCCCCGTCAGCGGCCAGATGGCCAACGAGGTCGTCTTCAAGGCGGTCACCAAAACGGTGAACCGTGACGGAGCAGGCTGGCGAAGGCTCAGGGCCGTGATGAACAACGACCTCGGCAAGGGGGGGCACCTTTCCAGCCAGCCCATGGGCGCCCTGTTCAATTTCGTCGATCACGATCCGGCCACTGGTCAGGAAAACGTCGTGAACTTCCCGGTCCAGCCGGGCAACCCGTACAGGATAAACGAAAAGCGGATGCTTGAGCTTCTGGACGAACACAGGCCCGAACTCGTCGTTTTCGGGAAGAGCATGTTCCTCTACCCGGAACCAGTGAAGGTGCTGGCGGACCATGTGGCGGACTGGCCGGACCGCCCGGTGATCATGTACGACATGGCCCATGTGCTTGGGCTATACGGAGCTTTCCAGGCCCCACTCCAGGACGGCGCCGACGTGGTGACAGGCTCGACCCACAAGACCTTTTTCGGACCCCAGAGGGGCGTCATCGCCTCCAACATGAACAAGAAGCATCCCCTTAGAAAACTCTGGCTCGACATCAACAGCAGGGCCTTCCCCGGCAGCACATCGAATCACCACCTGGCGACGCTTCTCGGGCTTCTCGTGGCAACCGTCGAGATGAACGCCTTCAAGGACGAGTACCAGAACCAGGTGCTGCGGAACGCACGGGCTTTCGCCCGGCACCTTGCCGACAATGGCCTGCACATCGAGGGCGACCCGGCCGACGGCTACACCATGACCCACCAGGTGGTGCTGAGGGTGAAGGAACACGGCGACGGCGCTGCCATAGCGGACAGGCTTCAGGAGAACAACATCATCGTGAACTACCAGGCCCTCCCGGATGACGAGACCTTCCTCACACCCTCCGGCATCCGTACAGGTGTAAGCGAGATGACCCGCTTCGGAATGAACGAGGCCGACTTCGCCCCCCTGGCCGAACTCATGGCGGCCGTTATCATCCGGGGAGAGGATGTCCGGGAGAAGGTGCAGGACTTGAGGGGCCGCTTCATGACAATGCGCTACACCCTCCCCCTTCGGGAGAGCATCGACCTCGCCGCCTCCGCCATGGCAACATCGTTCCCCACTTCGGAGTATTCGGCCCTCTTCGCCGAAAACCTTTCAAAGTACGCGAAAGGAAGGTGAAACCATGACGATCATGGCACTTATCCTCACATGCTCGATCTACGGAGGACAGGGAAGCGACCTCGGGCTGGGCATCATCATCGGGGAGCCCACAGGCATCTGCGTCAAGTACTTCACATCCCCCACTGGCGCGCTGGCCGGTGCAGCGGCATGGAGCCTCTCCGGCGACGAGAAAGCCATTCACATCTACGGTGACTACCTTTACCACATGACGGAGCTTGCCACGTGGGACGGGGGCCGGTCACCCTTCTATCTGGGAGTGGGCGCCAGGGCCATCTTCAGGGACGAAACCATGGCGGGGATCCGGATTCCCGTGGGCATGTCGTGGGTTTTTGACGAGGCGCCCTTCGACGCCTTCCTGGAAATAGTACCGGTGATGGACATCGCGCCGGACACCGAGTTCGATGTTGCCGGAGGCGCCGGAGCGAGGTTCTGGTTCTGAACCGCGGGAGGGTTCGATGAAGCTTCTCATAGTTGGCGGGGTCGCCGGGGGGGCCAGCGCCGCCGCCCGGGCCAGAAGGCTCGATGAAAACGCCGAGATAATCGTATTCGAACGGGGTGACTACATCAGTTTCGCCAACTGCGGGCTGCCCTACCACATCGGCGGGGCCATCCCCTCCCGGGAAAGCCTTCTGCTGATGACGCCCGAGAAGTTTCTGAAAAGGTTCGACGTCGCTTTCAGAACCGGTCATTTGGTGACTTCCATAGACCCGGAGGGGCGCACCGTCACCGTCAGGGACACCGGAAAGAACGAGGTTTACAGGGAAAGCTACGATTCCCTGATACTTTCGCCCGGTTCGACCCCCCTTGTCCCCCCGATCCCGGGAAAGGACCACAGGGATGTTCTTGTCCTCTGGACAGTTCCGGACATGGACGCCATCATGGAACGCATAAGGGCGGGCGCCCGCCGGGCCGTCGTCGTCGGCGGCGGGTTCATCGGGGTGGAGACCGCCGAGAACCTTGTGGCGGCCGGCCTCAAAACCACCCTTGTGGAAAGGGAACCCTGGATCCTTCCCTTCCTCGACCCCGAAATGACGGCCCCCCTCACCAGGGCGCTCACCGAGGGAGGCGTACACCTGCTTACGGGTTCCACCGTCGAGGGCATTGAGGAGGCTGAACAGGGGCTCAGGGTGATGATCCAGGGGGCGGCGCCCGTACATGCCGATTTCGTTGTCATGGCCGCCGGGGTCAGGCCAAACGGGGAACTGGCCAGATCGGCCGGTCTCACCACCGCCGCCAATGGCGCCATCATCGTGGACGAGTTCCTCCGTACAAGTTCCCCGCACATCTATGCCGTGGGCGACGCCGTCCAGACCGTGCATCCCATCCTTGGCGAGCGCATGTCCATCCCCCTGGCCGGACCGGCCAACAGGCAGGGACGCATGGCGGCTGAGAACGCTCTGGGGGGTAACGTCAGCTGCCCTGGCACCCTGGGCGCATCGGTGGTGAAGGTTTTCGACATCACCGCGGCCTCCGCGGGAGCCTCCGAGACCCAGCTCACACGCCGGGGCATCCCGCACGAGAAGGTTTACATTCACCCCTCCTCCCACGCCTCCTACTACCCGGGCTCGGCCCGGATTAGCATGAAGGTTCTCTTCAGCCCTGAAGGCATCGTCCTGGGAGCCCAGGCTGTGGGCGAGGACGGTGTGGACAAACGCATTGACGTTCTTGCAACGGCAGTAAGAAAAGGTCTCACCGTCCGTGACCTCACAATGCTTGAACTCTGCTACGCACCACCCTACGGCAGCGCGAAAGACCCGGTGAACTACGCCGGTTACGTCGGCTGCAACGTTCTGGACGGCCTGACGAAACAGGTTCACGTCCACGACATCCCCTCCGAAGCTTTCCTTCTCGACGTCAGGGAACCCGAGGAGTGGGAACTCGGCACGATCCCCGGCAGCACCCACATCCCTCTGGACACACTGAGACAGAGGCTGGGGGAGATCCCGCGGAACAAGCCCGTAGTGGTCTTCTGCGCCCAGGGGCAGAGGGCCTACTCGGCTGAGCGAATGCTGAGGCAGAAAGGTTTCGATGTGTCGAACCTTTCGGGGGGCTACCTTACCTGGCGGATGTTCCACCCCGAAACCCACCGTCCCGCCGTGACAACGGAAGCGTCAACCGCAGAAAGGACTCCTGAAGCCGACGCCGTTGTAGACGCGTCAGGGCTTCAGTGCCCCGGCCCCCTGGTTCAGGTGTCCAGAGCCATGAAGGAGCTTGCTCCGGGACAGGTGCTGTTGGCAAGGGCAACGGACCGGGGCTTCAGAAGCGACCTTCCGGCATGGTGCGGTTCAACGGGCAACACACTGCTGGGTATGACCGAAGAGAAGGGCGTTTTCACGGCCCGCGTAAGGAAGGGCGGAGCGGAAACCCCGGCATCCGGGCCGAAAGACCCGAAAAGGACAACGATGGTCCTCTTCTCGGGCGACATGGACAAGAACCTTGCCGCTCTCATCATAGCCACCGGCTTCGCCAGCCTTGGGCATCAGGTTACCGTCTTCTGCACGTTCTGGGGGCTTTCCATCCTGAGAAGGGAAAAGCCGCCACGGGTGAAAAAGGGTTTCCTCGACAGGATGTTCGGCGCGATGCTGCCCAGGGGCCCCAGAAAGCTCGCCCTTTCAAAGCTTCACATGATGGGCGCAGGCACGGCCATGATGAAGCACGTGATGAGGTCGAAGGGGGTCGACTCCCTGCCCGACATGCTCTCGCGGGCTCAAACGATGGGCGTTGTGTTTCAGGCCTGCGAGATGTCCATGGGGGTGATGGGCATAACGAAAGAGGAACTCATACCCGGCGTGGAAACCGCCGGTGTGGGTACCTTCGCGTCCCTGGCGGAGAAGAGCGCGGCGACCCTGTTCATATAGACGCCACCCTGTTGCGCCCCTGCTCTTTGGCCCGGTACAGGGCCATGTCGGCCCTTGCCACCAGGTCTTCCGGGGTGTCCGTTTCCAGAAGAACTGCCACCCCGAAGCTTATCGTCACCCTGAACGACTGCTGCCCTGCGATGAGATCAAGGGCGTTAACGGCAGATCTGCAGCGTTCGGCGGCTGCCACTGCGTCGGCCAGGGTGCTGTAGGCCATAAGCACCGCGAACTCCTCGCCCCCGTACCTGGAAGCGACATCGCCGGCCCTGAAGGAGCCCCTGATGCACGCCGCTGTCCACGCCAGGACCGTGTCGCCAACCGTGTGTCCAAACCTGTCGTTGACCGACTTGAAGTGGTCGATGTCGCCCATCACAAGCGCAATGGGGTAACCATGGCGCTTTGAGCGGCCGATCTCCTGTTCCAGCCTTTCCATAAGCACCCGCCGGTTGTAGAGCTCGGTCAGGTAGTCAACCTCACCGTACCTTGCAAGCAGGTCCTGAAGCCTTTTCGTTCGGAGCGCGGCCCTAACCCTTGCCCGAAGCTCGAAGGCGTTGAAGGGTTTCCGGACAAAATCCACGGCGCCCAGATCAAGGCTCCTGACCATTGTCTTAACATCGTCCTCGGCAGAGAGGATTATCACGGGGACATGACTGAGCGAGGCGTGGTCCCGCAGTTCGGAGAGCACCTGGAAACCGTCCTTGCCAGGCATGTGAAGATCGAGGAGTATGAGGTCGGGTGGGTTACCGACTGCCATGGAAAGCCCGTCATCACCGTTGGAGGCCGTAAGGATGGAAAGTCCCTCGGGCTTCAGGCGCACCCGCGCCAGATCAAGGGCTTCGGGGCTGTCATCGATTATGAGGATCGAATCGGGTGCATTCACAGAAGCGCCTGTTTTTGCCCGGCTGCAAGAAGGGCCACCACCCTTTCCGCCCGGGCTGCGCGGGTCCCTGGTTTCCGGGCCGCGGCCACGTAACCCATGTAACGCGTGCGGTACGAAGGGGCGAGTTCCGAAAAGAAGAGGGCAGCACCTTCATTGCGCTCGAGCGCGTCTTCCAGCTCGGCGGGCATGGCGAACTCCCGCGCTGGTTTGCTGTACCAGAGCCCCCTCTCCCGGGCGATGCGCACCTGCTCCATTCCCGCTTCGGCCATCAGCCCCCTGGCGATGAGGTCCACGGCACGCTCGCGGTTGGCCTCGCTCCATTCGCTGCCTTTGCGCCGCGGTGTAAAAAGACGAAAGTAGTGGGAGTCGTCACCGCGTGTGATAAGGCTGTCTATCCATCCGAAGCAGATGGCCTCCTCCAGGGCGTCCTCGTAGGTAAAGAATGCGGCAGGAGCCTTCCGGAACTCCAGCCACACACCCGGTGACTCCTGATGGTTGCTCTGCAGCCAGAGACGCCACTGGGTCCGCCCCGTGAGCGCAAGAATTTCCCTTTTTAAGGCCATGCCCAAAACTCAGCCCCATATGCAGCCGTGTCAAGTAGAGGAGAGAGATCGACAGTCGCTTCAGATGATTGTTGGAGTCGATCCGGTCCTTTGCGATCCGTTCCAGGCCGGCAAGCCTTGACCAACGCAGGAACAAAACAGATTGTTCCTTCACGGGAGGTGACTTATGAGCCTTGAACAGACCCTGGCAGTTCTCAGGAAGATGCAACCCACCCTGAGACAGTTGTTTGGAATTGAGAGACTCGGGGTGTTCGGATCCCTGGCAAGACAGGAAGCAGGTAATGACAGCGATATCGATATTGTGGTCGTGATGCCTCCTGACCTTTATGCCATGGTTCATCTGAAGGAAAAGCTGGAAAAGGCTCTTAATGCACCTGTTGATCTTGTCAGATACAGGGCAGGTATGAACGCTCTGCTCAAAGAGCGGATCGAGCGGGATGCCGTGTATGTCTGACCTGCCGCTTCTGCAAAGCATCATGTCACAGGTGATCGAGAGTGTCGACAAGATCCAGAGGCGTTTCAACGAAGTGGAAACACCTGATAATTTCCTTGAAAGTGATGCTGGAATTGATAAACTCGACGGTATAGTTCTTATGTTGATCACCATCGGCGAAAACCTGAAGCGGTTCGAGAAGTACGGTGGAACACCGTTCATGAGTGAGCATCCGGAAATCGATTGGATAGGTCCTCGGAGTACGAGACTTCCTCAGTCATCACTACTTCGATCTTGACGCCGAGGTTGTTTTTCAGATCTGCAAGTACAGGATCGCTGATTTGAAAAAGGCCGTTACGGAAATCCGTGCCAGCCTTCAGAGCAGTCTTCAGTAAGCACATCAGATATCCCGCCCCTTTGTTCCACCGGGAAGCGTTCTATCTTCCAGTGCGGTCACTTTGCTCCCCCGCAGAGAATCGTTCGTTATTATTGGCCAGGGTTCCGGCCCGTCCGATTCTCCGGGGTGAACCACGAACAAGTACTGGAGCTTCTGCAGTGAAGATACTGGGCCAGATATCCAAAGGCCTTGAACAACTTGGCGCCGGGGAACTCACACGCCTCGGTGCGACGTCGGTCGTCCCCGTCTTCAGGGGGGTCTTCTTCGATACGGACGTTGCGGGAGCAATGCGCATCAACTACACGTCACGGCTTTTCGACCGTTTCCTGCTTCAACTGGTGTCCTTCCCCGGCCACACGTCCGACCAGCTCTACGCCAAGGCAGTGAAGTTCCCGTGGGAGGATACTTTCGGAGTTGAGTCAACGTTCGCCATCTCCTCGGCCGTCTCGGGTGGCGGGATACGCCATTCCCAGTGGGCCGCACTCAAGCTCAAGGACGCCATCGCCGACCATTTCAGGGAGATCTGCGGCAAAAGGCCCTCGGTTGACAGGCATGACGCCGATGTGAACCTTGACCTTCGGATCAGGGACAACAAGGCCGAGATCAGGCTGGACCTCTCCGGCGGCGCTCTGCATCGAAGGGGTTACAGGAAGGAGACCGTTCCGGCGCCCATCAGGGAGACCGTTGCCGCCGCCGCCGTGGAGATGACGGAGTGGACCGGAGAAACACCACTGGTCGACCCCATGTGCGGTTCGGGCACGCTTCTCTGCGAGGCCCTGATGAAGTACTGCATGATACCTTCGGGCTTCCTCAGGCAGAAGTGGGGGTTCTTCCATATGGAGGGGTTCTCTCGGAAGCTGTGGCAAAGCGTGAAGGCCGAAGCGGACGGCGCCATCACCGGGCTTCCACCCGGGCAACTCTCGGGAAGCGACATCTCAAGGGCCGCCGTGAGCGCGGCCCGCACGAACCTGGCAACCCTGCCAGGGGGTGGGAATGTCGCCATCACCCTTGGCGACTGGAGGCAAAGCCCGGGCATCACCTCCTCCGTGATCCTGACAAACCCTCCCCACGGCATCAGGATCTTCGAGGACACGGCCGGTTCCCTTCTTGGTGAATTCGGTGACTTCCTGAAACAGAGGTGCGCAGGGACCCGGGCCTTCATCTACATCGGCGACACGGCGCTTCTGAAGAAGGTGGGGCTCAGGTCGGCCTGGCGGAAGGAACTGATGTCCGGGGGGCTGGACGGCCGTCTCGCCCGGTACGACCTCTACTGATGATGAAGGGGCAACGGTAACCCTGTGTTCTCCGCCGAGTACCTTGCCGGGCTGGGGTCATCGCTTGACATCATAGGCCAGATGGCAGCCCTGGTTCTTCTGGGCTACCTGATGACCCGGCGGGGGTGGATAGGCCCGGGCACCCTTTCCGACCTCACCAGGGTGCTCATAGACCTCGTGCTGCCCTGCACTTTCATACTGGCCATGGCCCGTGCTTTCACACCGGAGTTCTTCGGCAGCGGCGCCGTTCTGGCCGCGGTGTCTGCGGGCTGGGTGGTCGCGGCGTGGCTCTTCGGAACGGTCTGGTTCCGCCTTCTTCCAAGCGGCCACCCTTCGAAGGACAGGTCGGTCACCGCCATGATGATGGTGTCCAACAGCCTTTACCTTCCACTGCCCGTGATGCTCGCGGTGACGCCCGAAGCCCTCCATGACAGGGCCGTGGTGTACATCTCCATGATCGCCGTTCCATCGATAATCGCGAACTGGACCGCCGGCGTTGCGCTTCTGAGCGGAGGACCGCGGCCCGCATCGGGGGAACGGCTCAAACTTCTACTGAACGCCCCCATACTCTCACTTTTCGCGGGAATGCTCCTGAGTTTCGTGCCAGGCGTCCGCGAGGCGGCCCTGGGTGAGCCCGGGGCATTCGTTCCCGCCCGGGCGCTCTTCTCGGTCATGGAGTACCTGGGGCGCATCCTCTCACCCCTTGCAATGATAATCCTGGGAGGAATGATAGCTTCGGGACGGAACGCCGGACGGGTGAGGCTCCGCTTCTCGGTCCCTCTCATCGCCGTAAGGCTGGTGCTGATACCGGGCGCGGTCTACCTTCTTGTGACACGCATCACTACCGGTCTCCCGCCCCTTGCGCTCACCGCCCTGCTTCTCGCGGCGGCAGCGCCTCCGGCCACGAACCACGCGCTCATAGCCCGAAGGTACAACGGAGAGTGGGAACTTGTTTCCAAACTTCAGATGCTGGTCCACGCCGCCGCGCTTCTGACACTGCCCCTGTGGCTCAGCCTGGGGCTCGGGTTCTGAGGGTCAGAAAAGGGCCTTGATCCCCCCCCATGACTCACGCTCAAGCGGCAGCATACCCGAAAGGATCATGAACTGCTCGTAGGCTGTACCCCAGGTGGACTGGCTGCTGGCCCATGTAGAACCGTTGTTCTGGCTGAACCAGGTCATGTCGGCCCAGGTCTGGTTGGCACACAGCCAGTAGTGGGCGCCGGCGCCGCCGGTGGTCTGCAGGGCGAACCAGTTCTTTGTTCCGGCGGAGTAGAATATGTCGGAAGTGGTGATATAGGTGTAGTACAGGGGGTACCCCCAGGAGGTGTAACCGGTGTTTGAGTGGGTGCAGTCTGTGGAGGTGTGGCTGCTGACGATGCTGCCCGGGCCTGAGCCGCTGTCGGCACGAAGCTGGATGTTGAAGCCGGTGGCGTTGCTGCTGGCATAGATGGCCCAGATCTGAACCAGGTCGATGTATCCACTGGTTGGGGAGGTGAAGTCGTCGGCGATCATCCATGAGTTCGGGGAGGAGAAACCCAGGCCATTGGCCAGGTTCTCGTAGACGAAGGGTTGTGAGCAGCAGTAATACTCCCATGGGGGGTCACCGAGCAGGGCTGCTTCCGGCGATACGGACGGGATGTGCCCAAGGTTGTCGGGCGACTGGATGAGAAGCAGCATGAAGATGAAAATCTGCATTGCGTTACCTCCCTGCCTTTCATGAATCCATTATCGCAGTCATGTCATTTGTGTTAAAATAGCCGGATCGACCATCCCGGTCAAGGCAGGGAAAAGGGGCGGCAAGGCGCCGCCCCGGATCGATGCTGCACGCTACCAGTAGAGCCAGGGAACCCTTTTGCGAAGGCTCACTTCAACGTCTTCCTCGTTCCAGCCCGTGGGGCGGACCATCTTCTCTTCGGGAACGACCAGGCTGCCCACGTAACTTGCGTCCTCGTAAACCCTGGTGATCTGCTGGGCTATCTGGCGGATGTCGTCGGGGGTTGCCACGCCGTTGTCGGTGGCCTTGTAGAACTGAACCGTCACTCGGATGGGGAACCTGTCGTCACGCACCATCCTGTAACCGCCTATCTCGCGGTACGGCCCCTCGAGCTCGCCGTGACCCACAACAGCTGCCTCGACAGTGCTCCTGGCCATGGCGCCCCCCACCCCGGAAGCGGTGCACTCCTCGGCGAATCCAGCATCGAACCAGGTGTCCCTTCTCTCCCTCTGGCGCAGGGGGATCTGGATGAGCAGGACCATGTTCAGCCCCTCTTCACCGGCTGCGCCGACGCTCTGACCGTTGCCGTCCCCGCCGTTCTCCATGAAGTCGCTGAGCCTGGTGCCAGTGAAACTGGCGCGCTGCCCGTCGGAGTTGAAGAAGAGCTGCTGGCCCCACCCCCACGAACCCTCGGGAGCGTATTCGCCCGAGTTGTCTATGATCGCCGCGCTCGTGCCCTCGCGGGTGGCAACTATCGCAAGAACGGCGGGGTCGCCCTCGTAGGACTGGTAGTTGTACAGAACCGGGTTGAATATCGCCTCGCCGTCATCGGGGATGGGAAGGAACACCGCCTGGGCGCTGACCAGCACAACGCTGTCACGGGGGGCCCAGAGACCAAGCCTCCTGCCGGGCCAGTCCGAAGGGTCGTGAAGGTAGCCGCGAAGGCCCCACACGTAATCGCTGAGGCTTACCGGCTCAAGCTCCTCGTTCCCCCGCTCGTTCCCCACCAGAAGGTAGAAATGATCGGGGTCGAGATCGGCCGAAAGGTCGTGGAAGTTCGGGTACCTGATGACCGGCATGGGGGTGCAGATGCGATTCCGGGCGGTGCCGTGCTGTACCTGTATCGTCAGGTCGGATATGTTGGGGCCCCAGCAGGAACCGGCGTACCTCCCGGTGTCCTCCCAGGTCACGTTCACCACGTTCAGACCGTACCGGTCGCAGACCCTGGTCAGCTCACTGTCCCACGTCATCTCCGAAACCCGCTCGACAACGGCGTCGTAATCGGCAGGACCCTTCAGGACCGTCAGAACCATCAGAACAAGTATCGACATCTTGTGAACTCCTTTCGTGGACCGACACTGATACGACGAAAGGCGGGCCCATATTCCAGAGCCCGCCCAACGGATGGTTGCTTTTTTGGAGCGGTCCTTTAGAAGAAGCTCACCCTGAAGTCGGCCACGACCGGGTTCAGGTCCCTCAGAAGGGATGACGGAAAGGCGCTGTCGCCCATGAACTCGGCCGGGCTCTCTCCGTCCCGGGGCAGAAGCCTAATGAAAAAGCCCTCGTAGGGGGTTTCCCAGAGAAGGGCGTATCCCTCGTTGTCCCAGGCGTAACCAAGGATCTCGAATTCACCTATGGCGGCCTCAAGCTCCACCAGGGTGCTGCCCATGCCTATGCCCTCTGCGGTCCTCCAGTACGCGCCGCGCATCCGTACTTCAAGGGGTGTGCCTTCGTCCGTCCAGAAAACGGCCAGTTCTCTGTCTGTGCCCGGCGAGACCACCGTTACGTTCAGGTATTGACCTTCACCGAGGTTCTCTGTTGTCTGCTCGATGGTCTCTCCAAAGAACATCAGTTCGAGGGAGTCAGGGGTGATGTCGCGCGTGATGCCGGCCACCCCCTGGGGGGTCGCCAGTGCCGGGGGGATCACGAGAATGGTCTTTGCTGTCAGAACAAGGGCCAATACGAACATGCGTTACTCCTCAAGGGTTGAACGTTCACAGGTATATGGGTGGTTCGGGGCGCAAAACACCACCTAACTTATCACAAACAACTCTCGAAGAGAACCCTTCATGCATCCGAACGTCAAAGGGGGATTGATTTCCGTGTTCCTCAACCGCAGTAAACTTGACATTCCGACAGCTCAGTGAAATAAATAGCCCGCTTCCAAAGTTCGTACGATTCACAAAGGAGGGTTCCATGCAGTTTTTATTGATCGCTCTCTGCCTGACCGGCTTTTCGGAAGACGGCAACCTCAACAGCGCCGGCATCTCCGGCTGGTCACCCGTTGACGCCACGATAGACTTCGATGTTCTCAACACCTGGACCATCACATGGGCCGATCAGGTCCTGGGCCTCGCGACGTGGGAGACCGGTTCCGCGATCAACATCATCTACTGCGAAGCAGCCGGCATGGAGATCGGCAGCCTCAACCCCGTCACCGGCGGCAGCGCTGGCTCAGTGCCCAAACCCGCGGGATGCGGGACCGGTTTCGGCATCGCCTTCAACGACAACCTGACCACCCCGATCTGGCACATCAACAGCTGGCAGTACTCGAACCTGTGGTACTCCGAAGATCAGTTCACGTCCTGGCAGACCGTATCGAACCCGGTTGGCACCAACGGCCGCGGCATGTCCTTTGACGGAACCGACTACTGGCAGAGCAACCAGACCAGCCTCGTGCGCTTCCAGCCCGGAGTGGGCGCCCAGACCTTCACAGGCGTTGCCCCCACCCAGATCTCCGGCGTTGCGGTCGTTCCCGGCGCCAACCCTTCATACGTCTACGTCATGGTAACCACCTACAACACAAACACCTTCATCCTCAGCTCCTACGACGGCACCAGCCTCACCCAGGTCGCCACTGGTGTTACTCCCACCGGGCTTGGCAACTCGAACCGCCTTGGGCTCACCTACAGCTACGACCGTGGGAGCCTCTTCTTCTCGTACGCCATCAGCGGCGGCTACGCCATCACCGAGATGGAGTTCGATGTGGTCTCCCTCAGCAGGGACACCTGGGCCGGTATCAAGAGCTCCTTCTAAAAGGGGTATTGTTACAGACCGAGGGGCGGGTGAGAACCCGCCCCTCTTCTTGTCGTATTCACAAGGCCGATGGGCTTACTTGGAGTAGAACTCCACCACGGCGCGTTCCTGCACTTCGATGGGCACATCCTCGCGGGCGGGGATGGCCTTGACGGTTATCTTCCTGTCCTGCGGGGCCGCGTCGAGGAACGACGGCACGCCTATGCCGCTCCCGGCGGTGATGTGGTCGACCACTATCTTGAGGTCGCGGCTCTTCTGCTGAAGGGTTACCTGGTCACCCACGCGAACGAGGAAACTCGCGATGTCCACGCGTTTGCCGTTGACCTGGACGTGCCCGTGGTTCACGAGCTGCCTTGCGGCGGCGATGGTGGGGCTGAAGCCTCCCCTGGCCACCACGTTGTCCAGTCTGCGCTCGATGAGCTGAAGCAGGTTGACACCTGTTTCACCGGCCATCCTGCTGGCCTCGGTGTAGTAGGCGCGAAGCTGTTTCTCGCTGAGGCCGTAGTTGAAGCGGATCTTCTGCTTTTCCTGAAGCTGAAGACGGAATGTGGATACCCGCCTTCTCTTCTTCATGGCGCCCTGTTCGCCCGGAGTGTTCTGGTTCCGGGGTTCCTTGCGTACAAGGCCCGGAAGAGGTGTTCCGAGAGCCCTGACCTTCTTCAGTCGGGCGCTTCTGAACCTGCCCATTGACTTCTCCCGTCTTCTTTCAGGTTTCTGTTGCGGCAGCATCAGCTCCAACATCTGCCGCAGGCTGCTTACTGGAAACAAGCCCGTAACTTACACCAGAAGAAGGGGGCGGTCAAGGATGACCGCCCCCAGTGAGGACCAGATCAGACTAGCGGACTACCACGCAGGAACGGGAAACCGTGCCTTCGGTCGTGGAAAGCCTGTAGAAGTACACGCCTCCCGGCACCATCGTGCCGCGGGAATCAGCGCCGTCCCAGATCAAGGAATGGCTGCCGGCTGGAAGGTCGCCCTGCTGAAGGGTTCTGACCACCCTGCCGGAAAGGTCGAAGACCTGAAGGGATACATGTCCACCGACAGTCGTGCTGAAGCCAAGCGCAGCACCTGTGGTTATGGGGTTGGGGATCGCGGCGCCAAGGTGGAAGCCCGGAACGGGAGCGCCCGACCCTTCGGCCGTGCCAACACCAGTGGGAACCATGACCTGCATGGGGTATAGGTTGTGGGCTGTGACGGTGAGGGTGACTTCCTCGGAACCCGGCACTTCGGGAATGCTCAGCGTGACCGCGCCTGATGAGTTGGTCCTGCCGCTGGCAAGCACGGTGCTGCCCTGGCAAAGCCCCACCAGGGCGTTATTGACCGGTGAGCCGCCCGCGGTAACGTTGACGGCAAAGCTGCCCACGCCAACCTGGGACGGGTAGGTGGCGCTGAGGTGCACCAGCGGACCGGTTGTGGTGAATATGTCGTGCTCGGGGTCGCCCATGATCATGTGCATGTTGCTGTTGCTGGCGTTGCCGGTGTATTCGTAGGCCTTGATCTTGCCGTAGTCGAAGGCCTGGCCCATGTGGTACATGTCGAGCTGGAAGTAGCCCTTGAACTGGTAAAGGGCCAGGGAATCAGTGGGACCTACGGGGCTGTTCACCGTGGCGCCCATGAAACCCACCGCGCCCCTGGGAGTGGCTATCGATCCGCTCTTCAGCCACGCTTCACCAAAGCAGTCGCCGCTTCCGCCATCGGCGAACTGGCTGTTCACGCAGGCGATGGAGCTTATCCAGGGAAGCTTACGGCCGTTGGTGAGGGCGGCCACATTGCTGTTGCTGAAACCGGTGGTTACCCAGGTGGTGCGGGAACCGTGACCGATGTAACTGATCAGGGAAAGACCGCTGTTTATCTCTTCGGAGATGAGGGCGATGGTTGGGTTGATGCCGCCATAGGTGCCTGTTGGGCAGTAAAGGGTAACGTCCATGTTGCCGTCGTTTGCCATTATCTGCTTGTAGCGCCACGACATCAAAGGATCCTGGAAGTCGTTCGAGCCAATGCTGATGGCGTACTGGAACCAGCTTGCGGCAGGCTCGTAGGGGTCGGTCTCGTAGGACCACACCTTCCAGGAGACGTAGTTGAGCGTGGCCGTATCGGCGCACAGCCTTCCCACATGAATGCTGGGGTTGACCCCGGTGCCGATCACGCCGTACTGGTTGTCGGAGGCGATGCTTCCCGCCCAGTAGGCCGGCACGCCCACCTCGTCACCGAGGAGGAGAACATACTCGGGGGGGTTGGCCCAGGTGTTGAAGGCGGTGACTATGTATGCATCGACCGCGCTGGACGAAAAACCGATGTCCTCCATGAGGCCGATCTGGACGTTGTAGCCCTTCTCGCGCTTCCACTGGATGAGGTCGGCGCAGAGGTCGACAGCCGCGGAAGACCCTATTACAAGGTAAGAGCCGTCAATGATGGCGTCGGTCTCCTGGAAGCCCAGCACCTCGCGGTAGTAGGGAAGGAAGGTTCGGGTAACACCCGCTGAAACGCGGTAAAGCTCGTTTTCGCCGGGTGCTCCGTTGTTCACGAGTCTGACCGTTACGCTTGTGTTGACGATCGTGCTGCCTGTTACGGGGTTGACCTGAACGGGATTGAAGCAGACCCACGCCACCCTGATGTCGCGAAGGATGCTGATGCTGTGAAGGGTAACGGGCGAAGAGGGGTAGTATTCGCTTGCGCCGTAGACATCTTCGTTCACCCTGAGTGGGGGCTGGAAGCCGCTTCGTTCAGGGAAAGGCTGGGTCGGAAGGACGTTGTAGTTGCCAAGCACGCTTGTTTCGGCGCTCACGATCTCGAGTTCGATACCGCCGGTGGCAGGGATCTGAACCATCCTGCGGATCACGGGGAGGTCGGGGGTGCCGATCTCCGCTCCGTAACCGCCCCCTGGAACCCTGAAGACAACTCCCGGCCCGAAACCGTTGAGCAGAGCCTCACCCGCTTCGAGAGCGGTTAGGTTGAAGCGCACGAGCTGGCCGGAATCGGTGCCAAGGTACTCGGCCGATTCCACGGGCTGCGGCGCGCGGTAAACAATGCCCGCCGATGCCGAGAACGCAAGGAACAATGCAGTAACAACAAAATACTTCACCGTTTACCTCCGATTGGGTTTGCATTGCACAAATCGCTTCATACGGATCTTTTCGAAAATTACAACTGTTTTACCCGCAAGTCAATAAGAAGTTTCAGGAACCGTGCGGGGAGACTGTTCTAATCGCCGCCTTCAGTTTCGATGACACTGAGCGCATGAGAGACCGCGCTCTCGAGCTGTCTGTCAATACCCAGGCCGGGGTCGGAGGGAAAGGGGATGACTTCGATATCAGGCGTGACACCGTTGTTCTCGAGGTTCATACCGGAGAGAGTGTACCAGCCTGTTCCCGGAAGCCTGAACGATGTTCCGTCAGCAAGGCTGACATCCACCGTGCCGATCACCGCTCCATATGTGGCTGCGCCCACTACCGGTCCAAGCCCCATCTCCTTCCAGGCCGCCGCGAAGATCTCTGCGTCGGAGTAGCAGGTCTGGTCAATGATAAGCACCAGAGGACCCCTCCAGACTCCCAGAGGTTCGATGGTTCCCCTTCCCGACCTTCCGCGGCTCCAGGCGTAGGCGGGACGCCCGAGGCTTTCGAGGATCTGGTCGTGCGTGTGTCCGCCGCCGTTGCCCCTTATGTCGACTATCATCGCTTCACGGTCCAGTCCTTCGGCGTAAAGGTCCCTCCGGAAGTCTTCGACCGCTTCCTGGTTCATCGCGGGTATGTGCAGGTAGCCCACCCTGTCGCCCGAAAGGTCACGGACCATTCTTCTGTTGCGGGCAACCAGCTCCCCGTACTCGAGCTGCCACATCCTCCAGGCCGATGTCGGTTCAAGTTCGATCTCCCTGATCCCTCCGCTGCCGGCAACCCGCAGTGTCACCTTTCGACCGGTGGTGAGTTGCAGGGGTGAGTAGAAGTTATGGCTTTCCCCCACCGGAACGCCGTCCACGGAAAGAATGATGTCGCCGGGGTACAGCCTGTCACCTCCCAGGTGGGCAGGCGAACCCGGGATCACGCTGTCGACTGCGATCCCTCCCCCGGCTGGGAAAGGGCCGGGCAGTACTCCGAGCTCACCGGTGTAAGCCGTGCGTTCGTAGCTCCACGGTCCCCAGATGCCCAGATGCGAAGCGCTTAGTTCCCCAAGCATGCGCCTCACTACATCGTTGAAATCGGTGTTCAGAACGCACTGCACAGCCCTTGGGCGGTACACCTCCCGAATGGCTTCCCAGTGGGTGCCGTGCATGTCCTCATCGTAGAAGTTGTCGCGGAGGAGCCTCCAGGCGTGATCGAACTTGGCGGCCTGAAGCGCAGGGATGTCAACCGTGAACGGACATGTCCAGCCGTAGACCGTTCCCCCGCCCCCACCGGGAGGTATGGCCCTGACAGTATTGCCGTAACTGAGCAAAAAAACATCGCCGGACTCGACGGGTTGTATCCGTGTGGGTTGAAGGCCACCGAAAGTGAGCCTTACAAGGTCGTCCCCCTGCCAGGAAACCGACCAGAGGTCCATCTGGTCATCCTGATCATGACCCGGGAGGAATACCGTTCTGCCGTCGGCAGACAATCCGTAGAACTCGTACCACGCCCTGACCGTGCAGAGGGTTTCAACCCGTCGGACGAAATCGGCGAAATCTATCTCAACGTCGCAGGAAGCGCTGTCGAGGATCTCCTCCCGGCTGTCGGCCGGGGTGTACCAGTCATCGCTGCGGAGCCACGCCTGCCTGATGGAGTAGTAGCCGTCGTCGGTGCGGCTCGCCCAGATCAGCCGCCTTCCGTCGGGCGTCCAGACCGGCTGGAAGTCGTCGTTCGGGTGACGGCTGACATTGACGGGTTCGCCCCCCCCCGAAGCCACTATGAAAACATCCTCGCGATGGGCTTCCCAGGGGGCGCTGAATGCAATCCAGCGGCCGTCTGGCGACCAGGAATGGTGGATCACGCCCCGGGTTTCGCAGACCTGCCTGGTCGCACCGGTCCGGATCTGGTGAATGAACAGCCTTTCACCCTGGTCGAGGAACGAGATCATGCTTCCGTCGGGACAGAATCTCCCCGACCTTGCGACGAGAGTTCCTGTTTCAAGGGTGCGGGTCGTGAAGCCGGTTTCAGGCGTGCCTTCTGCCAGAACAAGCCTGACCCCCTCCCCATCCTCCCTCTGGTACAGAAGCATCATGCCGTCAGGGCTGAACTCGGGGCTCTCTTCCAGACAGGTTGACCCTGTGAGTCTTTTAACTCCCTGTCGGATCTCGCCGTCCTCGATCACCCCTGTGTAGATGCCTCCCGAGGCCTGCAGGGCGATGCTGCTCCCGTCCGGTGAGACAGCGAAGTCATCGGTGTAGATGCCCGCCAGTTCCACGCTCACTGCGGGAAAAGGGTAATCGGTTGACGCGTTGACCCTGATGGTGTCGGGCCGCCATTCGGCCGTGGACACCACAAGAAGCTCTCCTGCACTTTCGAACGCGACCTTGCCGCCACCCAGGCCCGGGAAGGTGATCCCCCCCGGAAACGGATCGGAGACAGCAACGGCCGTGGCTCCGGAAACGGCCCAGAAGCGGTCCATCCCGTCTTCGTCCTCCATTACGAAATGGACGGTGCCGTTCACCACCATTGGCCAGCGCTGATCCCTCGAATCGGGGGAAAGCGCTGTCCAGTCCGATCCTGAGCCGATCCACAGGCTGGAGGAGGCGCTTCCACGGTAATGCCTGACCCACCAGGGCGTACTGCCCGTTTCGATTATGAAGCCGTCCGGGCCACACGCCAGGTTTACGACGGGTGCCGGTATGAGCAGTTCGGGGGTGCCGCCGGTGACCGGCACCGAGTAAACCCATTCAGTGCCACCTTCCCTTGAGCTTGTGAACAGGATGCGGTCATCCTTCCAGCCCTGCACCAGGTCTTCCCCGCTGTGATAGGTCAGCCTTGTGGCGATTCCGCCGGACGAAGGCATGACATAGACATCACCACCCCCCGTGACCGAACTCGTGAACGCTATCCAGAGGCCGTCGGGGCTCCATTCGGGGTTGGAGGCGACACCACCGCCGGGCGTCACGCACCTCGGATCGCCCCCGCGCGCGTCCACCAGAAAAAGCATGCCCCGCCATACGAAGGCTATCCCGGTCCCGTCGGGCGACGGGGCGGGATGCCTCGCGTCGGCCACTGGCGGTACGGAAAGCCCGAGAAGAAGAACAAGAAAAAGCATTCGCTACTCCTTCATTGCATGTATTAAAAGCCTTGGCGAGCATTCAGGGTCGAAGGGGCACCCGTCGTAATCACCCCAGAGGTCGCCAACCTTAAGGCCTGCCAGCTCGGTATCCCCGACCGCTTCCATGACATCGAAGGCGGCAAGCTCAAGGAGGACCCTGCGGACATCCCCTCCCCCCCCCCGGGGAACTCAGTCGTGTAGATCATGTCGTACACGACCGTGTTACGCCCGACGGGGCGTAGAACTTCCTCGTCGAGGCAAAGACAGCCCCCGTCGGGCAGGATGACCTGGTAACGGCGGGTCCTGCCCTCGGGGTACCGCCGGGCGAAGGCGGGACTGACCTCGATGATCAGCGAGCCACCCGGCCGAAGCACACGGCAGGCCTCGCGCAGGACGGCCCCCCTGCCCTCCCTGTCCAGAATGCACTGAAGCCCGTTGTAGGGAAAGCACGCGAACGAGAAACTGCGGGAAAGGAATGGCATGCTCTGCCCGCAACCCCTCACCCTGGACGCAAGCGTCAGATCATCCGGCATCCACGAGGCGAGCATTGCGGCGCTGGGTTCGAGGGCGGCCATGAAGCTGCCATCGAAGAGGCTCGCGGCAAGCCTTCCGGCTCCGGCGCCTATCTCAAGGCAGCTCCCGGGATGGCTTGCCCTGAACTGCCTGTAGAACTCCATCTCCCTCAGGTCGTGCGAGAAAACCGTTCCCTCCTCAGCGTTGAAGAAGGGAGCGTAATCGTCCCAGACGTCAGACGAGGAAGGCGCGAAGGAACCTTTCAACACCCCCGAGACACTCCTTCTCCCTTTCTTTGAGGTCTTCAAGTGCGCTCCTGGCGTCGCTTGCGGCGTGGGACGGCATGCGGGCAACGCATGAAGACACCTCATCGAACACCCGGGCCAGCTCCAGAGCGGCCTCAGTGGAGCCGGGCCTCAAAAGGGCCGCCTCCCGGATGAACCCGGCCGCCATGCGCCTGCACTCGCCCAGAACCATGGCAAGAGCCTTCCCGGGGAAAACGGAGCCATCTGACCTGGCTATGGCGGCGATCCAGCGGTCGTACACCCGTGGGCCGCCAACGCAGCCGAACCATGCGTGAGCTGCCGGGCTTGAGCGGCTCGACACGAAGAAGCGCAGGCTATCAAGGACTACCTTTTCAGCGGAAGCCTGGCCGGTCATTCCGAAACCGTGGAATGAAACGGACCGGCATCCCCTCAACTGGTCCCACGAGCCGTAATCGAGGCGGTCGGGGAATGTCTCGCTCTCGAGGATGGAGGGAGCGGCAAGGATGAAGCCGTGGTCATCGAAGCCGGTTATCAACTGGTGTTCCAGACCTTTCACGGAGCATGGCACACCCCTGGATGCCAGACGCCTGATTCCCCGTTCGAGTCTGTTCCTCTCATCCGCGGTTATGTCGGGACCGAAATGTCCCAGGTCCTGGTGCAGTATGCCCAGGTTGGCAAGCAGCCTGTCGAACCCGCCGTAAGGCCAGTTGTGCAAGGACTGCCGGCTGATGTCGCGGTCGGCGTTGAGAAGGAATGCGAGCCCGGAACCACCGTACAGGAAGTGTTCGGAGTGGGAGTAACCGTGGTACCCGGCCGCGCCCGCCACCACACCCATCAGGGAGGAGAGCGTCGGGAACTGCTGAAGGCTTCTCGCTGTCATCCCGCGAACACCTTTCTCAAGGGGTGGGCTTAGAAAACGGCAGCCCGGGGTCCGGCCCTGATTATGAAGTTTTCGGGGTCGATCTGCACGCCGTTGCGAAGGACCTCGTAGTGAAGATGAGGCCCCACCGAACGTCCGGTGCTTCCCAGCCTGGCGATTATATCACCCCTTTGAACGTGCTGCCCCACCGCCACATCCAGTCTTGAACAATGAGCGTACCTTGTGGAAATGACATCGGTGTGCTTTATGACCATGTTGAGCCCCCAGCCGCCGCTCCAGCCGCAGAAGGTCACAACGCCGTCGGCGGGGGCGTGAATCGGCGTGCCGGTGTCGGCGGATATGTCGATACCCTGATGGTACCTGACGGCTCCGGTGAACGGGTCGATCCGGGCGCCGAAGTCGCTGACGAAAATGCCGTGAACCGGCCAGATCGATGGTGTTTTTCTTAGAAGGTCGGCCTTTTCAACAAGAAGCACGGCCAGTGAATCGTAGGCCATTAATTCCGCGTTGGCCAGTTTTTCGCAAAGCAGAAGCTTGAGCTCGAGGTCTTCGATGTACTGGAACATGTTCAGGGGGTCGCGGGAAGGCCCCCCTCCCCGAAGGGAGGAAAAATCCAGATTGAGGTCGGCTGCGGCCATGAAGACCCGCTCTTCAACCTGGGACATGAGGTGGAGCTGTTCCTGAAGGTTCTGGACCCTGGCCCCAAGCTGCAGCAGTTCGCCCTGGAGAATGGCGTAATCCTGGCCGGGCCCCTCGCCGGAAAGAGCGCGTGCCCTTCGCCCAAGCGAGAAAGCACCGCCAAGGAGAAGGCTGAGCACTCCTGCGGCGAGAAAGACGAACACCCTGAGGCGGTGAGCGTTTATGCGTAGAGGCCTGCGGCGACCCGAAGGGTCTTCAGGTATCCAGTCAAGTGATCCCCTGAGCAAAACCCGCCGCTTCCGTTACTTGAGGAAGTGAAGCAGGGAGCCGCTCTCGCCGCATTCGTGCAGTTTCACTATGGCCCTGTTCTTGAGTTGCCTCACGCGCTCACGGCTGATGCCCATGGTGCGCCCTATCTCGGCAAGCGTGTGCCTTCTGTCGGTGTGTATGCCGAAGAAGAGCTGGATGATGGTGCGCTCGCGATGGTCGAGGATGTCGAGCATGTCGCCAACGCTTCGCTTGAGGGCCTCGTGGAGCACTGCCTCGTTGGGGGCCACGCCATCGTCGGAGGCGATCATCTCCTGGAAGGTCTTGTCGCTGCCTTCGTAGACAGGGCTGTCGAGCGAGAGGTGGGTGCTGTGGATGGACATCATGCCTTCGATCTCGTCGCGGCTGAGGTCCAGTTCCTTCGCGATCTCTTCGGTGGAGGGGTCGCGCCCCAGGGCATGACCGAGCTCACGCGTCGCGCGGCCCATCTTGTATAGCTCGCCCACCCTGTTGAGGGGGAGCCTGACGATTCGTGACTGCTCGGCGAGAGCCTGCAGAATGGCCTGCCTGATCCACCAGACCGCGTATGTGATGAAACGGCAGCCCTTGCCCTCGTCGAAGCCCTTGGCCGCCCTTATGAGGCCGACATTGCCCTCGTTTATGAGGTCTTCGAGGGCCACGCCCTGGTTCGCGTACTGCTTCGCTATGCTGACGACAAACCTGAGGTTGGCCTCGGTGAGCTCGTTGAGAGCCTCCTGGTCGCCCTCGCGGATGCGCCTTGCAAGGGAGGCCTCCTCCTCGGAGGTGAGAGTGTCGCGGGTGCCGATCTCACGCAGGTAAAGCTCGAGTGACCGGCCCTCTGTTCTTCTTGTCGCCATTCCGCCGCCTTTCAGATACCGTATATTTGAAAAATGTATGACTTGTTCCAGAGAAAAGAGCGATTTGGTGGCAAAGATGTCAAGTCTTGACGATTTGTCAAGGGGTTGACGTGAAGTGGTCCGATCTTCCCCGTGAGAAGGCAGTCTGCGCCCTCTGCGGCAGTGATTCACCCGTCCTTCTCAAGCGGTCCCGGGGCTGGCCCGTTTCGAGATGCCCGGTCTGCGGGCTTGTCTACCTGACGGAGAGACCCACCGAAGCGTCACTCGCGTCCATGTACTCGAACGAGTACTACGACCGCGCCGAGGTCGGCTACGGCGGGTACGCAAGCAACTTCGCGAAGTACGCGGACATTTTTGCAAAGCTCTTCAAGGCGAGGGTGAAAAGCCTCGAACGGTACCGGGGGGGGGCGGCCGTCTGCTTGAACTCGGCTGCGCCCACGGCTTCCTTCTCGATCATCTCCGTAGCAATGGCTACAGTGTCTCCGGGGTCGAGGTGAGTCCCGTAGCTTCGGGGTACGCCAGGGATGTTCTCAAACTCGACGTGCACACGGGCTCGCTTGAGTCAGCCGGTCTCCCCGGGGGCCAGTTCGACATCGTCATGATGCTTGACGTTCTGGAACATCTTCACAGGCCAGGGCCTGTACTGCGGGAGATCGGCCGTATACTGAAACCGGACGGCGTTCTTCTGGTTCAATGCCCCTGGGAGCTGACTC
>Ga0351831_1013_pt1 | contig 33532 bp, 41 predicted proteins | sample BONcelHFGM3001C3_FD_206748 | JGI IMG/M metagenome (GOLD analysis project Ga0351831, IMG submission 206748) | Enriched cells from coal bed in the Powder River Basin, Montana, United States - BONCAT cells FGM rep1 HSBNCT.FGM.300.1.C3 ... | reverse complement strand
TGAACCTGGTATCGAGGCGGAGCAACCGGCGGCACAAAAACCATACGTTCCCCGGGGATACAGCCGCCTGTCTATCTCCCTTGCCATCTGACCGTCGGGCCAGCCCTCAACTCCCTTCATTTCATTGTACACCACACCGGTATGGATCAGTTCACTGCTGATGTCACCGGGTATGGCAAGATCAAGACGGTATCCCTCCTGGAGGAATGCGTCCCTGCCAAGGAGCGGGTGGAACACAGCATCCATCAGGTATGAGATAAGGTTAAAGTAATCCTCCTGATACAGGCTTCCGCAATGGTAGACGGTCCTGTCTCCGCCAGTAAAGGCAGACAGCATCGTTGCGATGCTTCTCTTGTGGATTTCCTTGAATCCGTGTCTGATCGGATACTTGTCAGAGCCCTCAAGAACCATGTGTTCCAGCATGTGAAGAATACCGGTGTCATCCTCCGGTATGGTTCTAAAGCAGATACCGAAGTAATTCTCAGGGTCCTCGGCACAGGAAACGTGCACAAGGTCAGCTCCGGTTCTCAGGTGTTTTGCTGTTGTAACAGTGCCCCCGATAGAGGGCAGCAGTGCAGAATCCCTTATCTCAAAACAATCCTGTCCGCTCAAAAGTCTCCAGAATGGTTGCTGACGCATTGAGAGCATGATGACCAGAATAGAGTTCTGTGCAATATGAAGACGGGCAGAAAGAGTTTCAAGGATTGTTTGGAAACATGAAAAACCGGAATGGGGGTTTATCGAAAGGATTGTATAGGCAAAAAGCTGGCAACTCTCTTCAGCAGTGGTGGTTTTGCACGGAACGCAGGTCAAGCCCCGCTTTTCTGTGAAGCATCAAATCCGGGTCTGGGAGTCCCTGATGCTCATTCAGGGGTTGCATGTCAGACAGACTTTCCCAGATGATGCTTCCAACTGCGGGAATCTGGATGTCTCTTGACAGTTGTCGCAGATTTTGCATCAACTGCTGTTGATGGGAATGCATATCAGGTTGTCTTGCTCCCAGGGATTCAAAGGAGTGCAAATGCAGAAGTATCTGGTAGAAATCCTGGAATGCCCCAAATGCCACGGCAAACTAGACTGGAATATCACTGAACAATCACCTGACAGAATTGAATCAGCTGAAGCTTGCTGTCAAGACTGTTCCAGTACCTATCCCGTGCGAGATGGAATTGGAGTATTCCTGACTACGGATCTAAAGCGAAACGATTATTGGGAACAGGCAGACAGGTTGGAACAGTACTTGAGACAGAACCCGGGGCTTGAAGAAAGGCTCATGGATGTGCCTCTTGATACGCTCGGACCTGTTGATCAACATTACAGAGGTGACATACATAAAAGCCGCGGCGATATCGAAGCAGCAAATGCCGCTTATTTCCTTTCCCGGAAGGCGATGTTTTCGGCGGAAGCAAACAGATGTATGGACGGCCAAATGGACTGTTTGATTAATGAAGCTTCACAATCCGACAGCCCCATTTTTGACCTGGCTTCAGGAGATTGTGGACTAGTCAGAAGGATGCTTAAGGATCTGCCAAATATGATTGTTGTGACAGATTTCAGTCCCACAGTATTGGTGAGGAACCGAAAATGGCTGATGGAGCAGGGCCTGTACGATAGAGTGAGCTTGCTGGCCTTCGATGCTCGTCAGACACCGTTTGCGACCAATTCCATTTCATTGCTTACTACACACGCTGGTCTTAACAATATCCAGAATCCTGGGAACCTGCTCGAAGAGCTTGATAGAATAGTTGAAGGCAGGTTTTTGGCCATATCCAGTTTCTACCCCGAGGATGATCAAGAAAATGGTGCAGTGATAAAAGAGGCTGGCTTAGGGGAAACGTCATATCTCAATAGACTGCTTAAGCTCTTTAATAGCGCCAAATGGACAGTTGAGGTTAAGAACACCTGCAGTGTAAAGACTAGTGCAGCACCCACAGGCGTTGTACTTGAAGGGGCCAAAGTGGACCTTTTACCATCATATGACACTTGTCTGGATTGGTGTGTTCTCAGTGCAGCAAATGCATAACCACCCTATGAACCAGGCGCCTGTCTGTGAGTGGGGTAGAGGGTAACGGCGCTGGTTACGCTGATGATGTCCAACCGGGACAGATCCATCGACAGGGTGCCTGTCAGGCTGAGGAGTGGTATTTTTGAACACTGACGAGTGCTGCGTAATTTGCAATCAACAGAATTGGTTGAGATGAAGATACCTGAAGAAACCCATATCCTTGACGATGATGAAGTCAGGCGCTTGAACGAAGATGTGATGTCATTGATGTCGGAGGAGTTCCGTGCTGCGTTTCTGGAGTGTGAGATCAATCTTGAGGACACGATCCGGTTGCGTTCTCTGGGCGCGATGTTCAGGGAAGCCCGGGAATCCCGGAACGAGACCCTGAAAGAAACTTCAACGAAACTGAAGATTCCCCAGTACAGGATCAAGGATATTGAGTACGCTGGCTCAGCCCGAATCAAGCCCGAGTCGCTGAGGGATCTGAGTTCATACTTCGGGCTGGACACCTGGTGTACCCGGTGGGCCTGCAAGAACCCGGAGCTCGCTTACAGACTTGGAATGGACGAATGGTTGAAGATCAGAAAAGCCCGAGGGGGAGTCGGGAAGAAGGATCTTCCGGATTACCATATGCAAGAGGTTGAGAGGCAGGTCGGACGTTTCGTTGAATCCCGGAGACCTCCCGAGCACATCAGACCCGAGTTGGACATCGGCTATCGCATTACGGGTCAGAGTTTCGAGATCTTCGAGATCCGTCCCAGATGGGATCACCCCGAGGTTACCCACGAACTTCCTGCAGCCAAGGCGACCTATGTGAAAAGCAGAAAATTGTGGAAGCTTTACTGGATGCGCGCCGATCTGAAGTGGCACAGATACGATCTCCCGCCGCGTTCTGAATCCCTTCGGGCTGTGCTGAAGGAGATTTTCGAGGACCCTTACTGCTGTTTCTGGGGATGATCGTCAGATCCGATGGTGCTTCAGGCAGCATGGAACCTTCCCCGGACATATCACTTGAAGGGGGGAAAGCGCGCTTAATGTGTCGCATTCAAACCGGCGAATTCACAGCGTCTGTAACCGGCGATGAGTTTGGTGGACTGAAGGCCATAATCCTGAACTGGTTCAACTGTTTCACATTATCAGCCAGGCTTGAAGCATTCATTGAGCAGATCGGACGAATCTTGAAGAATCTTTGTGGTCTGAGGGATCCGGAATACCTGTTCATCTGGATTCAAGACCCCGTGGCGAAATCATGAAAAGCCAGAAGGACTACATCTCGGTTGTTGCCATATCACTTGTTGTCTTGCTTTCAGCTTGTGGCGTGCCTCAAAATCCCAGGATTGTTCTGTCTCAGCTTACCGCGATTCCGGTAACTATCACAGATACCATCAGGATTGCTCCTCCGATTCAAATGGCGGATTCTTCAATGTCCAATTTCAACCCGATCATCACAGAGGAAGCGCTGTATTTTCCCACAACATCTCTTGATGGTTCGGCATCACCGGATCAATTCGGTAATCCTCCCGGCAGAACAGGCATCACTGCTATTGATGCAGGAACAATGGATACTCTTTGGGTTTCTCAAGCAGGGACTACTTCCGGAGAGAGATGGCCATTGATTGGATCTTTGGCTCAATTCCAAGATTCCCTCATTCTGATCAGCTTTGAGGATGGCATCTATCAATTCAGCATGGCTGATGGCAGTTTCAGAACTGCTGCATACAGTGAGCAGATGCAATATGCGTGCAGAAGAATAAGGGATGTTCGAGGAGACTGGTTTTCATCCCTTGATTTTGTGTCCGATGGTGAGCGAATTGCATATCGTCTCTATCCTGTTGAATACAACAGAGAGAGTAACAGATTGTATGACATTGTGGTGACGGACAAGTACATGGAAGAACAGTGCATTTATACATTGCATTATTATGTAGATAGGATAATCGAAATTGAAGGCAAATCCTATTCCTACGAAGGGACAGTATCAGACTATCTACTTACGGACAGCAGCCTGTGTTTTCACACGGTTGAACCTGAACTCTTTTTCGAAATCGGTTTCGATGGTAACCTGATCAGAAACTTGTTTCTGGGAGACCAGGAACTGAGCGGTCCTGTTCTTCCATTAGCTTCTCCATATCAGGGATCGACGACAAACACTCAGTCGATCAATCGATGTATAGTATTGAACGATGGTCATTTATACACACTGCGAACAGGATTGAGCACAAACGGTACAAGTGGTGCAGGAATAATCGATACCAATCTTGAAACCAACACTGCAATCTTCTATCAACTTGATTCAACTCTTGGCTGGACGAAATTCAGTGGCAATGGCAGCTTGTTCATCGCGGACTGGTTTGAAGTTCCAGCGCCCAATGAGGACGGATTGTATGAATGGACAGGGAAAGACCATTATGCGCTTATCAGACTTCAGTAAGCATTGCATCATTTTCGCAATCCTGCTTCCGGTTGGCTGCAGTGATCTGGAGAGAGATGATCAGCATAACAAGGAGATTCTATTGTGGGAGGAGTGGCTGGAAACTGGAATGCCGGATGCAGTCAGCGGCGATGGGCCATACTACGCATTGCCTGATACCATTCTTTTCCAGAATGACAATGAGACTGCTCCGTCTTATGCAGCTGTTAGCAGCTTCGTTATTGCTGATTCACTTATAATCGTTAGCGATAATATATTGTTGAAACTTCATGCCTTCACTCTGTCTGGAGAACACTTGTGGACATCAGGAGAGCCGGGTGAGGGGCCAGGCTGCCTGTCGATGATGGGTGGAATTGATGCTGCTGGCGATTTCATTGCAGTATGCAATATGAGTTTGGGCAGGGTGGATCTATTCAACGTCAGTGATGGCACGTTTGAGATCAGCCTTCCCGTTCAGTGGCCCTTTGATGCAAGTATTTCAGGAGATGGCACAATTGTCGCCGTGAGTATTTCCGAGGAAAACCTGATCACTGTTTTTGATTATCAAGGGAATGTTCTTGATAGCTTCGGGGTCTGGGATCCACCATCTTCCGATGGAATGCCCTATTCACCGCCGGCAGCGAATATCAACCTGAAATGTGATATATACGCGAACTATTTGGTTGTAGCATCAGTATACAACAATTACTATCAAATCTATGATCTGGAAGAAGGGTCATTGGTATCTTCCTTTTCCAGAGAACCCGGACTTCCGATAGAAGAGTCATCAAGTAGCAGGTTCATACTGCAGATCAACGACTGTGTTTTCAATGAAGAGGGGGATGTGGTGGCTCTGTTATGCCCGACCAGACCTCACTGGCTTGATGGCATGTACAGCAATCTGTCTCCTGAAGAGATTGATTACAAGGGTCTGGACATTTTTCTTTCAACAGGGGAATACAAAGCAGGATGTGCTCTCCAAGCAACCTGGGATACTGGTTCGGTACAGTTCAATGATGGTGATATGTATTTATCTAATCCAGAAATGATAGTAAGATTAGATAGTATTACTTTATAATGTATTTCAGTGTATCAATACTACTGTGTATGGCCCTTGAGAATATTGAACATGAACAGGCAATGAGACGATATCAAGCGGGCTTACTGGAGAGACTACTGTCAGGGCCCTTTCAGGAGCTGAAATGACTGGAACAGAGTTTTGTCCGTACTGCGAAGAAGAGAAAACGGTTGATACCGTTGAGAGAGAAGTTGTTATTCCTGTTAGGGGCGAGGAAATCCCGGTTCCTTCGGTTGTTCACATCTGCACTGAATGTGGTGGAGAGTTTACCTGCTCCACTGACTCTCTTGACCCTGTTGAAGCCGCGTTTTTAAAGTTCAGTGCAATGCTGTCAAGAGACACCCAGATTCCCCGTAGTCGTTAGGCGAGCCATCAGACCGAGCATGGCACTCAAAGCCGTTTCAAACCGGCGCACCCTGCTACGCATGTTTGCACAGGCTCATAAGCATTGCGGCACGAATGTTGACTTCCCACTCCGTCATGTGTATTGATATTAGAATCATACACATTGAGGAGGTTGGAAATGCGAACGAACATTGTCATTGATGATGAATTGATGAATGAAGCACTGGAAGTTTCCGGTTTCAAAACAAAAAAGGAAACCGTGGAGGAGGGGCTGAAGCTTCTCATAGCCATGAAGAACCAATCAGCTCTTCGGAAGCTCCGTGGAAGGCTTAAGTGGGAAGGCGACCTCGAGGCGATGAGGACTGACTGATGATACTCGCAGACACATCCGTTTGGATCGAGTATGTGAATGGTGTTGTGTCGCCGCAAACGGACATTCTTGACAAAGAGCTGGGATGCAGGAGAGTAGCCACGGGAGACTTGATAATCACCGAGTTTTTGCAGGGCTTTCGAGAAGAGAAGCAGTTCCAGGAAGCGAAGAGAATCATGGAATCATTGGAGTACTACGATCTTGTCGGAAGAGAAACAGCTTTTACCGCCGCGCAGAACTATCGGAAACTGAGGAGAAAGGGAATAACAGTAAGGAAAACTTTAGATGTAATAATAGCTACTTTTTGTATTGAATATGGATTAGAACTTTTACATAACGACAGGGACTACGACTCCATGGAAGAGATACTGGGCCTGAAAGTCAGGAGATAGGGTTGTCATTGATTCTCCGGGAAAGAAGAAGAGTCTGTTGGAACTGTGGAGCATCATCGATGATTGAAGGAGAACAGAATGATTCGCATTCCCAAGCACGGCCCACCTACTCATCCCGGCGAAATGCTGCTGGAAGAGTTTCTCAAGCCGATGGGTGTTACGCAGAGTGAACTGGCTGAGAGAATGGGGGTTTCATATCCCCGTGTGAATGAGCTTGTTCATGCGAAAAGGGGAGTTACCCCTGATACCGCCCTGCGGCTGGAGAGGTTGTTTGGAATGGATGCCCAGTTCTGGCTTAACCTGCAGTTGGCATGGGATTTGTAACATGCTGCAAATTCACCGTCAGCTTTGGAGATCCAGAAGATCAAGAGGCTGCCTGCATTCTCTCATGTTGTCTGAACCGGAGCGGGGTGGTGTTTTCCTGGCAGGGGAGCTGTGCCATGTTCTAAACCGGAAAGCCTGCCCATGGGCTAGCGGGAGCCGTTCACAATGGTAGTTGTTCCCTACGATGAAAAATGGCCTGAGAGCTTTGCTCTGATCAAATCCGTGCTTGATGGTGCACTTTCAAGGGCAGTTGGCATTGAACACATAGGCAGCACTTCGATTCCCGGGATGCATGCAAAACCGGTGATTGATATTGATGTGGTGATCAGGGATGTGATTGACCTTCCTTTGACTTCTGAAGAGCTTTCCGGGATCGGTTACCTTCATGCCGGTGACCAGGGAATTCCTGGAAGAGAAGTTTTCAAACGGGACGAGGGTTTTCATCTGGAGTTGCTGGATGAGATCAGACACCATTTATATGTATGTGCTGTTGACAGTTCGGAGTATTTAAGGCACATGTTTTTTCGGGACTATTTAAGAGAACATGCTGATGCAAGAGATGAGTACAATCGCATAAAGCTGGAGATCTTGCATAAATATGGACCTGATGATCGCGAAGGATATGTTGCTGCCAAGGAGAATGAGTACAAGTGGTTCTTTGAAGATGTTATTGCACGGTCTAAAGAAAAGCTTAGGTGAAGCTGTTTTTACCCCTCCGATTGAGGAAACTTCTCCTGACCATCCCTGCAGTCTTGTTTCTCAGGAAAACACAGTCTTTCCGATTATTCAGAGCGTTGCGAAAAAACCTTGCGCATGCAGGAAAAAGTCATATGATGCTGGTGATGCAAAACCGCTCTTCAATGAGAGATCGGTGTGACAAAGAAAGCCCTTCCCAATCTGGCCGACCCGCACCGGGGTGACAGTTCATCAAGCATGCTTCCTGATCAATCCGCTGACGCACCGTTGGCCGATTCCTGCTTCCCCATCGTTGGCATCGGGGTTTCGGCCGGTGCCCTGGCCCTGTTGCAGAAGCTTGTGAAGGCTGAGATCATGGAGGTTTCGATCATCTCCAACGCCCTGGTGAACGAATGAACGCCATAGCCACCACCGAGCGGGTGGTTGCCCCAGGCAAGCCCCCGTCAGGAGCAGTCAAATGAAGCGCGACACACCGCTCAATTCCGGCGAACTGCGCCGCCTGGCCGAAGAACGGCTTGGCGGGATGCCGACGTCAGGGGTCGGAAACCAGGGTGAAGTGGGGGCGGAGGAAACGGCGCAACTGCTTCACGAACTGCGGGTGCACCAGATCGAGCTGGAGATGCAGAACGAGGAGATGCGCAAGGCCCAGAACGAGATAGAAGCGGGGATGGCGCGGTATTTCGACCTCTACGACATGGCTCCGGTGGGTTACGTCACCGTTGACGGGATGGGACTGACCCTTGAGGCCAACCTCACTGCGGCCACAATGCTGGGGGTGAACCGCGACTCGCTGGTCAGGCAGCCGTTGACCCGGTTCATTCTCAGGGAGGACCAGGATGTTTACTACCTGCTCCGCAAGAGACTCTCCGAAACCCTCTCGAACGGTGCAGGGCATGCGGGGGTACCCCGGAAGTGCGAGCTGCGCATGGTGAAACCCGACGGCGAGGTCTTCTGGGTACGGCTGGACGCAACCGCCACCGAAGGGCTGGAAGGCACACCGGCCTTCCGTATCGTACTCAGCGACATCACCGAGAGCAAGCGCGTGGAAGAGCACGTTGGTTCGATGGTGGAGATGCTGGATACAGCTCCAACCTCCATAACCGTTCATGATTTTGATGGCAGGTTCCTCTATGCAAATCGCAGGACTTTCGAAATGCACGGCTATGAAGCCTCCGAGTTCATGGCCCTTCGTCTTCATGAACTGGATGTTCCTGATAGCGCAGACTTGATTGCCGGGCGAATGCAACTCATCAGGGAGAAGGGTGAGGCAACCTTCGAGGTTTCCCACCTTCACAAAAGCGGAATACAGATCCAGCTGGAGGTGTTCGTCAAAACAGTAGAATGGCAGGGAAAACCCGCCCTGCTGAGCATCGCCAGCGACATCACCGAGCGGGTGCAAGCCGAAGAAGCCATACGGCGCGCAGAGAAACGATCCGGCGCTTTGATCGAAAACGCCCCGGATGGCATCGTATTCGTGAGTATTGAGGGGAAATTCACGTATGCCAGCCCCAGCACATTCAAGCTCTTTGGCTATGACACCGATGAGATAAGCCAGTTAGCCCCTGATGTTCTTACCCATCCGGATGATCTTCCCAGGGTGCTGACTGTAATGAGCAGTGTTATTCAGAATCCTTCCCTGGTGACGACTCTCCAATACCGCTTCCGGCATCGGGATGGCCGCTGGCTCTGGATCGAAAGTACATTCAGCAATCTGATTGCTGAACCCAGCATTCAGGCCATTGTCATCAATTTTCGCGACATCACCGACCGCAGGCAGGCGGAGGAGGCGTTGCGCGCTTCGCAGCAGCTTGCCGAGAGCATCATCGAAAGCATCCCCGGCGCGTTCTACATGCTCGATGAAGCCGGCAACTATGTGCGCTGGAACGCCTATCAGCGCGACGAAATCATCGGCAAGCCCGACGACCAGATCGCCGGCTTCCCGGCGATTGACACCATCCATCCGGACGACCGCGCGCTCGTTCAAGCACGGATCGAGAAAGTGTTGCAGACCGGTGTGGATGATACCGTCGAAGGCCGGGTCCTGCTGCGCGGCGGCCCCAAGTTCCAATGGCTTTTGATGACGGGCCGTCAAATGGTGATAGAAGGCCATCCTCACCTGGTGGGCATCGGCATCGACATCACCCCGCGCAAACAGGCGGAGGAGGATAACCGCCGGCAAAGCGAGCAACTGCGCCTTCTGCATGACGCGAGCCATCGATTGAATCAGACCCTGGACAAGGATGAGATCTATCAAGTGCTGTGCGAGTTCATGGCTGCCAATGCGCCCAACGACGGTTTCGCCATCTCAGACTTTGTTTCCGAAACGAATCTTATCACATGCTGCGCCTACTGGATGGATAACAAGTGGCTGGATGTCAGCGGTTTCCCGCCGATCCCGCTTGAAGAGGAAGGCAAAGGCACGCAGAGCATCGTCATCCGCAGCGGCCAGCCCATGCTGGTTCCCGATTTTCAGGCGCTGTTGAGATCAACCAGCACCAGTTACTATGTCAACGCTGAGACCAACACAGTCGGGACCCTGCTTCCAGACGAAGAGGAAGACATCATTCGCTCTGCGCTGATCGTTCCGCTTAAGACGGGCAGCCGTGTCAGCGGGGTGATCCAGGTTATGAGCTACCGCCTGAATGCCTTTACGGAAGACCAGTTGAAACTGCTGGAAGCGCTTTCATTGCACATCTCGAGTGCCAGGCAGAATGCACTGCTTTATGCACAGGTTCAAACCGAATTGAGCGAACGCAAACGGGCTGAGGTGGAACTTCACGAATCAAAACAACTCCTTGAGTCGGTCGTCGAAAACATTCCGCTCACGATCTTTCTGAAGGAGTCGCAGGATTTGAGGTTCATCATGTTCAACAAGGCCGGCGAGGATCTCATGGGCTACCACCGCAGGGACCTGCTGGGCAAGAACGTTCTGGACCTCTTCCCTCCCGGGCAGGCAGCCCATTTGAATGCCCAGGACAGGGAGGTGCTGCCAGTGGAATGCTGCTGGACACCCCAAAGGAACCGATCTTAACCCTGAAGAAGGGCGAGCGTTTTCTGCATACCAGGAAGGTCTGCATCGAGGGGGCCGATGGGAATGCGAAGTATCTGCTGGGCATCTCCGAGGACATCACCGAGCGCGAGATGGCCGAGGAGGACAAGCGAAGACTTGAGGACCAGCTTCGCCAGGCCCAGAAGATGGAAGCGGTGGGTCGTCTGGCGGGCGGCGTGGCGCACGACTTCAACAACCTCATCATGATCATCATGGGCAACGTCGAACTGTGCCGGGATCGAATCGAGCCCACACATCCGATCCATGAACTGCTTGACGAGATCACAAGCTCCGCCAAGCGGTCGGCCGAGATTACCCGCCAACTCCTGGCATTCGCCCGGAAGCAGACCATCGCGCCGAAGACCCTGAACCTCACCGACGCCGTTACGGGTATGCTTAAACTGCTGCAGCGGCTGATCGGCGAGGATATCAAACTGACATGGCGGCCTGGCGCGGACCTTCTTCCCGTCAAGATCGACCCCTCCCAGGTTGACCAGATCCTTGCCAATCTGTGCGTCAACGCGCGGGACGCCATCGCCGATGTGGGAGAGGTCACCGTGGAAACCGGAAGCATCCTGGTTGATGCCGAGTTCTGCGCCAGCCACCCGGAAGCAATTCCCGGCAAGTATGTCTTCCTGGCGGTAAGCGATGATGGCTGTGGAATGGACCAGGAGACTCTGGCGCAGGTATTCGAGCCATTCTTCACCACCAAGGGCCTCGGCGACGGCACGGGTCTCGGGCTGGCCACGGTGTACGGCATCGTCAAACAGAACAACGGCTTCATCCACACCGCCAGCGAACCAGGCAAGGGAACAACAATCAAGGCATTCCTGCCGCAGGCTGAGTCAGACGCCGTGGAAACACCGGCAACCGCTGCGGCGGAAGCGCCAACAGGCCTTGGAGAGACTGTCCTGCTTGTGGAGGACGAGAAAGCGGTGAGCCTGATTTGCCGCACCTTCCTTGAAGCCCTTGGCTACAAAGTCCTGACGGCTGGAACTCCGGGGGAAGCCCTGAAGATTGCGGAACGGCATCCGGGTGAAATCCATGTCCTGCTGACGGACGTAGTCATGCCTGGGATGGATGGTCGACAGTTGGCCAAACGCATCATCGCCATCAAACCGGGCGTCAGGATATTGTTCATGTCCGGTTACACTGCCGAAGTGATCGCCCAGCACGGCGTACTGGAAGAGGGCGTGCAGTTCCTGTTGAAGCCGTTCAAGCGTGAAGACCTGGCACGCAAGTTACGGGAAATGCTGTTGGCGGACTGAACAACAGGAACACTCCCTGCGCTGCAAACCAACAAGTTTTGCCCGCTTCGCGCAGCGGCTGATTCGCAAAGCATTCACTGGTCTGACGGTGACGGAAAAGCGTACGACCATCAAGGTCGGGCACGGGAGTCGCTTAATGCTCGTTTCCTGGCCAGCCCCGAAGCTTTCTTTTTTACCAAGAATACTATGATGATCTGGTTATAGAACGCTCTTCCGTAAAATAACCACATCCGTAAAAATATCCGTATAATACCGGTAATGAATCAAAACTCTTTCTTGGGAGAGACCGGTATGACAAAGAAAAGAGCCCTTCCCAAACCGGCCGACCTGCAACAGGGGGAGAACTCATCCAGCTTGCTTCCTGAGCAATCCGGTGACTCGCCATTGGCCGATCCCAGCTTCCCCATCGTTGGCATCGGGGCTTCGGCAGGTGGGCTTGCGGCGTTTGAGGCCTTCTTCTCCGGCATGCCGGCAGACTCCGACCCTGATATGGCCTTTGTGCTGGTGCAGCACCTGGCCCCAGATCACGAGAGCATTCTGACCGATCTTATCCGGCGATACACTCGCATGCAGGTATATGAGGTCGAGGACGGCATGGTGGTGCAGCCCAACTGCGCCTACATCATCCCGCCCGGCTGCGACATGGCGTTTCTGAACGGAGCGCTGCAACTGCTTGAGCCGTCGGCACCGCGTGGCCAGCGTCTGCCCATTGATTTTTTCTTCCGCTCGCTTGCACACGACCAGCACGAGCGGGCCATCGGTGTGGTGCTCTCCGGGACCGGCAGCGACGGCACCCTTGGGGTGCGGGCAATCAAGGGCGAGGGGGGCATGGTCATGGTCCAGAACCCCGAGTCAACCGAATACGATGGCATGCCGCGCAGTTCAATCGCCACGGGGCTTGTTGACTACGAACTGCCCCCGGCCGAGATGCCCGCCCAGCTCATTGCCTATACGGCCCATGCCTTCGGCAAGCCTCCCCTGGCAGCTGGCCCTGCGCAGAGGTCCGAGAACGCGCTGAAAAAGATCTTCGTTCTGCTGCGTGCCCAGACAGGCCACGACTTCTCGCAGTACAAGCCCTCGACCAGCCAGCGCCGCATCGAGAGGCGCATGGCTGTGCACCAGATCGAGAGTCTGGAGGGCTACATCAAGTTCATCCAGCAGACGCCCGAGGAGATGGATGCCCTGTTCCGCGACATGCTGATTGGGGTTACAAGTTTCTTCCGCGACCCCGAGGCCTTCACGACCATTGAAGAGCAGATCATTCCGAAGCTCTTTGCAGGGAGGGGAGGGGAGCGTACGATCCGTGTCTGGGTGCCTGGGTGTTCAACCGGTGAAGAGGCCTATTCGCTTGCGATCCTGCTGGCCGAGCGCCAGGAGGCCCTGAAACAGAGCTTCAAAGTGATTGTTTTTGCCACGGACATAGACACTCAGGCAATTGCCACGGCCCGCGCCGGCATCTATCCGGCCTCCATCGTCGCCGACCTCACACCCGAGCGGCTGGCTCGCTTCTTCTCGCCCGAATCGGGCGACAGCGCGTTCCGCATCCACAAGAGCATACGCGACATGCTGGTCTTCTCCGAACAGAGCGTTATCAAGGACCCGCCCTTCTCCAAACTTGATCTGATAAGCTGCCGCAACCTGCTGATCTATCTGGGAGGCGGCCTGCAGAAGAAGCTCATTCCGCTCTTCCACTACGCCCTGAACCCTGAGGGTTTTCTCGTTCTGGGGACATCCGAAGGAGTGGGCGAGTTCCACGATCTTTTTTCTGCGGTTGACCGCAGGTTCAAGCTGTATCAGCGCAAGGAAGACCACTCAAGCATTCAGCGTACGGGGCTGGGACGGTTCCTGCCACCCATCACAATGCCCTTTTCAGGGTCCCTGCGTACCGGTGAGAAGACGCCCTTTGCCAGAAAAATCCCGCTGCGTGAGCTGACCGAACAAGCCCTTCTGCAGGAGGTCTTCCATGCCGGGGCACTGGTCAACGCCCAGGGCGACATCCTCTATTTCCACGGCCGCACAGGCAGGTATCTGGAACCCGCACCGGGGGAGAGCGGCCCCAACAACATTCTGAAGATGGCCCGGGAAGGGCTGCGCCGCGACCTGATAACCGCCCTGCACAAGGTTGTGGGAACCGGAGAGACAGTGCGCTGCCCGGGACTTCGCGTGAGAACCAACGGTGATTTTACATCCGCCAACCTTACGGTCCGTCCGGTGGCCGCCCCGGCCGACTCGCCCGAGCCTCCCTTGTACCTCGTCATTCTCGAACAGGCACATGAGCCCCCGATCGTTGAGAAGCAGCAGGGCACCGATGGGCAGGACAGCATACCGTCACCTGAGGATGCCGACACCCGCATAGCCGAACTCAAGCACGAGCTGAAGGCCAAGGAGGAGTTTCTCCAGACCACCAACGAGGAGCTGGAGACATCCAATGAAGAGCTGAAATCAGCCAATGAGGAGATGCAGTCGATAAATGAAGAGCTGCAGTCAACCAACGAGGAACTTGTAACCTCGAAGGAAGAGCTGCAGTCGGTCAATGAGGAATTGTCCACGGTCAACGCCGAACTGCAGACCAAGGTGACTGATCTGTCCCGGGCAAACAACGACATGAACAACCTGCTTGCAGGCACCGGCATCGCCACGGTCTTCGTTGACCACCAGCTTCGCATAATGCGTTTCACTCCCGCAGCCACCAGGATCATCAACCTGATCCAGAGTGACATAGGCAGGCCCGTGTCACACATCGTCTCAAACCTGCCGGGCTACCGCAACCTGACTGAGGACACTCAGGCAGTGCTCGACACCCTGGTCCCCAAGGAGGCCGACCTTCAGACCGCCGAGGGCAGGTGGCACGCCATGCGCATCCAGCCCTACCGAACGGTGGACAACGTCATCGAGGGCGCGGTGCTGACCTTTGTCGATGTAACTGCTGCGCGAACGATTCACGAGGAGCTGCGGTTGAACGAGGAACGGCTGCGGGTCGCCCTCGGCGCCACTTCCATTTCCGTTTTCAACCAGGACCTTGACCTTCGCTACACCTGGATCCAGAACCCGGTTTTCGGGTTTCCTGTGGAGATGATCATCGGGAAGACCGACGCCGATCTTTTACCGGAACAGGAGGCCGCCGCACTGACTTCCATCAAGCAGAAGGTGCTGGAAAGCGGGAAGAGCGCACGGCAGAGCGTCAGAACCACTATTGCGGGCAAGACCTCAGTGTATGACCTGACGGTCGAGACGCTTCTTGACTCAACCGGTGCCGTTGTCGGGATTACCTGCGCCATGCTGGACATTACCCTGCAGCAGGGCCCGAAGCGGACAGTTCCCTCCGCAAATGACGGGGGCATCAGTTGACAGACCAGGACAACAGTTCCCGGAACATCACTGATCTGCGACAGAAGGCCGAAGCGCTCGCAAGTGGATTGACCGTTCTTACTCCGCAGGAGTGTGCAGCCCTTCTGCCCGGGGAGATCCTGGAACTGCTCCATGAACTGCGGGTGCACCAGATCGAACTGGAGATGCAGAATGAGGATCTTCGAACGGCCCAGGCCGAGATCGAAGCAGGGCGGGCGCGGTATTTCGACCTGTATGACCTGGCCCCTGTGGGCTACTGCACCCTTACAGAGCAGAAACTGATACAGGAAGCCAACCTGACAGCAGCAACCCTATTGGGCATGGCCCGTAGCGAGCTGGTCAGGCAGCCTGTCTCCCGCTTCATCCTCAGGGATGACCAGGACATCTACTACATTCACCACAAAAAACTGTTCAAGACGGGCGAACCCCAGGAATGTGAACTGCGCATGATCAAACCGGACAGCTCATTCTTCTGGGCGCACCTGAGCATGACTTCCGCCCAGGTTGAAGGCTTGCTTGTTTGCCGCATGGTGGTCAGCGACGTTACCGCGCGCAAGAAAGCCGAAGAGGAAAAACACATGCTGGAGGCCCAACTCTCCCAGGCCCAGAAGATGGAATCGGTGGGAAGGCTTGCAGGCGGGGTGGCCCACGACTTCAACAACATGCTGGGCATCATTCTGGGGTACACTGAACTGGCGCTTGACCGGGTCGGGCTTCACGAGCCCCTTCATGCCGACCTTGAGGAGATCCGGAAAGCCGCCCAGTGCTCCGCCGACCTAACACGCCAGCTCCTGACCTTTGCCCGCAAACAGATCATCGCGCCCAAAGTGCTTGATCTCAACGACACCGTGGAAGGCATGCAGAGAATGCTGCGACGGCTCATCGGGGAAGGCATTGCCCTGAACTGGATACCCGGTGAGGGTCTTTGGCCGATCAGGATGGACCCTGTACAGGTCGATCAGATGCTGGCCAATCTCTGTGTAAACGCCCGGGACGCCATCACGGGTGTTGGAACTATAAATGTGGAGACTCGCAACATCATCCTGGACAAGGATTACTGTTCCCAGCACGCGGGTTTCACCCCGGGTGAATACGTGCTCCTGACCGTAAGCGACGATGGCTGCGGCATGGATGCCAAGACAAGCATGCTCGTCTTCGATCCCTTCTTCACCACCAAGGAAATGGGCAAGGGAACCGGGCTTGGGCTGGCCACCGTTGATGGCATCGTGGATCAGAACAATGGCTTCATAAACGTTCACAGTGAACCCGGCCAGGGAACTACCTTCAACATCTACCTGCCGCGATACAGGACCAAAGCGGAACCCGGGCCCGAAACGGTTCCGGTACCTGCGACCATCCGCGGCCACGAAACCATTTTACTCGCTGATGACGAACCCGCCATTCTGAAGATGACAACGATCATGCTCGAGCGTCAGGGTTACACCGTTCTGACGGCGATCTCCCCGAACGAGGCCATTCGCCTGGCAAGGGACCACCCCGGCCGTATCGACCTTCTCCTGACCGATGTGGTCATGCCCGAAATGAACGGGTGCGACCTGGCCAGGAACCTCTTGTCGATCCATCCAAATCTCAAGCGTCTTTTCATGTCCGGCTACACGGCCAGCATCATCGCACAACACCAGGTACTGGACCAAGACGAGCATTTCATCCAGAAACCGTTCTCGTTGAAAGAACTGGGGAAGAAACTGCGCGAGGTTCTGGACACCTGAGGTCACTGTCAACCGATTACAGGTACAGCTTCATCAGGGCTTGTGTAAAACACTCTGTGCCACCTGCCAGCCGGTTCTGCAGAGAGATTCATCCCAGATGGAGGAATCATGATCAGAGAAGCCACTGTTGCAGATGCAGACGCAATGGCCCGGGTTGTTGTTGATGCCTGACAGGCAGCCTGTTCCGGCCTGATTGATCCAACCTGTCCAAACAGCCTGAGCGATGGAAAGCACTCCGCAATCTCCAAAGACATTGTTCAGAAGAAGATGAAGTCTGTATTCGTCCTTGAGAGCGGAGACAGCATCGTCGGGTTCTGGGGTCAAGCGAAGTACGGTTAAGAGATGAAGGTTTTGTGCGTTGCTTCCGGGCATCAGGGAACAGGCATAGGAAAGGCTGTTTTCAAACAGGGCTGCAATCCCGGTGTCGGGGAATACTCGGGCCACCCCGTTGTCACGCTGCATACTCGTGGGCCGAGAACCATGGAAGGAAAACATCTCCCTTGACCTGTCGTAGCCCATGGGTTACACTTGCAGTGAATGGAGGAAGAGATGAGCGTAGTAAGTATACACCCCAAAAGGGTCATGGGCCTTTGGAAATCGGGATGCGCGCTCGACCTTCATACGACAGACAGCACACCGAGTGGCGAAAACGAGTTCGGCCATATGCAGTTCAAGAGCACATATACCCCAATCGGGGAGCTGCTTCATCAGCTCAAGTATCGTGGCGATATGAGCGTCGCATCCGACATCATCGAGACTGCGGTGGACTTTCTCAGACCACATTGCCACAAGTTCGACCTTATCGTTCCCGTTCCGCCCTCGACCGAGCGGAAGGTTCAGCCGGTCATTCTTCTAGCCAATGGAATCGGGAGGGCTCTCGGTATACCTGTCGCGGATTCCATCAGAACCACCCGATCGACAGCACCACTGAAGGATGTCACCGATCCCGGGGACCGCAAGAAGCTCCTTGACAGGCTTTATTCCGTTGAAGCAGCCCAAACCCGTGGCAGAAATGTCCTTCTGTTCGATGATCTTTTCCGATCCGGCTCGACCATGAACGCCATCACTGAAGTCCTTCTGAGTGAAGGCGGGGCAGTCACCGTTCGCGTCCTCACCATTACAAAAACACGGAGCAAAAAATGACAACGATTTTCATCGGCGGTTCGCGACATGTTTCCCACCTGCCGTCCGAGGTGAAGAAACGCCTTGATAACGTCGTGGCAAACGCCTACCAGGTTGTTGTCGGCGACGCCAACGGTGCAGATAAGGCTGTCCAGAAGCACCTTCTTGATTCCAACTACGAAAAGGTGACAGTTTTCTGTTCCGGCAACACGGCTCGGAACAATCTCGGTAACTGGCCTCTTCACCGAGTCGATCCGCCCAAGGGCGCCAGGGGGTTTCAGTTTTACGCTGTCAAGGACAGGCAGATGGCCCGTGAGGCCGATTTTGGCCTCATGATATGGGATGGTAAAAGCCCCGGCACCGTTTTGAATGTGCTACGGCTCCTCCAGGCTGGCAAGATATCGGTGCTATTCAACATTCCTGATCAGTCCGTAGTCAACATCAAATCCACTGAGAACTGGCGCTCGTTTCTATCGGGCTGCAGCACGGCGCTTCGTTCCGATATCAGGGAACGTGCGACACCCGAAGAATGGGCGAGTGTCGAGGTCGAGACAAAGCAGAATCTGATCCCTTCGCTCGATACGTTGCCAAGGTCGGGGGTGCGGGATGAAGCGGTGTTGCTGCTCAATCAGGCCCTGGCATCAGGCGATGCGGCAAGGATCATGGAAACACTCGGAGCCATCGCGCGGAGTTGTGGCATGAGCAGGGTCGCCCGAGAAACCGGTCTTGCACGCGAGAGCCTTTATCGCTCTCTCGACGCCAGCGGAAACCCGGAGTTCGTGACTATCATGAAGGTGCTCTCTTCGATCGGACTCCGTCTCGAAGCGAAAATGAGCGAGTCCGCCGCTGATCGAGCTTCAGTCTGAACTCCGGGTTAATGGCTTTGCATGCACTTGTGATGGCGGATGCATCGCTCTCTGAAGGAGAGGACATGATTTTGGGGACATCCACATTCCCGCAGTTGGGGGACACCTGGTGTTCGTTTTCGAGAGCTGATCCGAGATGACAAAGTACTCCACAATCACTGATTACATCAATGCTCAACCCGCTGAGACCGCTGCTGCCCTCCGTGAGCTTCGGGATTGCATCCTTCGTGCTGCTCCCGATGCTTTGGAGCTTTTCAACTACGGGGTTCCGGCCTTTGCCCTGGTGCCTGGCGGGAAGAGGGATCAGCAGATAATGATTGCCGGGTATGCCCGTCATGTTGGGTTCTATCCGCATCCCTCCGTCATCGAGTTCTTCGCTTCCGAGCTTTCGGGGTACAAGCGGGGGAAGGGATCGGTTCAGTTCCCGAATTCCCGGCCCATCCCTTCCGACCTTGTGGTTCGGATGGTCTTGAAACGGCTTGAGTGGTAGATCGCCATTCCGGCTTCTTCGATCAGGGTTGTCCAAACAGCCCCAGCATTTTCTTGCTGGTCGGCAAACGAATCCAATCACTATAGTAACACTATGGCAGTTGAATTGAGCCGATTGTTTTAACCATCACAGGAGAAGCAGCGGCTAGTTGGAAGCGTTGGCCGGCCATTCCCCGGATAATCCCCGGGGCAGGATCTGGAGGGAAGCATGGGTAAGCCGAGAAAGATTCTGGTCGCTCTTGGGGCGATCGTGATTCTGTGGGTAGCAGTTACAACAACAGTTTACCAGTTCTCGAATCCGGAGAAAACATTCACCCAGACGTTCCTTAACATTCCGAAGTCGGTTCTTTTGAACTTCTCGGACTGACAGCCCGCTTCGGTTCAGGCCTTTGTCGGCTTCTTGGAGGGCAAGTCAATGCGTGATTTCATATTCGTGAGAATACATGCCATGCCATGCGTCAACAGGTGCTGGCACTGCTTTTGCGAGGGCAGCCCTCAAGGTCGGTTCATGGAGACCGAGAAATGCCTTTTTGTCTTGAATCAGCTCTCAGAGCTTAAAACAGAACTGGGGACAACCGTATTCCCGATGTTCTTTGATGAGCCGACTCTTCACCCATCGTTCAAGCAGATCATGAAGCACCAGCTGAAGAAGGGGCTGGTCTTCGATCAGTGGTGGTTCTCAACCAACGGTTACGGGCTTGCCAGAATGTCTGATGAAGACTGGAAGGAGCTTGCTGAAGCCGGATTCGATTACATCCGGCTTACCTTCCACGGAGTCGGCGGGATGCATGACGAACTTGCGGGCAGGAAAGGTGCCTACGAGGACCTGGTTGAAACGATTCGAAGAGCGGAGAACACGGGGTCAACTGGTTGGCGGGAATGATTCTGAACGCATCGAACCATTCAGTGTACGAGGAGACTGCAGCAGCAGTAACCGAACTCGGAACACCCTGCGTTGAGTTCGGTTGGATGCTCCCCATGACCCGGGGTAGAGCGGCTCGAGCCGGCAATCGGGTTCGGATCGGCCATGTATCCCGACTTCTTCCGGGAAAAAGCGGGTGGTATACCGAGAGGGAGTTCATCGGGAAGATTCTTTCGGACCCGGAACTGGGTCACAAATCAATACGGGACAACAGATGCGGCATTGTCTTTCTCGATGTCGATGAAGACCTTAATGTGTTCTACGGTGGCGGCTGTGATCACTCGCCCTTTGAATTCGTCAAGGAAATGGTTTTCCTCGGGAACCTTCAGGAGACCAGTTTTTCATCGTGTTACCAGAGATACCTTGATAATCCGCCGGAACCGGTAACGCTTCTTGAAAAGGCAACATGGGCTGATCTTGCGAAGAAGTTCGGCAATGAGAGGAACGATGAAGTGTATCATTACACTGACCTTCCCGGGAAGTGGGGAGAGGCGTATCTCAGGGAACACTTCGGGAAAGAGGTTTCAACCTGACGCTACCCGGGGTGTTATTCTCATCCCGTTGATATCGATTTTCTTTGGCTCGGTGCTTGAGGGGGTGTTGTGGAAAAGGTAAATGTTGACGCCATCGTCCCGGAGATGATAGCGCCCTGCGGGATGAACTGCGCCCTGTGCAGCGGTTTTCTGCGTGAGAAGAGGATCTGTTCCGGTTGCAGGAGTTCCTCTGCCAAACCCGCGTACTGCGCTTCCTGCATTATCAGGAATTGTGCGGAGATGGTGGGGGAGTTCTGTTCGTGCGGTTCCCCCTGTCGCAGGCTGCGTGACCTGGATAAGAGGTATCGTACCCGGTACGGCATGAGCATGCTTGAGAACCTGGCCTTGATACGGGATGAGGGTATTGATGCCTTTGTTCTTCGTGAGCGGGGGCGGTGGGAATGCCCGCAGTGCCATGGGGTTCTGTCCGTGCATAGAGCTGGATGCGTTTTCTGCGGTTATGGAGCATCATGAGCCGTGTGTGCCCCGTTGAAAGGGCCGGTGGGCTGGACAACCGGTTGCGCAGGTGGCTGCAGAACCCGCGCCGGATACTTCTTCCCCACATCAGGGAGGGGATGACGGTTCTTGATGCGGGGTGCGGGCCGGGTTTTTTCTCGGTCGAGATGGCGCGTTTGGTGGGGGAATCCGGCAGGGTTTTTGCCTGCGACCTGCAGGAGGGGATGCTTGGGATTGTTCGGAGCAAGGTTGAAGGTACCGGGCTTGAGATGCGGATCACAACGCACAAGTGCTCACCGGACAGTATCGGTCTGACTGAGAAGGTTGATTTTGCCCTTGCCTTCTACATGCTCCATGAGCTTCCCGATCAGGGCGCTTTCTTTGCCGAGATTTTGTCGCTTCTGCGGCCGGGCGGCAGGCTGCTTTTAGTCGAACCGCCGTTCCATGTTTCAAAGGCGTCCTTTGCCTCAAGCATCGGGCTCGCTCTGGATGCGGGGTTCCGTTCCCTTGAATGCCCCGGGGTGGCCTTCAGCCGGACCGCTCTTCTCGGCACCTTTCATCAATAGTCCTTTTTGCGGGGATCCGGGTGTTTTTCCAACAGGACCAGGTTGCGGACGTCTTTCGTGTTCTTGACCCTCTCAGTCACAATGGCTATACATGGTATATACATGGGAGGTGACTTCATGATCGCCAGGGTTCAGAAGTGGGGGAACAGCCAGGGGCTTCGTCTCACGAAGAATCTGCTTGCCGAAGCCCGGGTTGAAGTCGGTGATGAGGTGGACATCTCAGTGAAAGATGGCGTCATCATTGTCACACCTGCCAGGAAGAATTGCGGCAGGCACAGTCTTGAGCATCTTGTCGCAGAGATTCCCGAGGATTACCAGACCGGCGAAGTCGACTGGGGCGAGCCGGCAGGCCGGGAGGTCTGGTAATGGATGGGTTTGTCCCAAGGCAGGGAGACATCATCACGATCACATTTGATCCGCAATCCGGTCATGAGCAGAAGGGGCGTCGCCCCGCTCTGGTGGTCAGCAGGGAGCTGTTCAATCAAAGCACTGGTTTGGCAATCGTTTGTCCGGTTACGAACACAGAGCGGGGTTTTCCCTTTCATGTGCCAATCCCGAAGGGCAGCGGGCTTTCGGGATTCATCATGGTTGAGCAGGTGAAATCAGTTGACTACCGTTCCCGCTCTGCCAAGCTGATCGAACATGCCGGTGAAGAGGTGCTTTCCGAAGTGCTGTCCATACTGGATGCATGCATCTACTGAGTTGTCGGAAAGCCTTCTTGTCTGCCCTTGCCTTTTGTGCGTGTGCATTCGGATCATGTGCGGGAATCCGGAAGTCCCTTGACAGGCTGCTCAAGTTGGAAGAGTGTCCCCACTTCAGAAATCGGGCCGTCAGGTCCGGGTTGCGAGGCAAGGCATCTTTTTCGTGGCGTCACGAAATTGATACCAGCGCCGGAAGAGAGCAGAGCAAGACAAGCAGTGCCCTTCTTTCGGCGCCCAATGACCCAAGGATGTGCCGAAGAGCTGTTTCGCAGACAAGTGTTTTCCGGCTTTGGAAATGAGGAGCTGATGGAGTACCGTGAGCTTGCTTTTTCGGAGATAGACACGATCCGGGGGATCGACCGCAGCGAGGTGGTCGATTCGATCTACCGTCTCCTTAACGGCTCACTTCTTGAAGTGGCCGTGGACTACGACATGAAGGGCTTCAAACCGGAAGAACTCGAGGCCATAATCCGCCGCCAGAAACGGCTTTTGGCCAACGGCGGATGGGTCTTTGGCGCATTCGACGGCGGGAAGCTTGTGGGCGTTGCTTCACTGGAGAACAGGTTCCGGGGGAATCTGCACCGGTACTGCAAGATGGATATTCTCTTCGTGAGCCGGGAGCACAGGAGGCAGGGGATCGCCTCAGAACTCATGGGAAAGTGCCTTGGGGCGGCGCGGAAGATCGGGGCCGACCGCCTCTACATCTCCGCCACGGAATCAAAGAACACGGTTGACTTCTACATGAAGCGGGGAGCCAGACCGGTTGAGGAACTGGATGCCGAACTTTTTCGGCTTGAGCCGGAGGACATCCACCTGGAAGTGTCCGTCAGCTGATCCCGGGGTTCTGTCGCGCGGTTCGGCGGCAGTTTGAATGTTCATGGAGCTTCGGTGAGAGGTGCTCTTGACCCCTGTTGGGGTTTGCGCAGAATAAGTCGTTCGTTCAATTCTTTCTGCGGGGGGTATCAGCGGTGAAGGCGAAGCTGGGCCGGTCTCAAGCGGTGGCCTTCATTGTTCTGCTGGGTGTGGTAAGCCTTTTTGCCGACATGAACTACGAGGGCGGCCGCAGCGTGGTGGGGCAGTACATAAGACTGCTTGGGACCAGCGCCTTTGCACTGGGCCTTTCCGCCGGGTTCGGCGAGTTCATAGGGTACGCGCTTCGCCTTGTATCCGGTACGGTGGCGGACAGGACACGCAAGTACTGGCTTCTGATAATCACCGGCTACGTGGTGCAGCTCTGCTCGCTGCCCATGCTGGCCTTCGTGCGCGGATGGAAGCTTGCGCTCGTGTTCCTGTTTTTGGAAAGGGTTGGCAAGGCCATACGGAAGCCGGCCCATGATGCCGTGATCTCCTTTGCCTCAAAACAGACCGGGAGCGGTTTCGGGTTCGGGCTTCACGAGGCAATGGACCAGATCGGGGCCTTCCTGGGGCCGGCTCTCTTCTCCCTTCTGCTGTTCTCCGGTCCCGACGGGGCCGCTCTGGCCGAGTATCGCCGGGGGCTTTTACTGCTGTTCATTCCAGCCGGGCTTGCTGTGTTCATTACGGTGGGTGCGCGGTTCTTCTTTCCGCGCCCCCAGCTCTTTGAACTTGACCGGGCCACTCCCGAAGTTCGCACGAAGGGTTATTCCAGGGGCTTCTGGATAATCGTTGCCGCTTCGGGTCTGCTTGCTGTTGGAATAACCGACTTCCCCCTCATCGGCCTGCATCTTCTGAAGACCGGCGGGTTCACCGAGGCAGCCATTCCACTTCTTTACTCCGGGGCCATGGCCGTGGATGCCGCCGCTGCCCTGGTGTTCGGGAAGCTTTACGACCGTTTCGGGTTGAAGGCGCTTCTGGGGCTTTTTGTTGCCGAATTGTTCACTGCGCCGATGGTTTTTCTTGGCCCATCATGGGCGATCATCGGAGGCATGGCCCTGTGGGGCATCAGTGTGGGCACCCAGGAATCCATACTGAAGGCGGCCATTGGTGACAGGGTGCCCAAGGAGAAGAGGGCCAGGGCCTTCGGCCTGTTCAACACGGTCTTCGGTTTCTGCTGGTTCGTGGGAAGTGCCATCATCGGGCTTCTCTACGACCGGTTCGGCACTGTTCCGATGGTGGTCTTCTCCGTTGCGTTCCAGGGCGCAGCCCTTCTGGTGTTCGCGTCATTTGTCAGGAGTGAGGACAGGGGCTCTTGAGAGAAGCCTTTTCGGTAACACCACCGAAGCAGTAACCGTGCGCAGTGAAGTGCATTGGCGTCCACATTCCGGGCAACACTTCTCCCAAGACAACGTGAAAAAAAGTTCATTGTGCGTTGCAGCAATGCAAACGAGACAGCGGTTGTGTCTTGACAAGGTGTAGCCATTAGGATACAGTATGGCATGATCGAGATACGCAAAACGATTGTGTTCGCCAAGTGGCTTGACGATTTGCGTGACTTGCGCGCACGTGCCAGGATACAGGTGAGAATTGAAAGACTTGCCACAGGACATGCGGGGGACACCAAACCGTTAGGCGAAGGGGTTTTGGAAATGCGGATCGATTACGGACCCGGTTACCGGGTTTACTTTTTGGATCTGGGGGCCGAATTGATCATTCTTCTTGCCGGTGGAGACAAAAAGACCCAGAACAGGGAAATTGAGACAGCGCTGCGCCTCGCGCGCAACCTGTAGGAGGATATTGGGATGAGCAAGACAAAAACAACACGCTACGATGTGGCTGAACATTTGCGGACACCCGAAGAAATGGCAGCCTATCTGGAAGCCAGCCTTGAAGAAGCCAATGGCGACGCGGCTTTTGTCGCCAGGGCGCTTGGAGACATTGCACGGGCAAAAGGCATGACTCAGGTGGCCACCGACGCAGGGCTGTCAAGGGAGAGCCTATACAAAGCCTTGTCAGGTGATCGCTCACCAGGCTTTGATACGATCCTGAGAGTCGTGAAGGCTCTCGGTATTGAGTTGCACGCGTCTCCGATGCAAACCTGAACTTCAGGCAAGTGGGGGTTTTGCCACGAACAAGCCTGGCCTTCCGCAGTTATGCCTCCGGGCTGGAACGTGTCTTAAGTGGCGGCATTGGCAGGGCAGAAGCATGGAAGCTAATTGCATGTTCGATGTTCCATATCATTCTATATCCCTTGACAATAAAAAGAACGAACATCATTCTCAAACCATTGAACCGAGAGATTTGCTTGACCAGATGGCAGCAGCAGAATTGCTGAGTCGCAAAACGAGAATGCCGCGGAAGCAATGCAGTATGAAGGAAAGTAGTGAGTTACCTGCTCTTTATGGATGAAAGCGGCCACGATCATCGCACTACATCCAGAACATAAAAAGAAGGAGACAATGCCTTTGCAGCCACCCGCAAGCGGCTCCAAGGCCGAGTCTCCAATTCAAACATTGCTGGACTGCAAGCAATTGTAAAGATAGGACTGGGAGACCCGGTAATCGAATGGAGCATTGCGGTATCTTGGTTGTTGCAGGTATGGCAACTGAAACGAGATCTCAGGCGTCTGCACATTCTGACCAGGGTGGAGGGTAGGCATTAATGCACGAAGTCATCTGCCCGCATTGCGGGAAAGCTTTCAAGATCGATGAAGCGGGGTACGCGAACATACTGAAGCAGGTTCGCGACAAGGAATTCGAGAGGCAGTTGCACGAGCGGCTCGAGTTGGCCGAGCAGGACAAGCGCAGCGCCATCGAACTCGCTCAAACCAGGTTTGCCGGTGAGATGCAGATGGCTGCCGCAGCCAGGGACGCCGAGATACAGGAGCTGAAGGCCAGACTCAAGGGAATCGAGGTTGCGCAGAAACTCGCGATCTCTGAGGCAGTCAGTGTGGTTGAGAAGGAGCGCGACAAGCTGAAAAGCGGGCTGAAGCAGGCGGAGCTTGAGAAGCTGCTTTCCGAGAAAATGCTCAAAGAAAAGTACGAAACACAGATCAAGGATCGTGATGATGCGATAGAGCGGCTCCGCGACATGAAGGTCCGTCTCTCGACCAAGATGGTTGGCGAAACACTTGAACAGCACTGCGAGACAGAGTTCAACCGGATCAGGGCAACGGCCTTTCCGAGGGCGTATTTCGAGAAGGACAATGACGCGCGCACCGGCAGCAAGGGCGACTACATCTTCCGAGATTCGGACGAGGCCGGTACCGAGATCGTCTCGATCATGTTCGAGATGAAGAACGAGAACGACCGCACCGCGACGAAAAACAGGAACGAAGACTTTCTGAAGGAACTCGACAAGGATCGCGTCGAGAAGGGGTGCGAGTACGCGGTGCTGGTCTCGCTGCTCGAGCCCGACAGCGATCTCTACAACACCGGAATAGTAGACATGTTTCACCGCTACCCCAAAATGTACATCGTCCGACCGCAGTTCTTCATTCCAATCATCACGCTGTTGCGGAATGCGGCGATGAACTCGCTCAAGTACAAGTCGGAGCTTGCCCTTGTGAAGGCGCAGAACCTGGACATCACGAGCTTCGAAAGCGATCTCGAGACGTTCAAGACCGCTTTTGCGAAGAATTTCGATCTCGCCTCCAGACGCTTCCAGGCGGCTATAGAAGAGATCGACAAGTCGATCGACCACCTGCAGAAGACGAAGGAGGCCCTGCTCGGTACCGATCGGAACCTTCGTCTTGCGAACGACAAGGCGCAGGATGTTTCGATCAAGAAGCTGACGCGGGGAAACCCGACCATGGCCGCCAAGTTCGCCGAACTCAAGAGTGAGCTTCATGATGAAGAGGGCTGAGCAGGGGGGTGCTGCCGTGAATAAGCCTGCCCTTCTGAGACGGGTGGACTGCATAAGAATTCCCGTGGATAACCTTGAATCCGCCCTTGCCTTCTACCGCGATGCGCTTGGGCTGGAACCTGTCTGGAGGGACGGCGATTCAGCCGGACTCGGGATGCCCGGGGACGGGACGGAGATAGTCATCCACACCCGCGGCGGAAGCCCCGAGACAGACCTTCTTGTTCAAAACGCCGATGAAGCGGCCCGGGTAATCGTTGAGGCCGGGGGCAGCGTGAAAGTGGCTCCCTTCGACATCCGCATAGGACGGTGCTGCGTGGTCAGCGACCCGTGGGGCAACGAACTGGTGTTGCTGGACTGCTCGAAAGGGCTTCTTGTGACCGATGAGCATGGCAATGTGACGGGGAACCTCCCTCCGGGGGAGTGATGCCGCTTCCTTCCGAGGCACAGGATAAAAACGGTTCGGGATTAACGCCTGCCCGGAATTGCATGTTGATCCAGATCGGACGATCAGGGATTACCATAACCTGGAATGCGCCATAACTGAACAATGCAATCCCGGCGCTTCCATCATGATCCGGGTGACCGCCGGTTCAATGGACTGCATGGCCAGATAAACGCGCCTTGCTCCTTGACAAAAAAAACGAAGAACTGCATTCTCACAACAATGAAGGAAAGCCTGCCTGTGTGGAAGCTGTTGGGAGAGGTATCGGCGGGAATGGCTGTTGCACTTTGAGTCCAACCGTTTTCCAATTGGGAGCCTTTCGATTCTTCTTTTTCTCACGCGAGGAACCCCGCCGTCACGTTCATGTTCGCTCTCCCGAAGGTGAAGCGAAATTCTGGTTGGAACCGGACATTGAGTTGGCTTTCAGTCGAGGTTTTTCGCAGAAGGATCTGACAGAGCTGGAAAGCATAGTGAAGGATAGGGCAGATGGAATCATCCTGCATTGGAACAAGTACTTCCGGTCCTGAGGTAACCAACGTTTCGCCGTTCGGTCTTTGGATCCTTTACCGCGGAAAGGAGTACTTTTTGGATTACAGGGATTTTCCATGGTTCCTGAATGCCCGGCTTCGCAAGGTTTTCGCTGTGGTTGAGGATGCAGTTGATCACCTTCGCTGGCCGGATCTTGATGTTGACCTTTCTCTTGATTCCATTAAAGCCCCACGGGCATTTCCACTGATCTACGAAGCACCAGGAACCTATTGTCGGCAGGATTCTGAAAAGGATTCGCAAACGCTTCGCGGATAATCATCACACACTCTTCTGTTGAGCAGAAACAAGGCAGGCTTGGTCGATTCAGTTCATCGAGTATTGCAGACGCCAGATGAAGTGTGAAAGGTTTGGGGCCTCGATGGCTCTTGTCAGGTACACTGGATGAAGGGCATGTGATGAAAAAGATGTTCGTTAAGTGGCAGCGCCTTGTGAACGACGAGGGAGCGACATGTGAGCGCTGCTCCTGCACCGGGGACGCCGCCGGCAACGCCATAGAGAAGCTTGAAAGAGTGCTCGCTCCCCTGGGCATCGAAGTGTCGCTTGAGAGAGCCGCGCTTGACCAGGCAACGTTTTCTGGCGATCCCCTCCAGTCCAACCGGATCTGGATCAACGGGAAGCCCCTCGAGGACTGGGTGGGGGGCGGCACCGGCCAGAGCCAGTGCTGCGACGCGTGCGGCGACTCCCAGTGCAGGACGCTCGAGGTCGGTTCGAACTCATACGAGGCCGTTCCCGAGGAACTGATCCTCAAGGCAGGGCTTCTTGCTGCTGCGGAGATGATGGGTTAACCTTGTTGTGCGGATGGAAACTGATTGACAATGTAGCCCAAGTGCGCTACATTTTGGGATGAAAGCGGGGTGAACATGAACAAGACGGCAACTGTAAGAGCAAGGCTTGAACCAGGTCTAAAAGAAAAGGCAGAAGGAATACTCCAGAGGCTGGGACTATCCTCGACTCAAGCCATTACATTGTACTACAAGCAGATAGAGATGAACAACGGCCTGCCTTTTGATGTGGTTGTGCCGTCGGATATTACCAAGAGAACAATGGATGATACAGATTCCGGTGAAGGTCTGATTCTCTGCGAGGATGCGGAGGACATGTTCAAGAAGCTTGGTGTTTGATGTATCGTCCTTTTTTCACGAAGCAATTCAAAAAGGATATCAAGCTGGCGGTAAAACAGGGAAGGGATATCGATCAATTCAAGCTGATTGCCCGGTCGTTGATTTCCGGGAAGAAGCTTGATCCGATCTTCAAGGATCATCAGCTTGTGGGCAATCGCATTGGTAGAAGGGAATGCCATGTGGAGTCCGATTGGCTTCTTATCTACAAGATTGAAAACGATATGCTGGTTTTTGAAAGAGCAGGTTCCCATTCGGAGTTGTTTTCAAAATAGAGCAACATGCGGCTGCAGCGGTGTTGTTGCAAAGATTCTGTTGGAAAGAAAATGAAACTGATCCTTACAGCCCAGGAACACTATGATCGTCTGGCCGAGATGGGTAATGATCTTAACGATCCTCCGGCAGCCTTGGAGTACATGGCCCGATGGGACGGTCCTGCGTTTTGGAAAGCGATCGGTGAAACGAGAGGGAAAGATGTTCTCGAGATAGGTATCGGCACTGGTCGCATTGCACGCCAGCTACTTCAGCATGGTTGCCGTAGCCTTACCGGACTGGATGTTTCCCCCAAGACCATTGAAGTTGCCAAGTCTCAATTGAGTGACTTCTCAAATGCAAAACCTATCCTGGCCGATGTTGCCGAGTTCTGCCAACCTGCGAGTTTCGACATCGCATGCAGTGTTTTAACATTCATGCATATTCAGGACAAAGCGAAAGCTCTTGAGAATATCGTTAACTGCCTCCGTCCGGGTGGACACTTGGTACTATCGATAGACAACGCATCCTCCCCGATCGATTTTGGTGAATGGATGATCCCCCTGTACCCATGGGCACCGGAACGCTACACGCAAGCGCTTGGATCGATGGGATGCGAAGTTGATGATCCTATTCCCTTGATTGACAAATGGACAGACCCGCAAGGCAAGAAGACAGAGACGTACGGGCAGGAGATCGCAGCATTGATCAAGGCAACAAGAACAGGTTTCCAACAACAGGGTTACGCAGAACTGCGTTCGTGAGCTGAAACATGGTGTGCAGTCCTGCTGTTTCTGAGCGATGGGCATAACAGCAATCCGCTGAGCCTTGATGATCCAGGCTTTCTCATCAGGTGGAGACCAGTTTGAAAACCGATCCGGACTTCAGGGAGATTATCGAATACGAGAAGCACGCTGCCCCTGAACACAGCCACCGGGGGAAGACAACGGAAAGTTTTCTGGACAAGAAAGCGGTTCTGTCCGCGCTTGGCGTTCAACGGGGCCAGACCGTTCTCGACGCCGGCTGCGGAGGCGGCTACATGTCGAGGGTTTTCTCGGAACTGGTGGGACCAGAGGGCAGGGTGTACGCCCTCGACAGTGATGAACAAAGTCTTGCCGCGCTGAAGACCCAGACCGCAGGAACCAACATGATCGTCGTGGTGGGGGACATCACGGTCAACACCGGTCTGCTGTCTTCATCATTTGACCTCATCTACCTTTCGAACGTGGTCCACGGTTTCAACCCCCGGCAGATCCCCGGCTTCAGGGAAGAGGTCACCCGTCTTCTTGCCCCCGGGGGAAGACTTGCCGTCGTTGAGATAGTGAAACGGGCAACACCCTTCGGGCCCCCGATGGAACAGCGGGTTTCCCCCGAAGAACTGCGCAGCCTTCTCGGGCTTTTGCCGCTTTCAACACATGATGCCGGCGAGTACTTCTACGTTCAGCTCCTGGGAAAGAGCGGGGACCGGTAATGCTGGAACACCACGAAGATTGCTGCGGCCATGAGCCAGAATCCGGGGAAAAACCCCATTCCGAGCATGGTGTCCGGAAGCTATCTCCCCTCGGCCGTCTCTTCAGGTTCTTCGGCTGGTGGTTTGGTTTCACGGGTCTTTACTCGGCATTTACGGTCTGCCCTTTCTGCGGGCAACAGGGATGTCCGGTGGGACTTGTTTCAGCAGGGACGGTTGGAGCCTTCCTTGCCCTCTGTGCTCAGGACTGGAAGCTTCTTGCAGGATATCTGAGACGCAGGTTGAGAAGACAGCACCTGAAAGACCTGGCCTGAGGAGAGGGGGGCACAGACCGCGGCTGGAACCATGGTTGCATCCGTAAGGGGTAGAACCGGAAAGTCGGTTGCAGAAGGGAACTGAAGGAGTGTTGATACCTGATAAAACCTGCGGTATGACAAAGTCGCAGAGATGGGCAATTACTTGACAACACACTACAATGTAGTTACAATCACTGTATGAGTGAAATCCGATTCGAATGGGATCCAGAAAAGGCCAAACTCAATTCTGAGAAGCATGGGGTTTCCTTCGAGGAGGCCGAATCGGTTTTCTACGATGAACAAGCCATTCAGTTTTTCGATGACGAGCATTCTGAATGGGAGGACAGGTTCCTGATGCTTGGTTTGAGCGCCCGGTTGAAGCTTTTGCTTGTATGCCACTGTTTCCGAGAGGAAGACATGGTCATCAGGATCATATCAGCCAGGAAGGCTACAGAAGCCGAATCCAGGCATTATTGGAGGTGAGAAGCAGTGGAAAAGGAATATGACCTTTCCCGGATGAAGTCCCGGAAAAACCCCTACATCATGCAGCTCAAGAAGCAGGTTACACTTCGCCTTCAGCCCGCGGTCATCGAGTACTTCAAGGAGATGGCCAAGGAATCTGACATTCCTTATCAGAGTTTGATCAACCTGTATCTTCTTGACTGTGTGAACAACCATCGGAAACTCAAGATGGAATGGGCTTCCAGCTAAAAAAGTTTCGGGTTATCATGAAGGTCAATTCACTCAGGACCACAGCATGAACCAGACCGCCTGGCAGGGGGCATTCATGGCGCGGAAGCGAGCCGTATATTGGCAATGTGACACCGCCCAAGAAGCATATGCGCCCGACACCGTTGCGCAGGAACAGAGGAGAATCAATGACAGTCAGAGTTGCCTCCTGCAGTTGCGGCAGGCTTACGGCCCGGGTCACCGGCGAACCGACAAGGATCTCGGTATGCCACTGCCTTGCCTGCCAGCTTCGAACTGGCAGCGTTTTCGGCGTTCAGGCACGTTTCCGCAGGGAAGACGTTGCTGTGACTGGAGAATCCAAGGCCTTTACGAGGATACCGGACGATGGGGGAACGATAACCTTCCATTTCTGCCCGAACTGCGGTGCCACTGTCTACTATGAAGCAGAGGGGCTTGAGGGATACTACGGGATCCCAGTGGGTACTTTTGCCGATCCGTCCTTTCCTGCCCCTCGAGTCACCGTCTATCTTGACCGCAAGCATTCATGGGTGGTGCTGCCGACCGATGTAGAACATGAGTCATGAAAGGCTGGCCTCAAACGATTCAAGGAATAACAGGATTTTGTGGTGGTTGACCAGGTCGATCGGGACCGTATCGTAAGACACATAATTCTCAAGGCATTGAAACTGAAAGTCAGGTTGTGCAGATGCTGGAAGAAGAGTTGTCGGGCGGAAAGTTGAGAAAATCCAAGAAAAAGACAATTATTAAGGAAATGGAAGATGCAACACCAATAGCAATTATTAATTGTGCAATGGCAATGGATGGTGGATCATTGTCACTTCTGTTAGTAGACGAGAATGGGATTCAGCATACAGTATTAATCCCTCAATTTGCTGAACCTATTACCTATTCCGACTCTCGACCACCCGGATCATTGATATTTGATGGCAAAGTAGTAGGTGTTCGAGGAGAAGAGGAGAAGAAAATAGTAGATGCACTAAAAAATGCGAATATAATAGCTGAAGATATTGTTCCTGATAGATTTCATAACAGTCCACATGTCGAAACAAGCAGTGATATAAAGGAATTCATGAGTGGTACAGTAAGAAAGGTCATGGAACAAACCGTCAAACATATAATAGACTTCATTGAATCTGATAAATACATTGAATTGGCGATATCGCAGAAAAGATACCACTAATTTCTATAAGTTTACTGCAGTGTTGATTATCGAGCCCAGGGGTGTCGTGAATACGGGAGACGGCGAAGATAGCGACCGTACCGCAGCCAATGACGTGTGGATATGAAACAGGCAATGCACTCGACAA
>Ga0351831_1012_pt1 | contig 34589 bp, 29 predicted proteins | sample BONcelHFGM3001C3_FD_206748 | JGI IMG/M metagenome (GOLD analysis project Ga0351831, IMG submission 206748) | Enriched cells from coal bed in the Powder River Basin, Montana, United States - BONCAT cells FGM rep1 HSBNCT.FGM.300.1.C3 ... | reverse complement strand
ACCGAAAGAAGCCATGGCGCCGGCAGGAGGGACAACAACGAATACATGCTGCACCCTGATGCCCCCTTCCTTGCGAACCTTATGCGCGACCAGCGGTACAGAACCTACGCACACTTCAACATAGTGTATCTGGACGATGTTCACGGGTTCCACCGCGGATTCGACACCTTCAGTTGTGAGATGGGGCAGGCGGTCAGGGCCGATGCCGTGACAGGGGCGTTTCTGGGCTGGCTTGACAGCACCGGAACCGATGAACCCTTCTTCGCCGTTCTGCATCTGTACGACCCTCACATGCCGTACAACCCCCCACAACCCTACAACACCATGTTCGGTCCTCTGGCCGAGCCTTTCCAGACCAGATGGACGATGACCGATGACGGGGTCATCCTCGACCCCGGGAACAGGCAGCACTACATCGACCTGTATGACGGCGAGACCGCCTTCGCGGACAATGAGCTGAGCGTGCTGTTCGCCCATCTCAGGTCAACCGGGGTTGCGGAGAACACCATCATTGTGATCATGGCCGACCACGGGGAGGAGTTCAACGAGCACGGATCAGTATTCCATGGCCACTCCTTCTTCCAGGAAGTCATACACGTGCCCCTGATCATTGCAGGTCCGGGCATTCCGGCGGGGGTAGTGGATTCGACCTGGGTGGGCCTTTTCGACGTGGCACCGACGATCCTCGGGCTCTCGGACATACCGGTGCCCGAAGTAATGGAAGGCGTTGACCTTTTCACTGCGCATCAGCACCCTGGCCGGGTAATCCCCTCAAGCGGCCTCTTCGATCCGCCAGAGACCATTCTGAGGCCATGGGAGTGCGCCCTGATGATCGACGGGGTGAAGACGATGAGATTCCTGGACGGCATGGGTTACACTGATTTCACGACAGACATCTCTGCCGATCCCCTCGAGATGAGCCTGTCCGAGGCGGAGAACAGCAAGGCGGCCGATGACTACCTGCTCAAGCCAAGACTGTGGACACCTGTCCAGGTGGAGAACGACCTAAGCTTAAACCCGGTCCTGCGGGACCTGGGGTACTTCTAGGAAAACGGCGTAAGCGGTTACATCAGCGTGTAGACGGCTCCGTCAAGACAGCCGAACACAACCCTGCCGGCTGCAACCACCGGGGATGAGCTGATGGGCATGTCGGTGGTGAACGTCCACAGAAGCTCTCCCGATGCGGAGTCGAGCGTGTAGAGGTTCCCGTCGAGGCTTGTAATGTAGACGGTTTCACCCGAAACGGCGGGCGACCCAACTATCTCACCGTCTGTGGAATGGCTCCATTTCTGGTTTCCGTTCGAGGCATCGAGGGCCAGCAGCCTGCCGTCGCGTGTCCCGATGAACACGGTCCCGCCGTTCACCGCCGGAGAACCCACAACACCACCCTGGAGGTCAACCGACCACTTGAGCGTGCCGGTCAGGGCATCGAGAGCGGTGAACCCGCCGTTGTAGGAGCCAAAGTAGACCACGCCCCCTGACACCGCCGGGGTGCTGAAGACCTCGTGCCCGGCATCATGGCGCCAGACCAGCTGGCTTGTGGATATGTTGACAGCGTAGAGCGCGCTGCCGAGGCATCCGAAATAGATGATCCCGTCGGCAAGCGAGGGTGAGGAAAAGATCTCGGTTCCCGCGGAAAACCTCCACTTCACCTGCCCGGTCAGCAGGTCAAGCGCCCTAAGGTACCCGTCGAAACCGCAGGAGTAGACGACTCCGTCCGAGATGAGCGGCGAGGCGACCACCTCTTTTTCGGTCCTGAGCTTCCACAGCAGTTCGCCGGTGGTGGCTGAAAGGGCATAAACGAAACCGTCCCAGTTTCCGAAAACGACCGTGCCGGCGGAGACCGCCGGAGATGAGGAGATCTTGCCGTCTGTCCTGAACTCCCAGTTTTCGCTCCCTGTTCCAGCGTCGATGGAATAAAGGCTTCCGTTCCAGCTCCCGAAATACACCGACCCTTCAGCGACAGCCGGTGTCGAGCTCACTTCTCCGCCGGACTGGAAGCGCCATTCAAGCCTATCGAGTACCCGGGGGCCCGAAGTGTCGCAGACGCCGGAACGCGACTGGTCGCTGCGGAACATGGCGACCGGTTCCTTTGCGTTGCACGAAAGACTAACAGCGGCAAGGAAACATAATAGTGACATATTGGCAACAGGACTTCTCATGGCAACCCCCGGGATCATCGGTTTACGGCATAAAACAACAATGACATGAGAAGTAGTCGGATTGACCCTCAGGGTTCCATATGCTCGGAAAGGTCAGCTGGATGGAGCTCTTCGATTCTCTCTTCGATGGCTATCATCCCGAGAAGCCGGCCCGAAGAATCACGCAATGGCTGGGCGCTTACGGTGCAGGCGCCTGAAAGCACCCGCAGCAGCGCGGGTCTGGCCCCGCCCCTTTTCCAGTTCTCCACGGCTTCCGCAAGCGGGATCTGGTCTTCTGTGTGGAGAATGTTCGAGAGTTCCCTTCCCCTCACATGCTCGGGGGGTATCTCCATCTCACGCGAGAGCACTGGGTTAATGTACACGACCATTCCGTCGGAATCGGTGACTATGATCCCCCGGTTCTCGGCCTCGAGGACGGCGCGGAAGAGGGCCCCGTTCCTTCTGAGCTCCTGCTCGGCCCGGTGTCTGCTTATGGCAAGGGCCACGTGCTCGGCTATCCTGGCAAACAGGACAAGGTCCTCACGGGAATAGGCGTTGACCATTTCGTAGCTCTGGGTTGCCAGAACACCCCAGACCCCGGAGGGATCGCGGAGGGGAACACCAATCCACTGTTCGGAGGGCGATCCCACCTCCCTGAGCCTTCCCTGCGCCAGAAGCTCGGCGTACGCCGCCCTGTCAACGAGGCGGGGTTCGCCGGTTGTCCGCACAAGATCGGTGAGAGTTCCCTCCATGTAGCCCGGGATGGTAAAACCCACCGCCCCGTCCTGCTGGTCGATCGCGTAGGGGAAGGAGTAGGAGTTGTCAGCCGGGTCGTAGAACGCGAAGTAGAGGTTCGGGGTGTAGAAAAGCCGTGCCATCTGGGCGTGTATCTCTTCAAGAAGCCCGAAAAGCGACTGGGCGGTCACCGCCGCGTCGGTGATCGCGTGAAGGACGGACTGAACGGTCTCCGCCTTCTGTCTCTCCGCCACTTCAAGTACAAGCATGTCGTTGGCCCTTGTGAGCTCGCCCGTTTTCTCGTCAACCATCTCCTGAAGCCGGTTGCGGTACCTTCTCAACTCCTCCTCGGCTTCCTTTCGCTTGGTTATGTCGAGGATCACCGCATCGAAGACAAGGGTTTCGCCGGACTCGCCGGAAACGCCGTATGCGCTTATGGACACCCACAGCCTGCCCTTGTCACGGCGCATCCACTGGGCTTCCATGCCCGAGACGGTGTCGTTGTCCATGAGGGTCTGGAGCATCCGTTCCCTGTCCGAGGGATCCACCCACGTGTCCCCGATGCTGGCGTTGAACAGTTCGTACTCGTTCTCGTAGCCCAGCATGTCAACGAGGGGCCGGTTCACGGAGATGATGTTGCCCGACCGGGCAGCCCTGAAGAAGCCTACCGGAATTCCCGGGGAAATGGTCACGAGCGAGAGGTTCCGGTCGCGGAGGGTCTGCTCCATGAAGCCCTTTTCGGTCTCGTCCCTGAAGCTTGCAAGCACCATGTCTCCGTCGGACTCGCCGAGCCTGAAGAGCGAAACCCTGAAAAGGAACCTGTACTTGTCGGTGTTCAGGGCAAGGCACACGGGGGAAGTACGGCCCTGCAGTTCAAGCTCGTAGAGAAGGGATGGAAGAACCCCCTCGGACTGTTCCATGTCCGCCAGGACCCTGTCCAGGGACAGGTCGGGGCTCTCTCCGAAGGCGGTGACAAAAGCCTGATTGGCGTCCACGAGCTTCAGACGGCGGTCGAAAACGGCCAGCGCCGTGTCATCCATAGATCTGGCGTAGTATTCGAGAGGATTCAACCACTGCCCCCCTTCTCCGTGGAATCTAAGGAAGAGCGGGTCGCGGTGTCATACCCGCCGCAACCCGCGCACACCGGTGAGAGTCCGTTGCCGAGGCTCAAAACCTCATGCCGTAACTTCACACTCCCTCTTCGCCTTTTTGGCAAGCTTCGTTCCGAACACCACGTAGATGCATGGCTCCACAAGAAGTGTGAGCGCCGTGGCGGCGATCATTCCGAAGATCACCGTAACCGCCATGGGCGCCCACGATTCGGCGCCTTCACCGATGCCCAGGGCAAGGGGCAGCATGGCCAGGATGGTGGTAAGGGCCGTCATCAGGATTGGTCGCATCCTCACCCGCGCCGCCTCGGTCACCGCTTCCTCGATTGTCGTCGCGCCCTTTCGGAGGAGCTGGTTCGCGTAGTCCACAAGGACGATGCCGTTGTTCACCACTATGCCCGCAAGCATGAGCATGCCTATCAGGGACATGACGGACAGAGGTATGCCCGTGATCAGCAGCCCAATCACAACACCGATTATCGCCATGGGAACAGTGAAGATGATGATGAAAGGCTCCAGAAGCGATTCAAACTGGCTGGCCATGACCATGTACACAAGCAGAGCGGCGACAACTATCGCTATCCCGAGGTAGAGGAATGTCTCCTGCTGGTCCTTCATCTCGCCGCCGTACTCGATCCTGAGGTTGTTGATATTGGCCCGCTCCACCACCCTGCGCACATCGGCCGAAACCTGACCCAGGCTTCGGCCCGCGACGTCGCAGTTGATCGTTATGGAACGCTGCTGGTTGGTTCGCTGGATGCTTGTGGAGACCATGCGCTCATTGAAGGTTCCGAGGCCCGCCGCTGGCATTCCCGCAACGGGCAGGTAGTCGAGGTCCTCGCGGGAGTCCTTCAGGAAGTCCGGGTAGCGGACGAGAATGTTGTACTCCTCTCCCCCCTCCCTGAGAACACCGGCGTTGGTCCCCCTGAGACCCGTACTCATTTCGGAGGCGATGAAGGAGGGGCTGAGGCCGTGAAGCACCATGGCGTTGTAGTCGGGTCGGAAAGAGAGCTCGGGCATCATGTCGTCCATGGAGGTGGTGACATCCCGGACCCCCTCGATGCCCTCGATCGCCTCGCGGATCCTTTCGCCTTCAGTCACAAGCTGGTCGAGGTCGTCGGAGTAGACCTTGACCTCGATGGGGCTTCCCCCCATGAAGTTCCCGCCGGAGATGTCGTAGGTGAGCCCGGGAACATCGTCCAGAACCGCCCTGACCCTTTCCTCGTACTCCTCAAGGGACAGGCTCCTCTGGTTTACGGGGACCATCCTGAACATCATCTCGCCCGACCAGCTTCCCGAAGAACCTCCGAAGATTGCACCGATCCCCTCTTCCTGGCCAACCTGGGCGTACCATGTTATCAGGTCGCCCTCTTCGAACAGTTTTGGAAGGGTGTCTTCAAGCGCTCTTATCATCGCGTCGGTTTCCTCGAGCCCGGTCCCTATCGCCGCGTTCATGTCTATGCTGATGAAACCGTTGTCGTTCTCGGGGATGAACTCGGTCTTGATGAGGGGAAACATCGCAAGACAGGCCACGAGCAGCCCGAGGGTGGAGAGTATCACGACCTTCCGCTTATTGACCATTCGGATCGAGAGTCTGTGGTAACCTGCCTCCCATGACTCGATCCTCTTCTTGATCCTGTCGCCCGGGCTTCCCTGTTTGTGGCTGGGAACAAGACGTTCCGCGAAGGAGCTGAGAAGGGGGACCAGGCTCAGGGCCACGAACAGAGATACGATGAGGCTGAACACGATGGTGAGGACCATCTCCTTGAACATCTGGCCGGCCAGCCCGGGAACGAAAAGGATCGGCACGAACACCGCCAGGGTTGTAAGGGTGGAGGCCGTTATCGCCATGCCCACCTCTTCAGAACCCTTGAACGATGCCGAACAGGAGTTTTCACCAAGGGTTCTGTGCCTGTAGATACTCTCCAGGACCACGATGGAGTTGTCAACCAGCAGCCCCACCGCCAGGGCAAGCCCTGCCAGAGAGATCATGTTCAGGTCCACATTGGAGAAGTGCATCACCGCAAAGGTGGTGATGATAGAGACGGGAATGGCCGCCCCCGCTATCAGGGCCCCCCGTGGAGACCTGAGGAAGAACAGGAGGACCAGGAATGCCAGTATGGATGCCTGGACTGCAGTGGTGGCCAGGTTGGAGATTGACTGCTGAATGAAGTCGGACTGGTCCCACATGATGTAGGGAACCACCTGGCCTGCGTACTCGCTCTCCACGGCTTCGAGTTCGGCGCGGACACCGTTGCAGACATTCACCGTGTTGGCGTCGCTTCTTCTCTGAACGATCCCGAACAGCGAGGGTTGACCGTCCATCCTGATGTACTGGGATACTTCCTTTTCGCCGTCGATCACATCGGCAACATCCCGAAGCAGCACTGAACCGTGCATTCCCCTGCCAACAACAAGCTGTGAAAGCTCGGCAATGCCGGCGATGCTGGATTCCACCCTGACACTTAGGTTCAACCCGCCTGATTCCAGTTCACCAGCGGGCATGTCGTTGCGGGCCTGGGCGATCGCTCCCGTGATCTGACCCAGCGTTACGCCCGCCGCCTGAAGTCTTGCGGGATCAACATTGACCTGAATCTCACGGACCTGACCGCCAAGCGTGCTGACCGACCCAACGCCGGGCTGCCTTGCGAGCCTTGGCTCGATCTCGCTCTCCAGCAGGCTTCTGAGGGCAAAATCGTCCAGCAATGGGCTGGAGAAGCCGATGAACATTATGGGCTGAAGGCTTGGATCGAGCGCGAGGACAAGGGGATCGGAAGCATCCTCGGGCAGAAGGTCTTCGTAAAGGTCAAGCTGTCTTCTGATGTCGGTCTCGGCCTGGTCGAGGTTGTGCCCCCACTCGAACTCGGCCATGACCACGCTGATCCCGTTGGAGGAGGAGGAGGTGATCTTCTTCACGCTGGCCACCCGGGAACAGGCCTCTTCCAGGGTCCGGGTGACGAGGTTCTCCATTTCCTCAGGGCCGGCCCCGGTCATGGAACTCATTACCACGATCATGGGGAACTGGACCTTGGGGTAGAGGTCGATGCCCAACTGGGTCAAGCCAAAAAACCCCACACCCAGGATGAAGATGAACACCATGAGAAATGTTATGCGCCGGCGGACGGATACGCTGGAAAGGCTCATCGTTCCACCACTTCCACGGGGCTTCCGTCGATGACGCTGTTCTGGCCAACTATGATTACGGAGTCGCCTGGCTCGATGCCCGACACTATCTCGACCATCCCATGGCTTCGTATGCCCACGGTGACTTCCCGCAGAACGGCCCGCCCATCCTGGACCACAGCTATCTGGAACCCTGCCCTGGTGCGCCTTAGAACCCTTTCGGGGTAAACCAAGGCATCGTCGGAGGTGCGGGTAATGACAGCGATCCTGCCGCTGAGCCCCGGCCGAAGCACGCCTTCGGCGTCATCGAAACGTACCTCGACGGAGACAAGGCCGCTTATGGGGTCTACGGAGGGGGAAACGGCGGTAACCACGCCGGGGATCGACATGTTGTCAAGCGCTCCGACGGTGACATAGGCGGCCTGCCCGACTTCGAGGCTGAAGATGTCGCGTTCGGGGAGAAGGATCCGTGCCAGGACGCCTCCGTTGCCGCTTATGGAGATCAGGGGAGAAGCGCCCGATGAGGTGTTTCCGGCCCTTGCCCATATCCTCCCTATCCTTCCGGAGAACGGCGCCGCTATCCATGCGTTGTCCCTCGCGGTGCGGGCCTGGGTGTAACCGGCCTGGGCCTGCGAGAGCTGGGCGCTTGCGGCTTCGAACCCGGTACGCACTGCGTCAAGGTCCTGAGCGCTTACAGCGCCGGCTTCGTAAAGGGCTTCAAGCCTTTCGTAGTTCGCCCTGGCGTTCTCCTGGTTCGCCCTTGCGGCGCTGAGCCCCGCCAGGGCTGCGGACGAGCCCGCACCGGCCTGCTGGTCGGTGTCCATCTTGATGAGCCGTTGCCCCGCCTCGACAAAGTCGCCCTCGGAGACCAGCACTTCCTCGACCCTTCCAGGCATGGACGGGTAGATGAGCGCCTCTTCGGCGCCTTCAAGCCTGGCGCTGGCGTACGATTCGGTGGAGATGGTGCCCGCTGCCGCGGGCTGAACCACGACCCGGACGGTTCTTTCATCATCTTCCGCCTTCGGTTCGCAGGCGGCCGCCAAAAGGATCACTGATGCGCAGATTACGAATGCTTTCTTCATTCCAGATCTTCTCCGTCCAGGGTCAGGATGCCCATGGCCGCCGCAAGTCCGGCCTCAGCGGTTTTCATGCCGTAAAGGGCCGAAGCGTAGTTGGTTCTTGCCTGTGTGTGGGCCAGGAACGCCTGGTCCATCTCCAAACGGGTTATCAGGCCGGCTTCGTATGAAACTACTGCAATACCCAGCGCTTCCGCCGCCAGTTCCACGGTTGCCGAAGCTGCGAGCACGGTCTGCCTTGCCTCCGCCAACCGGTTCCAGGCCTGTACGAGCGCCAGCTCCGAATACCTCACCAGGTCAGCCGATCGGGCATTCGCGGCCATTCGGTCGGCCCTGGCGCCACGGTATGCCGAGTAGTCGGAAATGCCCCTCACGATCGGGATCGAGACCGAGACCGAATGAGTGAGGTTCCTGCCGTAGATGGTGCGGTTTATCTCTTCGATCTCATCAGCGCCGCCCTGGTACATCAGGGACGTCTGGAAAGCCACTGTTGGCCCGAAGGCGGCGGCGGCATGCCTTACCCCGGCGTCTCCCATGTCACGAAGGGCTTCGGCTGTGAAAAGCCCGGGACTGTGAGCGAGCATCACGCTCCTGGCCTCTTCGAGAGACGAAGGCAGCGTGATGGGGAAGGGATCGGTCAGGTCACCTTCGACCACTGCCGGAGCGTCACAGCCCGTACCGATTGCCACCGCGAGCGCGGCGCAGGCGTTTTCCAGACCGGTTGCCGCAGAGATCGAGTCGGGCCTGCGGTTCTCGTAAGCCACCTGGTTCTGAAGCAGCTCGAACCTGCTGATGGTTCCGGCATCGTACCTTGCCTCAGCCAGACGGTAGCCTTCCCGGGCCACGTCGAGGGCCTCGGTGGAGACATCCAGCAGCATTTCGGAGAGAAGAACGCCGTAGAACGCGGCGATGACCTGCTGAACCGCCCCGATCTCGGTGGAGGAAAGGTCGTATTCGGCAAGCTCGCGGGAGATGCCGGCCATTGCCGACCCGGTTACCGCCTGGGGAACAAGGATGGGGACAGAGGCGGTAAGACCGTACTGGCTCTGGTAGGTGGTTCCGGTCTGGATCTCACCGAATCCGGGGATGGAAAAGCCCGAGACGTCCTCGTTCTTCTGGTAGGCAAGCACTGCGTTCACCTGGGGCAAAAACCATGTCGATGCCGCCCGGGCGCCCCAGCGCGCGCTTTCGAGGGACTCCCGGGCGGCCGATACATCCCCCCTGTTCGCAAGCGCGATATTCACAGCCTCGGAGAGGGAGAGTGACAGTGCTGGAACTGAGAGAGCGGTCAGGACCAGTAATGCTTTGATCATGATGTTCTCACCTTTTCGCTTTTAATGCCATTTATGACAATGTCGGTAACATCTTCAACAAGTTGCTCCATGAGAAGGTTGTTGGAGGTGTCGACGTGTTTTTTCTCGAGGGCGCCCTCTATCACCGAGGCCAGGACGGCAAGGACCAGGCCCGGTTTGATGTCCGGTCTGAGCTCTCCGTCCCTGACGGCCCTGTCGAAGACGGGCTGGAAGACTTCCTGAAAGAACCTTCTGCCGGATACCTCCATATCGCGCAGCCTCCAGCTCTCCTGCAGAAGGTTGTCCCACGCTTCGGCGTAGGTCGTGTTCTCGCGCTGGATACGAAGGCGTGTCAGCATGAACCTTTTCAGGGCCTCCCTCACCGAAATGCTTTCGGGAAAGGAACCGCTGAAAGCCTCCCGCGCTATCTCGAACATGTGGTCGACAAGTGCGTTGTAGAAACCGCCCTTGCTTCCGAAATAGTAGTAGACCATGGGTTTGGTGACGCCCCCCAGGGCTGCCACCTCCTCCATCTTTATGTCGGTGAACCGCTTCTTCGAAAGCAGCTCGACGCCAGCGTCAAGAAGCTTCTCGCGGTTTCCCCTGAGATCGGCCATCAAGCCCTCCAGACATCCTTACTTACCCGTAAGTAACATATGATGGGGTCAAGCCCCGTCAATACAGTGAGGTCGGAGGGAACACTTCCCCAAAAAACCTGCTATATTGAATGAATTGGCCTGAACCGTTTCGCGAAAAAGCCCGAACCGGGCATCACCTGATTGGGGAACCCATCCGATGAAGTTTTTGCTCCTCGCCCTGGCGGCATCCGCCGGACTGGCCGCTTCCTTTGACTTCCAGTTCGAGATTGACCCCTCCGTGGTTCAGACCATGGAGTTCCGCGGGGAGACCGTTGTCATCATCCCCGGCGGCGCCGTTGCCTTTGAAACAGGTTTTCCATCTCTTCCCGCCCTCTCCCGAAGCTTCGTGATACCACAGGGGGAAACCCTTCAGAGCGTAAGCATCGAGGTCCTCTCATCGGTGGACCTCGGCGTTTTCCAGATCGCTCCGGCATATACGGGTATACTCGGCGAGCCCGTTCCCGCCCTCATACCACGCTCCTCCGTATACGGCGGCTTTGAACCGTTTCCCGCAAACCCTGTACTTGGCTTCAACACCGGCAGCAAATCGGGTTTCCGTATCGCCTCGTTCGAAATGTCACCCTTCTCCTGGAATCCTTCCGACGGCAAGCTCACGCTTGTCACCAGCGCCGTTGTCACCGCCTCAACGGTTTCCGATCCATCCATCGAGCGCCTCGCTCTTTCTCCCCGCCAGATCGACATGGCGGTCCAGGGCCTCAACGGAATCGTTGACAACCCCGGAATGCTAGCGTCCTGCTCTCCCGCATCCCGTGACACCGACGGCCCGGTCTGGGTCATCATCGCGAACCAAAATCATGAGAGCATTCTTACCCCTCTTGTGAATCACAGACTTTCAACTCACGGCTCCGCGGCACTGAGAACCCTTCAGTGGGTCTATGCAAACTACGAGGGTGACGACACACAGGAGCAGATCAGGAACTACCTGATAGACGCCTACGAGAACCAGGGGCTCGTCTATGCCCTCATCGTGGGCGACTTCGGTGAAACAAACCGCGTGAGCAGCCTCACCATAAGCGGCAATACCCTCAACTCCACCGCCGACCTTTACTACAGCGACCTCGACGGCACCTGGGACGCCAACAACAACGGACTCTACGGTGAACTCAACGACGGCGTCGATTACTACTCCGACATCTACGTGGGCCGGTTCAGCGCCGACAACCCGACATGGATCACCACTATGGTGAACAAGACCATCGCCTACGAAACCACCGCACCCCAGGGCGCATGGCGCACCACCGCGCTTCTGGCGGGCGCGGGTCTGTGGCCCGATGTGGGCTACTGGGGCAGTTTCGTCTGCGACTCTATTTCGAACAGGATCCCCTCGAACTGGACCATCCACAAGCTCTACGAAACGTACGCAGGCCACCCCAACAACCAGGTCGCACTTGTCAACCAGGGCGTATCCTTCGTGGGTCCCCACGGCCATGGTTTCAACAATGGGGTGTTCTGGTACTACAACGAGCCCACCGACATCTTCAGCTCCGCCAACTACACCGGCCTCACAAACATCGACATGCTTCCGATCTTCCACAGCATCGCCTGCCTTGCTGGCAAGCTCTCCTCACCGGCGTGCATCGCCGAACGCCTGATGCTCTGGGCTACCGGTGGAGCCGTTGCTGTCATGTTCAACAGCGACAACGGATGGGGCTCCCCGCCCAACATGGGCGCAAGCGAGTGGCTCGAGCTCTACTTCGCCGACCAGCTCTGGGTCAACGGCCAGAATGAGATCGGCGTCACCCAGGCACTTGCGAAGGATGCCTTCAAATCCGGCGTCAGCGTTGGCATGAAGCTCTGGGTCATCCAGGAGAACAACCTTCTCGGCGACCCCGCCCTCCTTTTCGCACCGGCTCAGCTCGGTGTTGAAGAGGGCGAAGGGTTCGGGCCGGGCTCAAGCCCCATTCTCGGGAACCCCAGCCCTAACCCCGCAAGGAACGGCGCTTCGGTTTCCCTCACAATGCCTGTCCCGGGCGTTGTTGAGATGACCCTGTACGACCTTTCCGGCCGCGCCGTGAGAAGCATCGGCAGCGAAACGGTGTCATCGGGGCTCCACACATTCGACATCAACACCGCCGGGCTTCCCGCTGGGATCTATCAGGTGATTGCCCGGACGGCTTCCGGACTTGACGCCGCATCTCTCGTGGTCCTTCCCTGACCCCGTTCAGAACAGCCCGGTAACCTCGCCTTCGGCGGAGATCTCCATGGTCTCCGCCGCTGGCGTTCTGGGCAGCCCCGGCATGCGCATGATGTCGCCGGTTATGGGCACGAGAAAACCCGCGCCCGAACTGATGACTATATCGCGCACGGTTACGATGAAATCCTTGGGCCTTCCCAGAAGGTCGGGATTGTCCGACAGCGAGTTCTGGGTCTTGGCGATGCACACCGGCAACCCGGCGTAACCGTGCTTCTCAAGCAGCCTCAGGTCCTCCCTGGCGTCGGGGGTGAAACTGATGTGGGATGCCCCGTAAATCTCCCTTGCGACCTTTTCGATCTTCTCCTCCACGGGCAGTGACCAGTCGTAGAGGGGTTTGAAGGCCTTGCCAGGACATTCAGACGCTTCCATGACCTTCAACGCAAGGTCGGTCATCCCTTCCCCGCCCCGCAGGAACCCCTCGCCGATGGCCACGGGCACGGAAAGGCCGTCGCACCGGTCTGTGACGACCTTCATTTCCTCCCCGGTGTCACCCGGGAACCTGTTAAGGCATACAACGGCAGGTACACGGAATTTACCGATGTTCTCGATGTGCTTCTCCAGGTTCGCGAGCCCCCTCGCGACGGCTCCCGGGTCGGGAGCGGAGAGGTCCTTCTTCTTCACACCGCCGTGCATCTTCAGCGCCCGGCACGTAGCCACCAGAACCACCGCGCACGGTGCGAACCCCCCGTACGGGCATGTGATGTCGAAGAACTTCTCTGCTCCCAGGTCAAAGCCGAAACCGGCCTCGGTGACGGTCCAGTCCGCGTGGGCCATGGCCATCCGTGTGGCTATTATCGAACTGCATCCGTGCGCGATGTTCGCGAACGGCCCGCCATGCACGAATGCCGGAGCCCCCTCGAGGGTCTGCACCAGGTTGGGTTTTATGGCGTCCTTCAGAAGCAGGGTCATGGCCCCGGCCACACCGATGTCCCGGGCCATCACGGGCTGCCCTGTACTGGTGTAACCCACAAGGATCCTGTCGAGCCTCTCGTGAAGGTCAGCAAGGTTTCGGGAGAGACACAGGATGGCCATCACCTCACTTGCGGCAGTGATGTCGAAACCCGTCTCCCGGGGAACACCCTGCCTTCTTCCTCCAAGGCCGATGACCGCCGAACGCAGGGACCTGTCATTCATGTCCATCACCCTGCGGAGGCTTACCGTTCTGGAGTCGAGATTTGAAGGGCTGCCCCAGTACAGGTGGTTGTCAAGCGAGGCGGCCAGAAGGTTGTGAGCGGCACCCACCGCGTGGATGTCGCCTGTGAAGTGGAGGTTGATGTCCTCGGCAGGTACGACCTGCGAGTATCCTCCCCCTGCCGCGCCGCCCTTCATCCCGAAAACAGGGCCCAGGGACGGCTCACGGATGGCGCAGCACGCGGTTTTTCCAAGCTTGCGAAGCCCGTCGGCCAGACCGATCGTCGTTGTTGTCTTCCCCTCGCCGGCCGGGGTTGGGGTTATGGCTGAAACCAGTACAAGACGACCTGTCTTCCCGGTTTCTGAGGGTTCAAGATCGATCTTTGCCTTGTATCTGCCGTAGTGCACCAGACGATCCGGGGCAACTCCCAGTACCCCGGCGATCTCTTCTATCGGCTGCATCACTACCCCGGCGGCTATTTGGGAATCGGATGGAAAAGCCATGACATCCCCTCTTCCTAGAAACCGTTGGTGCTTGTCTTCTCGGGAGGTTCGACCGTCGTCCGCTCCCGGGAAGGATGGATCACCTCTTCAAGGGTGGCCCCGGCCGGGAGGCCGAAACCCGCCAGGGGATAGATGGCGCAGGCTGGAACCCCTTTGACAGTGCCGGATACAACACACTGCGCCTCGCCCGACGAATCGGCCCGCTCCCTTGCCTTCAAGATGGCCTGGTCAAGATCGTACAGGATCATGCCGCCTCCCTGAGGGTATAATGGGTACGAACAGGGTGGAGGGCAAGAAAGGCAACATGAGAACGAAGATCCTGCTTGTTCTGACCGCCGGGCTGCTCCTTCTGGGATGCACCCCCGGCGATGGGGGGGGTTGAGGAGCGTTTCGAGCCGGAGGGGTCCTCCAGCCCGAAACTTCCGAAACCACCAAGACCTCCCGATAGGGAAGAGGGAGGGCGAACCCTCCCTCCAGCGGCTTGACTCAGCGCATGCCCCGGAAGGGTGGTGCCATTTCCTCCCGTCGATGCTCACGTTCTTCAAGCCATCTTCCGTGTTCTTCCCGCATGACGGCCAGTTCGTCCAGCTGCTCAGGGGTCAGTATCGTGTGAATCTCGGCCAGCGCTCCGGCGATGATGCCATTCGCAAGGCGCATCCTCTCCAGCCTCTCATCGAGCATCGACTCGAACTCCCGTGAATCGAACTCACTCGAACAGAAGTATTCCAGAAAGTCGGGCCTGTCCCACTCCCGGTCAGCGACGCCGGCAAGCTCTGTCTCCATGTCCTCCATGACCCCGTGTATCAGGTCCCTCTGGGATCCGGAGAGGTTCAGGCGATGGATCGCCTGAATGAAGCGGCCGATGAGGGGATGCCCTTCCCTGCCTCCCGGGACGCCCATTGGCTGGGCAAACGCCAGGGAGGAAGCGAGCAGCATGGTTGCGGTCACGATCCACTTTGTCCTTTTCAAAACTGTCTCCTTTCGTGCTTCGGGCACTCAACGAAGATGCGTAATGGAGCATTCGACCCTGTTGCAGGAGTGTAACGGAATGTAAAAGCGGCAGCTGGCCCGAAGCGCCGGCAAATGGTATGGTTCGATCTCATCAGGTACGGGAGTGACAATGCCGGAACACCGGAAGCCCACCGTCTTCGTTGACGCCGACGCCTGCCCGGTAAAGCAGGAGATATACCGGGTCGCCGCGCGGTACGGCCTTTGGGTCAGGGTGGTGTCCAACTCGTGGATGCGCATTCCCGACTCGGACCGCATCGAACTCGAAGTCGTGGAAAAGGGCGAGGGCGTAGCAGACGACTGGATAGCAGAGCGTTCGGGACCGGGCGACATAGTGGTCACCGGCGACATCCCCCTGGCCTCCCGGTGCCTGAAGAACGGGTCATCGGTTCTGGGCAACACGGGCAGACCCTTCACGGAAGACAACATAGGCGACGTGCTGGCCACCAGGAACCTGTTCGCCGACCTGAGGGAACAGGGCATGACCATCCGGGGCCCGTCCCCCATGAGCGGACCCGACCGGTCACGGTTCCTTCAGGCCATGGATGTTCTTGTGAACAAGCTTCTGCGGGATGCGGCCAGGAAGGCCGGGGCACCGTAGGGCACCCCGGCCGAAAAGCATCAGAACCCTGCTGTGACTCCCAGGTTTATGAAGGCGACCTTCTTCTCGTACTGGTGCCCGGCGTAGTTGCCGGTACCTTCGCCATCCTCCAGAAAAGCGTTGGCTGCGGAGAAAACCAGCCCCACGTTCTCGGAAGCAGCGTAACGAACACCGCCGCCGAGCATGCCGTAGTTCACCATGTACTCGAAGTCGGTGAACGTCTCGGAGCTGCCGCCCAGGTCGGAGTAGAGGTAACCCAGACCAATCTCGAACCTGGACCCGGCCTTCCACTGGACACTGGTTCCGGCCTCCCACCCATCCTCGTAATCGTCGGAAAGTCCGTCTTCCTCGCCCTGATCGGCGGCGCCGGTGAAGTAGTAGTTCCCCATCACGCCCAGGGTCACGGTTGGCTTCACCTGGAACTGCATGCCCATGCCCAGGACCGCCGGCAGGTCCCGTCGCTGAAGGGCCCCGTCGGCAAGCTCGGGGATCAGCATGGCCCACGTGTTCTGGGCGGTTTCGGCCTCCCATTCAAGGGGGGTGGCTGTCTCGAAGCGAACCGCAACATTGACCCCGCGGGCCGGCATGAAGTCAACGCCCATGATCCCGGCCATGCCTGAAGCCTTGCGGGTGCACTCCAGAACCGCTTCAGTGGAACCGACGACGGTCCCGCTCGCGAGGTCAACTATCGCGAAGTCGGCGCTGGCCTCGTAGTCACGCACGCCACTGGTGAACCTGCCCGCCAGAGAGGCGGAGAGGGTGGGGGTAAAAGCGTAAGCCGCGCCCACGGTCCCGGCGTAGTAGGCCGCGCCCGCCTCGATGTAGCCATCGGTCATGGTGGCTATGTAGCCTGGTCCGTACTGGTACTGCACAAGACCGGTCTGGAGAACAGGCATTATGGGCAGCCCGTCTTCGTACTCGAGGGTCCCGCCGCCGGCGGGGATTGTGAAGGCGCCGAAAGCAGCGAGGTCACCGGTGCGGTACACCGCGTACACGTTTGGCAGGAACGGAGTGGGCTTCGTGGTCTGGTACTCGGTCTCTTCGGTGGACCCCAGGGGAACCGCGGTTATGACGTAATCCTTGGCGATGAACTGTCCGCTGGCGTTCACATGGAAGCCCTCGGCAAGGTGAACAAGCCCGGCCGGGTTGTAGGTCACAAGATCGGCCCCGTCAACCGCCGCGTTCCTTGCAACGGCCATGAAGTAGTCGGCACTCCTTCCGCCCAGGTAGTCGATGTGCCCAGCGTGGGAAAAGGAAGCCAACAGCAGAACCGATACGAATACCCTTTTCATCCAGTCCTCCCCTCTTTTGGTAACTCAGAACCCCAGAAGCAGTACCCTCGGATAGTCATGCGGGTCTTCCTCGAAAGCCGCGATGCCGTAAGGAGTGACCACGAAAGTCCAGGCTTCCATGTGGCCGGGCCCCGAAGCAGTGCCAAGCCACTCCCCCGTCATGGTGTCGAAAAGGTCGAACACGGGCGCTCCGCCGTGCCCCCTTCTTGCCCAGAGCCTTCCTTCATGGTCAACCCCGAGGGAAGTGACGGCGAAGTGAAACGCCGAAGGGGTGTATTCCCCGCCGGCCATGGCCGGCCCTCCCCTGCCCATGCCGAGAAGCTGCTGCCGGCGCGCCTCGTAGAGTTCCATTTCCGCGCTTGACTCTTCGGCTGTTTTCGCAACCGGGGAGTAACCCGGACGGGTCAGGGATGCCAGAGTGCCGCCGGAAAGATCGAAGGCAAGTATCTCATAGCTCTCCGACGCAAGGGGAGAGTAGTAGACAGTGGAATCCAAAACCTCGATCGGCGGGTCGGGGTCCATGAAACGCGCCGCCATCTGTTCAGGGTCGAAGCGGCTCCACTCCTCGAAGAACACCACGGCGGGCGAAGGGCTGTCAAGCTTCCAGCCCGCGAGTGCCTCGCCATTGGTTCCCTGCTCCCTGTTGAAGAGCCCCTGGTGCCCGACCACCAGCTCGCCGCAAGCGTCGATCGTGAAAGGCGCCCTTGGGGTGAAGCCCATAAGGGTCCCCGCGTGGCCGGTGTCGGCGTCAAACAGCTCGAACTCACCTGCCCTGGGGTCGGTGACCGCGATGACCCCCGAACCCAGAACGGCCATGTCACGGCTGCTCAGAAACTCGCCGGGACCCTCTCCCGGGCCTCCGTACTCGGAGAGGAACTCTCCGGAAGCCGAGAAGACACGAAGGGTCTGGCGATTGGAATCAAGAACGAGAAGCCTGCCGTCAGGCAGGAACTCGACTGCGGCAATGACTCCGAAAACGAACCTCTCGTCACCCAGCTCGATCCCCACTGAATCAAGGGGGGTGAGAACGATGTCCGGTGAGGCCTCTTCCGGCGAATCCTCGGGCGAACCGCATCCGAAGAGGAACGCCAGTGCAAGAACGGACAGTGAAAGTCTTTTCATGGTGCTCCTCCGGGTTTATGCCGGGCACCATAACAGATTTGCCCGCCCGGCACCAGAGAAGCGCTGCTCAGCGGTTCAGTTCCTCAAAAAGGCGATCCGCTATGACGCGGTTGGCAGCAGGGTTCACATGGGCGCCGCAATGATCGGTGTAGACTTCATTTACCTCACCGTCAAAAAGACCGGCAAGGGATATGAATGGCAGGGTGTCCACAAGGCTTTCTTCGTAAAGCTCATAAGAAGAGCAGAGCAGCTCCCTGAATGCGGGGTCAGAGCCGGCCAGGAAGCTTTCGAAACCGCCTCGAACGATCTCGTTTTCGAAGTCGGTCAGGCACTTGTCGCCGTACCAGACCGTCGGCTGCCAGACGAAGAGACACCTGAAGCCGTAACTCTCCGAAAGCGAGCGCACAACGCTGCAGTTCCCGAAATAGGTTTCGACGATCTGACTGGCCAGGGTATCGGTTTCGATTCCCATGGTGCGGTAGGTGACAAGGTCCTGCACCTCCAATGACCTTTCCCGTATGCTTCCCCGAAGGGCTGACACAAGGAGGAATGTGTTGGTGTTGGTCATGATCGCCCTTAGCGGCGAAACCGTGGTGAAAGCCTCGGAACGCCCTTCGACCCGGGCCGCGATCATTTTCTGCGAATGATGACCTCCCGCGAATCCTGACTCATACGCTCCCCATGCGTCGTTGAACCCGTCGTAGAACACCACGAAATCAGGAACGTTGCCCGCCCTCAGTTGGAGCACCAGTTCAACAAGTTCCTGGGAGGAAGAATGAGCGACCTGCGCGAAGTTGCTTACCGAAACGGGCCGGGACATCATGCTGTTCATGTCGGCCTGAAGGAAGCTCGCAATGGTGTTCGAGTCGGATACACCGGTTCCCCACATGGCCGACCCCCCGAACAGGAACACCTTGTATGCCTCCGGGTCTTCCGAGGCGCCCGGCACCAGTCTGTAGCTGCCTTCCGTGATCGTCACACTGTCGCAGTTTAAAAGCGGATTGGACCGCCATACCACAAATGGGGCATACTCGCCCTGAAGCACATTGGGCTCGATCTGTTCCAGATGCCCCTCGGTGACTTTTCTTGCATGAACCCTCATGCACTCGGGGTTGATGACCTTCAGCAGAACGAGCGCAACCGCTTCCAGCAGAACAAGCGCGACCAACGTGTTAAGAAGGAAGAGGGCGATCCCCCTGTAACAACCCGGAAACTTCCGTCCGAGAAGACCGGCTGATACGAATGCCAGCCCGAGGAGGAGAAAACCGATCTGGTTTCTGCTCATACCTCCCTCGACGCTCAGGCCTGTTCTGTCAGAAAGAAACGCCACTGCCATCATCAGGGCACCAAGGCACAGGCTTGCTGCCCTGAGGACTTTCACGCACCTTTCACTGAAAGCCATTCATTGACCCCCGTCTAATGACTGCATGACAATACTTTCATAGTAAAGACAACATAGCCCATGAAGTAGTGGCCGGCCAGAGCAGAAGCTTCCCGTCATCGCAGCCTTGCCCGGAACATGGGGTTTGGGTATACCTTCACCTGTTCGGCCGCTTCCCGACCCCGGCTTCCTGTAGCACAGGCGCCATGGAGACCGGGGCGACAGGGTTGCGCTGGAAACGGCGCAGCCTCCCGTGTTTGGAAAGGGAAAGAACGCCGGTTGTTCCCGTCCCCGTTCTGGGGGCGGCGTTCATTTCCTTCCCATGAACCGAGCCTGCGGCCGGGTTCGGAACCCATGAGGAGGGTCAATGTTTTCATGGCTTCGTTTCGCTGGCCTGGCTCTGTGCCTGGCGCTCCTTTTGCCCGGATGCGGCGAACAGCCCGCCCCGGTTCCAGAAACCCCTGGGGCGGATTCCACCGCTCTGCAACAGCCCGGGGGTTTTCCTCCCCGGGAAAGGGTTGAACGGCTTCTCATTGCCACCACCACCAGCCTTTACGACACAGGGCTGTGGGCCTACATGGAACCCATGTTCGAGGATCAGTACGGTGTTGAGCTGGACATCCTCTACGCTGGCACCGGGAAGGCCATGGAATGGGGCATGAGGGGCGACGTTGACGTTGTCGTTGTGCACGACCGCGCCAGGGAAGAGACTTTCATCGCCGACGGGTACGGGCTCTCCCGCACACCCTTCGCCTACAACTTCTTCGTAATAGCTGGTCCGCCGGATGACCCCGCGGGCATCAGGGACATGGATCCGCAGGATGCCTTCATCGCCTTGAGTCAGAACGCCACGATCCCCTTCATCTCGAGGGGTGACGAGTCGGGTACCCATGCCCAGGAGAAGCGACTCTGGGCGGCAGCCGGTCTCGAGTACGAGACAGTTCGCACATCGGGTGAATGGTACGTCGAGGCAGCGGCGGGGATGGGCCCCACCCTCAACATGGCCAATGAGATGAGGGGTTACGCCCTTGCGGACATAGCAACATTCCTGGCGTACCAGGGCGACGTGGACCTCGAGATCATCATAGGATCGGGCGACGCAATGAGGAACGTTTACGCCGTAATCCCCCTCAGCAACGCGCGCAACCCCGAGATGGCACAGAACATGGTGACCTTCCTGACCTCACCGGAGACCCAGGAGCTCATCGGTTCGTACGGCGTCGTGGAGTGGGGCCAACAGCTCTTCACCCCCTGCGCCGGCCAGGACCTCTAGCACTTCATGGACAAGCTGGCGGAAGCTTTCACCATTGCCCTGAGGATGATCTTTTCGGGCGACCCTGTCGTCATGGAGATCACCATTCGGACACTGGCGGTTTCCGCCGGCGCCACCGTCATCGCATGCGTTCTCTTCACCCCCCTGGGCTGCCTGCTTCACTTCACCCGGTTCCCCGGCAGGGGTTTTCTCATCGGTTTCATCCAGGCCCTCTACAGCATGCCCACGGTGTTCGCGGGACTGCTGATATTCCTTCTCCTCTCCCGGGCGGGTCCGCTTGGGGGACTGGGGCTTCTCTTCACGACGAAGGCCATCGTCATCGCCGAGGTCTTCCTTGTGGCTCCGGTAATACTGGGCCTTGTCATCTCGGCTCTGAAGGGTGTGGCGGGAGAAGCCGCCGAAACCGTGCGTGCGTTGGGAGCCGGTTCACTTCAGACCGCGGGAGTGGTCCTTCTGGAGGCCCGGTTCGCCATCCTCTCGGCCTTTCTGATGGGTTTCGGAAGGGCGATCTCCGAGGTTGGCGCTGCCATGATGGTGGGCGGCAACATAGCGGGGCGGACCCGCACGCTCACCACCGCCATCTCCCTTGGGATAGGGAAGGGCGAGGTCGCCGAGCCCATCGCCCTCGGGATCATACTGATGACACTTGCACTTCTGATCAGCCTTCTCGTGCACCTCACAGGAATGAGGAAGACGTGAGGACAGACCTAAAGGGCGTATCGAAAGCATTTGGAGCAAAGCAGATCCTCACCGAAGTGTCGTTTTCCGTCGAGCAGGGGGAATTCTGCACGCTCATAGGCCCCACGGGATGCGGAAAGACAACCCTCCTTCGAATCGCCGACCTTCTGGAAAGACCCACCCGGGGCAGCGTACTGCTCGACGGGAACGACTGCACTGGCAGCCGGGGAAGGTCGCGGACCGCTGTGCGCCGCAGGATGGCGATGGTCATGCAGAGGCCCTTCATGCTCACCGGCACCGTTGAACGCAACGTCAGGTTCGGCCCCGGGGTCAGGGGAATGACGGTCGGTGCTGCCGAGATAAGCGAGGTTCTTGACGCAACGGGTCTTTCGGGAATGGGACAGCGGAACGCCCGAACCCTCTCTGGAGGGGAAATGCAGAAGGTGGCCATCGCCCGCGCCGTTATTACGAAGCCCGAACTCCTTCTTCTGGACGAACCCCTCAACTCCGTTGACCAGGGCTTCAAGCCCGAGCTGAGGGCTCTAATCGGAAAGCTTCACCGGGAGATGGGAATGACCGTTCTGATGGCCACCCACGACCTTGCGGACGCTCTGGCCCTCTCGAACCGAACCGTCGTGCTCTCGGAGGGAAGGGTGATGCAGACCGGTGCCACAAAAAAAGTGTTCAGCCACCCCGAAAGCCTCTTCGTCGCATCATTCATAGGGATGAAGAACATCCTACAGGTGCGGTTCGGCTCCGGCACGGCCACAGCAGGCGACATCGAGTTCTCGATGACGGAACAGGCACAGGGCGAAGGTTACATCTGCATTCCGCCCGAAGCCATCGTTCTGTCCCCGGAGAAGCCCGACTCGAGCCAGCGCAACGCCTTCAAAGCCATTGTGTCCCATTTGGAGAGAATGCCAATGTACGACACGGTTCACATCCTTCTTCAGGAACTTGAACTGCAGTCGACCATCACCAGGGAATCCACCGCTCATCTGGGCCTTGAACCGGGCTCAGAGGTGTGGGCATCCTTCAAGGCCACATCCGTAAGGGTTCTTGGTTAGTTCCAGCTTCAGCTCACAAGCATTGCCCTGGCCATCTTCCCGTGAAGTTTGCCCACCAGCCGGGCCAGGTGAAGCATTCCCATGAAGATCACTGCGCCAAGCGCCACCACCGCGGGGTAGAGCCAGACCGGTATCCACCACTCCGCGGGGAAATCGATGACTGGCTCATGGAAGACTAGTTCGATCACGGGGCTGGCGACAAGGCTCAGGGCGACCGCTGACAGAGTTGTGAAGAAGCTGAAGTACAATGTTCCAAGGGGCAGCATCAGAATCAGGTACAGTGCCGAAGACCATGTGCTTCTTGTGGTGAACACACCCTTTATGCTCCCCCACCAGCCCTCGCCCTTCTTTATGAACACCGCCCTGCGGGGCATGCGGACACCAAGCAGGGCCTCGACCATCCTTCCCTCCACCAGGGCCAGACCGCGGAAGGACAGGAAGAAGAGCCATGCGACGGGAACACCTATGATCAGCACCAGCAGGCCAAGGGAGAGGGAAAGGCCGTTGACCGTCCATGTGAAGTAGAAGATACCGGTGACAATTGAGATCATCATGTAAAGAAGCGCTGCCCAGGCCGACGGCTCGGTGACAACCCCCGCGAACCTTTTAAGAGCGGACCTTTCGTTCCTTGCGCGCTGGGGTTTGAGGGCAGGCGCAGTGAAAGCCTCGACCTTCCTGTACTGTTCCGCAAGCTCAGCCGGAGCGCCGTAGCTGGCCACGACATCCCGCAGAGCCTCTTCTTCGGCAAGCCCGGGTCGCTCTGCCCGGAGGTTCTCAAGCCCCGCTGTCAGATGGTCTTCAGCATCGGCCAGAGCATCCTGCACAAGGGCCCGGTCACATCCCTTCAAGTGTTTCCGGAAGTCGTCGAGATAGAGCCCAATTCCCTTATTCATCGGTGCAGCCTCCCAGCAGTCCGTCCATGAAGACGGTTGTTTCCTTCCATATCCCTTTCCAGCGCCCCAGTGCATCCCGGCCCGAGGGAGTGATCGTGTAGTACCGCCGGGGAGGGCCGGCGACTGATGGCTCAACACTGCTCAGAAGAAGCCCCGCGCCCTCAAGGGACCGCAGGACAGGGTAGAGGGTTCCGTGCTTCACCAGCCCAGCGCCGTCGCTCCTTTCCTCCATCAGCTTCGCCACGCTGTAACCGTACAGGGGCCCGGGAGCGCCGTCCATGATCCCAAGCAGCGCCAGAGCCGTAATGCCCGCGCTGAGCTCCTTTCTGAACTTCCTGTCTTCAGGCGGCACCCCGTCATCAACCATGAAAGCCTTGTCCTCATCGGGCTTCACCATTTGACGCATCCTTTCCAATGGTCATCACAGGTGAATACTACTATTCACTTCTTACTATGTCAAGGTTCACACTTCCGTCTTCTGGAACCCACCCCAGGAGCATTGACCTGCTTGCCCTTCAGCGCTAATGTATTCGCTGATGGGTTCAGTACATGCTCATCCCGCAGGACACGCTTGAAGCCGATGGAGGGGGTTGATGGTTATGAATGTTTTCAAACCGATGCTTCCACTTCTCGCAGCGGTTCTTGTTCTGGTTGCCGGCGCAGATGGCTCCGAAGGAGAGGTCGTGGGCTGGGGCTCGAACAGCGACGGCCAGTGCAGCACACCGTGGCCCAACTCCGGTTTCATCGCAATCGCAGCGGGCGAGAACCACAGCCTCGGCCTTAAAACTGATGGCACCATCATGTCATGGGGCGACAATGAACTGGGGCAGTGCAACGTTCCAATGCCCAATCAGAACTTCATCGCCGTCTCCGCCGGGCGAAGCCACAGTCTGGGACTGAAGGCGAACGGCTCCGTCATCGCCTGGGGATTCAACGAATACGGTCAGTGCGACGTACCCGAACCCAACACCGGCTTTGTGGCGGTTGCAGCGGGCGAGTATCACAGCCTCGGGCTGAAGGCGGACGGCTCGGTCGTGGCATGGGGGAGGAACCAGTTCGGGCAGTGCAACGTGCCCGAACCGAACGAGGACTTCGTCTCCATCTCAGCCGGGGTATATCACTCCATGGCCATCGGAACCGACAGCTCGCTAACCACATGGGGGGGTAACTACTGGGGCGAGTGCAACGTTCCCGAACCAAACCAGGGGTTCACCGCGGTTTCAGGTGGTTGGGGTCACACCCTGGGGCTCAAGGCTGACGGCTCGGTGGTCGCATGGGGAATGAACGACCTGGGACAGTGCAACGTTCCCGACAGCGCGCCGTTCGTGGCCATATCCGCTTCCAACAGCCACAGCCTGGGGCTCACGTCCGAGGGCGTGATCGCCGCTTGGGGCGCAGGCGGGCAGGGGCAGTCCGGCTATCCCCACTACGGGCAGAGCATAGTGCCCGAGCCCAATCAGGGGTTCGGAGCAATTGCAGCGGGCTGGTTCCACAGCCTCGGCCTGTTCGTGGAATCCACAGGCACTGGTTCGCAGCACTCATCCGGATTGGGATGCGGCGGGGCAGCGATCCTGTTGGTCTCACCGAACCCCTCAGACGCTTCAGTCACTGTTGTTTTCAGTGCTTCCGGGCACGGAGAAGCGAGCCTCTCCGTGTACGACATGGCGGGCCGGGAGGTCAGGATGATCTCGTTGGGTGAGCCTGCGGAAGGGATCAACACCGTGGCGTGGGACGGACGGAGCAACACCGGCGAGACCCTCTCCCCGGGAGTCTACCTGGTCCGGATCCGTCAGAACGGCTCCGGCTCGAAAGCCGAAAGGGTCGTGCTTCTCCCCTGAGGGCTACCGGGTTACCGCGAACCGCTCCGTGAAGGTGTGGTCACCGGCATGCATCCTGCACATGTATACGCCCGGCACAAGTTCCACGGCTATAACCTGATGGTATCCGACAGGATAGACCGCGCTTTCGTGTTGCCAGACCAGCCTTCCGGACATGTCGAACATGGCAAGCCTTACCTCGCAGCTCTCCCCAAGGTGGAAACCGATCACGGGGACGGAAATCGCGGGGTTGGGAGCAACGGCCATGAGGCATGTGCCCTGGGGCACTGGCGACGCCGTCTCCTCGATCCCGACCGAAACCCACGATATCTCAACGCGCTCGACCACCGGAACTTCCCCGGACCCGTCGGACTGCATCAGTACCCTGTACTGAACGTACGAGTCGCTGTCCTCAATGATCCCGCTGAGCCTGCAGGGCTCGAGCAGAACGTCGGACCATGGCCCCATGTCGGCAAAATCGTCGGACGCCCTGATCTGAAGGGCAACCTGGCTTCCCTGTGGAACTTCCGCCATCCAGTCGATGATCCCCCACGCAGGGTCGGACCCCGTGTAGAGAACGCTCGACTCGAGGTAGCCAGCTCCCGGCGAACGGTCCCACCACATGACCGTGTTGGCGTGCATGGCTGCGCCCAGGGGGTCGGGTTCCCCATCCCCGTTGAGATCACCCGAACTCACGGCAAAGGCGCCGTCAAATGAATCCGCCAGCACGAACTCGCCCCACATCCCCCCGCGGTTCTCGAACAGGGTAACACGGTCTCCGTGAACCCCTGCGGCAAGGACATCGCCGTCGCCATCGCCGTCAATGTCGAAGCCGTGTATGCATACAGCGCCGTCGAATGAATCGCTTATCACATGAGCGGTGAATTCCCCGCCCCGGTTCTCCCACCATACCAGATCATCGGCAATGGATGCGGCGCCGAGAACATCGGGGTCGCCGTCGCCGTCAATGTCGAAGGTGTGCACGAAGTAGACGCCGTCGAAACCGGTCGCGATGTCGTGCCGGGTCCATGCACCCCCGGATGAGTCGGTGTTCTCGAACCACGCCACTGCGTCGTCGTAGAATGCCCCGGCAACTACGTCGGGGTCGCCGTCACCATCAATGTCGGCCACATGAAGGGTCCACGCGCCGTTGAATGATCCCCCGATCATGTGTCTCTCCCACGAGAGCCCGCCTCCCGAGTTCTCCCACCAGTCGATGCGGTCAAGCTGCGATGACGCTGCCACGATATCCATGTCGCCATCGCCGTCGATATCGAACGGAACGGCCGACCGGGCGCCGGCGAAATCGTTGGCAACCAGATGGTAGGTCCAATCACCCCCGGTTCCGTCAAGGTTTTCCCACCAGGCGACGTCTTTTCCGCCGTACTGGGTCTTGGCGGCCGCCACCAGGTCCATGTCGCCGTCACCGTCAATGTCGGCCGCCGCGATGGAACTGACCGACGGGAAGTTGCGATCCACAATGTGTTCCACCCAGGTGAAGCCGTAACCGTCCGTGTTCTCCCACCACACCACGCTGCCCGCGTCAATGGCGGAACCCGCTATGTCCAGATCGCCGTCACCATCAATGTCAACAGGGAAGACCGAAATCACTCCGTCTATCGAGTCGGCGACAAGGTAGGAGGCCGGATCGGTTGAAAGGCTTATCCTGTCCGCATAGGACCAGTCGATATTCATGCATTCATGAAAGTCGATGCCGAACTCGCGAACGGGACCCTGATGCCTTGGCCCCCCCGACCAGTCGTCCTGCTCGGCGGAAACTGCAAGGCAGGGAGAGGTTGTCAACAGCACTAAAATAAACGCATTCCTGAACATACCATACCTCCATTCGCCGTATGCTTGCTCTGCCGGGGCGCCGTGTCAATAGGAGTAAAATGTCAGGGTCTTCTCCCGCTGTCACTGCCCCCGCTGATGCAGTATTCTTCAGGGGTTACCCCGAGCTCAACGAAGGGATCGGATCGTCATGCGGGCATCCGCGAACAGGGGCGCGCACTTTTTCGTGTTCTTCACCGGGGCGGCCGTTATGGCCACGGAGATGTGCGCCAGCAGGTTCCTGGCTCCCTGGTTCGGAACCTCAATGATCGTCTGGTCGGTTCTCATCGCCGTGGTGCTGGCCGCCATGTCCGTGGGCTACTGGCTTGGGGGCAGGCTTGCGGACCGAAGACCCTCCTGGGTTGTGCTCTGCTGGATTCCCGCAGCCGCCGGAGCCCTCATCGCCCTTATCCCCCCCCTTGGCGGTCTTCTGTTCCCGCGACTTTCAGCTGGAATAATGGCCACTCCGGTGAACATCATCATACTGGCTTTCGTGGGGGTCGTGGCGGTGTTCGTTCCACCTGTGCTTCTGCTTGCCATGGTCAGCCCCTTCATGATCAGGCTGCTCGCAACGGCAGACAACACGGGCAGGACCGCAGGCTCGCTTTATGCGATATCAACGCTGGGCAGCATAGCCGGCACCCTCTTCTCCACGCTTGTCACCATCCCCCTTTGGGGCACACGTGAGACTCTCTTCATGGTTTCCGGCGTGCTCATCCTTCTGGGCATCCTGGGGCTTCGCAGGAAGGCCCGGGCCATGCCGCTTCTTCTGGCGCTTCCCGTAGCGGGATGGCTGGCCTTCGGCGGCGTCATACACCGGGATGAGACTATCGTCCATGAAGAGGAAAGCGTCTACCAGTACCTTCAGGTACAGAGAAGAAGCGACGGCTCCACCATCCTCATCGTGAACGAAGGCGGAGCCATGCAGTCAATCGCCAGGGTTGACGACGCTCTTCATCCGGCATCCACCTACTACGAAAGCTTTCTTCTGCTCCCCTACATGATCGACTCTTTTGAGGGGCTCGACGTACTTGTGATAGGTTCCGGCGCCGGGACCATCCCGCACTGGCTGGCCGTTCATGTCCGGCCGGACATACCCGGGCTCCGAACCGATGCCGTCGAGATAGACGGACGCGCGGCGGAGCTTGGCTACCGGTGGTTCAACACGGAAAGGGATGACGCCCGGACCATCATCTCAGACGGAAGAACCTACATCGGGAACACTTCCGAGATGTACGACATCATCATCACCGACACATACAGCAACCAGATCTACATCCCCTTCCATCTGACGACGGTCGAGTACTTCACCGAACTCAGGGCGCACCTGAACAGCGGCGGAGCAGTGGCCATGAACGTGAACGCCCTTTCCGAGGATGCCGACCTTGTCAAGGCCATCGGAGCAACGCTCTGCGAGGTCTTTCCGCTGGTTTACATCGCCCATGTCTCGAATGACTACAACTTCATGCTCATCGCCTCGGAGTACCCGATCCAAGCACCATCGGCGGACTCGATGGCGGTATGGAACCCCGTTCTCGAGGAGACGGCCAGGCTCTTCGAGCCCGTTTTCAAAACCTTCGACCCCGAGGATGGGCTGATCCTCACCGACAACAGGGCTCCGGTCGAGTTCCTGACCGACATGATGATATTCCATGAAGCCGCTGAAAGGGCCAGATGAGCAAAGCAACTTCACTTTGTGCAATGATCACGGTGCTCCTTGCCCAGGGTCTCCCGGCATGGGAAACCGGCAACCCCGACCACTTCGAGATCGTGCTGACCCCCCCCGAACTGATAATGGGGAGAGGCCTGATGACCCCTGAACAACTCGTCTCCTTCTTCATGGAGAACAACCCGGGGGCCGACCGGCAAAGGGTTGCCCTTCTCGCGGCCCTGTACATTGAAGAATCCTCACTCGAGGGGGTCAACCCTGACGTAGCCTTCGTGCAGATGTGTCTGGAGACCGGGTTCCTGCGTTTCGGCGGCCTCGTAACCGAATCCATGAACAACTTCTGCGGTCTTGGCGCGGTCAGCGCCGAACAGAGGGGGCACTTCTTCCCCGATGAGCGAACCGGCGTTCGTGCCCATGTTCAGCACCTGAAAGCGTACGGTTCCACTGAACCTCTTGTGGGCGAACTGGTTGATCCCCGTTTCAACTACGTCACGCCCAAGGGAAAATCCCCGGGCATACTCGGGCTTTCGGGCACCTGGGCGGCCGACAGGCAGTACGGGGCAAAGATCATGCAGTTGCTGGAGCGTCTTTACAGCGGGTGGTGACTCAGCGGGCAATCCTGACAAGCCGGAAACCCAGGAATGAAAACGTGTTGCCCGAACTGATGTACTCCCTGTGAGCCGAGCGGCAGTACCGTCCGCCAATGACCCAGCCGCCCCCCCGGATAATGTGGTCGGCCGACCCTTCCACCCACGCGCTGCCGTCAGTAGGAGCCCCCTCATAGTCTGAGTGCCATGTATCCAGACACCACTCCCAGCCGTTGCCGCTCATGTCAAAGAGTCCAAGCGAATTCGGCAGTTTCTCACCGACGGGATGGGTCTCGCCACCCGAGTTTTCGCTGAACCAGGCGTACTGCCAGATCTCTGTGTAACCGGGATCGTCACCCCAGTAGAACCTTGTTGTTGTTCCTGCTCTGCATGCGTATTCCCATTCCGCCTCGCTGGGAAGACGGTATTCATGACCGGGGTCCAGGGCGTTCATGGCGTCCGCGAAATCCTGGCACTCCTCCCAGAGGATGTTGTCTACAGGACGGTCCGGGCCTGAAAAATGCGAAGGATCCGACCAGGGGTTCTGCAATAGCTCCTCCCACATAGCCTGGGTGACCTCGGTGGTCATTATCTCGAACGAATAGTCGAAGGTCACTGTATGAACCAGGCGCTCGCCCTCGAATGAACCGGGATCACCCTCGGGAGAACCCATTTGAAAGAAACCCGCGGGAACCGTGACGAACTCCATGCCTTCCGGAAGCGGAACCTCCGGAGTGGCGAACCCCGCTTCGTTGCTCCAGGATACAAGGCCCTGGGTATTCATGGTGAGAATGGCGTAGTGGTATGAGGAGCCCCAGGTCACCCCGCAGTCCGTGAACTGCGTTATGTCAGCGCTCAGATAAGAACCCATGTTCTCGGCGCCAGCCGTGTCCGAAGCAATGCCGGGATTCATGGAGCGAAAGAGGGTGTAGCTTTCAAAATCGCTGTCCGGGCACTCACTCCAGTCCACGGTCAACTGGCAGACCATGGGAGGTTCTTCGGTTTCTCCGGTGAATACGATGTAGAGATCTGATGGGGTGGGGTTCCCCGGCCCCGACGGGCTGTTTCCGCAGCCGGAAAGGAGGATAACCGCCATGGCGAATGAATGCATCACCAGAAATTTGCTCATGGTTTCTCGCCTTCCGTGTGAATTCTTTACCATTGCAGGCAATTGATGAACAGGATGGGGCGAAAAAGCAACACCGACAAGGGGCCAGCCCGCTCAACCCCGGAAACTTCCGGGCCCGAAACCCCAGAAGTGAAAGACATCCATGTCCTCGGGAATGTCATCCCCGTGACTTCCGAGGCCCGTCCTTTCATCGACATGAGCGCCGTGGTCAGGTGCGAAGAGCACTGCCCTGTTGAACGCCCCCCAGCATCGGTCAACCGCCAGGGAAAGCCTGAGAAAACCCTCAACATGGTTTTCCGCCGCCCTCAGGGCCGCCTCGGAGAACGGAGTTGAGCCGTGCATCACATCGTCGTACTCCTGATGATAGGCAAGTATGAAATCATGCCGGCCATCTTCCATGAGTGAAACGGCCCGCTCCGTCACCTGCGGGTCGTACTCTTCCGTAAAGAAGTCCACGGACCTGCCCCGGAAAATGACATCAATGCTGCAGTCACGCACGGAGACTACCGCCACGCTCTTCCCGTTCCGCGCCAGCGCATCGAACAGCGTGTCACATTTCAGTACGGGTTTTTCGTACTTCCGTATCCCGTGTTGAGAAGGCTCCATTCCCGAGAACATGGACGCGAAACACACCGGCGTTTTGGGAGGAACCACGGACCGGAGGGAAAGCCTCAGAGGAGCGACTGAAGCCACAGAAGCGAAGAGATCGGGTCGCACGCCCGCCAGGTGGCAACCCATGGCATCGGGCGCGAACACAAGGCACTTTTCAGCATCCCCGCCCCCGAACGACCTGCCTGCCTCAAGGACAACTTCGCGCAGAGCTTCCGCAGTCGAAGCAATGGGGGCGGGTATTCCCATGAGGGCACAGAGCGTGGGCGCGACTGAACCAATACCGCAATTTGCGGACATTCAGTGAACCTCCCGGGTGATGGCTGGTTTTCCGGCCACCAGAGTGAGATGGTCTTTCCCCTTTTCGTAAGGCCTTCCGCTGAAACCGCCGAAGGTCTGGAAGCCGCCAAACCCTTTGGATCCAAGAAGGCCAAGATACTCGTCGAGCGAGTAGATACGCATTCCATACCTGAACTCCCTGCGCTCAGCGCCGCACAGCACGATCCAGCGCGTTGTGTTCCAGGTCCAGTCCTCATTCGCCTCGGTTTCCTCAAGCCTGAACCTGCCTTCACCCTCTTCATGCCAGTACCTGAAACACCTTTCAGGCCTGAATGCCATGAGCAATTCGCGGGTAACACTCTGGATAAGAAGCCTTCCACCGGGTTTCAGGGAATGGAAGCAGTTCTCGATGACCCTTTCATCGTCCGCGGGGTCCTGAAAGTACCCGAATGAGTTGTACGCCATGATTATGCTGTTAAAACTCTCCCGCTCCCTGAACTCCCTCATGTCGGCGCATACAAACCTTGCGGTCAGTTTCGTTTCCAGTGCCCTCCGCGAGGCTTCAGCCATGAAGGCGGGGTTGAGGTCAACACCGGTAACCCTGTAGCCCATCGCGGAAAACGCCAGGGCGTGCCTGCCGAAACCGCACGCAAGGTCAAGCACCGCATCGCCGGGTTTCATCTGAAGCAGTTCCGAAATGCTCTCGGCCGCAGCAGCGGACATCTCCAGCCGCTTCTCGCCCCAGATGAACCCGCGATTGGCTTCCCAGTACTCCTGATCGGCAAACCATTCCCCGGACGGCAGTTCCATGTCTTCCCCTCAAGATAAGCAAGCCTTGTTCCATTTTATTGGTACATCCGCAGCAGAGAATACTTGCGGGGCTGCCGGCAGTCAATACACCCCCTATCAGCCAAGCGATCTGCCATGACAACGTTTGCGCAAGGGGTCAGACCTTGCATATTCCGCGTGCAAATGGTTTTACACTTCTTGATGGGGGAGGGATGCTCAAACCGGGAACACTTGCAGTCCTGGCAGCGTGCTCAAGCGCATTTGGTATACATTTGAGGGTGGCACCCTCGTACAGGTGGACCGTTTGGGGAAACAGCTATCTGTCCGGGGTCGAGGGCGTTTCATACGAGTATGGCGAAACGCGCGTTCTCTTCCCAGAAACCGCTCTGCCCTCCTTCGGGCTCGGCATCGATGGACGGATCAGCAGCAGTGTTGACGCGACCATAGGCGGATACTGGAACAACTACGGCCCTGTCTATGTGGCGTCTCCCGATAGGATCAATCCGATGAACAGGAATGGAAACCTCCTGATGATCGAGCTTGGAGCCCGGCGAACCTTCGATAACTTCTTTCTGGGCACTGGAATCGAGATTCACCACTACCGCGAGACGTGGTCTGACCCTTTCACCGGCGAAAAGCTGTCCGTGGACTCGACCTGCATCGGACCCAAGGCCGAGTTGGGAACCATATTCGAAATTCCCCTGGGATCACTGAAACTAAGCGTGGCCACGATCTTTCCAGGCTTCGCAGACATCATAGGCTGTGTGGGTGTATCGCTTCTTATCCCGTAGGATCGCTGAACCCGCGCCTCCCGAGTGTTCACAGAGAAACGCTGATGGAGGAATCTTGAGAAAGCGATTCGCAATGATCCTGCTTTCGGCTTTCGTCATGAATATGGGATGCTCGAGCAACCCTGCTTCAGGTAATACCGCTGAGAACGACACGCTTCACTTCCTTGTGCCGTATGACTCGATCGGCATGGAGATGGGCGATCCCCGGTACATGTTTGGAAGCATCGGGGCACTTTGCACCTTCCAGGAGGGCAGTATCGGCGTTCTTGACAGGACCACCGGTATCGTGAGTTTCTACACCCATTCGGGAGAGTACACAGGGGAGTTCGCCCCCCTGGGATCAGGCCCCGGGGAGTTCCAGAACCCGGCTCAGCTCGGATGCGACGAATCGGGAAACATCATGATCACCAGCGCGAGCGACCGCAGGATCGCATGGTTTTCCCCAACCTGTGAGCTGCTTCTTGAAACAGTGTTCACTTCAGCCGACATGTTCGGACCCGTGCGGTCATGTCCTGCACCCGACCTGGGCTGCGTGGTCATCTCGACGGTAATGCAGCGTCCGGATTCAATGGGAATGGAGGTGGCCCTTTACCGCGGGAGTGAAGAGCCTGTTGCGGTATACCGCAGAAGAATGGCGCCCGCAGACCGGAGCAGCGATTTTCAGAACACCACGAACATGTTGTTCACGGCCGACAGAGACGGAACGGTCTTCATTTCAGACCGCTCAACCGATGCGTTCAGCATAGCGTGCTGCACTTCAGAGGGCGACACGCTCTATTGCATCAATGAGCCTTACGAGCCTGAAAGAAGAACGAGCGAAGAGATCGAAGTCCTGCGGGAGAGAGCCAGACAGTATTGGATCTCGGCAACCGGGTCACCCGCCGGTTTCACATACGAACCACCGGAGTACCACTACAGCATGAGGGACCTGTCCTGCGACGAAGCCGGCAGGCTCTGGGTAAGGGCTTCAGCCGATCCTTCCCGCTTCAGGGTTTACGATAACTCGGGCATGTTCCTTTACGAATGCTCGATCCGCATGCCCGACTGGCAGGAAACACGGGACTGGAACATCAGCATTAACCCTTACGGAATGGTCGCGTGCACCAGTGACCCCGAGCTGTTTCCGGTTGTCTATATGATGGAAGAGACCATCGAGGCTGTTTCCCGTTCTGAATAGGCAATGCCAAAGACAATTACCCTGTTCTTCACCGCTTGACAGCAGCATGGAAAAGGGTAAAATCCGTGTTCATCTTTCAAAGAGAGGCTGCAGGTGACCAACAGGTTCAGGCGTAACTGAGCAACAGTGTCCGGCCTCGGGAAGGCCGGCGGAACGGGTCAGCACCTGACCGCCTGACGGGCCTCGCGCCTTTGCGGTCGAACTGACCGGGAAGGCGGTTCCATGACGGGTCGTTTGGATTCGAAACAGCTCCACGACATGTGGGCCGAGTTGAACATGGACGTCAAGCTCCATGACCAGCTCCTGGAGAACTCCGGGAAAAACCATTCCAGAAATTTCCTTTGGCAGAAGAACAGGCCGAAGGCCATGCTGGCTTTCGACCGCGCCCTTCATGACAGCCACGGTCAGAGGGTTGCCGAGGTGATCGAGCACCGGAAAGCCGGGGGCAAATCCATCGGCTCGTTCTGCATCTACCTTCCCGACGAGATAGCGATGGCGGCGAAAGTCCTGAACATCCCCCTTTGCGGAGGAACAGGGTTCTCGGTGAATTACGCCGACAAGATCCTTCCAAGGGATATCTGCCCCCTTGTAAGGTCAACCTTCGGCATGGCCCTAAGCGGCACATGCCCATAC
>Ga0351831_1011_pt1 | contig 35137 bp, 32 predicted proteins | sample BONcelHFGM3001C3_FD_206748 | JGI IMG/M metagenome (GOLD analysis project Ga0351831, IMG submission 206748) | Enriched cells from coal bed in the Powder River Basin, Montana, United States - BONCAT cells FGM rep1 HSBNCT.FGM.300.1.C3 ... | reverse complement strand
GTAATAATCACTGCAATAACATTTGTGATTGCGGTGAGCACTCCTCCCCTTTCGGGGCCGTTTTGCAAGGCGGATTGCTTTCAGTATCCCTTTACTGATATTTTAAGCCGTTTTCCGCGTGACTACTACTGGATGTATCCGGCTATGCTAATGGTTCTCGGGTATATGGTGATGATGATAACGCTGCATCAGGCGGCGCCGGAGGGTAAGAGGCATTTGACTCTTTCGGGGGTTGCATTTGCGGTGATGGCGACGCTTACTCTCTTTGCCGATTATTTTATTCAGGTTTCGGTGATTCAGCCGAGTCTGCTCAACGGTGAGCATGATGGTGTTCCGCTGCTGTCCATCCGGGGTACAAAGGCAAAAGGGCCATTCAAATCACAGCCGTTGCAGGAATTTTACTCTCTGGCATTTCGTTTGTAGCAATCACTGCTCAGTTTGGTCTCTTCAGAGAGTATCGTTTTGAGGTTGACGTCATTACAATCACCTGGCTCCAACTCATTATCCTGGGAATAATGTTCGCACGCTATTTTTCAAGGCATATTCCTGACTCCGTAAAATAGATTACATAACTCCCTATTTCCCGTTTTTTTTGTACCTTTAACACTAGCTAAACCACCTCGGGACGAGGGGTATTTAACTTCTTGAGTATGGACCATCAAGACAAGGTAAAGAACTGTCAGAAAGAGATTGCTGAGGCATTACAGTTAAAGCAAGATCTGTACGCCGATTTGGCAAATGCTCTGCCCACCGGGATGTATCGTTTACGGGTTTATCGTGATGTTTCATTAATTGAAGATAAATGGTCAAATTCAAAAGAGGCTCCATATTTTCTTGAATTTGCAAACGACCGCTTCTATGAAATACTCCAACTGGACAAGGCCACTTTTGATAATAATCCCGGGATTATGAGTGACTTGATTTTTGAAGAGGATAAAGCCGGTTTTGCCAGACTTAATGTAGAGGCTAATATGCACAGAATTCCCTTTTCATGGGAGGGCCGTCTCTTAATTGATGATCAGATAATCTGGATTCACCTTAAGTCAATCCCAAGGTTGATGGAGAATGGAGACATTATCTGGACAGGAACTCTGGATGATATTTCACTGCGCAAGAATACAGAAAAGTTGATAAGATCTAAAAATGCCCAGCTTCAAAAACTAATTAGCGATAAAGATTATATAATGTCGGTGCTTGCACACGATTTAAAGGGTCCGTTTAACACAATACTCGGTTTTCTTGACCTGCTTATTGGCAACCTGCGCTCTTTTGATATTGATGAAATCGAAAATCATCTGGGTCTCGTTAATAATTCTGCAACAAAAGCCTTTAATCTGCTTGAAGATATTTTACTGTGGGCACGTTCTCAGTCTAACAACTTGAATTTTGAGCCAAAAAAACTAATTTTCAAACCTGTATGTGATAAAATTCTGGAAATACTTAACCCAAATGCCCAAAATAAAAACATCTCAGTTAATTATACAGAATCTGAGCCAATAACCGTTTTTGCTGATACCAATATGCTCAATACCATTTTGCGCAATTTAATCTCCAACGCTATTAAATTCACAAATGACGGAGGCTCTGTTAATATCTCTGCTCAACAAACCGGTTCGGGAACAACTATCACAGTTTCTGATAATGGAGTTGGCATTGCACCCGAAATGTTGCAAAAACTATTTGATAGTAAAGTCGCCTATTCAACAACCGGGACTGCCCGGGAAAAAGGGACAGGTCTGGGACTGCTCATCTGCAAAGAGTTTGTAAATAAACATGGGGGCAAAATTTGGGTTGAGAGCCAATTAAATAAAGGCAGTGAGTTTAAATTCACACTGCCTTTAAATGAAACATTATCTACGTAAAAACTCTTCTGTTACTTTATCTCTTTTACTTTTTCATCCCAAAATAGATCCAGACGCTCACCTCGGTGGCGTTAATCAACGTATGTGTAGTCACATCGTCTATTGAGTATTGGCAGTTGACAATATTCACCGATCCTTTTGGATTGTATGAGAGGTATTGAGTAAGGGTTTTACCGTCCCATTCTGATAGTGTGAGTTCTGAGAATGTGACACTTGCCTTAACTGCACGGCTACTGAATGAGACATCGTTGTTTTGCAATGTTACCGACCCGCTCACCTTGTTATTTTTTGTATCGAATTCACACACCACAGAGTTGCCGCTGTACGATGCCGAGAAGATCTTTGTGGCAGTACTGTATTTTCCGCTTAGCATCGGGTAGTTTGGCCAGTCGTCAGACCTCACCTGAAGAGGAACCTCAACCGCAATACTAGATGCGATATCTCCTGAAAAATTACCTCGTATGTAAATCTTGGCCCAAACAGCATCAAAAGCCAGCCCCTTCTCTACCTTAAACTCTACTGTCTGCTTCTCTTTTGTGAGAGAGATATTGGGTTTCACAACCAGAATTCTTGCATTTCTGTCCTTTAAATCCTTTAGGTTTTCAATTATAAACTCATCGTAGGACTTACCCATTAGGATTATTCCGCTTGCAGATGCCTGGTAAACCAGAAACTGACCCAGACCTGTTGCCGTTATTGAGAGAGCATCCCCTGCCATGAGCTTGTCGTAGCTGAATTTTACCCTGTATATCTGTGCAGACAAGGCCTCATAATCCCTCTCAAAGGTCATTATTGTATCGGCCTCGGCAGCAATATTAAACACCGCTGTTGCATTTGTCAGAAGCGAAGAGGGCTGAAAATCGGAATAAATCTTTAGCCCTATATAGTCTGCCAGAAAAGAGGCATACATCTCAGAAAATGTTTTTGCGTGTGCCTGATTAACCGCCTCCACAGGGTTAGAGACCGATTTGCTCTTAATCAGGTTGTACATATTTACCAGCGAGGTTGAACCATACTGTTGAACCAGGTATTTAACAAATGCTCCCATTCCGTAACCATAGTGCTCTGCATTTTCAGCCGGCCCCTTGTACACCCCTTTAAGTGGTTCAAGATGGTGACCCTGCCTTACCAGAGGGCTATAGTCCGGCTGTCCGGTTGAGAGTTGCTCAATCCACACCGAACTCGCCTCATCTAACCAGTAAAAAGGGTCATTACTTACTAGCATGGCGGCAGTGCTCATTGTTCCGTAAAGCGACTTAGCAAAGTGGAAAAACTCGTGCCCGGCGGTTGCCCTCAGCTCTGTTATTGAGGTTAGCTGTGTTGCGTTGAACTCCATACTTGAATAGTTGTGGCTCCACGGTGACATGCAAAAATATCCGTAAACGTTTTGCTGGTCTGCCGGGAACTTTTTCACAGTAACGCTCATTGGCCACGATGTTCTCTCTGCAAAGGAGAACTGAAGGTCGTTCTGGACAATGCCGTATATCTGGTCAAGATAGTCTCTCAGGTCAAATGCGGCGGCTTTGTATTCAGTTGGAGCATACATCTTGAACTTAGAGTCTGCTTTTGTGACGGGGAGCATCTCGTAGTTCTTTACAAGGCCAAATTTTATTGACATAGTGGTGTCCCGCAGAGTTCCGGCTCCTGCATATGGAGTATAGTCGCAAACGTAGGTGGTGCCGGATTTGGTTGCAGTAACAAAACTCGATGTCTGTACCATTTTTCTTAGTGACCTTGAGTACTTCTCTTCTGTAACTGTCATTAATAGGTTGTCGGGCGAACCCGTTGCGGGCGTAATGGTCACTTTAATAGGCTTGGTGAAGTTTACCGGTACTCCTTTCAATTCGTAGAATGTAGAGGATTCGTACTCTCCGAAACTGGCAGCAGCAGTTGCTTTTTTAACTTCAAGGGGGTATGATTTTATAAATGTGCCCGATTCAATATTAACCTCGAGGGTTACGTCTGTAAGTTTACCTCCGGTGGTTCCTATGGTTGCCGAGGTATTGTAAGTTGGTGGTGGTGGGTTTTCTCCGGGAGGGTTGTTGCCCGGTGGATTTGGAGTATCCGACCCCGGCTTGGTGCATGAGAACATCATAACAGATGTAGCCAGCATTATTAAAACTCTGTATTTCATAAGCTGATTTTTTGAAGAAGTGTTATCAAAAATAACGTTTTAATTGAGTTAACCACAACTAAAATTTATAACTTTGTGTATATATTTACGATATGGAAATAAAAAAATTCTCAATCAAGGCACTTGCCACATTTCTTGCAGGAGCAATTCTCTTTTCGAGTTGCGCAAGTTCAACAATGATCTACTCAACCCCGGAAGGTGCAAAGGTATATCTTAATGGAGAGCCTGTCGGCAAAACTCCCTATTTGCATACCGACACCAAAATTGTAGGTAGCACAACAACCGTACGCCTCGAGAAAGAGGGTTACAAACCTTTTCACACAACATTTTCAAGAGACGAAGAGGTTGATGTTGGAGCAATCATCGGGGGTATTTTTGTGTGGGTTCCATTCTTATGGACTATGAAGTACAAGGCTTCGCACACCTATGAGATGGTTCCGCTTTCGCTGGACGAGATGACGAAAGCAAACGCAGCACAGCATGATGACCTCAGCAAGAATAATATCGAAAAGCTTCGCGAACTTAAGCAGATGCTTGACGAAAAATTAATCACACAGGAGGAGTTCGAAAAGGCTAAAAAGAAGATTATCGAAACGCCTCAGAACTAAATTTTCTCATTAAAATTTAAGATTATGGATACCTTGAAAAATAACGGTATTTACTCTATTTTCCCCGAAAGTGAAAGTAAATATGACTTTGACACTACCATAAACAGGTTGGTATCTCAGATTGAGGCAAGGTCGTGGAATATATCTTTTACTCACGATCTGCAGCAGACAATGAAAAAGCACGGCAGAGATGTTTTGCCTGTAAAGGTTCTTGCAATTTGCCACCCAAGTCACTCGGGGCAGATTCTTGACAAAGATCACGAGAGAGTTATCTCTTGCATGATGCCTTGCAGGATTAGTATTTACGAAAAGAGTGACGGCAAAACCTACGTTTCAAGAATGAATCCCGCAATGATGGCACAGGTTATGGACCCGCTTACCGCTCAGGTTATGCAGGGTGCCGCTGCCGATATTGAAGAGATTATTCAAAGTGCACTGTAAAACCAAATAAAAATATCTAACCCCAAAATAGATAAGCTCCTAGTTATTAATTTATTTAAATAATGTATGGTAAAATCGTTTGACAATCTTAACCCCAACCCCCTGATTCAATTTCTTAAAAAACCCGCAAAAGAGTTTACAAAAGCAGATCTGATACATTACATAACAGCCAACGGAGTTAAAATGGTTAACTTCCGTTATGTAGGAGGAGACGGCAGATTAAAAACACTGAATTTTGTCATACAGAGTGCCGGTCACCTGGACAACATTCTCTCTACAGGAGAGCGGGTCGATGGCAGCAGTCTTTTTAACTTCCTGGAGACAGGTTCGAGTGATCTTTATGTGGTGCCGAGGTTTAAAACTGCATTTGTTAATCCATTTTCCGATGTTCCTGCGGTTGACATTCTTTGTTCATACTATGACAAGCATGGCAACCCTCTTTCAAGTTCTCCCGAAAACATAATGCTCAAGGCCCACCAGGCGCTTCTCGATAACACGGGCTACTCGCTGGAGGTTATGGGAGAGATTGAGTATTACGTAATCAGCGAGGCCGACTCTGCTTTCAAGGCTACAGACCAGAAGGGCTACCATGAATCTTCTCCTTTTGTAAAGTGGGAGCAGCTTAGAACTGAGGCTATGATGGCTATGGCTCAGGCCGGTGCAAACATCAAATACAGCCACTCTGAGGTTGGTAACTTCTCAGACGGTGCTTATGATTACGAGCAAAACGAGATTGAGTTTCTTCCAACTAATGTAGAGGATGCTGCTAATCAGCTCATTATTGCCAAGTGGATTCTTCGAGAAATCGCTTACAGATACGGTGTTACAATAAGTCTTGCCCCAAAAATTACTACCGGTAAAGCGGGCAGCGGCCTGCATATTCACATGAGGCCAATGAAAGGCGGGGTGAGTGCAGCACTTGAAGATGGTGCACTGAGCAACGTTTCCAAAAAGGTAATTGCAGGAATTCTGGATGTAGCCCCTGCCCTGTGCGCTTTCGGAAACACTATCCCTACAAGCTACCTCCGCCTTGTTCCTCATCAGGAGGCTCCTACAAATGTCTGCTGGGGTGAGAGAAACCGTTCGGCACTTATTAGGGTTCCGCTTGGCTGGGTCGGGACGGGAGATATGGTTGCTAAGGAGAATCCGCTTGAAAAGCCTCATAGCATTGATCTTTCCGGTAAACAAACCTTTGAGTTGAGAAGTCCCGACGGTTCGGCCGATATCTATTTGCTAATAGCAGGTATTTGTGCAGGTGCGCGTCACGGTCTTGAGATGGAGAATGGTCTGGAGTTTGCCCAACGAACATATGTTGATGTTAACATCTTTGACAGTAAGCACAAGGCAAAGCAGGACAACCTGCCTCAGCTGCCATATTCATGCGTGGCGGCATCGGAGGCTCTTCTTGCAAAGTCTGAGGTATTCAAAAAATATAATGTGTTTACAGATGAACTACTTAATGGCATTGCCCGTCAACTTGCCTCCTTTGACGACAAAAACCTGCGCGACACAATTACGGGTAGCAAAGAGGAGACCATGAAGGTTGTAAGCAGATTTATTCACTGCGGCTAAAAAGCTGCAATCAGCGCAAACAGAAATTAGTACAAACTCCAGTCAGAAGAGCATTGCAAATCTGATTTTCCAAATATAATCGACTGATTAAACATTATGTTAATCAGTCGATTATTGTTTTTATTACACTTTACGGGCTAGTTTTTAATTTAAAAGTGTAAATTAGAAGACTTAAACTTTGTGTTATGAACGACACCGGTGACAAACGGGCCTCTGCCCCTTACAGAAAAAGGTACCTGCATTACATCCTCTTTTTTGTGCTTCTGGCAACTGCGGTTATTTTATGTAGATATCTTTATATTCTTGATCAGAATCAACAGCGCTACGTCTTTGAAAATGAAGCTGATCATATTGTTACTGAATTGGAAGATGAGCTTGTTTTATACAAGATACTACTCAATGGCGGTGCAGGTGTCTTTACAGCATCCGATGATGTAAACAGAAGAGAGTGGCGTCTCTATCACAAGTACCAGCAGACTAAGGCAGAGTTCCCAAATTTTCAGTCTCTCTGTTATATTCCTCTTGTTAAAAGAGGTCAGGAAATATTGCATACTCAAGCAGTATGGTCGCAAGGTTTTAGCAAATACGAGATAACTCCTAAAGGCTCAAGAGATGATTATGCTCCGGTGACCTTTATTGAGCCTCTTGACAGTGTAAATATTTTGCATCTTGGTAATGACTATTTCTCCATACCCAAAAGACGGTTGGCAATGGAGAAGGCAAGAGATGTTGGTGATGTGGCAATTTCAGCAAAAATTGATGTTTTCAACGGTAATGATGTTCAGCCGGGTTTTATGATGGTAACACCTATCTATACAAAGGGTATCTTGCCGGTTAATGTTGAGGAGCGAAGAAGAGAGATTTCGGGTTTTGTAGCAGTAAACATAAGAATATCTGAATTCGCCAAAACTGTAGGCGATAAAACAACGCGCGCACTTAATATAAAAATATATGATAATGATCCACTTACAGGCAATGACTCGCTTGCCGGATTAAAACCGCTGTTCATACATTACGGAACCGGCCTGGATTCTACCTCAACAGCAGTACCATTGTTTACCTTCGAAAAGGTAATCGATTTATATAACCACAGCTGGAGAATTGTGATAGAAAGCACCCCTGAATTCGAAGCCGGAACGGTCAGAATAAATCAGATACTGGTTCTTGTCCTGGGTGTAATTGTTAGTCTTTTGACCCTCTTTCTTCTGAATACTCTCACCCGGACCGCAGAAAAGGCTAAACATCTGGCAGAGACTCTTACTGAATCATTAAAAATGAGTGAATCCAAACTCAGACAGATTACAGAAAATATTTCAGATGTAATTTTCACGACCGATCATAATCTCAATACAAATTATATAAGTCCTTCAATCGAAAAGCTTACAGGCTATACTGTAGAGGAGTACCTAAAATTGAATTTGGGGCAGAGACTGCCCAAACATGCCATCGAAAATATTAACACTCTCTTTATGGAGGAGATGGCAAATGAGAGTGATCCTGATTGTGATAAATCCAGGACGAGAGTAATTGAGGTTGACCACTTTAAAAATGACGGTACTATTATTCACACAGCTATGCACATGTCATTTATCAGAGATGCTAATGGACAGGTGATAGGTATTCAGGGGGTTACCCGCGATATTACTGAACAGAAGAGGGCAGAAAAGGAGTTGCATGAGAAATCTTCATATTTGGAAAACCTCGTAAACTATGCAAATGCCCCTATTATTGTGTGGGATCCAAATAATATTATCACAAGGTTTAACGGTGCCTTTGAACAACTTACAGGTAGAGCCTCCTCTGAGGTTATAGGTAAAAACATAGAATTGCTTTTCCCTGATAATTCGAGAGAGAGTTCTGTTAAACTCATAAATCTGACAAAGGCCGGCGAAAGATGGGAGGGTGTTGAGGTTGAAATTCTTTGCAGCAATGGAGCCATAAAGACATTATTATGGAACTCTTCAAACATTTACGATCAGGTTGATGGGAAATTAAATGCGACAATTGCTCAGGGATTCGATATCACAGAGGTTAAAAAAACCAATGTAGCCCTTATCGAAGCAAAAGAGAGGGCTGAGCAGAGCAATCGCCTAAAAACTGCCTTCATCAATAATATTTCACATGAGATAAGAACTCCACTTAACGGCATTATTGGCTTCGGTCAGCTTCTTAACGACAGCAGCCTCTCTGTTGAGGAGCGTCAAAGTTACTATGATATGCTCAAACATAGCAGTGACAGATTGATTCAGGCTATTGAAGACAACCTGGATATTGCACAAATCTCCTCCGGAACTCTGGCTGTAAATAATACCTCCTTCCCGTTAAAGACTCTTTTGAATGAAATTATTGAGTTAACTACCGGGCAATCAGGCAGATCTGCTAAGGTTGAGATAGTCGTAGATATTCCGTCTATGATCAATAATCTGTCAATTTTAACTGACAGAGAGCTTCTCAGAAAAGCACTTGAACACCTTGTTTCTAACGCAGTAAAGTTTACCGAAAAGGGAACAATTACAATTGGAGTCAATTTGGGAGAGCACAGCCTTGAGTTTTACGTTAGGGATACCGGTATTGGCATTGCTCCCGAAAAGATGGAAGATATGTTCAGGCCATATATTCAAGAAGTTACCGACATGACTCGTGGTTACGAAGGGAGTGGCCTTGGTCTTGCAATTGTTAAGGGAATTGCCGGGTTACTTGACGGAGATGTGCTTGCAGAGTCTGAGAAGGGAGTTGGTACTACATTTTATTTTACCATTCCTCGCAGAGAGCTGTCTGTAAAGAGAGACTCAGTTTTTTTTATTAACAAAGAGGTTTTTAAACCTAACATTCCGCTAGTTTTGATTGCCGAGGATGACGAGTCGAGTTATCTTTTCCAGTCGGTTGTTGTAAAAAGAGGAGGGTATAATGTATTAAGGGCTACCAATGGAGTTGAGGCGGTAGAGTTTTGCAGAGGCAATCCACAAATCGACCTCGTTCTGATGGATATAAAGATGCCTATCTTAAACGGAATTGAGGCTACTGAGCAGATAAGGGTTTTCCGAAAAGATTTGCCAATTATTGCCGTAACTGCCTACGCCCAGTCTGACGACGAATTCCGCATTCTGCAATCCGGATGTAACGACTACCTGACCAAACCGATAAAATCAGATACCCTGCTTGAAAAAATTCGCAAATTCATTACATGAATAGATAATTCAAGTGTAATAATAAAGCTTAAGTGAACGATTTATTTTCAAATTCAATTAAATCGGATTATTTTTATACGAGTTTCCAATACTAAACTTAACCGATCTATGAAAGATGAGAAACATTTATTGTCAGATTCGGCAGAATGGATGACAAGTTCGGAGTTTGTTGACAAAGAGGGAAAGATATTTAAAGCAATTGGGGAGTCAAAAATAACTCACGAATGCGATTGCATCACAAACGAAAGCTGGGCCTGTATTGAGGGCAGAAAGGTTTACAACACCTACAAAATTGCTAGGGAGACAGAACTTAAATACAGATTCGAATCGGATAATCCCGATCTGGGAACCCAAACCGGAGAGTTTAATGTCGACAGAAACGTAGTCTATTCAAAATTCACAGTTAAAGACTCCACCCTAAACGGTTTCGAAATCATAATCAAAGACGAAGACGAATGCAACGTTTACGGCACCCTCTTCAACGGCACCGAACTCGTCAATACCTGGCGCACCATCATGGTGCGAATTTTATAACCCATCATCAATAAGCCACACACAATGAAAAACGAAAATTACAACCACAGCGCACCAAGCGGCGCATTTTACGGCCTTGGCATGATCGGAGCCGCAATATTCTTCGTAATGCAGGCAACCTCCTTCTGGACAGTCGTACTCGGAATCCTCAAAGCCATTATCTGGCCCGTATTCTTCGTCCTCGAATCATTCAAACACTTCTCAATGTAATTCCAATTTACATTTGAAAGCAACCTTTCTAATACAATTATTTTATTGTAAACACTTGAATAAATGAATTTTGCGCTTCAACACATAATCCCAAGCACTTAAATCGTATACCTACACAATACACTTAACGCAAATACATTAAGAAATATGAAATACCTTAAATTACTTGTGCCTGCGCTTTTTCTACTGACGGCCGCAAACGCTCAAGAGCAAAAACCTCAAACAGACAAAATAATGAAATCAACCGAAGAGGGTAAAACCGTATATCACTTACCTGCCCCAAGCATCAAAGGAACAATATCGCTCGAAGAGACCCTCAACTCCCGAAGGTCCAGAAGAAATTTCCACCCCGATGGAGTCACCCCGGCACATCTTTCACAAATCCTTTGGGCAGCTTACGGCATAACCAGGCCAATGGACGCCCCGACAGTAAGAGGCGGACTCAGAACAGCACCCTCTGCCGGAGCCCGCTACCCACTAGAAATTTACGCCGTTGTTGGCAATGTCCCCGGCATCGACCCGGGCGTTTACAGGTATGACCCCAAAGCGCACAAAATAACCATGACAAATCCGGCAGACGTAAGAAAAGAGCTCACGGCTGCTGCCCTCAATCAAAAAATGATTAACGACGCACCTTTCTCTGTCTTTTTCAGTGCCATTTACGAAAGGATTACCGAGCGATACGGTGACAGAGGTCGCGACCGCTACGTATGCATGGATTTGGGACACTCCGCACAAAACGTATATCTGCAAGCCGAAGCCCTCGGCCTCGGCACCTGCGCAATCGGTGCCTTTACCGACAGCAAAGTAACCGAAGTGATGCAGCTTCCCGAAAACGAAGTACCACTCTACATAATGCCAATCGGCCGCAGCAAATAAAGATGCTGCCGTGCTAGCAACGCAGCACAGCACAGCAAGCAACGAATCTCCGCGCCAGTTTGTGGTATATAATTGACTTTCAAATAATTGAGAATGAGCCAAATTTCATTGATTTTTTGGCTCATTTTTATATTACTATCTTTCAAGCAGTTACCACAAACTGGCGCGGAGATTGTCCGGGCTAGGGTGTTTTATTGCTCGAAATTCATAAATTTGCTGTTGAAACTACTTTATTTTACTACTACTTTAATTTAATCCATTCAAAATGAAACTAAAAGGTTTACTAGTAATCATTTTGGGTTTTATGTCGCTGCAGCTAAGTGCTCAGGACAAGATGCTCGACCTGCTAAAGGGCGAGCTTAAAAGCCAAATGACAATTCTCCAAAAGGGTGAGTATCCGCCCTACTACATGAACTACAGGGTGATAGACAACTACACCCGCACAATTAGAACTGCAATGGGGGCTACCATTAGTTCTGACGAAGAGAAACAGATAATATTCGTTCCTCAGATCAGAATCGGCTCGCCCGAATTTGACAATTTTCATGAATCACAAAACGGAGTGGCCATAAACAGGTTCTCCGGTGCTCCTACAATTCTTCTGCCCGCCGATTTGCAAAATGGCATTGAGGCTATGCGCGAGATTATGAGAGAGGAGGTTAACACTCGTTACAGGTTTGCGGTAACCAGTCTCGAGAGAGCAAACGCCAAAAAAGGTGTTCAAATTGAGAACGAAGATCAGTCTCCCGACTTCACAAAGGCAAAAGCTGAAAAGTATTTCGAGCCTGCACTTAAGAAAGAGAAGGTTGATCTTGACACTAAAGCATGGGAAGCAAAACTGAATAAATTCAGCGCACTGCTTTCAGAAAACAAAGACATTATATCTGCAAACACTACCCTCACCTACAGAATATGGCGGAAATATTTTGTATCTACCGAGGGTGCAGAGATTGCCGAAAACAGAACTTATGCAATTTTGAGCGTAAGAGCCACCACAATGGCAGACGATGGTATGGAGCTTCCTTTAAACACAAGCTACTTTGCCTACTTCCCTGACGAACTTCCTTCAGCTGAAGTTATTATGAACGATCTTAAGAAACTCTCTTCAAAACTATCTGAATTGAAGGTGGCTCCATTGGTTCTGCCATATACAGGCCCTGCCCTGCTTTCGGGATCGGCAAGCGGAGTATTTTTCCACGAGATCTTCGGCCACAGAATTGAGGGACAGAAGATGAAGAGCGAACGCGATGGACAAACATTCAAGAACATGGTGGGCGAAAGCGTACTGCCTGCAGCTTTGAGTGTTTATTGCGACCCATCTATGAAAAAGTATCACGGAAACGCCCTTAACGGCTACTATATTTTTGACGATCAGGGTGTTCGCGGCGAAAGAGTTGAGGTTGTTAAAGATGGTATTCTTAAGAATTTCCTTATGACAAGAACCGGACTTGATGGCTTCCCTAAATCGAACGGTCACGCAAGGGCCGAATTTGAATATGACCCAACTTCAAGGCAATCAAATCTGATTGTTGAGACAAACAATTATAAAACCGATGCCCAACTGAGACAACTTCTGATTGACGAGGCTAAGAGACAGGAGAAGGAGTATGGCTATTTCTTCAAAACCGTAACCGGTGGATTCACACAGACAGGTAGAACAGGTGCAAACTCATTTAATGTTACGCCTCTTGAGGTTTACAGAATTTATGTTGACGGAAGGCCTGATGAACTGGTAAGGGGAGTCGATATGATTGGTACACCGCTGAGTATGTTCTCGAATATCGAGTACGCTGGCGGGGAGTTTGAGATCTTTACAGGAACCTGCGGAGCCTCTTCGGGCAACGTGCCGGTTACTGCAATTTCACCTACAATCTTTGTGAATAAGGTAGAGTTGCAGAAGAAGGCAAAACCGACAGTAACTCCTGCGCTTCTGCCACGCCCGTAATCAAATGTTAAATTGTGATTTTAATCAATCACAAGCATTTAACGTAACAGAAAAAATCTCAAATTTTAACAATATCAGAAAATGAAATATTTTAAAAATATATATAGGTTCGCCCTTCTTTTTGTTGCCCTGAACATTACAGTTCTGGCATCACTACAGGGGCAGGGCAACAACTCTATCCTCTTCAAAGCAATGGAAGATGAGATGAACCGCAGCAAAACCGAGTTAACACTCCCGAATTCACCCTCTCCCTTTTTTGTGGCATACACTGTGGGAGATATCAGCTACACATCTGTAATCAGTTCAAAAGGAACCACCATTTACACAAAGGTTAGTCCAAAAGAGAGGCTCCACTCTGTAAACCTCTACGTGGGTGACAGTAAATTTTCGAGCGATTACGCCTATTCGGGAAACGGCATTCTTACAACATCAATGACCGTTACCGAGAATAACTACGACCAGCTTAGAAGAAGTTTTTGGCAAACCTCCGACATAGCCTACAAAATGGCAGTTGAGGTTTTCAATTCAAAGCAGAATGCAATCAAGAGTGCAAACCTTACAGAGCAGGAGAAGAACCTTCCTGACATGTTGCCGCTGGCCAAAACGGTTGTAAACACCGATCAATACATTCAAAATCTTGCAACTAACAAATATGAAGAGCTGGCCAATAAACTCTCTGCTGAATTGGCAAAATACAACTCTGTATTTGATTCAAGGGTAGAGATTGACGCCATTGTGAGCAATTACCATTACATTTCAACAGAGGGCACCAAAACCGTTGAGCCTGCAGGATATGTTGCAGTAACTTTCAAAGGTAAGGTTAGGAATGCCAAGGGTCAGGTACTAAGAGACGAAGAGGTTTTATACTCAAAATCGTTCGAAACTCTGCCTGCCGAGAACGAGCTTACATTGGTAGCCGCTAAGTACGCAGCTAAACTTACAGCTCTTATCAATAGCAGTGAGATGGAGGAGTACTATTTGGGCCCTGTTCTTTTTATTGAAGACGCAGCTGCTCAGATTCTTGCCGAAAATCTTATCTCCCCGGCGGGTGTTTTTGCCTACAGAAGACCAATCCAGGTGATGGCAACTGCAGGAAGACCCGAAAATGTATCTGCCAGAAGAGATATCAAAGCACTGGAGGAGAGAATAAACAAAAAGGTGATTGACAGCCGTATCTCTGTGAAAAACATGACAGACTCAAAAACTTTTGGAGACACACCGCTTATAGGCTATTACAGCATTGATGCACAAGGTGTTATTCCTCAGAAAGAGACCTCACTAATAGAAAACGGAATTCTTAGAAACCTTTTAAGCACAAGAGTGCCTACAAAAACATCAAGCGCATCAACAGGCAGTTTGAGATATGGTGTAAGACCAAGAGCAATTCCATTGGAGGTTGCTCCGGGTAACCTAATAATCTCTGTTAAAGAGGGAACCACAACAGAACAGCTTAAGAAAGACCTAATCAAAGCTGCTATTGAAGAGGGTCTTGACTATGCTTACATAGTTAAAAAGATTGCAAATCAGACAGATCAGTATATCTACAAAGTGTTTGTAAAAGATGGTTCAGAGATTCTTGTTACAGGAGCAGAGGTAACCCCTGTCCCCCTCACCAAACTTAAAAGAGTTCTTGGACTGAATCAGAATCAGAAAATTTATAATTATCTTTATCAGGGTACAGTTCCGGTTTCGGTTGTCTATCCTGACGGTATTTTAATTGAAGATATTGAGATTAACAGAAAACCGGTTAACGTACAAAAAGATTCGCCTCTTATTGTAAAAAAATAGTTAACCTTATAAACATTGGATTATATCTATGTTTTTGTAGTACTTGTAGTGGTCCTGGGGCTTTTCGTCTGGGGTAAAATAAGGCACGATTTTGTTGCCTTGCTAGCCCTCTTCGCGCTTGTAATTCCCGGGATCATTCCAGCCGAAAAGGCCTTTCAGGGCCTGGGTCATCCCGCTGTCATTACCGTGGCAGCGGTTTTGATTATCGGCAAGGCACTTGAAAAATCGGGCATAGTTGATATGCTTGGGAAATGGGTCTCTTCACTGAGCAGTAATCTGACCATTCAGATTTTTACCCTCTGTTCACTTGTGGCAGTTGCATCGGCATTCATGAACAACGTTGGTGCATTGGCCATAGTGATGCCGGTTGCAATTAACATAGCCTATAAAAGCAAAAAATCACCGTCTCTGTTCCTGATGCCCATTGCCTTCGCATCGCTGTTCGGAGGCCTAATGACGCTAATAGGTACTCCGCCCAATATCATTATCTCGACCTTTAGGGAGGCCCAAACCGGCACCCCGTTTGGAATGTTCTCTTTTGCCCCGGTCGGAGCAATTCTTACATTGGCAGGTGTATTGTTTATCTCGCTTCTGGGATGGAGATTGCTCCCTGGAAGAGCTTCAGAAAAATCCAATGCACATGCCTTTAACATTGACGACTATATCACCGAAATGATTGTTAATGAGGACTCTATAGTTAACGGCAAAACAATTGGAGAGTTAAGCATTTTATCAAAATCTGATGTTCAGATACTTGGCCTTGTGAGGAACAATATTAGAGTACACGCCCCGGATGAAGATGAGATACTGCAAATCAATGATATACTCATACTTGAAGGAGATGCCCACTCTTTTAAAGAGTTCATGGATGATACCGGCGTTAAGTTAGCCGGAGGTAAAAAATTCAGAAAGGATGCAATTGGTTCAGATAGTATCTCTTTTGTAGAAGCTGTGGTGATGGCAGATTCACCACTTGTAGGACAAACCTCTGCAGGATTGAAAATTAGGGGCAGATATGGAATTAACCTTGTAGCTGTTTCCCGAAAAGAGGAGAAGATTCACAGAAGGCTGGGCAAGGTAATATTTCGTAACGGCGATGTTGTAATGTTTCAGGGCAGAGAACATCTTATATGGGAGACCATCACCTCCATCGGATGCCTTCCCCTGGCAAAGAGAGGAGTCTCATTTGCTTCGGAAAAAAAGATATTGCTGAGTCTGGCTATTTTCGGAGTCTCAATTCTGGCAATAGTTTTTGGACTTTTACCTGTCCATGTTGCATTTCCCCTAGCAGCAGTTGTTCTGATTCTTACAAAGGTTCTGCCCGTTAAAGATATGTATACCAGCATTGACTGGCCCGTGATAATTTTGCTGGGTGCAATGCTTCCCGTAGGCGAAGCTCTTGAGACATCGGGAGGTGCCAAATTAATTGCAGATTACATTCTTAACATTGCAGGAGACCTCACACCACAAATAACACTAACAATTCTCATTGTTGTTACCATGCTCCTATCAGGAATAATCAACAATGCTGCAACAGTCGTACTAATGGCCCCTATCGCTATGGGCATTGCACACGGTATGAACTATTCGCCCGACCCGTTTTTGATGACAGTCGCAATTGGCGCATCAGCCTCTTTCCTAACACCAATCGGCCACCAGTCAAACACATTGGTCATGGGCCCCGGAGGCTATCGTTTTGGAGACTACATTCGAATGGGGTTACCGGTATCCATATTGGTTGTACTTTTGGCAGTACCCCTGATTTTATACTTCTGGCCATTTTAATATATGAAAATTGCAATCACAGGTGGAGGCGCAGCCGGTTTCTTCGCGGCAATAACAGCAGCAGAGATGCACATTGGCTCATCCGTTACAATATTTGAAAAGGGGCATGTAACCCTTGCTAAAGTGAGAATATCGGGGGGAGGCAGGTGCAACCTGACAAATGGTTGCGAATCGCTGAATGAGTTTTCTGCGGCCTACCCCAGAGGAGGCAGAGTAATGAAGAGGTTGCTTCAGGAGTTTGGTAACAGAGAGACAATAGAGTGGTTTGAATCCAGAGGAGTTCCGCTAGTAAATCAGGAGGATGGATGTATTTTCCCCGAATCACAAAACTCTGAATCAATTATCGACTGTTTTCACAGGGAGTGTTACAGACTCAATATTAATATAGTGACACAAGCGGAGGTTGCTGAAATAACTCCTCAGCCAGCAGGTTCACTGCTCTTGTCGTTTGATAACCCTAATCTGGAGCCACAAGCCTTTGATAAGGTTATTGTAACTACCGGAGGCAGCCCAAAAAGAAGAGGTCTTGAGTGGCTTGAAAAACTGGGACACAAAATTGAAGAGCCTGTTCCCTCTCTCTTTTCACTGAACTTACCCACAGACCAAATCACATCGTTGATGGGAATAGTGGCCGAAAAGACATCAGTCAGCCTGCCGGGCACAAAAATTAAATCTCAGGGAGCCCTGCTTATTACCCACTGGGGCTTTAGCGGCCCGGCAATTTTGAAACTCTCATCATATGGTGCCCGTGTAATGAAAGAGAGGGACTACAGCTTTCCCGTTTTGGTAAATTGGATTGATGTCAGCAACGAAGACTCTGTTAAGGAGCATATTAAAGATATTATCAAAACATCTCCGGGAAAACTGCTCAACTCTGTCAGACCTTTTGACATACCGTCAAGACTTTGGAACCACCTCGTTTCAAAGTGTGAATTTCAGGGTAATGTCCGCTGGGGAGATATCGGAAGCAAAGGGGTCACCAAAATCGTCACAATTCTCACAGCCGACTTATACCGGGTAAATGGCAAGTCGTCCTACAAAGATGAATTCGTTACCTGTGGAGGCATCAGCCTCGACAGTGTAAATATAAAGACCCTCCAAAGCAAGGTAGTAAAGAACCTCTATTTTGCCGGAGAGCTTCTTGACATCGATGCAATCACAGGCGGATACAATCTGCAGTGCGCCTGGACTACCGGCTATGTAAGCGGCCTTCTAAGGGATTAACCCCAAAATATAACCCTACAAACCTGATTTAGATTTATTTATCACAATTTACCCCAATTGTGATTTCTCACCATTTTATTTTCCTACTGAACATATTTACCTCCTCATACTACTATTGTTATAGGATTTATATATTTTTTATTTATCTTTGTACAAAATTTAAGCAGTGTAATTATGAAGTTAAACACAAAAATCAGGTATGGCCTCAGAACGGTAATAGAAATTGCTAATTCTGACGATCCCAACGGAGTGCTTCAAAAGGATATTGCCCTCAAACAGAATATCTCTGTAAAGTACCTCGACACTATTATATCATCCCTAAAATTAAAGGGGATTATTGCCAATGCAAGAGGAAGAGGAAGCGGGTACAGGCTCACCAGAGCTGCAGAAGAGATATCTGTATTAGATGTGTATACTGCATTTGAACCAATAACTGTGGTTGAATGCATAGAGAATAAAGATTTTTGCGACCAGGCTTGTGACTGTGTTTCTAGGGACTATTGGATTGAGTTTAGGCAAAACTATACTGCCTTGTTGGCAAATAAGAGCCTGGCGCAAATAATTTCAGATAAAGCAACCAAGAATAATTTAAAAAATTAAAAAACCAATTTAAAAATTTAAGAACAGCCATGTATAAGTTAAAAATCAAGAAGCTTTTTATGCTTGCATTGACAGGGGTAATCCTCCTCTCTGCAAACACTCTCTTCTCGCAGAGTCAGAAAGCAACCACTTTTACATCAACCATCACAATTAACGGGACTTCAAACCTTCACGACTGGAACACCAAAGTTGAACAGATTAAGGGAGAGTTTATAGTTAGCGGATCAAATGTAATTCAAACTTTAAACGTAAAGTTTCCGGTTCAGAACATTAAAAGCGGTGACAGACTGATGGATAAGAAGACTTATGAGACTCTGAATTCAAGTAAAAACCCAACCATCGCCTTTACACTAACCGAACCCTCAACAGCCATTATCGGGAACAATAACGACATACAGGTTACACTAACAGGTAATCTTACCGTTGCGGGAGTTACAAAAAAAGTGAGCTTTAAATCAATCGGCACAAAAACCACAAACGGATACCAGGTTAGCGGAACTGTTCCGCTTAAACTTAGTGATTTTAGCATGAAAGCTCCAACTGCACTTTTGGGGATGTTAAAGACAGGTGATGCAGTTACTATTAAGATTGAGGTCAATGTACCTGAACAAAATCTCGTGGCTATCTATTAATAACATAATTAGCACAATTAAACAAACAACTACTAACTACAAAATGAAAAAGAATCTATTTACGCTCACAGCACTTATCCTTATTGCAGGAGTAAGTTTTGCGCAGCAACGACCGTATGACCAGCGCGGTATAAATGTTTTTGAAACACCTAAGGGTACAACAAAACCTTTTGAAAAAGTTAAACTGAATATCGGGGGAAGCTTTACTCAAGGGTTTCAGGCACTTAGTCAAAGCAACACAGCTTCGCCTAACATGTCAGGAACAACAAATCTTAACAAACCAGTTGAGATGGTACCGGGCTTCAACACCGCGTATGCAAATCTCTATTTTGACACCTACCTTGCAGATGGTGTCACTTTAAACATGACTCTCTATTTGTCATCAAGACACCACAACGAAACCTGGGTAAAAGGTGGTTATATTCAGTTTGACAAACTTCCGTTTCTGAAGAGTAATGCTATTGACAACATTATGAAATTCACCACCATAAAGGTTGGTCACATGGAGATAAACTACGGTGATTCTCACTTCCGCAGATCGGACAACGGTAATTCAATTTACAATCCATTTATCGAAAACTACATCATGGATGCCTTCACAACCGAAATCGGAGCAGAATTTATATTTCAGCATAAAGGATTTCTGGGTGTAGCCTCTGTTACAAATGGTAAAATCAAAGGTGATGTTATAAAAGCCACTCCTGTACCGGGAGCAAGCGATGGTAAGCACCACCCTGCATTTATCGGTAAATTCGGTTACGATGGCCAGCTGATGGAAAACCTCCGTCTTCGAGCAACAGTTTCAGGATACCACACTGCAGGTTCAGTTGCCAACACGCTTTTTAATGGTGACCGTGCAGGTTCTCACTACTTTGGTGTTATGGATAACGCAATTACAACATCTACCTTTACTTCAGGCCGTTTCAACCCTGGTTTTTCAGACAAGTTAAGCACTGTTGTGGGTAATTTGTTTGTTCAATTCGGAGGTCTTGAGTGGTTTACTACTCTTGAGAGCGCAAAGGGAAGAAACAGAACAGAACAGTCTGAAAGAAGTGCAAACCAGTTTGCTACAGATCTTCTTTACAGATTTGGTTCAACTAAGAATTTCTGGATCGGAGGTCGTTACAACACTGTAAGTGCACAAATGGCAGCATCAGATATTGACATAAACAGAGTAGCTGTGAGTGGTGGCTGGTTTATTACCAAAAACATACTTGCCAAAGCAGAATATGTTAGTCAGAAATATAATGGTTTCGTACCTACTGACATACGTAACGGTGGAAAATTCAACGGAATCGTATTTGAAGCAGTAATTGGTTTTTAACAGTAATATTGATAAATTTAAACCGGTAAGTAACCCTTGCCGGTTTTATTTTTAATCGCTGATGAGAAATATAACCTTTATATCACTTATGCTTGTTTTAATACCGGCTTTACAAGCAGAACTCTATTCACAAGAGAAGTTTAGCGCAAACTTTTTTGAAAATAGTGTAATTACCGTTTACGGGTCTACAAACATAAATGAATTTAAACTAACCATAAACGAAACTGGGATTCCTTCAAACAGTTACAAGGGAACCTTTAACAAAAACGGGAGTCGCATTACTGCTTTAACCGATTCGGTTATAATTCCCGTTAAAAATTTCAAATCCAAAGACCCTTTGGCATACAGCGGGTTTCTAAAGCTGGTTAACGAAAAGATCTATCCAAACATATATCTTAAACTTAATTATCTGGAGATTCCGGCAACATCATTAAAAACATCTGCTCAAAACACAAACACAACTCTTCAAACAATTAATGCAAATGGAAACATTTCAATTGCAGGTAAAACAAAAACCTATATGTTTCCGCTTACCCTGGAGCCAAAGGGAGCCGACAAATACAATGTTAAGACTCGCATAAGACTTACAATCAGAGATTTTGGCCTTGAACCCCCGGTTGAGTTTTTTGGACTGGTAAAAATTAGTGAATGGGTTGAAATTGAGCTGAACACCAACATTCGCATTTCATTGTAAGGACAGCACATTTTATTGTAACAAATATTAGTCTAAATTTGCCGGGAATTCTATGCTCCAAAACTGATGATCAATTCAAAATCTATACGAGAGGCATCCGATGTAATTAAAAACGGAGGTTTAGTGGCATTCCCAACAGAAACTGTTTACGGCCTTGGTGCAAACGCCCTTGATCCGATAGCTGTTGCTAAAATTTTTGCCGTAAAAGAGCGCCCCTCTTTTGACCCCCTTATTGTTCACATTGCAGATATTGCAGACATTAAAAGGCTTACAAAATCAGAAGATCCTAGAGTTTACGCACTAGCCCAAAAATTTTGGCCTGGTCCCCTTACTATTGTTTTGCCTAAAAGTGACATTGTGCCTGATATAGTAACATCCGGCCTTCCTACTGTTGGAATCAGAATGCCCAACAACAACATAGCCCTCGAATTAATTAAGCTTTCGGGATGTCCGATATCGGCTCCAAGTGCAAACAAATTTGGCAGAATAAGTCCAACAAGAGCAGAGCATGTAAAAAAACAGCTCCCTGAGGTTGATTGCGTTCTGGATGGAGGTCCTGCTTCTGTTGGAATAGAATCAACGGTGATAACTCTTGATAGTATGGGATTTATAATATTAAGAGAGGGGTTCATCACTGCCTCAGATCTGTTAAAGGTTTTACCCGCCTCGCTCTCTACAGTGGCCGAACATGCCCCTGCCTCTCCCGGACTCCTCAAATCTCACTACAGCCCGTTAAAACCAATCTATATTGAGGGTCGCTCAAACAACCTTCCGGACATCTCACGGGCCGGCTACCTATCATTTAACGGTCAGTTTCCAAATGGATTTAAAAAGGTAGATTTCCTTTCAAAGAGCTCTGATCTTAAAGATGCTGCAGTTAACCTTTTTGGAGCACTGCACAGAATGGAGGATGACAGCGATATAGATTTCATTGTTTCACAGCCTGTTCCAGAGGAGGGAATCGGGCGAGCCATAATGGACCGCCTAACAAAGGCAGCCTATCAGTATTCCGAAAAACCGGATAAACACAAAAAAATATGAAAAAGTCAGGTTTGAGAAATGGATTAATTGTCAGGATTGGCATTTTAGTTTTTGCAACAATTATCGTTTTATCAGGTTGCGGGACACTACGCACTGCATCAAAATCTCAAAAATCTGAGGCAGTTTTTACTGCTGAAGAGATTTCACTTATCATGTCATCTGATTTAAAATCTCCGATGAGGGTATTCAAGACAAATTCCTACTCTGACTCTCTTCTTTTAAGAACTCAAAGCTCAGATATAACAATTGACACATCTGACAACTATCTCAATACACTCATCAAGAGAATGTATATTACCGTAAATGATACCGCATCACTTGGTGTTGGCATTGCAGCTCCTCAGGTTGGTGTTCTTAAAAGCGTTATCTGGGTGCAGAGGTTTGACAAGCCGGGAGAACCTTTTGAAGTCTATCTTAACCCAAAAATTGTGCAGTACTCTCAGCTCAAACAAGAGAGACGCGAAGGATGCCTCTCTGTTCCTGATCGCAGAGGTGATCCAAAATCCAGATCATATGCTATTCTTATTGAGTATAACAGGGCCGATATGTCATTGCATCGGGAGATGGTCGAAGGGTTTACTGCAATTATCTTTCAGCACGAAATTGACCATCTTAACGGTATTCTCTTTACCGATTATCTTAAAGATTAACCCTCTTTCAGCAAAATTTGCATAACTAAAGAGCAAAAAAAGAGAAATAGTATTTGATATTATAGTAAAAGCGTTTACTTTTGTTAAACGATCTGCCTAAACTTTATTATCAATAACCTAATTTTAAGACTATGAAACGAATACTATTAACTTCGATTCTTGTAATTCTGCCATTGTCTCTATTACTATCCCAAACCTCAGAAAAATCTCCACTCCTTTTTGAAAGCGGCAAAACCACTGCAAAAATAGGTGGAACAATAAGAGCTGTTGCTTTTCAGGATTTTAACGGTACAATTATGAATTATGAGTTCATAAATTCAACAATGTCTGCCCCAAATAGCTGGGATCTTATGTCAAGAAACAGCATAGATGCCTCAGCATCAAGATTTAGCGTTAAAATTACTCAGAAGACAGAAAGCCTTGGAAATATTGATGTTTATCTTGAAACAGATTTCAGGGGAACAAATGAAGCATTCAGAATCAGGCATGCCTATGTCTCCTTTAAAGGTTTCATCTTCGGGCAAACGTGGAGCTTTATGACCGATATACCTGCAAATGCTCCAACAATTGATATCCAAAATGTTAACTCACGTACTTTCTTCCGTACTCCACTAATTGGTTACGTAGGTAATCTTGGCAAGGGATGGACAATGGGTGTCTCATTAGAGCTTCCAAAGATCAAAATTACTACTGCAACAGGTTTTAAAGCAATAAATCAGAAAATACCCGATCTTCCTGTTTACATCCAGTATAAAGGATCTAAAGGTCATATAAAATTAACCGGTGCTGTAAGGAGTCTGCAGTATGGCTATACACCATCCAATGACATTGTGACTGAAACCGGTCTGGGTGTACAACTCAGCGGCACATTCAAACCTGCACCAACGCTTACTCTTTATTCGCAGGGTATTTACGGAAAGGGAATCGCAAGATATATTAACGATTTAGCCGCCCAGAATATGGACCTGCTTCCGGTAACTATCACCTCAATGGGTACTATGCCTATGTATGGTCTCTCTCTGGGAGCAAAACTTGATTTTTCAAAATCTGTTTATGCTACAAGCACATTCTCTGTTGCCGGTCTTGAGAAGAACGATGGTTTGTATTTAACCCGGGACAATGACTTTTTCAAAGGAAACTACTTCTCTGCTTCTCTCTTCTGGAACACTTACAAAAATCTTACAATGGCATGGGAATATATCCACGGTACACGAATTAATACAAATGATGTTAAAGGCAATGCAAACAGAGCACAGTTTATGGTATTGTACAGCTTTTAAAGAATTTTACAGGATTTTTTCCTGATTTTTATTAACTTGCCGGACAAATAACAGTCCGGCATTTTTAATTTCATAAAATGTCGTTAACTTTTGAAGTCATGAACCTGCTTAAAAAATTTGAAAAAACAGTATTCTCATTCCTGGTTGTTGTCCTTGCCGCATACATTATTGTAGAGATTGTTGAGCTGTTGTATCAGTTTGGAAAAGGGATAATCGGGCCAAGTGTTGATGGTCGCCTATTCATATCAAACGCTCTGCTAAAAGAGGTTCTGCCTGTGTTCTTTAACATACTTATCGCTATTGAGTTGATAGATACCTTTAGCGTTTATGTTCAAAAACATGCAATTAAGGTTCTTAACATCATGCTTATCGGACTTATTGCCATTGGCAGAAAGCTCATAGCTTATGACTTTAATAGCGCTGACGGGCTCTCAAACCTTGGGCTTGCAGCACTTATTTTCTCACTGGCCAGTGGATACTATCTGATTAAAAAGAATGAGTTTGATTAAGTAGATCTTTTAGAAAAAAGGTGTAAACTTTAATACCTCTGTCCAAATCTTCAATATCAATAAATTCATTGTAATTATGAATTGCATTGATTTGTTCAGTATCTACCATAAACGGGTTCAATCCGTAAACAGGTACACCCTCTCTTCTGAAATAGACATTGTCTGCCGAGGCAGGAAAAAGCATCGGAATAACTGCTGCCCCCTTAAATTCGTGTTTTAAAGCCTGAGATAGTTTTTCGAAAAAGTACTCCGGAGTGGTTCCTTTTCCGGATCCCTTACCGTAGCTAATTACCTCTACACTCATTTCAGAATCATTCACAATCCCGCAAATGAAGTTTATCATATCATCAGCTGTAACTCCGGGAAGCAATCTGCAGTCAAGATATGCAGCAATTTCAGAAGAGTTTTGATTGATACTGCCACTGTTTGAGGATACTCCCGAAAGCGTTATCTTATTTGTGAAGAAGTCATTCAGTTCCGGGTTGTCAAGTGAATATTTCGCTACAAACCTTTTAAAAATCTTTCCATGTGGCTTTCTCATAACTTTGCCTGTAACTCCTCCAACCTCTTTGCCAAGGGCTTGCATCATCAACTCTGTTTCAGGAGTAATTGTAATAGGCATTCTTGTATTTACAAGTCTGTTCAATCCATTGACGAACATCATGGTAATATTGTTTTCTTCGGTAATGGAGGTGTGCCCTGCATTTTCTGCTCTCCACACAAGCTTTAGCCAAAGGTGCTCTTTTTCGGCAATTGATATTCCGAAAATTTTCATCTTTTTTTGAGTTAAACTCAAATCTTCCATGCCGGATCCACCCTCTCCAATCACAACTGCAGGATTAAAAACCTCTTTGAAATTTTTTGCTACAATTGCGGCACCTGTAGAGCCGCTTGTCTCCTCTCCTGAAACACATAGCAGGGTAACATTGTATGGTAAATCTCTCTCTTTGGCCAAATCCAGTATACTCTTAATGGAATAGAACTGAACAACGGCAAGCCCTTTGTTGTCAAGTGCTCCCCTGCCCCACACTCTTCCCTCTTCGATTTTTCCTTCAAACGGGGGAAACCTCCATAGTGTGCTGTCACCTGACGGAACAACATCAATATGGTTCTGAAAAATAATGTTGGGCTTTCCGCTTGAAAGGGGGTAAATTGATGCTGCAAAATTTACTGATCCGGGGTTGTCTGTAATGAAATGCACAATTAGCCCGGCCTCTTCACATTTGCGGGCTAAAAAATAGGCTGCTTCGTTCTCATTACCTGAAATAGAGGGGATTGCTACATATTCACTAAGGAAATAGGCCGCCTCAGGAATTTTAGATGTGTCTTTTTGGCCGGCATTGGAACCAATCGCAAAAAGATCTGCCGGGGTACATAAAACCACCAGCAGAACTAATGTTCCTGTTAAAAATCTGCTTAATCCTGTCATTCGAGAAGCTCTTTCAGACTATAAATTTAGCATTTCCTCGGCAATAAAGCAAAAGAGATTGCTCTAAGGTGCTTGTGATCTATTAGAGTGTTGCGATTTTTTTGTTGTGAAGATAATTTGAGGCGGCCAAAGCAGCTATGGTGCCATCACCAACAGCGGTAGTAACCTGTCTGTAACGTTTTGTAACACTATCTCCACCGGCATAAACACCTGGGAGGTTTGTTGACATATCACTGCCTGTTATAATCTCGCCCCACTGATTCATCTCAACTTTCCCTTTTAAAAATTCGGTATTTGGTACATACCCGATAAATATAAATGTTCCGTCAGTTTTGAAGTTTTCAGTTTCACCTGTTTTAAGATTTTTAATATCAACGCTTTCAAGTTTCTCCTCGCCATAGAAAGCTGTAACGGTAGATTCCATCTTAAACTGAATCTTAGGGTTGGTTTTAGCCTCCTGAACTGCGTGTTCAAATGCCTGAAAGTTGTCAAACTGATGAACAATGGTAACTTTTGTTGCGTATTTTGTTAGTGAAACAGCCTCTTCGAGAGCCGAATTGCCTCCGCCTACAACAACTATCTCTTTACCTGTAAAGAAATCTCCGTCACAAGTTGCGCAATATGATATTCCTCTCCCCTTGAACTTCTCTTCTCCTGGTACCCCGAGTGTCCTTGAGCGGCCGCCTGAGGTTAGGATTATCGAGTCTGCTGTGTACTCCTTGCCATCTGAAAGGGTTACCCTCTTAATATCACCTTCAAGTTCAATTCTGTCAATTTTAATATTGGACTTAATTTCACATCCAAATGATTTTGCCTGTTTTTTCATGATGTTTGCCAGCTGATATCCACTAATGCTCTCAACACCTGGATAGTTGGCAATTTCGTGAGTGAGTACCATCTGCCCTCCTACAACTCCTTCGCTTATAATTAGAGTCTTAAGGCGGGCTCTGGAGAGGTAAATGCCGGCTGTTAGGCCGGCAGGTCCTGCACCAATAACAATTGTGTCGTAATGTATTTTTTCCTCCATTACTAAATTATTTTGAAGATTTCCCGAATTCTGCGTCCAGAATTGCGGTTATCTGTTCTCTTGTCTGAATACTTGATGTTGCTTTCACAACTTTTCCGTTTTTGTAGTAAATTGTGAACGGGATACCCATAAATCCTCTTACTTCAGGAAGGTTTCTTATTACGTACGATTCAGGGTTGTCAAATTCTAAGTCGTAGAACTTAACATGCTTGTACTCCTGTTCAAGTTCCTCTGCGATTTCATAGACAGGAATACACATAGGCCCCATCCTGCCGCATATTACCATTACATTTTCGTTTTCGTTAAGTATTTTTGAGTGATCGGTTGCCGATTCGATGTGTTTTAGATTTGTGTATAACATTGCTTTAATTTTGAAAGATTAATAATTTTAAATCATGGTACAAAATTACGCCCTATTTAATTAATTACAAAGCTTTTATAATACCTTTGTATCATATTAAAACATGATTTAAATCATATAAAAAGCTGCTTTGCATCTGAATCAAATAGCTTATCTTTGTATTAACCTGAATATCCTATTTATAATGAAAACAATACTTGAAGACGACAGCCGGTTTATATGTGAAATTAATGCTCCCTGTTTTCAGATGCTCTCTCAGGACGAACTTACTTTAATAAGAAACAGTAAGACTCAGGTGCTTTTCCGAAAAGGAGACAGCATAACCAAACAGGGTGTGTTTGCCTCTTATGTTCTGTTTGTGATAAACGGCCTCTCTAAGCAATATATCGAGGGATACAATAATAAGAGTCACAATCTCAGAATCATTGGCCCGGGAGAATTCATTGGGCTATCCTCTGTATTTTCGGCAAATGTTTTTCAGTATTCGGTTACCTCTCTTACAGACAGCCATTGCTTTCTCATAGAAAAAGAGGCAATCGCTGCTGTGATGCAAACTAATGCCAAATTCACAACCAATATTGTCAAACGCTACTGCCTTCACAACTCAAATCTATACGAGACAATAGGCTCCGTTCTATATAAACAGATGAATGGCAGAATGGCATCTGCACTTCTTTACCTGAACAAACTCAAAAATGATCACTCCGACATTTTCACACTTCTCACCAGAAAAGAGGTCTCAGAATTTGCCGGTGTCTCAACTGAAAACGGGATTAAACTACTTAAAACATTTGAAAAAGATGGTCTTATAAAGCTTTCTGAGAAAGATATACTCCTGTTAAACAAGACAATGCTTGCAGAAATTGCAAAACATGGATAAATTTTTTCTCTGATTGCAACATTTTGGCACACTTTTTCGTCTATTGTGTAAATTTTCTTAAAATATGAGGTTTATACGTTTTTCAATCATTTCACTATTTGCTGTTTTGTCTCTTGGTTCATGCCTTGAGTTTGAAACAGTATTCCCTTACGGTAACACAGTTGCATATGAAAGACCGGTAAGGACATTTGACAATATTGCCGTATCGAGCGGATTTGAATTAATTGTCACTCAAGATAATTCTCAGGAGGTTGTTATTGAGGCGAAGGAGAATCTTCACCAGTATATCGAAGTTGAGGTTATCGGTAGAAGCTTAAAGGTCTATCGCGCTAGAGGCGTTCTTTTCGGAAGAGGCGCAAATGTAAAGGTTTATGTGTCGAGTGACTATCTTGAAAATATCTCATCCAGCGGTGGTGGTTCTGTGGTTTTTGATAATCTGTGGGTTGGAAACGCATTGGATGTTCATGTAAGCGGAGGTGGAAACCTTTATGGTGATGTTGATTTGATTTCGCTTTATGTCTCTCTTTCAGGCGGTTCTAAAGCTGATCTTGCAGGATATGCCGATAATTTGAGAATCAACTCTTCGGGTGGAAGCAAATTATGGTTTAACTATCTGGAGTCATTAAGCTGCGATATTAGTATCTCCGGGGGCGGTTACGCAGAGGTGTTTGCAAAGCAGTCTCTTCACGTTAGCGGTTCAGGTGGAAGCAGAGTCTTTTTCAAAGGGAATCCATTCATAACCAGCAATCTTTCAGGTGGTTCTATAGTAAGTAAAACGCGTTAATCAGAAACTCACAAGAGTTAATCAAGAGTTAATAATAAAACAAAAACAAATCCGGCAGAGTTCTCTCTGTCGGATTTTTTATTTACCTTTAAGTCAGATATTAAGATTACAAAATCATGAAAAAGGCAGTTGTGTTCGGAGCTACCGGACTTGTAGGAAAAGAGGTGGTAAATCAGCTTTTGACAAATGATGTTTTTTCCTCTGTTACAGCAGTGGTAAGAAGAGATCCGGGAATCTCAGACTCTAAACTCAACATTCTGACTCTGCCGGACTTTGGCTCCATTGATTTTTTTGCAGAAAATCTTGTTGCAGATGTCTATTTTATCTGCATTGGAACTACCATCAAAAAGGCAGGAACAAAAGAGAGCTTTTTCCATACAGATCATGATATTCCGCTAAAAATTGCACATCTTGCCGAAAGACTTAATATACCGGTTGTTTCTGTCATCTCGTCAATTGGTGCAAAAAGCACATCATCAAACTTCTACCTCAGCACCAAAGGCAAAATGGAGCAATCTGTAAAAGAGGCTTACAGTGGAAATTTGCAGATTGCAAGGCCATCACTTCTATTGGGTAAAAGAGAGGAGTTTCGTTTTGGTGAGAGGGCCGGCACACTCATCTTCAATGCTGTAAGCTGGCTAATGGTAGGTCCATTAAGAAAATACAGAGGGGTAAAGGCAAGCGTTGTTGCCGCCGGAATGATTTCAAATGCCATCAACATACTTCATGATTGAGATGAAAAACGGAAAAACAAAAGCTCTCTTTTATATAATTACAGCAATTTCCCTCCTGCTGGTCATTGCATTTTTTGTAAAGTTATCCCGGAATGAAAAAATTCCGGTTGCAGAAGAGAGCTCAATAAGTGAATACTCCAATCAGTTTTCCGGTAAACCGGCAATAATTGAGGGAGAAATATTTAACAGGGAGGTTTACCCTCAGACAAAATCACTGAAGCTGACAATACCGGCATTTGAGGTTGGAAACATGGAGTACATCACTGAAATTGACAGCAACAACAGATTCAGATTCGTCATTTATCCTATGGCAGACAGAGAGATAAACATTTATCCCATTTCAGATATCTTTCTAGCCGGTGAGGGTGACTCAATCTTCATCAGGGCAGATTTCCGTCAAATTCAGAATCCTGTTTATTCAGGGAATAAAGCAGATCTTAATAATCTTATTACAAAGTTCAGGCGTTATTATCAGGGAAGATATGTACATGGGGGTAAAATGGGAAAGGCATTGATCGAAGAGGCTGATATTCAGAAAAGTGGTTTCATATCGCTTTTGAACAATTTTAGAAAAGATGAGAGAGCCCCATCTGATTTTGTAATGTGGGCTGAGCAGACAATTGAGGCAGACTATCTATTATTTTTGATTCAATCAACAATCCTGTCTGAAGAAACTGACGGGATTGTAATGGACAGGGTTAAAGGGTATAAACAGTTAACCGAATCTGCTGATAAAATTTTCAATAACCGTTTCATTCTTAAGTCATATTTCGATTTAACTACCGAATTGGTCGTTTACAAAAAATTTCATTATTCGAAAATAACCGGCAAAAAATCTGATGCAGACAGTATGTTCCTTTTGATACCTGACGATTACAGAAATAGGTATCTCTCAGAATTTATCCTGGCTGCTATTGCAAACGGTCTGCTTTCAACAAATCGTACCGATTTTGTACAAAAGAACGAGGCATGGCTTGATAGTTATCTAAGTGACCCCTTCCTCAGAAAAATTACCGGTATGAGCTACAACAGGGTTAAAAACTTCAATTCAAACCCCAAACCTTTGTCAGATGAAATGCTTGGAAAAACCACCGATATAAAGAACATCAGTAGCGCAGATGCTCATAAAAACAGTGTCGGTCTAAAGGTGATAAACAAAATCATAGATGCAAATCCCGGCAAGGTAATCTATATTGATTTCTGGGCTTTATGGTGCTATCCCTGTATATCTAATCTGAATACTTCTCTTAAACTGATAAATGAGCTAACCGGCAAAGATGTTCTGTTTGTAAACATCTGTATCATGACTAGCAGGGATTTGTGGGAAGAAAGTTATAAAAGTGAACACGATCAGATAATAAGCCTCCACATGAACACCCAGGAAGCTAACGCTGTTATGAGACAGTTTCGTTTTAGCGGAGTCCCTTATGGGATACTAATCAACAAAGAGGGTTATGTGGTTGATTTTGGCAACCATGTCAGGGCTGAAAGTGACTATTTAAAGGCAGATATTTTAAAACTACTGGAAAACTAAATTCTCACTTAATTATACTTTGAGGTGTGGCTCAATTATTGTATTTTTGCAGATTGACACATTTAAGAGATAAATAATAAGTAATACAACCTTTAAACATTATGATCACTCATTTTCTTATGGCTTATGGGCAGAACGCTGCCGAGGCTATTGCTCAGATTCCTCCGGTAAAGGAGACACTGTCGTTTTCCCTTATAGAGATGGCCTTCAAAGGGGGATGGATTATGATTCCATTGCTTTTGCTCTCTATACTAACACTTTACATTTTTGGCGAAAGATGGTGGGCAATCAAAAATGCCTCTAAGACAGACGAAAATTTCATGAGAAATATTCATGACTACATTCACGAAGGCAAAATAAAAGCGGCTATCAGTCTATGCCAGTCACAGGAAACTCCAATCGCCCGCCTTATTGAAAAGGGCGTTGAGCGCATAGGTCGTCCGTTAAACGATATTCAGACTGCCGTTGAGAATATGGGCAATGTTGAGGTTTCTCGTCTGGAAAAGGGTCTTCCAATGTTGGCAACAATTGCCGGTGGAGCTCCTATGTTGGGTTTTCTGGGTACAGTTATCGGTATGATTCAGGCTTTTTACAACATGTCACAGGCAGGAAGCAACGTAGACATCACACTTCTTTCAGGCGGTATCTATACTGCAATGGTTACAACCGTTGCGGGTCTGACAGTTGGTATCCTGGCCTATTTTGGCTACAATTACCTCACTGCCAGAATAGACGACATCGTTTACAAGATGGAGAGTAATACCATCGAATTCATGGATCTGCTTCACGAACCTGCGAGCAAATAAAAGATATAAATTATGGCAATAAAGCGTCGTGCAAAGGTTAACCCATCGTTTAGTATGTCATCTATGACAGACATAGTATTTCTTTTGCTAGTCTTCTTCCTGGTGACATCTACACTGGTTAACCCTAATGCCCTGAAATTACTCTTACCAAAGAGCACGAACCAGGTTTCTGCAAAAACAATGGTTAGTATTTCAATTAAACACTACTTGCAAACTAACACCTTCTCATATCACATTAACGGCAAAAACACACCTGTCCCTTTTGGAGATATTGAAAGGCTTATTCAAAGCGAACTTCAGGAAGAGGATGAGCCAACCTTGTCTCTTCATGTTGATAAAACCGTACCGATGGAGCAGGTTGTGAATATAATGAACATCGCAAAACGAAATCAGTACAGAATAATTCTTGCTACTGCACCCGAATAGAACAACTTATTAATAATGCCAAAACTACCTTTTAAACCCACAAAAGCAGAGAAACGCGCCAAATTCATTGGCGTTTATATGGCTTCAGGATTTCACATCCTGCTTGTCTCGCTCTTCTTTACAACAGGCTTTAAGGTAATTTACCCCCCTCCTGCAGAGTTAGGTATCGAGGTTGACTTTGAGCTTGAACCCCCGAAGCCGATTCAGGTAATGTCAGGTCACGAACCAAGAGTTGAAAACCCAACTCCTAAAGAGGATATAAGACTTGTCCAAAGGTCGCAATCTCCAATAACCGGTACAGGAGCCAACAAAGGTGCAGAGGCTACTGCCGGTGAAAAAGGGGATGTAGAGCAGTATGAACCACCCAGGCCTGTGATTGACAGACGGGCTCTTTTTCCATCTGCATCAAATGCAGATTCCACTGCTCCTCAGGTTGCCCGTGAGGCAGGCAGAGATCTTACTGCGGGACATGCCGATGGAAATACCCGCGTAGGGTCTGTTGATGGTGTACCTCAGGCAAGATTAGCCGGCAGAAGCGTAATGGGTTCACTCCCTGAGCCGGAATATGCAGTCAATAAATCGGGAACTGTAGTTGTAAAAATTTCAGTCGATCAGTATGGAACCGTTATAAGCGCAACGCCCGGGACTACAGGCACAACCGTTCAGGACAGAACTCTTTGGGAGGCAGCCAGAAAAGCTGCTTTAAAGGCAAAATTTAACCTTAGTGCCAATGCCCCCGTTGTTCAGGAGGGAACAATCACATATATATTTAAACTGAAATAGCAACTTCTTGAATAAGAAGCTACTCGTATCTTAGCGCCTCAATAGGGTCAAGCTTTGATGCTCTTACTGCAGGAATGTATCCGGAGGCAATACTTACAATAAGACAAACCATCACGCCGGAAAACATCCAGAACCATGGAATAATAAACGGGCTCTTCATTAGCATAGCTGTAAGGTTACCAATTAATACTCCCAACAGAATTCCAAATGCCCCTCCAAGCTGGCCAATAACTATTGACTCAAAAAGAAACTGCTGTTTTATGGTTGCTGAATTGGCACCCAGAGCCTTTCTTGTACCAATTTCCCGTGTCCTCTCCTTTACAGATACCAGCATAATGTTCATAAGGCCTACAGCAGCGCCGAGTAATGTAATCGCACCTATCAGAAAAGCCGCTATGGTAACATAATTCATTATATTCATTATGTCTTCCATCATAGCATCAGACTTTGTAACTCTGAAGTCTGACTGATCAATTGGGCTTAATCTCCTTATAGATCTAAAAAGTTGTTCGGCCGACTCCATCGCCTTAGTCTGATCAATTCCAAGTTCCGGAATGATACCTATTACAAAAAACGAATTATCAGAAAGGAAAATTGATCTGGCATTTGATACAGGTATCCAAACCTGATTATCGACTCCTCCGCCAAAGGTTTGACCCTGCTTCTCCAAAACCCCTACAACTTCGTATCTTACTGCTCCTACAGAAATTACCTTTCCTATTGGATCATCAGAACCTTTAAACAGAGAGCTTGCTACTCCTGAGCCAATTACTGCAGAAAAAGAGGCCGATTCAAGATCCCTTGAATTGAAATTTCTTCCCTTAGCCATTTTGGCCCCCATATATCCCGCATTTTTATCATCTGTAGCTACTACCCTGATGATAGGATTGGTTTTTGCTGAACCGTACTTTATAGTAGCATTATTTATTGCTGTTGCAGAGATGGTTACAATTGAAGGTACTTCGTAATTATCGGCAAAATCCTTAGCCTGGCTATAACGGATATTTCGGCGGTTTAATGTACGGGCCTTACGGTTTGTTGTTTGAGTGTCGGTAAAGTTTGAACGGATAGCAAATGAATTTGCCCCCATTTTACCGAAATTTTCGTTTAGAAGAGCCTTAATTGAATCTGTTGCAGTAAGAATACCTACCAAAGAGGTTATTCCTATTGCAATTATCATAATTGTAAGAGATGACCTTAGTTTACTGCTCTTAATGGATTTAATTGATACATTAAAATTTTCCTTTAATAAAGGATTGTATCCTGCAAATTTCGAAATTATTCTTACCAGGCGTGACATTTGATACAAATTACATCTAATGAGTCTGTAAAAGTAGGAAAATATATGTTATTAACATAACTTTGCACCCGAATTAAATATAAATGAGAACAAATCAATCAACAAGTCGTGCCGGAGCAGGAGCTGCCGGAAGAACGAAAACCAGCGATCGTAAACCATCGGACCGCACACGC